>Ga0070696_100002994_pt1 | contig 11220 bp, 8 predicted proteins | sample KBSK1253metaG_FD_65474 | JGI IMG/M metagenome (GOLD analysis project Ga0070696, IMG submission 65474) | Corn, switchgrass and miscanthus rhizosphere microbial communities from Kellogg Biological Station, Michigan, USA - KBS K1-25-3 metaG | ecosystem: Host-associated > Plants > Roots >... | reverse complement strand
TATTTTCTTCACCGCTCTGGAGTTGCGACTGTTTGACAAAGTAATCGTTCGCCGTTGTCGCCGTGTTGCGATGATACTCGTAGAGTGAACCGTGAAAATCGTTGGTGCCGCCTTTGGTGATGATCGAAACCTGGGCGCCCGATGACCGGCCTGTGCCCGCATCGTAATTCGTCGTCGCCACGCGGAACTCCTGCATGGCATCGGGCGTCAGCCGCAGAACCGATGAGAACGCATAACCGCGCGTCTGATCGTTAACATCCACTCCGTCCAGCGTAATGTTGCTCTGGTCACTGTGAGCGCCGTTGACCGCGCCGCTGCGGGTGTCGGTATTGACGTTCATGTCCGGGCGGTTTCCCATGTACACGACCCCAGGCTGGATGCTGTACAGCGCAGCCACGTCGCGCGCTTCAAGTGGCAGTTGCTTCACCTGGTTCTCGGTAATCACGGAACCCAGCGATGCATCCACCGCGTTGAGCAGCGGAGCTTCGGCCGTCACCGCCACCGATTCAGTCACTCCACCCACCTCGAGGACGACATTCAGCGTTGCCGGGCTGTTGACCTGTAGCCGGAGATCGCTCGCTTCGTAGCGCTTGAAGCCGGCCATTTCAACCCTGAGCCGATACGGACCGGGCACCACCTGCAGAAACTCGTAAGCCCCATTGTCGGCGCTTTCGGTTTTTCGCTCTAACCCGGTTTCCATGTTGGTCAGCGTCAGTTGCGCCTTCTGAATCAAAGCTCCACTCTGATCGGCGACCGTGCCTCGCACCGAGGTATTGGCCTGTCCCCAAAGTCCGGTTACGCTGAGTGACACGAGTACGATGATGAAAGTTCGATGAGCCCAGAGTTTCTGGTTCATAATCCCTCCCAATGTCTTGAAGCAATCTGAATGTGACGGCGCCTGCGCCATCCCGCCGTAAACCGCGCCCCTTAACGCAGCGAACGGATACCCTCTAAAACGCCTAGGATACGACTATACTAAAAATGCATTTGTAAAATTGCACCCCATGCAAGCGGGCGCATTATCATACGCCTGCATTTGGCCGGAGTTCAATCATTTTGGGGCCAAGCAGACGAAAATCCAACGGGTCGAGCCGCCTTACGGTTACTCGCCAGCCTCAATAATGCGCCGTCAAATCGGTTTCCCTATAAACCCCAAACGATGATCGAGCTGCCCGCGGCAATCGCGATGTACTGTTTTCCCTCGCTAACGTACGTTACGGGATTGGCGTAGATTGTTCCGCCGGTCTGCATGCGCCACAACAGCGTCCCGCTTTTGGCGTCGAGCGCAAAAAAGTTGCCCTCCATGTCGCCCGAGAAAACCAGGCCGCCCGCGGTGGATAGAATGCCCGACCATGGAGGCGACTGCAACCGCAACTCCCACTTTTTTTCGCCCGTCATGGCATCCAGCGCTCGCAACGCCCCCCAACCCTCTTCACCCGGAATCGGTCTGCGGGTGGCGCCCATAAACCGCTTGCCCGGTAGATACGGGGCCTCCGTCAGATAATAGATCGCGCCGTGTTCCCGCGCATTCTGGTAAAACAAACCGGTTTGCGGATTATAAGACGGGCTGTACCAGTTGGCCGCTCCGTCATCATCGGGAAACACCGTGGCGCCTTCCGGACTCGGCGCCGCCGCTGGATTCGGAATCGGACGCCCCCGGTCATCGATGCCCTTGGCCCATGTCTGGGTTGCGAACTGCCGGGCCAGCAAAAACTCGCCCGTCTGACGATCCAGAACGTAATAAAATCCATTCCGGTTGGCGAACAACACCAACTTACGTTGACGTCCGCGAAAGACAGCATCTACTAACACGGGAATCTGGTTCGCATCCATGTCGTTTACATCGTGCGGTACAAATTGGAAATACCATTTCAGCTTCCCTGTGTCCGCCTCAATCGCTAGCAGACAATCCGAATATAAGTTGTCTCCCTTACGCTGATCGCCCGCAAAGTCCGGTCCAGGGTTTCCCGTTCCCCAGAAAACTAGATTCATTTCAGGATCGTATGAGCCCGTCACCCAGGTCGGCGCACCTCCCGTCTTCCAACTGTCGCCCGACCACGTTTCATTCCCCGGCTCGCCCGGCCCCGGCACCGTCCAGAAACGCCACACGCGCTTGCCCGTCCTGGCGTCGTAGGCGTCAAGAAAACCGCGAATGCCGTATTCCGCTCCCGCTATCCCGACGATTACCTTATCCTTGACTACCAGCGGTGCGGCCGTAATCGAATACGCGATCTTGTAATCGGCCACTTCGACATCCCACCGCACGCGTCCCGTCTTCAAATCGAGCGCGACCAGATGGGCGTCCACAGTGCCGACAAACAGTTGATCGTCGAGTACTGCCACGCCGCGATTCACCATGCCGCAACAAACCGCCACACCCGCGGGGATGCTTCGGCGATAGCTCCAGATAGGCCGGCCCGTCCGCAGATCGAGCGCCGTGACGTCGCTCGGCGGCTCGCTGATATACATCACGCCGTCAAAAATCAGCGGCGAGGCTTCCAGCTTGTGATGGGCGCGCACCTGATAAATCCAGGCGACGTGCAGGTTAGCGACATTACTTCGATTGATCTGATCGAGCGTAGAATAACGCTGCGAGTGATAAGCACCCGAGTAAGTCAGCCAGCCTTGCGGCTCGGACGCTGCCTGGCGAATTCTTTCATAAGGTACCTGTGCAAAGATGGAACCTATTGTAAGTACTCCGATAACCAGCTTCACCAGCCACCATCCAGAGATAGCAGATAGACAATTACGTCGTTGATTTCCGCCGGAGTAAATACCGCACGATAACCTGGCATCGGCGACTTACCCGGTTCTTTCTTCAGATCCAGTAACTCGCTTTTCCAGAAGGAATGAAACTTATCCGATAAGTCGCGGATTTGAATCGAAAACGCGTCTTCATTCACACGCACTCCCGCACCGCTGTACCCGCTTTGCGAAGCGACCCGAACCATTAGAAACCCAACCGGAACCGCTGCCTCTGGATTGACGAGCGCATCGCGCAAGTATGCCGCGCTGCGACGCTTACCGATATCGCTAAGGTCCGGTCCGATGGCGCCACCGCGGCCGGCAATGGTGTGACAGCGCGCGCAACCGCCCTTGGCGTAAAGTTTTTCTCCGCGAACCGGATCGCCGCTGATCTTTTCGACCGGCACTTGCCCGAGCGTCCGCACGAACGCCGCCACCTGCCAGATTTCACGCGCCGTCAGCCAGAAACCCGGCATTTCACTTTCCGGAATGCCGCGGGCGATCAGGTTGAACAGCGCCAGATCATCCGGCGCCCTCACCAGCCTCGGGTGAGCCAGAACTGGTCCCCGTCCGCCCTCACCGCGATCGCCGTGACAGTAAGCGCATTGGGTTCGGAAGATGCGCTCGCCGGCCGCCAGAGTCTCTGGTGTGACCGGCGGCTGCCCGGTGGGCTCCGTTGGCCCTTGCGCGGCGGCAAGAAGGCAAAACAGCAGAAAGGCAGCGGGCCTTTTCACATGATTATCGATACGCCGCTGTGAGCTTGCGCGCCGCCTCGAGTCCACCCGCGCGCTGTATGCCCGGCACGAAGAAGCGCTGGACGAAATCTTCGTCATATCCCTTGAAGCCGGCCGTATCGGCAACCAGTTTCAGGTCCACTGGCGCAATCGCGGCGGCGAAGGTGGCCCAGACCGCGGCGGTCCCGAGTCCCACCAGTTCGATCTTGCCGCCTTGTTTCTTGGTGATGAACCGCATGGCCGTCAGGATATCCTGCACGCGCGCCGCGTCGTCGCTCACGTTGAAGGTCAGAAAGAATTGGTGCGAGCGGTCGCGCGGCGCAACCGCGGAGCCGGTTTGAAACGCGTCGATCAGCATCACGGGCCGCTTTGCCCGGATCAACTCCGCCGCTTGCGGAGACTTCCGCGCGGCCGCCGCTCCCTCCGGATGAACTACCAGCACCGGCACGCCGCTACCGGCTATCCAGATTCCCGGAACACGGTCGCCCTTCCCGGCGCGGCTCAGAGTAACGCTCTCCTCGTGCTGATCGCTTACTACTTCCGCCGGCCATTCCACCGCGAGAGCCGTGCGCATTCCCTCGCGCAACGCCGCCGAATCCGCACCCTCCAGCGTGTGCCGCGCGATGCTCCGCCACTCGCCGAACAGCCCTTCATAGGAGAGAGCTTTCGACGGCAGAGTGCGGCCCTGCAATGCCAGCATGTCCTGCAATTTCTCAACTTCGACATGCTGCTCCGCCAGCTTGGTCTCGTCGCGCTCGTTCAATATTCGCCGGCCGAAGAACTTGTACATGGCCTCGCGGCTCGCCCGGTTATAGTTGTGCGGCGCGTCGATCTGTACGGTCTCGACATTTTCCGGCTTCCCGTACAGCCCGTAAATGTGGCGTACGGCCGGATACTCCTCGCGCGGCGTGTTCTTGGTCCAATCGCCTGTCGCCGCAATCATGAGCATGGGCCGCGGCGCCATCATCGATGCAATCTCGACATTGAACGCCCCCACGCGCAGCCCCGGCGCATTCTCGCAAGGCGAGCCGCCCTGCATGATGGCGGAAATCATGTTTACCGGAGTCGAGTACTTCACGCGATCGTCCACCGCGGTGAGCATGAAAGTCTGGGTGCCGCCTCCCGATTCCCCCGTCACGCCCAGCCGCGCCGCATCCACATCCGCGAGCGATTCCAGAAAATCGAGCGCGCGAATCGAGTCCCACAATTGCACCCCGAATGGTCCGAAGGACCACAATTGCTCCGCCGGTCCCCCGAACACGTGCGGCGTCTGAATCGTGTCGTTGTACCCCACCATGTCGTACGCGAACACTACATAACCCTGGCGCGCAAGGTTGATCGCCCTCGCCGGCTGCGATCCCAGTTCAACGCTCTCGAGGCGTCCGTAGATCCAGTGGCCGTGCGGCGACAGCACGCCCGGAAACTTTCCCGTCTTGCCCAGAGGTCTGTAAAGATTGCCACCCAGAAAAAATCCCGGCAGAGTTTCGAGCAGTACTTTCTCGATCGAGTAGCCTTTCCGCTCGATCCGGCCGAAGATCTGCGGATTGAGCGGCGTCTTTTCCGGCATCGGCATCAGCCCCGCCGCCGAAAGAATCTGCTTGCGCAACTGGGCCCGCCGCGCCTCCCATTGTGCCAGCGTCTTGTATTCAGGCATCGTGAAGTGCGTATCGGTATTCGGCGCGTAAGTATTGCGGGAATCCTGCGCGGGTACTTGAGCAAACAAAGCTGCGCCACAGAGAATCATCGAAAGAAAACGCATAGGTGGCGATTCTATCAGAGCGCGCATCAGTTTATGCTGGCAGTGTGCTGCCCCGGCACGCTAGAAATTCCGCCCCGTCTCCCAAGCGTTCCCGCAAAGCTCGCTTGGCCCGCGTACTTTTGCGCGTGACCGTCGCGCTGATCGCCGGTTTCTACTTACTCACGATCCTCGGGATGCTCGCGCTGCGCCGGATCAATCCGCCGTTCACCGCCGTGCAGGCCGAGCGCCGCATCGGCTCCTGGATCCACCGGACCGCGTATCAGAAGCGCTACAGGTTTGTGCCTCTGAGGCAGATCTCTCCCGATTTCCAGCACGCCGTCATCGCCGCCGAAGACAGCCGCTTCTACCAGCATCGCGGTTTCGACTGGGAAGAAGTGCGCAATGCGGTCGAAGAAGAGCGCGATGACGGCCGCCTGCGCGGCGCTTCCACCATTACCCAGCAGCTGGTGAAAAACCTGTTCCTTTCCACCAGCCGCTCCCTGCTGAGAAAAGGCATCGAGTTCACGCTGGTGCCGCTCGCCGAGTTCATACTCGGGAAAAAGCGCATTCTCGAGCTTTACCTGAACGTCGCCGAATGGGGCCCCGGTATCTACGGCGCCGAAGCCGCCGCGCAGAATTACTACCGGGTCCCGGCCGCGCAGGTCGGTCGTGAACAGGGAGCACGCCTGGCCGCCATTCTCCCATCACCGCTGCGGCGCAGACCCGCCCGCATGAATGAGTACAGCGGCCGCATCCTCGAACGGATGAGCAAAATGGGATGGTGAGTTTTCCTGATCAATCCTCCGAGACGACCCACCGCTCACCGCATTCAAACACCTTGAAGCGCTGCTCCGGCCGCTGCCCCAACAGGTGATCGATGAACCGGCCCACATCTCCGGTGTTCGAAGCGAACATCCCGTAATGCATCGGCGCCAGCCATCGTGCTTCGATGTCCGCCGCCAGTTGCGCTGCCTCGGCAATCTCGAAGTTGCCCGGAAGCGTGCCATCGGTCTTGCGTCCGCTGATCGGCAGTAGCGCGACGGTCACATTGTAAGGACGCAGTCGATCGGCCAGCCCTGGATAGGGCACGCAGTCGCCTGCATGATAAATCGTGCACGTGCCGAAACGGATGAGATATCCGAGATAGGGATAACCGCCCAGCGGTGTCCAGTCCAGCTCGTTGTGCGCCGAGGGCACCGAATAAATCCGGTCGTCCAGATACTCGACTCGCAGGCCTGAATCAGTCGTCACCATGCGGTCGTATCCGATTCCGATCGAATGCGCGTGCTCGGCAACGCTTTTGGGAATTACCAGCTTCGCCCGTGGCGACGCGGCCAGAATGCCGGGTATCGTGCCCGCATCCAGATGATCGGCGTGAGCGTGTGTCGAAAGCACTAAACTCGCGTGCGTCACATCCGCGGCCCGGATCGGCGCTTCCATCAGCCTCGGACTGCGCCCGGCGAGCGAATCCGAAAGATACGGATCGATGTAAAAGATGCTGTTGCGGTATTTCAGCGCGAACCCGCTGTGACCGAGCCACCAGATGGATGGCTGGTCGCAACGGCTATCCTGAATCTCCTCGACAATCTGGCGTCCGCGTGACGGCAATCCTGTTCCGCCCGAGCGATTTTACCAGACCCGATTCAACATCAACGCGGCAATTGTCACAGCGGTTGTCAGAAAGGAAAGCGCCGGCCCGGCAGCGGTATCGTGGAGCCGCTCTTTTGCGCGGGCTGCTGGTTGCCGTCGGAGATACGCGCGGGCTGCATCGGCCCGGAAACCAGCTCGCTTTCCTGATAATGCAGAGGACGGTCCAGAACCATCTCGATCGTGCTGCCTCTGGCCAACACCGCATCCGGCCCGCGCGTCAGCAGAACGCCAATCATTCCCGCGGCGACTCCGGCGGCGGCCCCAATACCCGCGCCCATGCCATAGCGTCCTTGCGCCGCGCCGGCCAGTACACCGACCGTGGCGCCGGCTGAGGCGGCCTCTCCTACCGCTTGCGCATCACCGCCTTTGTTGCCTTCGCTCTTGACCTTGCCCTCGGCGCGGTCGAATTCCCCGCGTGAGAGTCCATCGGTCGAGCCCATGCGTGCGCGGAAATCACGCGTCACGCCGTTCGGAAGCGTGAGCGAGTCGAAGCGCAGGAACATCTCGCCGCGGCCTTTTACACGGCCCGGCCGCTTTACCTGCGTGACCGTGCCCGCCACATAACTGCCTGGCGGTATCACTATGCGCCCCTGGACCATGATCGGGAACACCGTCTCCAGATATACCCGGTCGCCCTCGGCCGCATGCTTGGTGCTGAGACTATTGATGAGCGCCAGCGGGACCTTTGTGCCAGGCTCGACCTGAAAGTCGGCCGATTTCGCGGCGTCCGGAGCCGGTACAAGCTCCTGCGCGGTAACCATCGTAATTCCCATCGCCAGACCGGCCAACGCGGCGGAAAATTGCATAAAAGCTCCTGCGTTAATTCTAACTTACTTCCTAATAAACGCAGGATCACTTTAATCAGTTACGATATCTTTCGTTAAATGCCGGGGACTTAGCGCCCAGGTATCCTGAGCTCTGCCGGGCTGATGCTATCGCCGATGGCGATGCGAATCTCGGGATCGTGCGCGATCACAGCCGGCAGCCTCACATTCACCTGGTAGAGTCCTGGAAAACCAGGTGTGGCTCCGGCGTACAGAATCCTGGCCGGTTCAACCGCTATACCATCCACCAGCACACGCAGTTCGGCCCGTTGCACGATTTGCGCCGGAGCCAGGTTGATCTGGGCGCTCGTCACATCCGGATCCGTCTTGCCGAAGCCGGTTCCGTATACCACCACGACCTCACCGCCGTGCGCCGGGTTCTCGCTGGTAATCGCGCCTCCCGCGCCGTGTACGGAAGCAATCATGCCTGCGTCCCATTGATATAGCCCGGGGCCGGCATCATGCAGCGTAATTTTCACGTGCGGCCCCGCCGTACCCTCGCGCGCCACGAACAGGTCGATATCTCCAGGCCGCAGGTTGCCCGGAATCAGGAAATTGATCTGCGTGGGGGACACGTAGTATAGCGGGGCGGCGACCCCGGCCACAAACACCCGTACCCCGCCGAGACTGACCGAGTTCTGGACGTTTTCAAGACCGATGGCGATGTTGTACGAGAGGTCCTTGCCAAAAATCGTCCCAATAGCGCCAGGGGCGAGCGCGTCGGCGATGTAAATAGCTGAATTGACGACGCTAGCGGTCGAGTAAGAGGGCGCTACCGCGTGCTGTGAGCTTTCCCCGTACAACGGGGCAAGACACACAACCGCCACGGACAAAACGACAATGATGCGCATATAAGGTCTTTGATTTCATGGTGGTATCGGGACCCGGAGTCTCTCACCGAAATATCTGCCGGAACTTCTAAAGTCGCGCTCTGCCCTGCCGATGAGCATTCAGAGCTGGTAGACCCTTGGGTCGGATGGGTGTATGGCGAAACGATGCCCGGTCTAAAACAAGACGATCCAGAGTCCGAAGTCCGCGCGGTTCGGCACGGACGCCTGGGAGCAGATCCAACAGCGGCCCGAATTGTGCCCCGAGGCCGTCAGCCTTCCGGTGGTCGGCTGATGGAGACCCCACTGGTGGAACTGACTCCGGAAATCGTGGCGTCGGTATTCCCCTTCCATCTGGCCATCGACCGCGATATGAATATCATGCAGGCCGGAAGCGCGATTCGCGGAATCGATCCCGCGGTTGTGCCGAAAACCCCGGCTCGCGAGAGTTTCCTCCTCGTTCGCCCGCAGGTCCCATTCGAGATTAACGCCATCCGGGAGCAGTCCGGCGAGTTGTTCGTTCTCGAGTCTGTGCGGACCGGAGCGAGGCTGGGCGGCCAGATGCTGTGCGTGCCGTCCAGTGACATCCTGCTGTTCCTCGCCTCTCCGTGGATCGCCGACGTTGCGGACATGCGCAAGCCGCACTTCGCGCTTCAGGAATTCGCCATCCACTATCCGGTCGAGGACTTTTTATTCCTGCTCGATTCGAAGAACACTGCGCTGCGGGATCTCGAAGATCTGACGAAACAACTCGGCCACGAACAGGCCAGACTCGAACAGCGCAATCGCCACCTGGTGGCCGGATACGCCATTACCCAGCTCCTGTCCGAAGCCGTCACCATGACGGAGGCAATCCCGGAGGTTCTGCGGGTGATCGGCGAGACTCTGGATTGGGATTTCGGAACGTTCTGGTCCTGGGATAGCGAAGCTTGCGCCCTGCGGTGCGGCTCGACCTGGAGCGGAACGCCAGAGCGGTTCGACGCATTTGAATCCGCCAACACGCGCCTGTTCGCATCCGGGGACGGATGGCCGGGCCGCATTTTCCTGCGCGATGAGTCCGTCTGGATCCCGGACCTGGCCGCCGAATCGAGAGACGTCCGCACGCACGCGGCGTCCCAGGCAGGGCTTTCCACCATGTTCGGTTTCCCGTTCAAAATCGCCGGTCAGACCGCGGGCGTTGTAGAGTTTTTCAGCTCCCAGCTTCGAGCGGTCGATACCGTCACGTTGAACATGATGTTCAGCATCACCGCCAAGATCGACTTGTTCGGCCAACGCCTGCAGGTCGAAGAAGAGAGACGCCGATACGAGAAAGACCTCGCAGCCACCAAATCGCGTCTTGAGTTGCAGGCCCTGGAATTGCTTCACGCCGGCGAGAAACTGGGCCGGGCCCGTGACGCCGCAATTGCCGCCAATGAATTGAAAAGCCAATTCGTCGCCCACGTCAGCCACGAAATGCGGACCCCCATGAACGGCATCCTGGGCCTCACCGAAATCGTGCTCCAGGGCGAACTGTCGGAGGATCAGCGCGAAAACCTGAGCCTGGTGCAGAAATCGGCTGAGTCCCTTGTGACTCTGCTCAACGACATCCTCGATTTCTCCAAGATTGAAGCCGGCAAGCTGGATATAGAAAACATCCCTTTTGCGCTGCGCGAAACGTTGCGCGCCGTGCTGCGGCCGATCGAGATTCGCGCGGCTTCGCGGTCGCTCCAGATGACCCTCAGCGTGGATGGCGACGTGCCGGATATGGTGCGCGGAGATCCAGGCAGGCTTCGGCAGATTCTCACCAACCTGGCTGGCAATTCCCTCAAGTTCACCAAAACCGGCGGCGTGTCCGTCCACGTCCAGGCGCAGTCCATCGACTCGGAACGGCTCCTGGCCAGGTTTTCGGTCCGCGACACCGGCATAGGAATTCCGATCGAGAAGCAGGCAGCGATCTTCGAAGCGTTTACCCAAGCCGAACGCTCAACCGCCCGCAAATATGGAGGCACCGGCCTGGGCCTGTCCATCTCGGCGCGGCTGGCCGAATTGATGGGCAGCAGAATCGAGCTCGAGAGCGAACCGGGCAAGGGCAGCACATTCTCCTTCACCATTGCGTTGGGCATTGGGGGATCGGCGAGCGGTGAAGCGGCCGCCTCCCACCCGGCGCCCATAATAATTCCCGAGGGCCTGAGGATTCTCGTAGCTGAAGATAATCCCATCAATCAGACGCTGGCCGTCAGGATGCTCGAAAAGTACAAGCACCGGGTCACCCTGGCCAGGGACGGCGTGGAAGCACTCCAGATACTGGAGCGTCAAACCTTCGATCTGGTCCTGATGGATGTGCAGATGCCGGAAATGGACGGCGTCGCGGCAACCGCGGCGATTCGCGCTAAAGAGCATCCCGGCGGCACGCGCCTTCCGATTGTGGCAATGACCGCATGCGCACTCAAAGGCGATGAGGCCCGATTCCTCAAGGCAGGCATGGACGCTTATATCGGCAAGCCGATTCATCTGCCCGAACTGTTCCGCGCCATCGAAGCCGCGCGCTCGAATTCACGCCAGCCACCGCTCCCCGAATCATCCCCGGCTCCCGAATAAGCGGGGCGGCACCGAGCGCTCGCCGCCTGATTCGGTGCGGAATTCCCGCTCTACTGCGATAAGATTGTCTCAGCGAGCCAGCAATGCCGACGTCTCTGCCCAGGCTGAATCTCACCACGGTCTTC
>Ga0070696_100002993_pt1 | contig 11224 bp, 6 predicted proteins | sample KBSK1253metaG_FD_65474 | JGI IMG/M metagenome (GOLD analysis project Ga0070696, IMG submission 65474) | Corn, switchgrass and miscanthus rhizosphere microbial communities from Kellogg Biological Station, Michigan, USA - KBS K1-25-3 metaG | ecosystem: Host-associated > Plants > Roots >... | reverse complement strand
GCGGAGGAGGCGGCCGCGAAGTCGCTGGCCGAAGCGCGCCGTCGGCGTCCGCTGGTACTTGCGCGGCAGCTCCCACGGGGCGAGGTCGAGGAGCGTGACGACGAGCGGCAGACCGGTCGCGAGCGGAACGGCCGGCCCGGCCGCGTGGTAGACGGCGCCCGCGGCGCCGCCGGCTCCGGCGCGCCACGCCGCGCCGAGGCTCGCCCCACTGAGCACGAGCGGATCGATCGCCAGGGCCGCCGACCGCAGCAGGTGGGTCGGCGGCAGGAGGCGCCGGCCGACGACATCGAGGTGTCCGAACGCCGTCGTCGGGTCGTCGAGATCGGAGCGGAGGAGCAGCGCGAAGGATTCGCCGTCGAGCGGCTCCGCGTCAAAGGCGCCGAGCAACCCCTCGAGATATGCCGCGGTCAGCGGCGATCGATCGGGTTCCTGGAGAGGACGCGCGTCGAGGACGACGCGGACGCCGGCGGGTGGATCCGGGTCGGCGTCGCCGCCGAGCGGCGTCGCCGGCCGGGTCATCGATCCGGGCCGGGCAGCGGCGTGATGTCAGCCGGGCTGCTCGCCGTCGGGCGGCGGCGCAGCCGCGCCCAGATCTCCTCGGCGCGGAGCTGGACGACGACGACCAGCGCCTCGACGACGATCCGCCGGCTCATCTTCGACTGGCCGACACGCCGGTCGCGGAACGTGATCGGGACCTCGCGGATCCGCGCCCCTCGGCGGGATGCCCGGAAGGTCATCTCGATCTGGAACACGTAGCCGCCGGCGTGGACGCCGGCAAACGGGATCGAGGCGAGGGTCGCGCCACGCCACGCCTTGAACCCGCCGGTCAGATCGTGTGGCCCGAGGGCGAGGACGATCCGGGCGAAGATGCTGCCGCCGCGCGAGATCAGCCGCCGGCCCAGACCCCAGTCCACGACCCCGCCGCCCTTCGTGTAGCGCGAGCCGATCACGAGGTCCGCGCCGTCGTCGACGATCGGCGCGATGAGACTCGGCAGAGCCGCGGGATCGTGGGACCAGTCGGCGTCCATCTGGACGACGATCGCGGCGCCGCCGGCCAGCGCGACGCGAAACCCGTCCAGGTACGCGCGACCGAGGCCCTGCTTCGCCGGGCGGTGGAGGACGCGGATCCTCGCATCGGCGCCGGCGAGGCCGTCGGCCAGCTGACCCGTGCCGTCGGGCGAGCCGTCGTCGACGACGAGAAGCGTCGCCGCCGGCAGCGAGCCGAGGATCGCCGTGCTGATCGGCTCGAGGTTCTCGGCTTCGTTGTACGTCGGGAGAACGACCCAGGTGCCGGCGCCCGACGGCGCTGCCGTGGCTCCCGCCGTCTCCGGATCCCCAGCGGCGATCGTCATCGTCGGGCCAGTGTAGCCGTGGCTCAGCGGACCGCGACGGTCCGCGAGCTCGTGTTGAGCCCACCGGCCGTGTCGCGACCCGAGATGGCGATCGAGGCCGTTCCCGCGGCTCCGGCGGCGACGACGAACGACGCGCGATAGCGCCCACCGCCGAGCGACACCGCGGTCTTCCGGACCGCCGCCTTCCCAGGCTGGGTGAAGGCGATCGTCGGCGACGTGCGCAGCGCCTCGGTCGTCGCGACCGTGACGGTCAGCGTCTGACCGGCGGCAACGGCGCCCGAGGAAACGGTGGTCGTGAAGGCGTCGGCGACCACCGAGCGCGTCAGCGAAGACGTCCCGATCGCGCTCGTCGCGGTCACCTTGAGGACGTAGGTCCCGCGAGCGACGACCGCGCCGGCGTTGTTCCGACCGTCCCAGCTCCAGGCATGGGAACCCGCGCCCAGCGCACGGTTCGTCCAGATCGTCCGGATCAGGGTCGAGCCCGCATAGATCGCTGCAGAGACGGTCGCCGACCGGGCGGTCGAGAAGGTCACCTTGGATGACGCAGCGATCCGGTCGCCGTCCTGGGGGTAGAAGGCGGGCGCGGACCAGCGCAGCGTCGAGAGGGTTCGGTCGACCTTGACGACGGCCGTCCTCACGGTCAGGTTGCCCGCCGCGTCGCGACCGGTGACACGGAAGCTGTACGAGCCGTCGGCGACGGGCGCGCCGGCGCTGTTCGTGCCGGTCCAGGTGACCGCGCCGGATCTGCCGCCGACGATCGGCCAGGAGCGGACGAGCGTCGTCCCGCGGTAGACGCGGGCCGTGCCCGTGATGGCCTCGCTCGAGGTCCAGGCGAGCCTCGCCGTATCGGACGCGCCGTCATGGTTCGGGGAGAAGGTGGCCGGAGCCGTCGGGCCGATGGCCGGCGGCGTCGCATCCACACGGACGCTCCACGACCGGCTGACGCGGTTGCCGGCCGCGTCCGAGGCGACGAGCTGCAGGCGGTAGATGCCATCGGGAGCGACGGCGCCGGCCGCGGTTCGCCCGTCCCACGCCACCGCGATGCTGCCGCCCGAGCCGGTTCGAACGAGGATCGGGCTGCCGACCGTCGAGCCCGTAACAGGCGCCACGCCCAACGCCCAGGTCGTCGCGCCGCCCGATGTTCCGAGCGCGACGCGGACCGTATCGAGGACCCCGTCGCCGTTCGGCGAGATCACGCCACCGCTCGCGGAAGCGGAGGTGACGGTCGGCGCGACCGTGTCGATCGTGACCCAGTACGTGGACCAGGCATCCGCGCGGAACGTGGTCGACGGGTTGTAGTACCGGGCCGCGCCGGCCGTCCCGACGAGGCTGACGAGGTAGCGACCGTCCGGCAACCGGCTGCCGCCGACGACGCCGTTCCAGGTCGTTGCGCGCGGCCCGGCCGCGAGCTGGTCCACCGGGACCTCACCGGCCACAGAACCGTTGACGCGGAAGACGCGGAGGACGAGTCCGTCGAGGGCGACGCCGTTCGTCCAGTCGAGGCGGATGCCGTCCTTCGAGCCGTCCCCGTTCGGGGAGAACGAGCGCCGGCCGACTGCCGCCGGGCTCGGGCCGACACTCGCGGCGCCGCCGCCATCGAATCCGAGGCCGCCGATCATCGTGTCGACCCGGATCGCGTTGGGGGCCTTCGCCGGCGCGACGAACGTGGACGCGCTCGCGCTGGCGGCGACCCACGCACCGCGGAACGCCGGCGCGACCGCGTTCCATTCGGTCAGCGGGCCGACGAACTGGTACCAGGCGTAGCCGCCCGCGATCCGCGGACCGCCGACGATCGCCAGCAGGTCCCCAGTCGAGATGGTCCCGACCTTGGCCGCGGCCGGATCGGCCGCCGCGCGGACCGCGAGCCCGTCCGTCCGGACGACCCCGAACCCGCCCACCGCGAGCGACGCGGCTGTCGCCGGCGACGTCGACGCGACGTTCCAGGCGCTGACGTTGCCCTTCGGGTCGCGGGCGCGCACCCGGAAGGCGTAGGTATGCCCGTCCAGGCCGTACCAGACGGCGGACGCTGCTCGCGTCGCGGCGAGCCACGCTGTCCACTGGCCGCCGTCTACCGAGACCTGGGTGTCGTAGCTGGCGATCGCGACGTCGTCGATGCCCGTCCAGGTGACCATGAAACCCGGGTTGACCGCGGTGGTCGGGAGCGTCACGACGCCGACGGTCGGGGCGGTCGTGTCGGTGATGAACTTCGCCTTGATCGCGTTCCACAGCTCGGGCCGCGTCCCGTCGTACCCGAGCGCCCAGATCCCCGCCCCACGAAGGCCGTACTGATTGACGAGGTTGTACTTCTGGCTCAGCGTTGACGCGTCGTCGACGTAGATCTGCCGCCAGGACGTGACGCAGCCGTACGTCGTCGTGCAGTTCTCCCGCTGGTACGCCGTCCAGGCGACCTCTTCGACCGGGTCGTAGCGGCGGCCGTACTGCGAGAGGTAGCCGGCCGCCGTGTCGTAGGTGACGGTGGTGGACGCCCCGGTTTTCAGCCCGCTGGTGTTCGTCGCGTTGATCGCATCGCTGGCCGTCGACCACGCACGGCCGTAGTACGGGACCCCGAGGATCACCTTCGACGCGGGGACGCGCGAGGTGTACGCGATGACCGTGTCGCGGATGTCGTATCCCGTTCGATCGAGCGGCGCGATCGAGCCGACGGGGCTCGAGCTGCCGTTCCGGTAGTCATAGCCCATGACGAAGATCGCGTCGGCGCCGCCGGCCGCCGTGGCGGCCTCGATCGGGTAGTTGCCGATCGAGCCGAGCGTGTCGAACGTGATCTGGTAGCCGGTGTGGATCTTGTTGAGCTCCGCCCGGATTCCGCGAACCAGGGCGGTGAACCCGGCCTCAGAGCCGCTGGCGAGCGGCTCGAAGTCGAGGTTGACGCCGTCGGCGCCGCGGTCTCGGACGGCGGCGGCGATCTGGCGGGCGAGGTTCGCCCGGGCCGTCGGTGAGCCGAGCAGTGACGCCTGCCGGGCGAGGCCGGCCGTGTTCCAGCCGAAGCTCTGGACCGTCAGCACGACGCGGGTGTGGTTGTGATGGGCGGCCGAGATGATGCTCGTCAGCTTCGCGCTGGTCCAGCCGCTCCAGCCGACCGTCGGCGACCCGTCAGGGTTCTTCTTCTGGAGGTTGCCGGCGGCGTCCGCGCCGACGCCGAAATAGGCGATCGTCGAGATCCGCGTGTAGTCGAGACGCAGGGTGCTGTTGTTCACCTGCCAATAGGGCAGGAAGCCGAAGATCTCGCGACGCAGGCCGGCCGGGGTGATTGCCGCCTGGGTCGACACGGTGCCGCTCGGGGCCGGCTCGACGAAGGACGCGCGAGTTGCCGGCTCGGCGGGCGCCGTCTCGGTCGGCAGGTCGACGGTCGGGCCGGGCTGCACCGGTGCGTCCGGCTCGGTTGCCGGGTCCGCGCCGTGGGGGCCGCCGCGCATGGCCTTGCCGTCCAGGCGCCCCGCCGGCAGCCCGGCTGGCGGTCGCCCGCCCACCGTCCACTTGTCGCCGCTGCGTGGCGTGAAGCCGACGGTCACGCGGCCACCCGGCGCGAAGTCGATGCGATCGAGCCGATGGGCCTCGGCCTCTTCGTACTGGATCGAGGGCTGGAGGCCGGCGTTCTCGGCCGGCTCCTCCCGGGCCTTGTGCGGGGCGGGCGCCGGTGTCACCCTCACGGGCCGGTCGGCGGCCGCGACGGGCGTCGCCAGCGGAACGGACGCCGTCGCGATCAACAGAGCGACGAGGGCGGCGACTCCCGGACGAGCGTGTCGCGCAGCGGTGCGGCGGAATCCGATTGACACCACAGTCCTCTCGGTGGTCTTCCGACGCCGCGGCGACGGTCTCCTCCCCGGCGGTGACGCGGTCTCGCGCCGGCCTTCGACCCGATCTTCGGCCTCGGCGCGCGCGCCGGACAGTCGGTCGATGGTCCTGTTCGTGTGCAGGACGGTGGGGTCGCGAGCGGTCCGGGTGCGTTCCGCGCGGGTCGCGCGATTGAACCGCCGAGGCGGACGGTCAGCGCAGGGCGAGATACCTCAACGTCGCCTGGGTCCGCCCGTCGGTGTCCTTCCCCCAGACCTTGAGCCTGAGGGTGCCGGCGGAGCCCGACTTCAGCGTGAACGTGACCCGGAAGGTCCGGCTGTCCACACGCGTCATCGTCAGGATGTAGGTCGAGCGGCCCGGCTGCGTCACGTACAGGCGGGCGCTGCCACTGAGCGGCTCGGCGGACGTGCCCGTGACGGTCAACCTCGAGCCGCGGCGCGGCGTCGCGGTGGAGGCGACGACCGAGAACGCGTTCATCTCGACCTTCGTCGACTGGGCGTAGCTGAACGTGCCGTCGGTCGCGCTGACGTAGGAGGTGTACGTCCCGATCGGCAGCATCGCTCCACTGGCGCTCTTGCCGTCGAACACCCAGCTCTGCGACCCCGCCGGCAGGCTCACCGCGTCGAGCTGCGTCCGGACGATCGCGCCGGCCGCGTTCCGAATGGTCCAGGTCACGGTGGCCGGCCGGGCGAGCCGGAAGGACAGCGTGGTCGTCTTCGCGAACCGGTCGAGGTCCTGCGGATAGAAGGCCTTCGTCGAGTTCGCGACAAAGCCGAGCAAGGTCACGACGCGAACGGTCCGGCTCGCGCCGGCGCCGCCGTTGCCAGCCGCGTCGCGCGGGGCGATCGTGATCGTGTACTCGCCGTCCGGGACGACGCTGCCGCTGTTCGCCTTGCCGTCCCAGGTGACGCCGTTCGCGCCGACGGCGGAGGGGACCGTGAACGTCCGGACGGTGGTGTCCGCCGCGTTCGCGACGCGAACGGCGTAGGTGCCGGCCTCGGTGGTCGTCGCGGTCGTCGCGACCGTGTCCAAGACGCCGTCGCCGTTCGGGCTGAAGGGCGTCACGACGCTTCCGTCGGGCGAGAGACCGGTCAGGGACGGCGCCGTCGTGTCGACGACGATCGAACCGGTCCCGGTCGCGACGCCGTTCTGCCAGGCGTCGATGCCGCGGAGGGTCCACGTGTACGTGCCGTCGGCGACGGCCGAGCCGGAGACGAGCCCGTTCCACGTGACCGTCAGCTCCTTGCCCGCGCCGGTCTGGGTCGCGACGACGGCGCCGCCCGCGGCGCGGATCTCGAAGGTCCAGTCGACCGCCTCCGAGAACAGGGCTCCGACCGCCTGCGAGTCTGACTGGCCATCGCCATTTGGCGAGAAGCGGGCCGCACCGGCGTCGATGCCGATCAGGACCGGCGCGCGGCTGTCCTTCGGAGCCAGGCGGTCGGCGGCGACGTAGCCGTCGATGGACGGATCGTCGAGTCCCTCCACCTGGATCATCGCCGGCGTATCGGCGGTCGCGGGAGCACCGATCGCGAGGGTCTTCAGGCGGGTGCCCTCGGGAAGGTCGACGGCATCGGCCGTCGACGGGCCGGCGGCCGAGGCCGCGAGCGCGGTCCCTGGCACGTCGACCTCGGCGCGGCCGGGGACGACGAGGCTCGCCGGGTCGGCGCCGGTATCACCCACGGCCTGCGTGACCGCCGTGGTCGTCATCGTCGGGACCGTGACGAGCGAGCGGTAGTAGCCGGCGGACGTCGAGTCCGTGTCCGAGAAGGCCGTGTAGCCGGCCGAGCGCGAGGACGGGAAGCTTGTCTCGTGAGCGTGGTAGTTCGGCGCGGACCGCCACAGGTTGATCACCGTCTGACCGGTCGTGAACAGGCCCCGGATGTACGGGACGAGGCTGCCGTGACCGTCGGCGATGACGGCCCGGGCGCCGCCCTTGATGAAGCCGGCGGCGTAGTTGGCGATCCGCTGGCGCGCGACGCTGACAGTCGGTGCGGTGCCGCCCGGCTCGGAGTTGCCGGAGGCGTAGCAGAGGTTGCCGAGCAGGACGATCGCGTTCGGCGCGAGCCCGAGCTGGGCCATGTACGGCTCGCCGTAGTACTTGTGCACGTTGTCCGACAGGTTGGTCGGATCGTTCAGGCCGAAGCCGTCCTTCGTCGTGTAGTTGGGATCGTAGGTGTACGGGCTCGGCCAGCCGTTGCCATGTCCGTAATAGAGGACGATGTTCGCCCCGGCGACGGCGGCTTTGACCTTCGACCACGTCGCGTTCGGGCTGTACACCTTCGTCACCCGCGACGTGTACTTGATCGCCTCGGCGTAGGCCGCGTCGGCGTTCGAGCGATACGAGCTCGTCGAGCCCTGCGTCGCCCCCACGATGATCACGACCTTCGCCGTGCTGATCGGCACGGCCGCGGCCACCGATCCGATCGAGCCGATCGCGGTGAGGACGGCGAGGAAGGCAGCGGCGGCGAGACGACGCAATGCGGGCTCCGGTTCGAGGAATCGGCCGGAGACACGCGGTCAACAGGCCGGGATGAATGCCTCGCCAGCGTGCTGGTCGGCTCTCTCCGGGCCAATCGCGGGATGGTCCCGAACTCCATGGCCCCTTCGGTCCGCGCGCGGGTACGGAGCCTGACGGAGGGGTGCGGTCCGGGTGGGCCCGGGGCCGACGGGCGTGGTGCGCGGACGCGCCAGGCTCGCGTGTTCGGGCGGGCCGGCCGCGCCCGCCGATCGATCAGTCGCCGAGGCTCGCCACCAGCTCCGCGAGGGTCGGGTTGGACTGGTCCCGGTCCGACAGGATGGGCCGCCCGTCCGGCGTGCTCGGGACGACGGGCCACGGCACACCGACGGCGGGATCGTCCCAGGCGAATCCCAGCTCGTCGCTGCCGTCGTACTCGTTCGTGACCAGATAGAGGAGCTCGAGCGGCTCGAGGGCGAGGAAGCCGTGGGCGACGCCGGTCGGGATCACGACCCAGTCGTCGGGTGCGAGCTCGCGGGTCTCCACGGCGGCGGGGCCGCGACCGTCCGCCACCGGCCGCACGTCGACGAGCGCGACGAACGCGCGACCGGACAGCACGATCCAGTAATCGAGCTGACGGCGGTGGTAGTGGAGTCCGCGGAGAACGCCGGCCGCCGACGACGACAGATTCGCCTGGATGAACCGCGGCTCCGTGCCGAGGGCAGCGCCGGTCTCCTCACGAGTGAGCGCCGGGAACGTCGAGTCCCGCCACACCTCGCGGAAGGCGCCACGGCGGTCGGCGTGCCGGGCGACCGCCCCGAAGCGGACGCCGGGGAGCCGCGACAGATCCGTCATCGCGCGGCGCTCGCGGCCGCGACCGCGCGTCGCAGAACCGGCGCGTAATCGGCCATCGCCCCGCGCCAGTCACGGAGGGGCTCGCCGCCGGGGAGCTCGGTCGGCTCCAGGACGCCCCAGCGGGGCGGCGTCGAGGGGCGGGGCCAGCTCGTCGAGGGCACGTCTTCAGTCGCGACGTCAGTCATCGCGCCAAGCCGCAACACCTCGCGCGCCCAGTCCGCCCGCGAGGCGACGCCGGCGTTGACGACGTGATGGGTCGCCGGTGGCCCCGGCGGACGGTTCACCACCAGATCCACGAGCGCCTCGGCGAGATCCGCGACGTACGTGGGCGAGCTCCACTCGTCGGAGACCACCCGAAGAGGCGCGCCGTCGGCGCGCGCGCGTTCGGCCGCGGCGAGGATCTTCGTCGGGAAGTCGGGCGCGCCCGGGCCGAACAGCCACGAGGTCCGGACGATGTCGAGGTCGCCGGCGCCGGCCTCGTACGCCGCGGTCGCCGCGCGCTCGCCCGCGAGCTTCGACGCTCCGTACGGGTTCGGCGGCGAGACGGGATCCTCCGGGCGGTAGCCGCGACCATCGGTCCGCTCGCCGTCGAAGACTTCGTTCGTCGAGACGAGGACGAAGTGGATGCCGCGCTCGGCCGCGGCGCGGGCGAGGGCATCGACCGCGTCGGCGTTCCGCCGCAGGGCAAGCGAAGGGTCACGGGCGCAGCCATCCACGTCGGTCCAGGCCGCCGCGTGGATGATCGCCTCGACCCGATCGCGGTCCAGCCGCTCGCCGGGCCGCCCCGGCTCGTCGAGATCGAAATCGGCGCGCGTCCATGGGATCGGCCCGCCCGGCCCGGTCGCCGGCGACTCCTCGAGGGCCGCGATCAGCGCCCGGCCGAGCCGGCCACCGGCGCCCGTGATGGCGACGCGCATCCTAGGCCTCGGAAGAGGCCGCCAGGCGCGCCCCGTACTGGCGCTCGTAGTAGGCGTCCCAATCGCCGCTCTTCGCGGCTCGCCACCACGGCTCGTTCGCCCGGAACCAGTCGACCGTCGCGGCCAGGCCTTCGGCGAACGCCGTCCGGTTGCGCCACCCGAGCGCCGCGAGCTTCGACCCGTCCAGCGCGTAGCGACGGTCGTGTCCGGGCCGGTCCGGCACGCTCCGCACGAGGGACCACGGCTTGCCGAGACGCTCGAGGAGCGCCGTGACGACGGCCCGGTTCGTCATCTCCGCGGAGCCGGGCACGTTGTAGGTCTCGCCGGAGTCCCCGTGGCGCAGGACGTGGTCGATCGCGCCGGCGTGGTCCGAGACGTACAGCCAGTCACGCTCCTGGAGCCCGTCGCCGTAGAGCGGCAGCGGCAGGTCGTCGATCGCGTTCGTGACGAAGAGCGGAATCAGCTTCTCCGGATGGTGGTACGGCCCGTAGGTGTTCGAACCCCGGGTCACGACCGCGTCGACGCCATGGGTCACGAGGTAGCTCTGGACGAGCAGCTCACCGGCCGCCTTCGCCGCCGAGTAGGGCGAGCGTGGAGCCAGCGGATCGCCCTCACGGGATCGGCCTTCGAGGACGGCGCCGTAGACCTCGTCGGTCGAAACCTGGAGATAGCGGACCGGCGGGCGACCTGTCGCCGCGCGCTCGGCGGAGGCCGTCCGGACCGCCTCGAGCAGGACGTGGACGCCGATGACGCCCGTCCGAAGGAACGCCTCGGGATCCAGGATGCTCCGATCGACGTGTGACTCCGCAGCGAAGTTCAGCACCGCGTCGCTCTCGGCGACGAGTGGGGCCACGGTCTCCGCGTCCGCGATGTCGCCCAGGACGAAGCGGAAGCGGGCCGCCAACTCGGGGTCGGCCTCGACCGCCGCCAGGTTGGTGCGGCTCCCCGCGTAGGTCAGCTTGTCGAGGACCGTGATCCTCGTCCCGTCGCGCCGGCCGAGGACATCGCGGACATAGGCACTGCCGATGAACCCGGCCCCGCCCGTGACGAGCAGGCGGGCGTCCCTCGGGATCCGCGCCCGTGCCGCGGTGCCGTCGCCCCTGCCGCCCTCCCCCATCCTTAGCCGACCGGCCGCTCGACGGGTCGGGCCAACCGCCCGGCCTCGTCGTCGTCGCGTGCCAGCTCGGCGGCACGGATCAGCGAGGGGACGGTGCCGGCGTCGGTCCAGTGGCCGTCGTAGACGCGGCTGAACAGGCGGCCATCGGGGATGTAGTGGTTCAGGACGTCGGTGATCTCGAACTCGCCACGGCCCGAGGGAGCCAGCTTGTCGATCACGGAAAACGCGTCGGGTCGCAGGAAGTACACACCGATCGGGATCAGGTCGCTCTTCGGTCGGGCGGGCTTCTCCTCGAACCCGACCACGTTGCCCGCGCCGTCCAGCTCGGCGACACCGAACCGCTCCGGATCCGGGACCTGGTACAGGAGCGTCCCCGCGCCCCACGGGCCTGCCTCGAACTCCTCGGCGACGCCGGCGAGGTCCCGGCCGCGCAGGATGTTGTCACCGAGGACGCAGCAGAACGCGTCGTCGCCGACGAAGTCCCGGGCGAGGCCGATCGCATGGGCGATGCCGAGCGCACCACGCTGGTAGCGATACGTCAGGTCGAGCCCGAAGTGGGAGCCATCGGCCAGCAGCTCCACGACGTCGCCGACGCTCTTCCCCCCGACGATGACCAGGACCTCGCGGATGCCCATGCCGGCGAGCGTCTCGATCGGGTAGTAGATCATCGGCCGGTCGTAGATCGGCAGGAGATGCTTGTTGGTCACGATCGTCA
>Ga0070696_100002991_pt1 | contig 11230 bp, 10 predicted proteins | sample KBSK1253metaG_FD_65474 | JGI IMG/M metagenome (GOLD analysis project Ga0070696, IMG submission 65474) | Corn, switchgrass and miscanthus rhizosphere microbial communities from Kellogg Biological Station, Michigan, USA - KBS K1-25-3 metaG | ecosystem: Host-associated > Plants > Roots >... | reverse complement strand
ATCGACGTTTCGATCGCCTCCCAATCGACGGGGGAGAGGGACCGGAGGTCGATCACTTCCACGCTCACGCCGTCCTGTTCCTCGAGCTGCTTGGCAGCGACCAGCGAGCGCTGCACGACGGCGCCGTATGCGATCACGGTCAGGTGCGTGCCCTCCCGGACGACTTTCGCTTTGCCGAACGGAATCATGAAGTTCGGGCCCGGGTTCGGCGCTTTGTTGTAGGTCTGGCGGTAGAGGTGCTTGTGCTCGAGGAAGAGGACGGGGTCGTCGCAGCGAATGGCGGTCCGCAGCAGGCCGTTGGCATCCAGGGCCGTCGCGGGACAAATCACGCGCAGCCCCGGCACGGATGTGAAGACCACCGCGCCAGTCTGCGAGTGATAGACCGACCCGCCTTTCAGATAGCCGCCGTAGGTCACGCGGACCACGACGGGCGCGGCGAACGCGTTGCTCGACCGCCAGCGCATGGTCGCCAGCTCGTTGCGGAGCTGATGGTAGGCGGGCCAGATGTAGTCGAAGAACTGGATCTCCACCACAGGCTTCAAGCCGCGCGTGGCAAGGCCGATCGCGCGGCCGACGATATTGGCCTCTGCCAGCGGTGAGTTGTAGACCCGGTCGCTGCCGAACTGGCGCTGCAACCCCCAGGTCACCTTGAACACCCCGCCCTTCCCCTTCACGTCCTTCAAGTACTGGTCGCGGCTGACGTCAGCGACATCCTCCCCGAAGACGAGAATGCGCGGATCGCGTGCCATCTCGTCTTTCATGCAGCCGTTCAGGAGATCCACCATGGTGGTGGGCTCCCCGGTGAAATGCGGATCGTCCTCGGTATCGAACTGCTCGGACGTGGGGTCGACGTCGGGCGAGTACACCCACAGCAAGGCCGTCTCGGGCTTGGGCTGGGGTGAGGCGAGGGCCATGTCGGCAGCGACCTGGATCTCCTCCTCTACTTGCGCCTGGATCGCCTCGAGCTCCGCCTCGCTCGCCACGCCCTCGGCGATGAGCCGCTTCGGGAAGCTGATGACGGGATCGCGTTTCGCCTCTTCCTCGCGCTCCCGCGTCGGCTTGTAGTGGACCTCGTCGTCGGAGAGCGAGTGCGAGTACGGCCGCGTGACGTGCGCGTGGATCAGCGCGGGACCTTTGCGCTGGCGGCACCACTCGGCGGCGCGGACCAGCACCTCGTACGATGCCACTGGGTCGCAGCCGTCCACCTCCGCGACCAATAGGTCGGGGAAATTGCTCAGGAGCTTCGATATCGAGCCGCCGGCGGTCTGCACCTCCACCGGGACCGAGATGGCGTACTTGTTGTCCTCGACGAGGAACAGCACGGGGAGCTTGAGGTTGCAGGCGCTGTTCATCGCCTCCCAGAACTCGCCCTCGCTCGTGGTCCCGTCGCCGCAGGAACAGTAGACGAGGTCGTCGTCGACGGGGGCGTCCGCTCGGAGCCACGCCTCTGCGCACCCCACCGCCTGGAGGAATTGGGTGCCCGTCGGACTCGATTGGCTGACGATATTGAGCGCTTTGTGACCCCAGTGTGAGGGCATCTGGCGCCCGCCGGAGTTCGGGTCCTCGGCGGCACCCACGGCGGAGAGGAACATCTCGGTCGGCGTCATGCCGAGCGTCAGGCAGAGGGCGCGGTCGCGATAGTAGGGATAGAACCAGTCGTAGGCGGGTCGCAGCGCCTTGCCCGCGGCGACCAACACCGCCTCATGCCCCGCCCCGGAGATCTGGAAGAAGATCTTGTTCTGACGCTTGAGCTGGATCTCCTTGTCGTCGATGCGGCGCGACAGGAGGATCAGGCGGTAGATGTCGAGCAGGTCGGCTTTCGCGAGACTGGTCTTCGCGGGCCGAGCGGCCTTGGCCGGGGAGCGCGTGCGCGTCGCCATGGACTCTAAAAATGCCCTACTGGGGCGCCGGGGCCAAGAGCTCTTTGAGCCGGGAAAACCGGTCGAAGGCGGCGCGGATCGTAGCATCGTTCCGCACGATGAACTCCTCGCGGGCGTCGGGCCCCCAGCGGACGTCGGCGACGCGTGCGGCGAGGATGCGGGCCAGGCGCTGCTCCAGGAGAGTGTCGGTCACCGCGGCCACGCCGAGACGGGAGCGGACGCGGGCCAGGAAGGGGGGCACGAGCTTGGCTCGCCACTCGGCGGCCGCGTTGACCCAAGCGGCACGGGCGGCGGGTGTCGCGCCGAGGGTGTGCGCGACGCTGTCGGACACCGCGTCATCGAGCCCCGAGTCCGCGGCGGCACTCCACCAGACGGGCAGCGGCGCGACGATGGGAACGACGACATCGGGGGCGATCCCTCCGCCGCCTCGGACGTCGCGCCCGGCATCGGTTTTGAAGATCGTCGACGTATCCTCCTCGGCGCCGGACCTCCCGGCGAAGCTCAAGTACTGGTCGTATCCGATGCCGCGGTAACGGCGCTGGATGAAGCGGCCGCTGGGCGTGATCACGCGACCGATCGTCAACCAGACGTAGTCGCCCGAGGAGAGAAAGAACACGGACTGCATGAGCGCCTTGCCGAAACTGCGGCGGCCGACGAGCAGCGCGCGGTCGTGATCCTGGAGTGAGCCGGCGAGCGCCTCCGCCGCGCTGGCGCTGCGCTCGTCGATGAGCACGATAATCGGCAGCAGCCGAAATTCCCCATCGCGTTTGGTGACGTAGGTGGTATCCACATCGCGCTTGCGGCCGCGTGTCCGGAATACGACCGTGTTTTTGGGGAAGAACTCGCTCGCGATGTCCACCGCATAGGTCACGACGCCCCCGGGGTTGGCGCGCAGGTCGAGGATCATCTGTTGGGCGTGCATGGCGGTCAGCTTCTTCAATGCTTCGTGCAATTCCTGCGCGGCGTTCCCCATGAAGTCCTCGAGCCGTACGTATCCGGTCGTCGCATCCATCATCCGGACGATGGACACCGACCGGACATCGAAGGGGCCGCGCTTGAGCGTGACACCGAACGTGTCCGGCTCGAGTCTCGGGCCGCGCTCGAGCTGCAGGCGCACCTTGGAACCCCGCTCCCCGGCAAGGCGCAGCTCGAGCGTCTCCATGCCGAGGCCGGCGACCGACGTGTCGTTGAGCGTCACCACGCGATCGCCGGGGAGCACGCCGCCTTTGGCCGCGGGGCTGCGCGGCACGACTGCGAGCACCGTGGCGGCCCCCTCCACATCCTCAAGCGACAGGCCGACCGTGAACAACTCGCCCCGTTCCAGCGCGTTCTGGCGCTCGAACTCCACGCGCGATGCGAAGCGGCTATGGGGATCGAGCGAATGCAGCACGCCGCGGATCGCGGCCGCGACGAGCTCACTGTAGCCCACGGAATCAGGGTAGTTGACGCGGATGTAATTGAGAACGCCGGAAAAGGTCTGGAGCTCTTCGTAGGCGGAGCGCTGCTGGGTCTGGGCCGCGGCGACCGGCGCGAGCGTCAGTGATAGGACGAGAGCGATGCGTCGGCGCATGGTGCCTCCGGTCTCAGGGCCCGAGCGTGGTGAGCCGCTGCTTCGCGTCGGCGATCTTCTGATCGTACCGTCTCGGCGCCAGTGCCAGGAACTGCGTGAACGCTTCGCGGGCGGCCGCCGGTTTCCCGAGCGCCGTACGGGTGACGACGAGCGCCAGCGCTCTCATGATGGGAGCTTCGCCAACCGTAGCTTCGCGTCGGCGACCAAGTCGCGGAGCCGCTCCGGCGCTACCGCGAGAAATTGTGTGTAGCAGTCCCGCGCCTCGGGCCCCCGCCCCAGCTCTTCGAGGACCCGGCCAAGCAAGTAGTGCACGACGGCATACCGGGGGTTCACCTCGCGCGCCCGGCGCAGCGGCGCCTCCGCCTCACCGGTGCGCTGCAGGTTGAAGAGCGCCGCCGCGTATTCGAATAGCGTAGTCGGATCGCCATCGCTCGCCTCGGCGGCCCGTTGCCGCTCCACCAATGCAGAATCCGGCTGCCCCGCGTCCTCATAGAGGGCAGCGAGATAGGTGTGAGCCATCACGAGCCCGAGGTCGTACTGCAAGGCCTCGCGGTACAATGCCGCGGCTTGATCGGCGTGCCCCGTCACGTGATTGAGAGCCGCGAGCATGAACCGATACTCGTTGTCACGCAGCGGCACGTGGACGATCTCGTCGCGCTGCTGTTTCTTCACCGTGCGGTCGAGGAGCACCTGAAAGTCGACCATCGCGGCGGGGAATCGCTGGCTATGCGCGGCGGCGAGTCCGCGATACCAGAGGATGTAATCAGGGACCTTGTCGGGGTGCGTGCTTTCATCGAATTCGCGTTGCGCGAGAGTGCGCAGGCGGTCGTATGCCGATCCGTACCGCGTCATGCCCAGGTCTACGAACCAGGCGAAGTAGCGTTCGTAGATCAGGTATTCCTCGCTCGTGTAGTCGAGGACCCGGGGCTCTTCGATCTCATAGACCACCGAGAATACGCGCAGATCGACCAGGGGATTGATACGGAACGCGCGCTGATAGAACCCGTGCGCCTCATCGAGCGCCGGTCGCCACTCCTCCGGAACGCGTCCCCGTTCTTCCTCGTCGGACAGCGAGCGGCGCCGCGCGTACGGCAGATAGGACAACGCGAGGTAGCCTTCGGCGAACCTCGGGTCCAGACGGATGACCAGACGCAGGACACTATCCACCTGCGGCCAGCGGTGCCTTTGCCAGTACGCGAGCGCCAGGTAGTACTGCGTCTCCGCGTCGTTCGAGTCCGCGCGCGCCAGCGCCTGCACCCGCTTGAGGTCACTCGTCAAGAGTCTGAGCGCCTGCCCGGCGAGCGGCGGAGCGAGGGTGATGGCCACGAGGAAAACCAGCGTGATTCGTCGCATCAGTGCCCCCCTTCTCCCAGCTTGGCGAACGGTCCCATCACTGGGGTGCCGTCGCCGGCAGCTTCGCCAACCGCTGCCTCGCGTCGGCGACCAAGTCGCGGAGCCGGTGCGGAGCGATCGCGAGGAACTTCGTGTAGGCGTCGCGCGCCTCGGCCCCAAGCCCCAGCTCCTCTTCGACTCGGCCCAGTAGATAGTAGGCCGGAGCGTAGCGCGGGCTCAGCTTCACCGTCTTGAGCAGCGGCTCTTCCGCGTCGATGGTGCGCTGCGCGTTGAAGAGTGACGCCGCGTAGTCAAACAACGTAGTCGGATCGTCCTCACTCACCTCGACGGCGCGCTGTCGCTCGATCAGAGCCGAGTCTGCGTGCCCCGCCTGCTCATAGATCGCCGCGAGGTACGTATGGGCCATGACGAGCCCCAAGTCGTTTTCCAACGCCTCCCGATAGAGCGCGGCGGCGCGATCGGGGTGTCCCGTCACGTCATTGAGCGCGGCGAGCATGAACCGGTATTCGTTGTCCTTGAGGGGTACGTGCACCATCTCGTCCCGCTGTTGTTTGTTGAGGGTGCGGTCGAGCAGCGCTTGGAAGTCGGCCATCGCGGGGCCAAACTGCCGGCTGTGCGCCGCCGCAAGTCCGCGATACATCAGCACGTAGTCGGGTACCCGGTCGGGGTGCTTGCTCTCGTCGAACTCGGTCTGGCCGAGCTTCTGCAGCCGGTCGTATGCCGACTGGTACCGGCCCATCCCGAGGTCGTCCCACCAGGCCCAGTACCGTAGGTACCGCAGATGCTGGAGGGGGGTGAGGTCCGCCGTCTTGGGGTCTTCGATCTCGTAGATCACGGAAAACGCTCGCAGATCGACGAGGGGGTCGGTACGGAAAGCGCGCTGATAGAATCGGTCCGCTTCCTCGACGACCGGACGCAATTCCTGGGAGACCACCCCGCGGTACTGTTCGTCGGCCAGCGTGGGTCGCCGCGCGTAGGGGAGGTGCGCCAACGCGAGATAGGCTTCGGCAAAGCGCGAGTCGAGCCGAGTTACGAGGCGCAGCAGGCTGTCGGCCTGCTTCCAGTGATGCTTTTGCCAATGCGCGAGGGCCAGGTAATACTGAATCTCGGCGTCGTTCGAGTCCGCGCGAGCCAGCGCCTGAACCTTCGCGAAGTCGCGGGTGAGGAGCTTGATCGCCTGCCCACCGAGGCGAGCCGGGGTCGCGGCGAACGAGGCGAGCGCGAGCACCAGCGCGGTCCTATGGAACATGCGGACACCTCGCAGGGCATGAGGAGCATCGGGGCGGGATCGCGGCAACTTGGCGCGCGGCCCCGGAGCGGTCAATATTGCAACAGTCACCCAGAGGGAGACCCATGGACCAGGCCGCGAAGAAGACCGTGCTCCGGCAGTTTCCGTATGGCCTCTACGCGGTCACCGTCGCCTCGGGCGGCGAAGAACACGCGATGACCGCGAACTGGGTGACGCAGACGGCGTTCGAACCGCCCATGGTCGTCGTGGCGGTGGAGAACACCTCCAAGACCATCGATATGATGCGCGACTCGCACCACTTTGCAATAAGCGTGCTGCAGCAGGGCCAGCGGGACCTGGCGGGCAAGCTGGGCCGCGCGTCGGACCAGGCGCCCCAAAAACTCAAGGGGATCAAGACGAAACCGGCCCCCGTGTCAGGAGTGCCGGTGCTCGCGGACTCGCTGGGCTGGTTGGAATGTCGCGTCGTCGCAACGCTCCCGGCGGGTGATCACACGCTCGTGCTCGGCGAGGTCGTCGCGGCAGGCGTCGAGAACGAGAATGGCGTTCCCCTGACCCTGCAGGAGGCCGGGTTCAAGTACTCAGGCTAGGCGTCGGGAGTCAGGTGTCAGGGCTTCGCGTATACAACCTTCCCACCGACGATCGTGTACCGGACCCTCACGTTGCCAATCCCCTCGGGGGGCACCGCGAACAGGTCGCGGTCGAGCACCACGACGTCGGCGTAACGGCCCGCGACCAGCGCCCCCCACTTTTGATCCATGAACATAGCCCAGGCATTGCCGTATGTGTACGCGCGTAGCGCCTCACCGACGGTGATTTTCTGGTCGGGCACCCAGCCGCCCGGGTGGCGTCCGTCGAGCGTACGGCGCGTGACCGCCGCATACACGCCGAGCAGCGGGTCGAGCGGAGCGACGGTCCAATCGGAGCCGAACGCCAGCGGCGCATCGGCGCCGATGAGCGACCGGAAGGGATACGTCGTGCGCACACGCACCGGGCCAATGCGCTTCTCGAGCCAGCGGCCGTCGTCGATCGCATGGTAGGGCTGCATCGACGGCACGACGCGGAGCGCGCCGAAGAGGGGAATCTCCTGCGGCCGCAGATGCTGCGCGTGCTCGTCGCGAAAGCGGCGGTCGCGCGTGCCGTGCGCGCGGGCGACGCTGTCGTAGATGGCCAGCAGCAGAGCGTTGGCGCGGTCGCCGATGGCGTGGACGGCCACCTGCAGTCCGGCTGAATCGGCGTTGCCGATCCAGGTGCGCATCTCACTTTCCGTGTGCTGCATCAATCCGGAGTAGCCGGCGGAATCCGAGAACGGCTCGAAGAAGTACGCCGTACGCGAGCCTGCCGACCCATCCATGTAGCCCTTGACCCCGCCAATACGCACCCAATCGTCGCCCGGTCCCGCCCGCTTCACCGTGTCCGCCACGGCTTGCCACTGGTCGAGCGGGAGGTACACGGCGACGCGCAGCGTCATCCGGCCCGCGTGCTGCAGCCGGTGATAGGTCGCGAGATCGGCCCACGAGGCTGACATGTGGGCGGTCGCGGTGACGCCGAGCGATGCCGCGTGCGCCATGGCGCGGGCCAGCGCGGAATCACGTTTTTCGGCCGAGGGCTCAGGAAAGGCGCGCCAGACAAGGTCCATCGCCCGATCCTTGAAGACTCCTCCGCTTACGATCTCGCCGCCCGGAGGCGCCGCAGTCGCCGCCGTGACCCCGGCGGCCCGCATGGCGGCGCTGTTGGCGAGCGCCATGTGCCCGTCCAAGCGGTTCACGAACACCGGATTGTTGGGCGTGACCGAGTCGATCCAGTCGCTTTGCGGCAGAGGCGTGCCGCGCCACAGCTCGTGGTCCCAGTCACCGCCGGTGATCCACTCACCGGGTTGCAGGGTTGCGGCGAAGTCCTTCAGCCGCCGGATGAATTCCTGGGGCGTCGCCGCGTCGCGCAGGTCCACCGATGTGAGCTGGAAGCCCCCGTCGATGAAATGGGTGTGCCCGTCCGCAAAGCCGGGCAGGACGAGGCCCCCGTCGGCGTGCAGGACTTGGGTTCCACTCGCGACGTAGCGCGCGATCTCGGTCGAGTCACCGACGGCGAGGATCTTGCCGTTGGAGATGGCGACGGCTCCCGGATGTCCCCTGCCGGTCGAAAGCCCGGTCCACACCGTCCCACCCTGGATGACGAGGTCGGCTTTGCGCCCGCAGCCCGCGAGCGCCAGGACGAGGATCGTGAGGACGGCGATACGGCTCACGGCGAACCTCCTAACGGAGACGAGTGATGCGACGGATGGTTTCGAGGGCTCCGACGGGATCGGGGCGTGGGGCGGGGGCGGGACTCGCGGCGCGGGCCGCGGCCGGCGCCGCGAGGGCATCGCGGATGTCGAGCAAGACCTCGAGCAGCAACTGCTCGCGCTGATAGGCGGCGTCGAGATCGGCCATGAGCCGCGCATCGTGCGCCGCCTCGGCGCGATCGTAGGCTTCGCGGTAGACCGCGTCGAGGTTGTCGAGGATCTGTTGGCGCTGACGAGGCATGACGGGAAGCTAGCCCTCGCAGGGCCGGAGGACCAAGCCGCTCGGCACCTTGGGCGCGAAGTAGGTGGACTTGGGGGGCATGACGTCGCCCGCGTCCGCCACGGCGAACACCTGCTCGACCCGCGTGGGATTGAGGAGCACCGCGGTGCTCGCGCCCTGCTGTGCCGAGGCGAGGGCTTGGCGCGCGTCGGGCGTGTATGCGAGTGTGGGCGTGGACGCGTCGGCGCGCAGCAGCGGCCTCACCACGAGGGTCTCTATGCGCGCCACATCGAGCGCCCGCACGGCAGCGCTCGCGCCGAGGTCGCTGAACTCGTCGAGTCGAGCATCACGCTTGAGCGCGAGTCCCAGCACGTCGCCGTCCGGCGAGGCGACGAGGCACGCGGTGCGGTCGCGACCGAGCTCGCGGAGGTACGCGACCGGATCGACTCCCGCAGGCAGCGGCGCGACGTCAAACCACGAGCGCCACGCGGGCACGACGGCATCGACCCTGCTTCCAGTTCCGTGGATCAGACGGTGGGTCGGCAACACGACGAGCCCCGGGTCCGCCGCCGAGACGACGAACGCGAGCATGCGATCCGCGGCGGGGTTCTCACCTGCGTACGCGCACGCCGTTTCATAGCGGTGGTGGCCGTCGGCGATGTAGAGCGGGCGCTGTGTGCAGTGCGCCGTGAGCCGGAAGGCCTCCTCGCCCGTGACGTGCCAGAGCCTGATGTCCACACCATCGAGCTCAGCGGTCACGTCGGGAGAGCGCTTCGCGGCTTTCGCGAGCGCCTGCTCCACTGCACGATCGGGGTCCGGGGCGAGCAGAAAGATGGATTCGAGATTCGTGCGCGTCGCGCGCAGCAGCGCGAGCCGATCCGCTTTGGGGCCCGCGTGGGTCTTCTCGTGCGGTCGCACCCGCCGCGGCTCGTATCCTTCGGCGGCGAGCGCGACGAAGACGCCGAGCCGGTCGCCTTGCGCCATCACGTAGACGGCGGGATCCGCGTCGCGCACCAGGACGCGGCGTTGCCGCCATGCCGCGAGCTGCTGGCCGGCCCAGGCATAGCGATCGCCTCCTGAGGACGCTTCCGGCAGCATCAAGTGGACGATATTGTGTTCGTCGAGCGCGGCGAGGCGCGCGCGCGCCGTCGCCTCGATCACATCGTAGGGCGGCGCGATCAGGCGGCTGAGCCTGTCGGTCTCCGCGTATCGTTCACCACGGAACGGCACGACCAGCTCTTTCATCCGGAGTCCCCGTGAGCTTTCGCGAATCGCAGGATGCCGTCGACCGTTGGGTCGGCCAGTTCGAGGAGGGCTATTTCTCCCCCCTCGCCAATGTCGCGCGGCTCGCGGAAGAAGTTGGCGAGCTGGCGCGCGAGGTCAATCACCATTTCGGGCCCAAGACCAAGAGGCCCGACGAGCAGGTCGGCTCGATCCCCATGGAGCTGGCGGACATCCTGTTTGTGGTCATTTGCATCGCCAACTCGCAGAAGATCGACCTCGACCAGGCGTTCGCGCAGATGATGGCCAAGGTCACCGTCCGCGACGCCGGCCGCTGGACCAGGAAGGCGCGCTGATCTCCTCGTAGATACGCTCGTAGGAGACGAGCCGGTCGGCGTCGAACGCCGCGGCCGCCCCGGCCGCCCGCACGGCGCATCCGGGCTCGGCCAGATGGCGGCAGTTGTCGAACCGGCACTGGTCGAGGTAGGGACGGAACTCCGGGAAGCAGGCGCCGAGGGCGTCGGGCTCGATGCCCCAGGTCGTGACCTCCCGCAGGCCCGGCGTGTCCACGACGTAGCCCAACCCCTCGAGCGGCACCAGCTCGGCCGCGGTAGTCGTGTGTTTCCCCTTACGCCACTTTTCGCTGATCGCGCCGACGCGAAGCTTCAGCCCCGGCTGCAGCGCGTTCAGGAGACTGGACTTGCCGACGCCCGACATACCCGTGAACACGGAATGCCGCCCACGCAGCAGGTCGCGCAGCGCTGGGAGGCCTTCGTCCGCTTTCACCGAGGTAGGCAGCACCTGGTAATTGGCGGCTGCATAGCGCCGAGCCAGCGCACCGGCGGCGGCGCGATCGAGCTCTACCTTGTTGACGACGAGGACCACAGGAAGGCCGTTCGCCTCGGCGATCACGAGGAAGCGATCGACCTTTCGGGGGCTCGGCTCGGGGTCGGCCGCGGACGCGACCACCACGACCTGATCCACGTTGGCCGCCACCGGTTGCGACCGGCGCGCGCCGCCACCGCTCCCGCCCTGGGCGGCGCGGCGCGCCAGCACCGAGCGCCGAGGCCTGATCCCGGTGATCATGCCCTCCGCGTCGAGCTCGACAACATCCCCAGGTACGACGCGATCGTCGTCGCGGTGCTTGAGCTTCCCGCGCAGCGTGGCGGCCACTTCGCCGGCATCCGTGTGAACGCGGTAGACGCCCCCTTCGCGCACCAGCACCACGCCCGTCGTCATGCCCGTTCCCGCTCCACGCACCGATCGAGGTGCTGCTTCACTTCGCGCAGCGTGAGGGCCAGCAGGGGCGCGAGAGCGGTGTCGGGTGTCGGACCGAAGGCGAGGTAGTCGGTCTCCACGTGACCGACCGGCTTGTCGCCCCCACTCCAGCGCACGAACAGCAACGCGGCGCCGTAGCGACCGGTGGCGTCCGGCGCATCGTCTACCCAGGGCGAGACGG
>Ga0070696_100002990_pt1 | contig 11230 bp, 12 predicted proteins | sample KBSK1253metaG_FD_65474 | JGI IMG/M metagenome (GOLD analysis project Ga0070696, IMG submission 65474) | Corn, switchgrass and miscanthus rhizosphere microbial communities from Kellogg Biological Station, Michigan, USA - KBS K1-25-3 metaG | ecosystem: Host-associated > Plants > Roots >... | reverse complement strand
TGTGGTTGGGCGACAAGATGTTATAGCCGAGCGCGACCACCTCGGACAGCCACGAATAGCGCTCGTCCGACGTTTCGAACTTCGGTGTGGTGCGGACATAGGTCTCTGCGAATGGGAGCACCTCGCCCGCGTCCAGGCGCTGCACACCGTCGGCCGGAATCTTGATGATGCCGCGCGATTCGTAGTGGATCAGGGCGCCGTCGTGCGTGCGCAGCGTGGCACGGACGTCCACCCGGCCCGTGCCGTCACCGCCGACGACGAGCCAGTCTCCGCCACCGGGAAGCAACTCACCGTGCAGCTTCGGGCCCTCGATCACACCGCCGGTCGTGATGAACGTCATCCGGGCACCGACCGGTGTCGGAATCGATTGTGCGGGTTGCAGATCGACGTGCATGTCGAACAAATGCTCCGCGGGCAGTGCGCTGACGAGCGGCAGTTGGTCGACCGGTGTCGCGGTTGTCATGCGTTCACCGCACCCATCGCCGCCTGCAGCTGCGCCGCGTCGATGAAGGTGTCCTTGCGTGCCACCAGCCCATCGGGTGAGACGTCGACGACATCGAGGCAGTCGAAGCGGATGTCGCCGGAGATCAGCGCCCAGTCGAGCACCCAATGGTTCTCGCCGTAGAGCACGCGATAGGTCTCCCACGTGAGATCAGGGAACTGCTCGAAGATCTCCGCAAAGGCGGCACGGACGGCCTGGCGCCCGTGCACGGGTTGGGCCCCCACGTGCATCCAGAACTGGGTGTCGTCGGCGTGGAGCGAGACGATCGCGTCGGGATCGCGCGCCGCCCACGCGGCGAAGTAGCGCTCCGAGAGCGCCGTCAAATCGAGCTCTTGAGCCATGGTTTCCGACATCCTGTCTCCAATACTCGGTAGCCGTCGTTATTTACATACTTGAGGTACGTACTAACATACCATGAGTATGCAAGTGTATGCCAGAGTCCGAGCCATGTGGCCGGCTTCACCGGCGTAAACACGGTCAGAGCGCGGCCAGCGCGATGACCGTCACCGCCGCCAGACACATCGACGGTCCGTGCGGCACCGTCCGTCCCGATCGGCGCAGCAGTGCGGCAACTGCCCATATCGCGGTCAGCACGGGTGCGCCGAGCGCGGCCAGCAGCCAGACGTCAGCGCCGAATGTGGCTGTCAGCGCGCCGATGCCGATCGCTAGCTTGACGTCGCCGGCACCCATCGCCGCGGGCGATGCCAGGTGCACGACGGCGTAGACAGCGAACAACGCGAACGCACCGAGCGCGGCCGGGGGACCCCGCTCGTGCACCACAGCCGTCACGAGGATCACCGCCGCGCCGGGCAGCGTCAGCCAGTTCGGCAGCCGTCGCTGGCGAATGTCGTAGACGCTGAGCGCCACCAGCCACGCCAGTACACAGACAACGGCGACCCCCACCCCCATGTAGGGAGATTAATCTCGGTTGCGTGCACCGACGGTCACCAATCGGCCCCGCGCTGCTCGTGGTCGTCGCCGCGATCAGCCAGGAGGTCGGTGCAGCATTCGCGGTCGGCCTGTTCGCGGCGCTCGGTGCGATCGGGGCCGCCTTCATCCGATTCCTCGTCGCGGGCGTGATCCTCTGCGTGGCGACCCGCCCACGGCTGCGCGGGCTGTCCCGGCGGGCGTGGTTGTCGGCGGCCGCACTTGCCGCCACGTTGACGGTGATGAACGTCTGCTTCTACAACTCGCTGACCCGCATCCCACTCGGCGTGGCCGTCACCATCGAAGCGCTTGGGCCACTTGCGCTTTCCGTTGCTGTCAGCTCCCGCAAGACGGCGTGGTTGTGGGCGCTGCTGGCATTGGCGGGGGTGGCGTTGCTCAGCCTCACCGGGGTTCGGGTGGGTCATCTCGACCCTGTCGGGCTCGGCTTCGCCGCAGGCGCGGCGGCAAGCTGGGCAGGCTACATCCTGGCAGCGGCCCGAGCGGGAACCGATTTCCCCAACCTCGACGGGCTGGCCCTCGCGACCGCGATCGGCGCGGTCGTGACGGCACCGTTCGCACTGGTTGCGGTCGATCCGGCCAGCGCGTTGCGGTGGCAGGTAATCGGCCTGGGAGCGATCGTCGGAGTGATGTCCTCGGTGATCCCCTACTCGCTGGAGCTGATTTCGCTGCGCCGCCTCCCACCGGATACGTTCGCGATCCTGACGTGTCTCTCACCGGTCGTTGCCGCCATCGCGGGCTGGTTGGTCCTCGGTCAGCACCTCGCGGTGACGGGCTACGTCGCGATCGTGCTCGTGACAGTGGCCAGCATCGGTGCGGTGCGCGCGGCGCGGGACCGCTTGGCCCAGAACGACACTGGCCTGATCACCGCCTAGCGTGCCTGCAGCCGTGCCGCCACATCGCCTACGGCCGTGATCAATTCGGGCAACGCCGTCTGCGGCCCGACCGGCTGGAACACCAACGTGTCCACCCCCGCATCGAGATAGGGACCGGCCGATCCGTCGACCTGATCCGGACCGCACGCGAAGAAGAGCACTGTGCTGAACGGAGTCTCGCCACGGTCGGACCGGCCGGACGCGACATGGCCCAAGGCATCCAGCAGCGTCGTCGGATCGTACTGGGAGTCGAGGACGACGCCGTCGGCGATCTCACCGGCCAGTGCCAACGTCTTCGGGCCGGTTCCGCCGATCAGCACCGGAACTCTTTGCTGCGGAGCCCAGTCCAACCGCACTTCGGCGAGTCGCACATAGCTGCCGTCGACGGTGACGGACCGACCCGCGAGCAGGTCGCTCAGCGCCGTGACGTACTCACGCATCAACGTCAGGGGTGATGCCACGGCCGCGCCGGCCTGTCGCATCCAGTCCTGCACTCCGTGACCGATTCCGACGCGCAACCTGCCGGGGAACATCGCCTCGAGGGTGGCGATCTCCATCGCCGTTATCACCACGTTGCGCAGCGGCGCAGGCAGCACACCGAGGCCGACCGTGAGCGTTTCCGACGACGCGAGCGCCACTGCCGCCGCGGCGATACCGCCCTGCAGGAAGCAGTCCTCCCACAGCCATAGTTCGGCCACCCCGGCGCGATCGGCGGCCGACGCGGTATCGCGGAGCGTGTCGGGCGAAAAGTCGGGGCGAAACACCACTCCGATGCGAGCACTCACCTGTCGAACACTACTGTTCGTTCAGCGCGGCCCTCATCGCCTCGGTGGGCGCGGGCAGCTCGGTGAACTGCTCGACTTGCGCGAACGCCTGGTGAAGCAGCATCTGTAGCCCACTGATGACCCGGCCGCCCGCCTGCTCGACGGCCGTCGCCAGCGGAGTCGGCCACGGGTTGTAGATCGCGTCCAGCAGCAGTGGCGTCGCCACGACGGTGTTCGCGTACCCGGCGGCCACGTCGGCGGGGATGGTGCTGACGACCACGTCGACGTCGGCCAACGTCGTCCCGAGCTCGATCCACCGGACGTCCACTCCGAGCCGGGGCCCGAGCGCCAGAAGCGGCGCCGCCTTGTCCCGGTTTCGCGCGAGCACGGAAATGTCTTGCACCCCAAGATCGGCCAGCCCGACGACGACCGCAGGCGCGGTGCCGCCCGAGCCCAGCACGGCCGCCCGGCCTGCCACCGCCCCCAACGCACCCTTCAAGCCGTCGACGTCTGTGTTGTCGGCCCGCCAACCGCCCTGTGTTCGCACCAGCGTGTTGGCCGAGCCAACCAGTTCCGCGCGTGCAGTGCGTTCGTCGGCGAACCGTAGCGCCGCGAACTTGCCTGGCATCGTCACCGACACGCCAACCCATTCCGGGCCGAAACCCGCCACCAAGCCGGGCAATTCGTCGGCGGTGCATTCGATGCGGTCGTACGTCCAGCCGTCCAGTCCCAGCGCGCGATAAGCGGCAAGATGCAGCTGCGGTGACCGGGAATGTGCGATCGGTGAGCCGAGCACCGCCGCCTTCCGGGCACTACCTAGCCGAGTCGAGGACACCGTTGCGCTTGGCCAGTTCGATGTTCGCGAGATGCTGCTGGTAGTCGCGGGTGAACAACGTCGTGCCCTGCATGTCGATCGTTACGAAGTACAGCCAGTCCCCCGGCGCAGGCTGTTCGGCTGCCGCCAGCGCCGGCTGCCCCGGCGAACAGATGGGTGTGGCGGGAAGGCCGGGCCGAACATAGGTATTCCAGGGTGTGTGCTGGGCGCGGTCGGCGTCGGTGGTGGCCACCTCGATCCGGTCCAGCGGATAGTTCACAGTGGAGTCGAACTCCAGCGTCCGGTTCTCGTGCAGCCGGTTGTAAATCACCCGCGCAACTTTCGCGAAGTCATCGGGTTTGGACTCCCGCTGCACCAGCGAGCCGACGGTCAGGATCTGGTACGGCGACAAGTTCATCAACTTCGCGGTGTCGAGCAGCCCGCCCTGCGCGTATTGCGTCGCGCTGGTCCCGATCAATGTGGACAGGATGTCCTCGGCGGACTCAGATGGATCGATATTCCACGTGCCGGGCGCGATGAGGCCTTCCAGGCGCCTGTGGTCGTTGCCCATCGCGGTCACCGCGTTGATGGCCCAATCGGGGACGGAAAGCGCCGACGGCGCAACCGAACCCGCCGCCTTGCGCAAGTCATCCACCGAAACGCAGTGCCGGTCAGAGTCGAGGTTCACACACGTCGCGCGCGAGACCAGGCTGAAGATGCCGTCGGTGGCCGCGTTGGTCTTGACGTCCCGGACGTCGTCGAGCTGCCGTCCTTCCGGTATCACCAGCTTGCCGACGCGGTTCTGCGGATCGGCAAGTCGGGCAACGGCATTGGCCGCCGGGATCTCGGTACGCACCTTGTAGAAGCCGGGCTGGATCGCCGAGATGGCGGTATTGCCCTCGGCGGCTGCCACGAACGCCTTGACGGTAGCCACCACCTTGTGTTCTTCCAGTGTCTTGCCGATCGTGGTGGTGGAGTCGCCGTCATGGATCTGGATGACCACATCGTTGACACCGTCGCCGGAATAGTCGCCGCTTCCTCCGAACAGCGAGTGCCACATCTTCGAGCCAAGGAACACGGCACCGATGACGACCACGATCAAGAGCGCCAGCGCCAACCCGCTGGCGAAGCGCCTTCTTCGCCGGCCGCGGGCTTCCCGGATTCGCTCCGTCCGAGACATCCGGCGCCGCGGCGGGCCGACGGCCACCGGCTCCGCGCGATCCCGGCCCCAGTTGTCAGTCATCCCCGACCTCTCCGTGCGCGGCCAAAGCCGCGCGCCGCTGGTCCAGCCAGTTCTGCAAAATCCCTACCGCTGCAGCCTGATCGATCATCGCCCGCTGTCCCTTGGCGCGGATGCCCGCTTCCCTCATGGACCGCTGTGCCACGACCGTCGTGAGCCGTTCGTCCGACAACCGCACCGGTGTCGGAGCGATGCGCCGGGCCAGCTGGTCGGCCAACTCGATCGCGTCCTTGGCGGACGAGCCGGACCGGTCGGCAAGCGTGCGCGGCAGTCCCACCACCACTTCGACAGCCTCGAACTCACTGGCCAGCTCTGCGAGCCGGCGCACGTGTCTGCCTGTCTTGTTGCGTCGGTCCCGCTCTACCGTTTCCACCGGTGTGGCCAGGATCCCGTCTGGATCGCTGGCGGCCACGCCGATGCGAACCGTGCCCACGTCGACACCGAGCCGTCGGCCGCGGCCGGGGTCCGGGGGTTGAAGACTGCCCCCGGGCCGATCCGGTAGACGGTCATCGGTATGGGCCACGGGCTAGCTCCGGCCTATTTCTGCGCGTAGCGCGGCCAATGCCGCGTCGATACCCGCTGCCCCCTTACCCGAGCCCTGCGCCAGATCGGCCTTACCGCCTCCACGACCATTTACCGCCGTGCCCAACTGCTTCACCAATTCGTTGGCCTTCAGGCCGAGATCCTGCGCTGCAGGGTTGACCGCCACGACGAATGGCACGCTGTCGTTTTCGCCTTCTGCGATCAACGCGACGACTGCGGGGTCACCGCCCAACTTGCCCTTGATGTCGCCGACGAGCGTGCGCAGATCCGCCGCCGACATTCCGCCGGCCATCCGCTGCGCCACGACACGCACCTTACCGATTTGCTCGGCGCCCGCGGCGGCATTCGCTGCGGCTGCACGTGCATTCGCCAGCCGCATCTTGTCGAGTTCCTTTTCGGCGGCCCGTAAGCGCTCGACCAGATTGGCCACGCGCGCCGGAACCTCTTCCGATGGAACCTTGAGCGTCGACGCCAGACCGGCCATCAGAGCGCGTTCCTTGGCCAGGTGGCGGAAAGAGTCCAGGCCGACGTAGGCCTCGACGCGGCGCACCCCGGAGCCGACCGACGACTCACCGAGGATTGTCACCGGGCCGATCTGCGCAGAACTCTCCACATGGGTTCCGCCGCACAGTTCGAGCGAGAACGGCCCGCCGATCTCGACCACCCGGACCTCGTCGGGGTAGTTCTCACCGAACAACGCCATCGCGCCCATCGCCTTGGCCTTGTCCAGTTCGGTCGTGAAGCTGTGCACCTCGAAGTCGGCCTCGACGGCCTCGTTGGTCACTTCCTCGATCTGGGTCCGCTGATCATCGGTCAGCTGGCCCTGCCAGTTGAAGTCGAACCGCAGGTAACCGGGCCGGTTCAGCGAGCCGGCCTGAACGGCGTTGGGGCCCAGCACTTGCCGTAGCGCAGCGTGCACCATATGCGTACCGGAATGACCCTGCGTGGCGCCGTGCCGCCAGCGGGGGTCGACTGCGGCTACGACGGTGTCGCCCTCGACGAACTCGCCGGACTCGACGTTGACTCGGTGTGCCCACAGCGTTTTGGCGATCTTCTGCACGTCGGTGACGGCAGCCTTCGCGGAACCAGATGCGCCTGCGCCCGTGATGCTGCCCTCGTCGGCGATCTGGCCACCCGACTCGGCGTAGAACGGGCTGCGGTCCAGAATCAACTCGACGCGGTCCGGCCGCTGGGCCGCCTCGGCGGCCGAGCCGCCAAAACTACCGGAGTGGGAGACCACCGGCACCCGCTTGCCGTCGACGAAAATGCCGAGAATCCTTGCCTCGGACGTCAATTCGTCGAAACCGGTGAACTCCGTCGGGCCTGCGTCGACGAGATCGCGGTATTCAGAAAGGTCGGCGTGCGCCTGTTTGCGCGCGGCCGCGTCGGCCTTGGCCCGCTGGCGCTGTTCGGCCATCAGGCCGCGGAAGCCCTCTTCGTCGACGCTGAGGCCGGACTCGGCCGCCATCTCGAGTGTCAATTCCAGTGGGAAGCCGTAGGTGTCGTGCAACGTGAACGCGTCCGTGCCCGACAACACGGTGGCCCCCGAGGCCTTCGTGGAGCGCGCGGCATCCTCGAACAGTCGCGAACCCGATGTCAGGGTGCGATTGAACGCGGTCTCCTCGGCGACCGCGATGCGGTGGATCCGGTCGAAGTCGGTGACGAGTTCGGGGTACGACGGCCCCATCGCGTCGCGCACCGTCGCCATCAGGTCGCCGACGATCGGGTCGTCGACACCGAGCAACTTGGCCGAGCGGATCACGCGACGCAGCAATCGGCGCAGCACATAGCCGCGGCCGTCGTTGCCGGGACTCACCCCGTCGCCGATCAGGATCGCGGCGGTGCGACTGTGGTCGGCGATGATCCGGTACCGGACGTCGTCCTCGTGGTTGCCGATGTCGTAGCCCCTTGGGGACACCGTGGCTACCGCATCTATGACAGGACGCAGCAGATCGGTCTCGTAAACGTTGTGTACGCCCTGCAGCAGGAACGCCACCCGTTCGACGCCCATGCCGGTGTCGATGTTCTTCCGTGGCAACGGGCCGAGGATCTCGTAGCCCTCCTTGGCCGGGCCCTCGCCCCGCTCGTTCTGCATGAACACGAGATTCCAGATCTCGATGTAGCGGTCCTCGTTGGCGACGGGGCCGCCCTCGACACCGAATTCGGGGCCACGGTCGTAGTAGATCTCCGACGACGGGCCGCAGGGGCCTGGGATGCCCATAGACCAGTAGTTGTCGGCCATGCCGCGCCGCTGGATGCGCTCCGCCGGCAAGCCCGTCTCCTCCTGCCACAGCCCGACGGCCTCGTCGTCATCCAAATAGACTGTAGCCCAAAGCCTTTCGGGGTCGAGCCCGTAGCCACCCTTGTCGATCGGGTTGGTCAGCAGGGTCCAGGCAAGCTCGATGGCGCGGCCCTTGAAGTAGTCGCCGAACGAGAAGTTGCCTGCCATCTGGAAGAAGGTGTTGTGCCGGGTGGTGATGCCGACTTCGTCGATGTCGGGCGTGCGGATGCACTTCTGGATGCTGGTCGCCGTGTTGTACGGCGGAGTGCGCTGGCCCAGGAAGTAGGGCACGAACTGCACCATGCCTGCGTTGACGAACAACAGGTTGGGGTCGTCGAGGATCACCGAGGCACTCGGCACCTCGGTGTGGCCCGCCTTCACGAAATGATCGAGGAAACGCTTCCTGATCTCGTGTGTCTGCACGTCCCTACTGCCTCATCTTTTGGCTCGTTCGGAAGATTATCTGCGACTATTCGACCGCACCACAGTACCGGTCTGGGTAGCCGCACTAAAAAGTCAACGAACCGGCGCGCGGCGCCGAGTGCCACGTCAGGAGTTTATGAAGCTCAGCCGGACCGAGCGCCGCGGGTTGTCCCGGTTCAGATCGACCAGCACGACGCTTTGCCACGTGCCGAGGAGCGGTTCGCCATCCTGCACCGGAACGGTCACCGAGGGCGCCACTATCGCGGGCAGCACGTGGTCGGCGCCGTGCCCCGGCGACCCGTGCGTATGGCGGTATCGTTCGTCACGCGGCAGCAGGCGCTCGAGCGTGTCGATGAGGTCGTCGTCCGAGCCTGCACCCGTTTCGATGATCGCCACGCCCGCAGTGGCGTGGGGCACGAAGACATTGCACAGGCCGTCACCGTGACCGCCGCAGAACGACCGCACCGCGCCGGTGAGGTCGACGATCCGCCGTCGCGATGTGTCGATATCGAGCACGTCAGTCACCACGTCGTCGAGCCTACGAGGACTCAAGCGGTCTTGATGGCGGGGTAAGCGCTGCGATCGGTACCGAACTGCAGGCCGGTGGCGTCCTTGCCGACCATGGTGAGCACGGCGACCGCGATGAGCACCGGCACGATGGTCGCTGTCAGCGCGAACGGATAGCCATGCGACGCCGCGAGGTGTTCCTGGATCGGCAGGTTGAATGCGGCGAACAGATTGCCGAGTTGGTACGTCACGCCCGGATAGAACCCCCGGATCGCGTCGGGCGACAACTCCGTGAGGTGCGCTGGGATGACGCCCCATGCGCCCTGGACCACCACCTGCATGAGAAAGGCCCCGAGGCAGAGCATCGCGGCGCTCTGCGAGTAGGCGAACAGCGGGACTATCGGCAGGCCGATGACCGCGCAGAATATGATCGTGTACCGGCGGCCGAACCGCTGCGAGAGGGTGCCGAAGGTCAGCCCACCGATGATCGCGCCGATGTTGTAGATCACGGCTATCCATCGGGCAGTTTCACTGGATAACCCTGCGCCGCTTTCGTGAGTCGACGACAGGAATGTCGGATAGACGTCCTGAGTGCCATGATCGCACCGTCGCGGACCACGTCGCGGATCCGCGTTCGGGTGACGCGCATGCGGTCCTGGGTGGCCTGCCACACTTCCGATTCCCGGACTCTGGTGCGGATCAGCAGCGTGATCAACGCGGGAACGATGCTCAGCCCGAATAGCCAGCGCCAAGATAGTCCGAGGCTGTCGATCACGAGAAGCGAGGCCAGGGTCGCCAACAGGTAGCCGAACGAGTAGCCCCCCTGGAGCAGGACCGAGAAGAACCCGCGCCGCTCGGCGGGCACCTTTTCCATCGCGAGTGCCGCGCCCAGGCCCCATTCGCCGCCCATCCCGATCCCGTACAACAACCGCAGGACGATGAGGACGGTGAAGTTGGGCGCGAAGGCGCAGAGAAACCCCACGATCGAGTAGAACGCCACGTCGACCATCAGCGGGATCCGCCGACCCACGCGGTCGGCCCACAATCCGAAAATGAGCGCGCCCACCGGACGCATCATCAACGTGGCGGTGGTCAGGAATGCCACCTCGGTCTTCGAAACGTGGAAGGTCTCGGCGATGTCGCCATACACGAGCACGACGATGAAGTAGTCGAAAGCGTCCATCGTCCAGCCCAGTTGCACCGCGATGAACGAGTTCCGCTGGTCGGCCGTGTGTTTTATATTGGCCACCTATGTGTGTTGCCCCACCACTGAGGCAAACCAACCATGCGGTTGCAAACCGAAGTTTCCATTGAAACGCCTACTCGGCGGGAGGAAGCTGATTAGTGGTCCGGTGGCGCCACCGGGGCGCCGCCCCAACACCAATCGGGGGTGGATCGTGTTCGCACGTACTACCGATATTCAGGCGCAACCGTCATGCATCGACGCTGGCATCGCGCACGTCCGCGACGAGGTGATGCCCGCGCTTGCGGCGATGGACGGATTCGTCGGGCTGTCACTGTTGGTCGACCGCGAATCCGGTCGGTGCATCGCCACGAGCGCGTGGGAGACCGCGGAGGCCGAACGCGCCAGCGCCGGCCAGGTCGGCCCGATTCGTGACGAGGCGGCGAAGGTCTTCGGCGGCACCGCGACCGCCCAGACGTGGGAGATCGGCATCCTCCATCGTGACCACAGGTCGAACGATGGCGCGTGCGCGCGGGTCACCTGGATCAAGGTCCCGCCGGACCAGGCCAAGCGCGCGATCGAGTCCTACAAGAGCGACGTGCTGCCCTCGCTGGAGAACCTCGAGGGGTTCTGCAGCGCCAGCTTCCTGATGAACGGCTCCGGGCGCGCCGTGTCGACTGCGACGTTCGACAGCCGCGACGCCATGGAGCGCAACCGGGAGCAGGCGAGAGAACTGCGGAACACGCGCAGCCGCGAGATGGGCGCTGACGTCCTCGACGTAGGCGAATTCGAGCTGGCGATCGCCCATTTGCGGGTGCCCGAGCTGGTGTGACTGGCTCCTTGCGCGCTGATTGACGCGTGCGTTTATTCCAGGCTCGGCGAGGGTATGAAATCTCCACGCCCACAGCCTTGGAGGAGCAATGACCATCACCGGTGTAATCACCGCAATCCTGATCGGCATCGTCGTCGGTGTGCTCGGCCGTCTGCTGGTACCCGGCAGGCAGCCGATCGGCATGCTGTTGACGATCTTGGTCGGCATCGTGTCCGCGTTCATCGGTACGGCGATCGCCCGAGCAATTGGAATACCAACGGCCACCAGCGGCATCGATTGGCTCGAGCTGTTGGTCCAGGTGATCGTTGCTGCGCTCGGCGT
>Ga0070696_100002988_pt1 | contig 11233 bp, 8 predicted proteins | sample KBSK1253metaG_FD_65474 | JGI IMG/M metagenome (GOLD analysis project Ga0070696, IMG submission 65474) | Corn, switchgrass and miscanthus rhizosphere microbial communities from Kellogg Biological Station, Michigan, USA - KBS K1-25-3 metaG | ecosystem: Host-associated > Plants > Roots >... | reverse complement strand
CATTGGCTGGCTCGGGGATCTGTACGGCCTACGATTTGGAATGCTGTTTCTGTACCTCACCTTCGGGTTCGTCTTGAGCGTCGGCGTATGGGCGCGACCGCTCATTCGCAACGCCACCAGAGCGGCACGAACGAAACCAGCGATTGAGCCTCATCGATGCATCGATACATTGCAAGGCTAGTCATAGCGATATTGGCGGCCACTGCGCGGATCAGCGGCGCTCAAGCGCCATCAGGACCTCAAGTCAATGTACCGCCGGCGGCAAGCGCCGCAACCGCAGCACGCTCTGATAGTGACCCTTATGAATTTGCGGCGGCAGACAGTGTTACCCGTGTCATCCGGCTGTCGAGAATTGCCGACGGCGTACACTTCACCTGGCCACGCACGGTCACTCAATGGGACACTGCCTTGCTCGCAGTCCGCAGCCGGGCCGCAGGACAAGACCCTTACGTTGAAGTGTCAGTCGGCGAGTTCCGCATTCAACAGTATCTCGATACCAACGCGGTGGGTGTGCGTTGGCTAAACTTGAGCAGCTTGCGTGAGCAACTTGCCGGTGGTGGCGAAGTAATCATTCGCACTCATGCAGTGACGCTCGAAGCCGAAACGGCCACGCTACGTTTATTCGACAATCATCTCGACCTGCGACAACGCATCTTAGTTGTTGCACCTCATCCCGACGATGCCGAAATCGCGGCCTTCGGCCTGTATGCCGACGGCCGAGCCAGCGTGGTCACGGTTACCGCAGGCAATGCCGGCGACATGAACTATCGTGCCAGCGTCAGCGACCCGGCGGAGCATTACGCCCTCAAAGGCTATTTGCGTGCGGTCGATAGCGTGACTATTCCGTGGCAGGGCAATATTCCTCCGCAGCGCACCGCCAATCTCGGTTACTTCGATGGGCGATTGGATGCGATGTATTTGGCACCCAGGCAAACGTTTCCCGAAGTCTATGGTGCAAACACCGATGTGGCGCTCTATCGGCGCGTCAACTTGAGCAAACTGGTATCGAGCGCAGCGCGCAGCAACACCTGGCAACATTTGGTGGGGGATTTGGTGGAGGTGCTGCGCAAGGTGAACCCGGGGATTGTGGTGATGCCCGATCCACGACTTGACACTCATCCGGATCATGAATTCACCAGCGTGGCCCTCGGCCAAGCACTCGAGCAATGGCAGGGCAACCCAATCTTTCTGCTTTACACCAATCACGCCGACAGCAACCATTATCCCTACGGACCCGCGGGCACCGTGGTGTCGCTGCCGCCCAGCGAACGGCACGTCAGCATGCAGAAAATATATTCGCATCCCACCGCGCACGCCCTGCAAATCCGGAAATTGTTCGCCCTGGAGTCCATGCATGACTTGCGGCTCTCTCCGGATGAGCAGATCACATGTAGTTCGGCAACAATTGCGCACCGCCCGGATTATCCACGCATCCCGGAAGAAGATTATTTTCGGCGCGCGCCGCGCGCGAACGAATTGTTTTTCCTGTTCAATAAAGCCGGTGTACGCGCGGTCATTCAAGATTTTCTTGCGCATTACGATGCGGCTCGAGGCGCACGTGGCAACGCTGCACCGCGACCCGCGCCATCCGACTTTCCTTCGCAAAATGAAGTTGCCGGTGTGATCGAACTCCGGTCACACAGCGTTTTGTGAAGTGCATTGGTCAAAACCCGGCGCCGTCGATGTGTCTGGCCAACCACCGACGGTGCCGGGATCCAATCACTTGCTGGCGAGCCGGACGTCGGTGCTGCCAAAACGCAAGTAGGTCAGCATAGGCGCATTGACGTCCTTGACCGCTTTGTCGACTGCCTTCTCAATGCACCCCTGGATTGCCACTCTCAAGATCGGGTCGCTGCTGGCGGACAATTCACAGACCTCCCGCGCCGCAGCACGGATGCGGCTGTAAAGAACCTTCGCGCCATCCGATTTGGCGATATCGAGATCACTGAATCGGACGGTTTTGCTCGGCACGTCTTCCGCCTGCACCGAAGTCGCCAGGATGCTGCAGAGCGCTGCTGTGCCCATGACGCAGGAGATGGCCGTGTATATCCCAGTACGAATGATGGTGTTCATGTCAATTCCTCCTCGGTTAGTCCTTTGTACTCCCCAGCATCGCGCTGGGATGGACGACACGCTAGGACACGGCACTCGATCAATCTTGACCGTCTCCTGAAAAACTCATGGAGAAAATGTGAATTACAAAAAAGGCGGGAAACGGGGCGCAAGGCTCGGACACCCGCTTCACGCAAGATTGCTTGCGTCCCCCCAAAATCCGGTAGTTCTACTAACTGGGTTCTGTCATCATCGAATCCCCAATCGTTGCTCCTTATCCGACAAGGACAATAACGGCATGAGTGGAGACAGGCCAAGCGCGGCGCCACGACAGAATGCCGATAGAGGCCGCCGCCGTTGGCACTTTGCCGGCACAATATTCGATGAACGGACTCTGGAGTTGCTCGTCAATGGCGTGGATGCCGAACTCGAACGCAAGCCCCTCGAAGTCTTGATTTACTTGCTGGAGCACGCCGGCGAGGTCTGCACGAAGGATGAAATACTCACCGGTGTATGGCCCGGGCGGATCCTGAGCGAAACCGTGCTGACCAAGTGCATCGGCCGGCTGCGAGAGGTCCTTGGGGACCGGGATCAAGACATCATCAAAACCGCCTATGGCTTCGGCTATCGGTTTATCGCCTCGGTGCACGTGGAAGTGGGGCCGACGCCGGGACCCGGGCGTTTGGATTTCAAGCCGGGCGACCACCCGCCCGGCCGCCAGCTCTGGAGCCTGGTCGAGCGGCTCGGCATCGGCGGGCACGGCGAGACTTGGCGCACGCGCCATGATAAGACCCACGAACAGCGCGTGTTCAAGTTCGCTCTCGATGAGACCTCGCTCGGGGCGCTGAAGCGCGAAATCACGTTGTTCCGCATCATCAACGATTTACTCGGGGACCGAGCCCGCATCGTCAGATTGCTCGATTGGAATCTGGAACAGCTGCCTTATTTCACCGAGGCGGAGTACGTCGGTGCCGGTAGTCTGGTCGATTGGGCCAAGGGGCAGGGCGGCATAGCGGCCATCCCGGTCGCCGAGCGCTTGGAAATCGTTGCGAAAATCGCGGCTGCCCTCGCGGCGGTGCATTCGGTTGGTGTGCTACATAAGGACTTGAAGCCGTCTACCATCTTCGTGAGACCCATTCCTGGCGAACCTGTCGATATTGCGCTAGGCAACTTCGGCCGCGGGGGCATGCTCGACGCCGGGCACATAGACCGGCTCGGGATCACCCGCTTGGGGTTCACGAAAATCATTGCCGCATCCAACGTGAATTCGGCCACACCCATATATCTGGCGCCCGAAATCCTAAACGGCCAGCCATTCACGATGAAATCGGATATCTACGCGCTGGGGGTCATTCTCTATCAATTCCTCGTAGGCGACTTCCACAAGGTCATGTCGCCCGAATGGCCATGCGACATCGACGATGAATTGCTGCGCGAGGACATCGCTTTGGCCGCGGAGACGAATCCCGCGATGCGGCTGGCAGACGCCGACATATTGGTACGGCGGCTTCGGAGCCTCGACAAGCGCCGCAGCCACCTGATCGCACAGCGGAAGACGCAGGCCAAGGCCGAGGACGCGCGCAGTCACCTCGAACGATCGCGGGCGCAGCAAGTGGGCATTGCTCTCGCGTTCGCCGCGTTGACGATCGGTCTCGCTCTAAGCACCGTTATGTTTCTCGAAGGACGCCGTGCCCAAGAACAGAGTGCAGCCGCTGCGGTGCAATCGAAGGCGGTGACGGAGTTTCTCAGCACTGAAGCATACGCACCTGAGGACCAAGGTGTTGAGTATGCAAAGGCATGGACCATCTCCGAACTCCTAACGCGGACCGGTAATAAAATTGACCTCCGCTTCGCCGGGCAACCCGCGGTTGCATCGGAACTGCACTACGTCATAGGACGCTCACTCAACCTATTTCACGAATACCCGTTGTCTGTTCGACACCTCAATCGCGCGATGGAACTCGGGCAACAGGGCAACGGCGCTGGATCCAACTTCGTACTACGAAGCGCCTCCGAATTGGTCGAGATCGACTACACGCTCGGCAACCTGCGAGACACCCTGCCAAGGTACGAAGCCGTCCTCGCAGCAGGCGAAAGACGCAAGGCGCCCGACGATGTGGCTCTGCTGGAAATGAAAGAACGGGTGGCGCGCGCACGGTACCGCTTGGGCGACTGGGCGGAGGCCGCCCAAGGTCTGGGGAGTCTCTTGAAGGTCCAAGGCGCACCCTCGCCACCATCCGAGCTTGTCGGCGAGATCGAACTCGACCTCGGACAGGTGCTCACCGATCTGGCCAGGTCAGCCGATGCGGAGGTTCACTTACGCCGGGCGATCGAGATCCTAACGCGCGAGGTTGGTTCGATGCATCCAAAAGTAGCGGAAGCACGGGCGGCCCTCGGTCGATCGCTCGCCGACACCGGTCAGTTTGATGATGCAGCGGCGCAATTCGACGAGGCGCAAGAACTGGCGGCTCGCGCCGTGCCCCTGGAGACGGGGACCGCCATGCGCACGCGATATTTTCGCGGGCTTCTATTTCTCCAAATGGACGCCCCTGAAAAGGCCGAACTCATACTCGCTCAAATCGTCGCGTCCCAAGATGCGCATTCTGCAGCGGACCTGAAGGCTCGAACCGGTTCGGCGCCGGAGGTGGATCGCACGGGTCCCGTGCGGCAGGCGCTCGGTGAAGCGTATGCACGCGAAGGCAAAATCGACGCCGCAATTATCGCGCTGCAGCGCGCCGTAGCGATTAGCGAGCGCGCGGACGGCGCACAACATCCAGGCACTCAGTCGACACGTCTTTCTCTCGCCGAATGCCTCGCAGCCGAAGGACGCGATGCGGAGGCTCGGGCCGTCCTCACGACTCCGACCATGAACTTGGCAGTGCTTCCCGCGATGCATCCAATTGCCGCACAATTAGGTCGGGTGATGGGCCTCCTGGCTCAACACGCAGGGAATGTTGAGCAGGCGCGAAAGTCATTCGGTGACTCGCTCGCAATCCTTCAAGCGCTGTATGGATCTCAGCACTGGCGCGTCATCCGTGCGCGCCAGGAGCTTCAGCGCGCTGCATCATGAGAGGTGGCCACAAATTCATTGACCCGCCGGCACGCCGACCCCGGTGACATAAAGCACCGATTCCGAGATGCCGTCGATTCCCAGACCCTCCTCGATCAAGGAGTCTTTCAAAGCCGCGGTACTGAAAGGTGCAAGACCTATCCGGGTTGCCGTGAGACAAAACGTTTGGCCGAGATGGCCGGCATCCAGCAGCACCACTCTATAGGCCCGAGGATGAGGGTACTTCCACATGGTCCGCGCAAAGACGGCCGTCATGATGAACAGCGCCGCCGAATGGGCGGCATACGGCTGATCCGCGCAATAAGCCCGCGCCATTTGCGGCGTTGCCTCGGATGAGAGCTTTTCAAGCGCGTGGTCCCTGGCGTCATAGTGATAAAGGCCGGGATTGAGCCCTTTCACCTTGAGTGCCATCAAATACACTTCTATGGGATTTCGTGCTCCGGCGGACGGACTCGTCTTCAGCGGCAGGGGCCCAAAGTATTTCGACTCGACGTACCCTTGGACGCCCCAGGTCGTTTGCAGCAGCTTCGATATGCTATCGAGCGGTGCTTGCTGTTCCGAGAACTTTCGCTGCGTCCTCCGCGCGTGTAGCGTCTGGAAAAAGCTGTCGGTCTCCACATCATTAAACGGCAGCGAAATCGATTCGGCGCCTTGGATCTTCTTGAATTGAAGGGGCGCGGGAGTACTGGGAATCGTCACCATCTTTTGCTCGATGGTCCAGTCGCCTCCGACGTAGGGGGCGTCTTTCGTCAGAAAGTGAAATCCGCCTTCGGGCAGCCACGGCTTCCACGAGGAATCGAGCAGATCATCTTGAGCCGACTCGGGAGAGTCGCATTCGAGCAGTAGTTGCGCCTCGATGAGCTTCAATATCGCCTCTCCGACGCTCTCCCGCGTGTAGGAGTCGAATTCGAGCATGGCGTCCCGGATCGTCCTGGGGGAGAAGAAGAAGCGGATGAGCTCCAGAACGATCGGATTTGCGGAAAACGTTCCCCGCGTCAGGTAATTGACGATCCGCAGATCTCCCCCGACCCAATATGCCGACTGGCAATGGGCGCTTCTCAACTTGATGGCGCCTGGCACCGGCGTAAACGTTGCGGCTCGCCCTTCGCCATTCACTTCGAGTCGTCGTCGTCAGCATCGGCCTTGTGATTAAAGAAGCCAATCTCTCTCAAGTCCTTTTCAACTTGCTGGAGTCCAGCCTCCAAAATGCGCTTGTCGAGCTTGCCCGCGGTCACATCTGTCAGAAGTGTTTGAGTCTCCTTCTCAGCTTTATTAATCAAGGCTTTCAATGCCTTCGAATATTTCATCATAAGAGTCTCCCTGTCGCTCGAATGGAACCACGACGCCTATGTTTCTCGATTCCTCCAGTGTTGATGTTTGCCAGGTCCACAACTTTTATTGGAAACAATGATGTGTATTTCTACTCCGGCAAGCTCAGCTTGACCAGCAAAGTCTTGAACCTGCGGTCCCCGCGCAAGCTGCGGAGCAGCGGGTCGGTTTTGACCAAGAGTACCTTGGAATTGTGCGTTCGATAGCTGCGCTGCAGCCATTCGAACGCGGCATCCGCTTCTCCGCGATAAGCGTGGATCTGTGCGATTTCGTAGGCATTGCCCGATGCGAAACTCTCTTCAAGCGCTCTTAGTGCTGCATCGGACTCGGCGCGCTTTCCCATCGCGGTGTAAACCAGCGCCAGCCCGGCAAGCCTCAATTCCTTTTCGGGCTCTTTTTCCATGGCGTCCAGAGCTTCGGGGAACTGTCCAAGGTAAAGGCGCGCCATACCGACGAAGCTATTGGCCCCACCAAAATCCGGGTGCAGCTGCTGCAGCCTCAGACGGTACCGCAGGCACTCCTGCAGCCGGTTCGACGCGCACAAGGCGAGGCCGATCGCTTGCAAGGAGAACGGGTCGAGCGGATTTAGCTCGATCTCCCGCTGGTAATGTTCGACCGCCTCGGCGACGTGCCCGGACACGAGCGCCATGTCACCGAGCGCGCTCGGCAGCAGGTAGGTGTTGCCGGGATCGATGGCACGCATACGTTCCTCATCCGCGCGCACGGCCGCCCAGTCCCACTTGATGGCCATCTCGTAACCGGCACGCGTGTAATAAGCCCAGACGAGATTTGGGTCCAAGCGGATCGCTCGGTCCAATGCACCGAGAATCTTCGCATCGTCCTCGGGCGACGGAGTTCCATTGGCAACTTCCAGGTCCAAGTAGGCGCTCGCGAGGCGCGCCCAGGCCAAGGCGTAGCTTGGGCTGATATCGATCGCTTTCTTATAGAGCTGAACCGCCTTCCCGACGTTGCCTTTGGTCTGTCGCGCCTTGTAGTAATTGCCTTCCAATACCAAGTTGTAGGCTTCGACATCGGGTTCCTGTCCGATCGACCGGTCGACGATCGCGAGAGTCGCGTTGAGCGCCTTCGCGACTCTGTCTGAAATGTCGTCCTGTATTTTGAATACATCGGCTGTGTTCCGATCGTAGGTCTGTGACCACAGCTGCACACCGTCGGAGGCTCGGATGAGCTGCGTGGTGATACGCAACTCTTGCCCTGCCTTGCGGACGCTGCCTTCCAAAAGATGCGCGACTCCGAGCCTGCCGGCGATCGAGCGCACGTCTTCGTTCCTGCCCTTGAACTGGAACGATGAGGTGCGCGCGATTACCTTGAGACCGGGGCTCCGCGACAGGTGATTGATCAGTTCCTCCGACAGGCCGTCCGAGAAGTATTCCTGGTCTTTCTTCTCGCTCATGTCGACAAATGGCAGAACTGCGATCGACTTGTCCTGCTGGGCAACGACGGCTACGGCACCGGCTCGGGAGGCGGTGGACGACGCCGCAACCGGCGCAAGGGGCGCCGACCGAATCAGTGCATAGGCGAGCGCCGCAGCGGCCAAGACGGCGGAAGCGATGGCTGCGGCCCAGCCGGCACGGCGCCGCTGCACCAGTTTGCTGAAGCGATAAGTGAAACGATCGGGCCGCGCCTTGACCGGCTGTCCACTCAAGTAGCGCTGCACATCGTCGGCGAGCGCAGCCGCGCTGCCATATCGATCGAAGGGTACCTTCGCCAGCGCCTTCATTACGATCGCATCGAGGTCCCCGCGCAGCTGCCGCTCCAGCTTGTCTTGCGTCGTCGCCCGTGCGGCATCGGCTTCGGGGGCAAGATGCGCGCTGGGCCTCGCCACTTCGGCGGCGACGATCGCTTGTTCGAGCAGCGCCGCTGAGCTGGTGGCCTTGATTCCGTAGGGAAGGCAGCCGGTCAGCAGCTCGTACAGCAACACTCCGAGCGAATACACGTCGCTCGCCGATTCGACCGTATCGCCCCGCGCCAATTCCGGACTCGCGTACTCCGGCGTCAGGGCACGACCATAGACGATGGTGAGGTCGGTCTGCTGCTCGTGCTGCTCCAGTAACTTAGCCACCCCGAAGTCCAAGAGCTGCACTTGCGCGGCTTCGTTCACCAGAATATTCGAGGGTTTGATGTCGCGGTGAATCACATGGTGCGCGTGCGCATATTGCAACGCATCCAGCACTTGCAGAACGAGCTTCAGGCGCTCATGCACCCCTAGACGATGGGTATCGCACCAGGCCGTCAGCTTCTCGCCCCGCACATATTCCATCGCCAGGTAAGGCAGCCCATCGGGGCTGAGTCCGGCGTCGTACAGCCTTGCGATGTGCGGGTGTTCGAGCGCCGCGAGGATGTCGCGCTCGCGCGCAAAGCGGCTGGAGATGTCCAGGCGGTCGCGCCTTAGCATCGGGAGCTTCAAGGCCACCTCGCGCTTGATGGACCCATCGGCGCGTTGCGCCAGCCACACCTCGGCCATGCCGCCTTCGCCCAGCAGCCGAATCAAACGATACGGGCCTATCAGCTCACCAGGAAGGCGGTCACTCGCAATACCAGAGCTCACAACCGGCCCCGGTATATCGCTGCGCACGATCTTGGTGCACCGATTGAGATCCCTTTCACGGCCGGTACCTCGACCTTATTGCGTTGTCACGCAATCTCGCCAAGTGAGCCAGCGAAATCATAACAGCACCCGGTGATCTTGCATTCCTGTGGCAGGCGCAGTGCACATTTGTCCGGCGTGGTCGGTCGCGACGCCGACGGCTACCGTGCTGATCTGCACGGGGATTCAGAGTTCTTCGCTCATGCCTCAGCCGCACGGAATATTCTTGCATATGGATCCTTTTCGCATGAGCATGGCAGCTAGGCTACGACGAAGGCATCCGACATCATGACGAACAACTCGATACAGCGCGTGGCCGTCATCGGCACTGGATTGATCGGTGCCAGCTGGGCAACGGTTTTCCTGGCCCGCGGGTTGGATGTAATCGCCTACGACGTTGCGCTAAACGCCGAAGCGGCGCTCCGCGAGGCCATCGATCGACATTGGCCAGCCATGCGGCATCTCGGCCTTGCGAACGGCGCCTCCACAGACCGCCTGAAGTTCTGCTCATCGGTCGAACAGGCGGTCGAGGAGGCCCAGTTTGTACAGGAAAGCGGCCCTGAACGGTTGGATTTCAAACACGCGATATTTGCTGCTATGGATGCAGCATCTCAAGCGAGTGTAGTTCTCGCATCCAGCTCATCCACCATCAGAGTCACCGAATTCCAGGACGTCTGCTCCCACCCTGAGCGCGTCGTCCTCGGCCACCCCTTCAATCCTCCCCACATTATCCCGCTGGTCGAAGTCATCGGCGGACAGCGGACGTCTCAGACCGCGATCGATACTGCAATGGCATTCTACGCAGCCTGCGGCAAACACCCGATCCGTCTGAGGAGGGAAATCCGCGGCCATATTGCCAACCGCTTGCAGGCAGCATTGTGGCAAGAGGCGTTTCATCTGGTTGAGTCGGGGGTCGCTACTGTTGCCGACATCGATGCCGCCATCGCCCACGGTCCCGGCCTCCGGTGGGCTTTGCTCGGCCCGTTCTTGAACCTGCACCTGTCCGGTGGTCAAGGAGGCATGACGCATTTTTTGTCCCACCTAGGCCCAGCTATCGAGGCGATGTGGCGCGACTTGGGGAAGGTCTCTCTGACGCCGGAGTGCAAGGCCGCCGTCGTCACTGGCGTAAACGAGCAGCTCGCAGGACGAGACTTACCGGCAACGATACAGGACCGCGACCGGCTGCTTATCGAACTGCTACGGGCAAAAGACGCGTCGGTCCTGTCTTAACCCGCCACGTTGCACACATTTATTGTTAGAACGTTCGCCGTCAACCAATATGGACTCTCGACTCTATATTCACCAGGAGGCGCTTTTGACGCAGGACTATACGGTCTTGCCCGGCGTCCTCTCGATTTCCAAAGTGGAGGAGTTGCGTGAAGTCGTCGATGCGTTGGTCATCGGGCAGGACTGCGTGTTGAGCAGTCTAAATTCTTTTCCCGGAAGCGTCGTTGTAACCAACGCTCGCGTGCTGCATGGCGCCTCCATAATTCGCGATGGTCGACGTAGGCGTGTCATCCATGGGTATTATACTAAGCGGGGGTCGGCAGTTGCAGAATGACTTCCGATACTATGGCCCACCGGCTTCGATCGCGAGACTGCCGGCTTCGTGTCGCGCTTTACTTGCTCTTTAACTAGAGATTTATGCCTCTGCGGTCCCTTGCGTCCTGCCGCAGTAACACCATTCCGGCTCGTGCGGCCGTCAGCGTGCCATTCGCAAGCGCCATGTCCCCATTGACGAAGATGTAGTGTATTCCCAACGCGGGATTTGTCGGCCGCTCGAATGTCGCTGAGTCACGAATGGAAGCTGCATCAAACACACAGACGTCGGCATATTTCCCCACCGCCAATTGTCCGCGGTCTCGCAGACCAAAGTGGTGGGCTGATTTGCCGGTCATGCGATTGATCGCGCTCTCCAGCGTCAGAACGCCCCGTTCACGCACGTACTGTCCGAGAATTCTGGGAAATGTGCCCCATAAGCGCGGATGCGGATGCAGATCCTCAGGTAGCCCATCAGAGCCGATCATTGCTTCGGACGAGCAAATTATTCGCGTAACATCGGCCTCATCCATTAGGAAGTAGACGGCACCGGCGGGCTGCAGCTTTGCAATGGCCTCGATAGGTGTGCATCCGAGCTCGTGTGCGACATCGTCCAAATACCGAGCGCAGAATTC
>Ga0070696_100002987_pt1 | contig 11234 bp, 9 predicted proteins | sample KBSK1253metaG_FD_65474 | JGI IMG/M metagenome (GOLD analysis project Ga0070696, IMG submission 65474) | Corn, switchgrass and miscanthus rhizosphere microbial communities from Kellogg Biological Station, Michigan, USA - KBS K1-25-3 metaG | ecosystem: Host-associated > Plants > Roots >... | reverse complement strand
TTTACTTTTGTGCTGTTTTTTGTGCTTGCGTTCGCGGCTGTCGTGGTGTGGCAAACACGCGATCGAAACGCTTTAATGTTCGGCGATCCGAGCTCATCGTTGCGTGTAGAGGTAGCGCGCGTGGGTCTCTCGCGTATCGCGATTCACCCGATCTTCGGTCACGGGATGGACGCCATGCAGCGACACTGGAACGAGTGGGGCTTTCCCGGTCATGACATGCTTCACCTGCACTCCACGCCTTTACAACTCGCGTTTGATCGCGGTTTGCCGATGCTCGCTCTTTGGACGTGGATGATGATCGCGTTCTGGTTGTTTATCGCACGCGCGGGAAGAAGGGCGGCTGATTTGAGTGACACTCACTCGTTCGGCATCCTGCTGGGAACACTCGGCGCGTTGACTGGATTTCTTGCGAGTTCGCTCGTGAATTACAACTACGGCGACGCTGAAGTTGCGATGATGTTTTGGTTTTTAGTTGGGAGTGCTGTATCCACAGATTACACAGATTCGTCGTCTGTGTAATCTGTGGAATCTGTGGATTACCTCGGTTCCCCGTCCTCGACTCGAAGGTTGTTCTGTACCGAGAACACTCCCGGCACTCGGTTAGCTGCGATATACGCCAGGTTTCGATCTCCACTATGCGAAACAACACCTTCCAGCGTCACGTGCCCACGGTCTACCACGATGTGCAACGACGGGTTCACGCCCTGCAAGTAACGATAAAGTCCACCCATGCGCGCAATCGAGCGATAGGTCGCCGCGCGAATACGATCGTCAAACGACGACAGTGGTAACACCTTGATGTTGTTCTGCACGTGCGTCACGCCTGCAATTTTCTTCACTCTACGTTCAGCGTCAGAACGTGTAGACGGTCTCACGACCTGCCCGTAGAGCGTGACATTGCCACCGTTGATGCTGTAAGCGAGATTATCGAATACACCGTAGTACGGCAGCATCACGAGGTCATGCCGGACCTTCTTAGCCAGTTGCGGATTGGTTACTTCTTGTGCCCTTGCAATTGCGGGCGCGACCGCCAGCAACAGCATGGCGAATATGCTGATTGTGAATTGCGAAATTCGTCTTTTCATGTTCTTCATACCTCTTGCCTATAGCATTAGATAGACACCTGGCGGGCCACGTTGGTTACGAAAATGGCGAATCTTTGCTACGATTTCGAGCCAAATGACACGACCACAACCTAACGAAGCAGCTCCGTACTACTCGAAATACATCGACCTGGTAACCAGCGACGAGATCATTCCCGCCATGAAGGATCAGTTTGGCCAGACTGTGCGGTTTCTGGAGGGTATCTCGGAGGAGCAGAGTCTAAATTCATACGCTCCGGGAAAGTGGACCATTCGCGAGGTGTTAAACCACGTAAACGACGGCGAACGGCTGTTCTTGAGCCGGGCGTTCTGGTTTGCGCGCGGTTTTCAGGATGCGATGCCGAGTTTTGAGCAGGACATTGCGGTGCAGTTCGCGAAGGCGAACCGGATATCGTGGGCGAGTCTGGTCGAGGAATTCAAGACTGTGAGGGCCGCGACCATCTCGTTTTTCGAGAACCTTCCGGAGGAGGCGTGGTCGCAAAGCGGCGTCGCCAGTGACAATCCGGTCACGGTCCGGGCAATCGCGTACATCATCGCCGGACACGTCGCGCACCACGTCAACGTTTTACAAGACAAGTACTTATCCACAGATTACACAGATAATCCTTAGAATCTGTGTAATCTCTTGTTCAACAACGATCTTGTCTTATTAACACCTTAGGGTGTACTCTTAATCCCCTGCGGAGTCTTACTCACTTCGACTTCCACAGTCCGCAGGCCCCATCAATAACCAACATTCCAGGAGATCGCATGAAAAGGTGCCCCCAGTGTGAGTTTATTTACGAGGACGACCAAAGCCTCTGCGATATGGATGGCGTTCTGCTGGTTCTTGACTCCCGAAATCTGCCGAATCTCCACCCTTTGGCGCCGGTCCAAAAAGTGCCCGTTAAAGCTCAGCCAAAGCGGAATCGAGCGGTTCCGGCGTTTGCGACGCTGATTCTCGCGCTCGTGCTCGGGATGGTCTATTACGTCTCGATTCATCGCCGCGCTGCGCAAAACACGTACACCGCACCGGCCGCCGCGAGTGTCTCGGTAGCAGTTCCCGTCGTAAATCCGACTCCGGAGCCACAGCCCTCGCAGGAAGTGCAAGCTCCGGCGCCGGAAGAACCGAAGCCTGCACCAGCCAAACAACCGGAACCTAAGCCCGGTAAGAAACAGCCCGTTGCGACGACATCGGGCACTCAACGCAAAACCGAGTCTGAGCCGAAGAAAGACGACTCAAAGGTCGGCTCGATCCTCAAAAAGACCGGTCGCATCCTGAAGAAACCTTTCAAGTTCTAGGGTGTTAATCCCGGAACCTTTTGTCCCCCACAATGAAACGCTGCCCCCAATGTCTCTTCCTCTATCCTGATTCGGACGAACACTGCGACTTCGACAAAACTCCGCTCGAAGTCGTCGATGAAAGCGCTCTCGAAGCTGCCACCACTCGTTCGACCAAACGACGCAGTCTGCCCATCGCAGCAGTGATTGGTCTCATTCTTGGTGTACTTGCGTTCGCGGTCTATTACGCCGTCAGTTATAAAACCAGAAAAGCTACTGCAGCTACTGAACCTGCCACGCAGAGCGTGCCTCAAGTCTCGCCTTCTCCTATCGCGAGTCCTTCACCGTCACCGGAAAGTTCAACATCACCTACACCGTCACCTTCTCAATCGCCACGGAATGCTGAAAATAGCCTCTCAACCGCGCACTCGCGCGCAACAAGCGATCCGGTTTCAACGAGTGGACCAGGAATGGGAAACCGGCAAGGCGGCAAACCCGTAATAGTGCTGGTCAGCGGCGGAAAAATCGAAGCTGACGAAGCGTGGCGCACGAAAGATGGTGTATGGTACAGGCGCAACGGAATGGTCACGCTGTTGAAGACTCGTCAGGTCAAAGCAATTGTCACGCGATAATCTGGAGGCAAGTATGAGAGTAACGGGTTCGATCCTCGCTCTGGCTCTTGTTCTTGGTGTTGGACTTTCCTGCCGGCTCGCCGAGCGACTCGGAGGCGACAAGAATGCGGGCACTGTCAGCACACTTTGGCCTGACGTGCCGCCCATCGAAGGCGCAACGAAGTCAGACATGGAGATTCCACTGGGCGCGCGTCTCCTCATTCGGGCGGTCTCGCAGGGCAACATCAATTTCATCTCTTTCCGTACAAACAAATCCGCGCAGGAGATCAAAGATTTCTACACCAACGATCGAATGAAAACAGCCGGCTGGACACCTCACGATAAGGGGTGTATCGGCGATACTGACGATTCAAAGAATCACGGCGGCGTTTGTCTCTTCGTGAAGAAGGCGGCAGGCAAGGAAGAGATGCTCGCGATCGTGATCGCGCAGGACGAGAAATTACCTGACACCAACGTCTTCTACGCCCGCATCGATACGACGAACCAGAAGAAATAGGCTTTCTCTGCGATCTCCGCGGCTCTCTCCGATCTCTGCGGCTCTCTGCGATCTCTGCGTTTATGGACGCTCTTCAACGCAGAGATCGCAGAGAGCCGCAGAGATCGCAAAGAAGTTGCCCCTCCCAAGCTTCGCGTGATAGTCTCCCGTCCACCTTCCAGCTCTAAATAAAAAAGGGGACGTCGAGATGAAAACCACCGCGAGAATCCTTGTCGCTCTAGCTCTCAGTCTCTTACTTGCTCTCTCGTTGATCGATCGCGCTCCAGCCACAAAGGCTGCGGCTCTCGATCTGTCAGGCGAAATCAACGGCGCGCCTTACCGCATCCGCGTGCCGGACGTGTGGAACGGAACGCTGCTCGTCTTCGCGCACGGTTATCGCGATAAAGCAGATCATCCCGGCGAGATCGACAATCGCAACGCCGACGTCGCTCCAAGCGCCGCACTCGAAGCGCCCTTGCTCGCTCAGGGTTTCGCGTTAGCCGGCACTGCCTACAAAGACAACGGCTGGGCGATCGGCGACGCAATCCAGGACGTCAAAAACCTCGCCGTCTTCTTTCGCGAGAATGTCGCTCAACCACAACGCACCATCATCGTCGCTGCTTCACTGGGAACATTCGTCGGCTACAAGAGCATGGAACAGTTTGGCGGAATCTACGACGGCGCGCTTTGTTTGTGCAGCGCGGGCGCCGGCGCGACGCGTCTTTGGGACAGCGGCGTGCCCCTCTATCTCGCTTACGACGTCGTCTTCGGAATTCCAGCTTCGTGGGGAACGGTCGGCGAAGTCAGAAACGATATAGACTTCGATACTGAAGTGCTCGCGAAGTTGGCGCCCGAGCTCAGCAACATCGCAAACTTTCCGAAGTTTGAATTCATTCGCCTCGTCGCAAAGAACCCGGGTCGCGGCATCACGCCACCACCGCCGCCCGCGTTCTTTCCCGGCTGGGCGTTGACTGACTTCTTCTTCTTCACTGAAGCGCGTGCTGAGTTGCAACGACGTGCGGGTGGTCCAATCGTGCAGAATCTCGATCAGGAGTACACGTTGACTGCGGCCGAGAAGGCTTATCTCGCCGGAATCGGACTGCCCACGCCTGTAGTCGACGCATGGCTCGCACAGATGAACGCGCGTCGAAACATTGAGGCAAAACCGTCAGCGCGTAACTATGTGCGCAACAACACCGACTTCAACGGCAAGATTCGCAATCCGATTCTGACGGTTCACACAATCATCGATCCGCTGCTCGTCGTTGCGAATGAATCTGCATATGCAGAAACGAACGCAGCAGCGGGGAAACAGGATCTGCTGTTCCAAACATTCACCACCGGAGTCGGACACTGTAATCTGACCGGACCCCAGGTACTGACTTCGATTGGCGCGATCGATCAATGGGTGCGCACCGGCGTCCGACCGACAAATGCTCAGTTTCCGGGTGGCCTCGGGTTCAACCAGGCATTCGTACCGCCACCCTTTTAGGCCGAATACTGTAAGATAGCGCACGAACCCTCTTGTGGTGGGCAGTTTTGAAGAGGTCGTGCGGGTGAGTTCTGCTATTACATTGACCAGCGCCGTTACTTCCGGCGACGAAAGTGCCGTCTCGGCATTAATAGCCAGCGGCGCTGACGTAAACGAAAGTACGGGCGGCGGCCAGACGCCGCTCATCCTCGCTGTAATCTTCGGTCACACGAACATTGTTCAGCAGCTCATTCAGGCCGGCGCCGATCCTCACCAACGCGACAATCTTGGGCTTAATGCGATCGATTGGGCGAAACGCAGAGGAATAACCGAAGCGATCGATATTCTCACCAACACTCGTCGAGTTAGTTCGCCTCCTAAAAAAATAGTCATCAACTTCGAAGAGCCTGAAAAGCATGAGGCGCCCAAACCCGTCGTGCCTGAGCCTGCGGTTAGCGAGCCGGTGTCGGAAGAGGAAAAGAGTCGCCGCTGGATCGCCGGGTTCAAGCAGAGATTGGATGAGCAGGCGTCGCGTCGTGTGAATCGCGAGCCGGAACAACCGATTCGTCAACAAGTGAAAGAGCCGGAGCCGGAACCACAGCCGGCAGTAACGGAGACGAAAGCGGTCACTGTACCTGAGCCGGCAACGACGTTTCATTCAACGAGAATACTGACGCCGGACCCACCGTCAACAACTGGAAAACGCAAACGATGTCCGCAGTGTGGCGCGGTCTACAATGGCGATCTCGTGTTTTATTGCGCAGTCGATATGGCCCCGCTCGTCGATGCTGATGCGCCAATCATTTCGGAGCCGCAAAAATCCAGTCCGCCGTTGTTATGGATTCTCGTGACCGCCACTCTCGCCGGAGCGCTCATCGTTGGTTTAGTCATTACTTCGTATGTCTACAGATCAAATGGCGAGACGGCAGGCGCAGTTGCGAAACAACCAGCGACCTTAATAAAAGGCTTGCCGGAGTTGGGGCCAGAGTTGGCCGGGAAAGCCGTTTACTTGCCTGAAGCTGAGTGTCCGTTGAAAGGACCTGAACCTGTATCCGGAGTCGTGACAGTGTACGTCATGGTCGACAAGAACGGACAGGTTTACAAAGCGCGCGGCTCGGGCGGCGATTGGCTAATGCGCGGCGCCGCAAATGAAGCCGCGATGAAATCAACCTTCTCACGCGACAAGCTCCGCGGCCGCGAAACCGAAGGCACGATTATTTACACCTTCAAACCTTAGCCACAAAAAGGCACGTAAGGCACAAAATTTTTACTGGTTTGGGTCTGCCTTTTTGTGGCTTATGTTTTTGTGCTTCTTCGTGGCTTGTCCTATCCTTAACACATGCTCGACCCCCAGCAGACGCTCATCCTTCCGGATGATTTGCGCGCGACGGCTGTCCCCGCTCCCGGCACAATCCTGCGCGAACGCTACCGGCTCGATAGTGAGCTCGGTCGCGGCGGCATGGGCACAGTCTTTCGCGCCACGGATCTCGAGCTCCGGCGCGAAGTCGCAGTTAAAATTCTCTCCGCCACCAGCCAGACTTCCGATGGCCGCGAACGTCTCGTGCGGGAGGCGCGCGCAGCCGCGGCACTGAATCATCCACACATCGTCACGATTCACGACGTCGGCGAAGCAAGCGGCTTTCCGTTTCTGGTAATGGAACTGGTCCAGGGACCACGTCTTTCGCAAGCACGTCCAACTGAGCTCGCGCGCGTCGTCGCTATTGCAGTGCAGATCTGTGACGCACTCGAACACGCACACAGCAACAACATTATTCATCGCGATCTGAAACCCGACAACGTTCTATTTTCAGGAAGTGGCGAGTCAGGCAGCGTCAAGCTTGCAGATCTCGGACTCGCGTTACCTGTTTACGACGCGCGCATCTCGCGCGCCGGGATCATTGTCGGAACAGCTTCATACATGGCGCCGGAACAAGCGATGGGCCAGACGATCGACGGCCGCACGGACCTTTATGCGCTCGGTGTTCTGTTGTACGAACTGACCACCGGTCGTTTGCCATTCAAAGGCGACGATCCGCTGACGATCGTTTCGCAACACGTGCACGCCCCCATAGTTCCACCGAACGTACTTCGTCCAGACTTACCGCTTTCACTCAACAGAATCATCGTCAAACTACTTGCCAAGCATCCGGCACAACGATTCAGCTCAGCAGCCGAGACCAGAGCAGCGCTACTCGTCTCACTCAATGAACAAGACGAAGCCGTCACCGCGGATAGCGCACCCGCAGTCGCAATTCTCGACGCACTCTCGCGCGGTCATCTCGTCGGCCGGAATGCTGAACTCGCCGAAGCGCGCGAACTGTGGCAGCGCGCGCGCGAAGGACGCGGGCATGCCGTGTTGCTCAGCGGCGAGCCGGGCGCAGGCAAGACACGACTCGCACGCGAGATAACGATTCAAGCCGCCGTTGATGGCGCCGCGGTGTTAACAGGCGGCTGCTACGAATACGAAGCAGCGACGCCCTACCTGCCGTTTGTCGAAGCGTTTCGTCGCTGGGTACGCGAAGAGAAGAGCGACGACAAACTGCGTGAGGTTCTCGGCGATGCGGCCATTCAGATCGCCAAACTCGCACCCGAAATCGAAACACGCCTCGGCCCATTTCCCGAACGCCAGGAGCTCGCGCCACACGAAGAACGCCTGCTGTTCTTCGACAAAGTGGTCCAGGTGTTTTCAAACATCGCGCGCCGGCAAACGCTGCTGTTTTATGCCGACGACTTGCACTGGGCGGATCGCGGCACGCTCTGGCTGTTGGGCCATCTGCTGCGTCAACTACGTTCCGAACGCGTGCTGATCATCGGTGCTTACCGCGAAACAGAACTCGATCGCGCTCATCCACTTGCGAAAGCACTTGTCGACTGGAACCGGGAAAGATTGATCACGCGCATCGTGCTGCGTCGTTTCAACGAAACCGAAACCGGCGACCAGCTCGGCGCGTTGCTTGGCGAGAGAGTGAGCGGTGAGTTTGCAGTTGCGGTGCATCGCGAGACGGAAGGCAATCCGTTTTTCGTCGAAGAGGTTTTGAAAGCGTTGATTGAGCGTGGTTCGGTGCGACGCGAGAGCGGACGCTGGCGCCGTTGCGACATGGACCAGATGCTGATCCCGCAAAGCGTCAAGGAAGCGATTGGCAATCGTCTCGATCGCGTGAGTCAGCACTGTAACGAAGTGCTGCGCGTCGCGGCGATTCTCGGCAAAGCATTTACGTTCGACGAGCTCGCGGCTGTGGCTGAACAGAGTGAGGACGTTTTGCTTGATGCGCTCGACGAAGGTGTTGGCGCGCAACTTATCGCCGCCGGCTCGGGCGATTCGTTCAGTTTCACTCACGACAAGATTCGCGAAGTTCTTTATGAAGAGTTGAACCCGATCCGTCGTCGCCGCTTGCATCGGCACGTCGCGGAAGGTCTCAAGTTAAGGTGTAAACATACGGCGTGTGCTGTTGAAAAGTTGGCCCATCACTATATTCAGGCCGGCGATCATGAACAGGGTTTGGAGTATGCAAAGCACGCCGCCGCCGAGGCAGTGCGTGTGTTTGCTTTCGATGAGGCCATCGCTGCTTACGGACGCGCGCGTGATTGCGCCGAAGCGTTAGGTCTTACGGAAGAACAACTCGCACAGGAAGAAGCGATTGGCAAAGCGTTCATGCTGCACGGCGAAACGATTCTCGCCGCGGAACATTTCGAACGCGCACTCGCTCTGGCAACTGACGCCGCTACACGCGTGCGTCTACAGTGCCAGGCTGCGGCGTCGCTCGTGACGACGGGCGATCCGCGTGGCAGCGCGTACTTGCGTGAAGCGTTGCAGGTTTTGGATCCGTTAACTAATCCACTCGAGACTGCGAATGCACTCTCGACTGAAGCGCGTTTCCATCATCTCGCCGGTCGTCACAAGAAAGCTATCGAAATATTGCTCCGTGCCGGTGAACTAGTCGCGCCGACAGCGGATGGTGACAGCGTCAGCACTTTTGCCGCACCGATGATCTCGCAGATCTACGCGTACACGGCGGGCGGTTATCAACACTACGGTCTCTACGACGAGTCGAATCGCTGGGCCAGACGCGCTATTCAGTTTGGCGAGAAGCACAACGTTCTGTTCGCACAGGCAGCGGGTTATGAGTTTCTCGGCGAGAACTGCACTCACACCGGAAACTTCGCGAAGGGTCTCGAGTATGCGCAACGCGAGCTCGAGATTGCCGAACGGCTGCACTCTCGTGAGCGCCGTGCGTGGATTCATTACTATTCTGCTCATTGCCGGTTCTTTCTCGGTGAGTTCGAAAAAGCCGAACAGGAATTTCTTGACGGCATCGTGCTCGCAGAAGCAATCGGCGAGCACCGCGTGCTCTCGTTATTTAGACCGAGCCTCGCAGTCGTGCAAGCGATGTTGGGACGTTATGACGAGGCCTTGAAAACTGCCTCCGACAACTTGCAACAGTCATCATCGACTTTGTTGTATTCGCACTTTGAAGCGCTGCGATGTTTCGCGGAAGTTCGTTTTCGTCGCGCTGAAATAGATGAAGCGGAACAACTCTGCCGTCAGGCCGAGGAACTCATTTCTCCGACCGAGTCGCGTGTGAGCCGCCTGTGGCTCGGACCTCTGTACATCGAAGTTCTGCTCGCTGCTCAAAAGCGTAACGAAGCAGAAGCCAAACTCGTCGACTATCAGCGACTAGTCGCCGACTGCCAGGCGCCACGCTTCACCGCCGAAGCCGCCCGCCTCTCGGAAATGCTGTTGTAGCTTGGATGAGGTCAGTCCCACCACGCGGTAGCGGGTGGGTCCGATCGCAATACCACCCACCCGCTACCGTGTGGTGGTACTGATGTTATGAAGCAGCGCCTCCGTTCGTGAGTTGTTAAACTCACGTTCAGCTTACTGATATGAGACTGAAAGGAGGCGCTGTGGAGAAAATATATATCGGCGTTGACTTTCATGCACGACAACAAACGATCTGTTATTTGAAAACCGAAACTGGCGAACTCGTCATTGTTGAACTAAAGCACGAGGATAAAGAGCAAGTGCGTGCTTTCTACCGGCAGTTCCAGGAACCAATAGCCGTGGGCCTGGAAGCCAGTGGTTACAGTCCCTGGTTCGAAACCATGCTCGAGCAATTGGGTGGCGAAGTCTGGCTCGGTCATGCCACCGAAATCCGGCGCCGGGCTCGTTGGCGGCAGAAGAACGACCGGCGCGACGCCGAACTCATTTGGGATTTAATGGTCCACCATGAGTTTCCGCGTTTGCATCGACCGGCCGTGCAGAGTCGCGAAATACTGCGCATGCTGCGCTACCGGCAAAAGCTGATCAAGCTACGCACCATGACTAAAAACAGTTTGCAGGCCATCGCCTTGCAAGCTGGCTTAGCCAAAGGGCGGCAGTTGTTCAGCGCCGCCGGCCAAGAGCAGTTGCAGGCCGCCGTGATGTCCCCAGTGCTGCACTGGCAACGCGAGCATTGGTTGGCACTGCTAAAACCATTCAACCAACAATTGTTGGAGACCATGGTCTGGTTTAAAGAGCAAAGCAAAGACGATCTCAGCGTCCGGCGCTTGCGAACTCATCCCGGCATTGGCTTGCTGACTGCACTCTGCCTGCTGCACACGCTGCAACCAGTGAGCCGTTTTCGCAATGCCAGGAAGGTGGCCGCTTACGCGGGCTTGGAGCCGGTGGAACGTTCCTCCGCCGAGCGACAACACTTTCTTGGCATCAGCAAAGCCGGGTCCCGGATGCTGCGCTATCTGCTGGTGGAAGCTGGGCAGACAGCGGTGCGCTATGACGAGGACTTAAAGCGTTTCTATCAACGACTGGCAGAGCGCCGCGGCCGGCCCAAGGCCAAAGTGGCCGCAGCCAGAAAATTACTCATCCGCGCTTACATCATGTTGCGCGATGAGATCGACTATGCGGAATTCCGACGTCGAGCCGTCGCCGCTCGGCTTGCCCGCCGAGGTCAAAGGCCAACTTAATGTGCCTGAGGTACTGATTGGGCAGCCGGCCTCTCCCGGCGCTTAGCTAGCGCCGCTGCCCGCCTCGCCGAGCTCGCTAAGGGCTCGCTCGGCGGGCAGCTCCGGAGAGCGCGGACTAAACCTCATGGACGATGACCGCATAGATGATTGAGCGTGGCTTGATTGCCTTGCTCACTTGAGGAACCGCAAAACGGCGGTAAACACTATAACGAAACAGTCTCATGTCAAAGAGCGACAAACTAAATATCCAAGGCGCTCTGGCGTCACGTTCGAGGTCTGCTCAAAAAGTTCTTGACATCGAACGACGCTTCATAGATGACCTCTTCCAAGAA
>Ga0070696_100002986_pt1 | contig 11235 bp, 13 predicted proteins | sample KBSK1253metaG_FD_65474 | JGI IMG/M metagenome (GOLD analysis project Ga0070696, IMG submission 65474) | Corn, switchgrass and miscanthus rhizosphere microbial communities from Kellogg Biological Station, Michigan, USA - KBS K1-25-3 metaG | ecosystem: Host-associated > Plants > Roots >... | reverse complement strand
GTCCACGGTCTCGACGACATCGATGGCGCCGGCTTGCCCGAGCTCGTGGGGAAGAAGGTGTCCCGTGTCGAACGGCTGACCGCCAGACGAGGGATAGAACGCGGTCCGATCGAGCAGGGCCGCGGGGCGGCCATCGTGCTCGAACGCCTTCGTCACGACCGCCTCGAAACGGCGGCAGTACGGGTCGGTGTAATAGATGCGGGCGGTCACACCGCTTCGACGGAGGCTGCCGGGAGGTCGAAGTAGAAGATGGCGCCGCCGGCCGGTGCGTTCCGGTAGCCGATGCGCCCGCCCAGCGAATCGATGATTCCGTAGCTTATCGACAGCCCCAGGCCGGTGCCCTGGCCGACGGGCTTCGTCGTGAAGAACGGCTGGAACAACTTGGCCTCGTTGTCCGGCGGGAGGCCGGGCCCGGTGTCCTCGACCTCGAGCACCACGCGGCCGCTGTCGTCGCGCGAGCGGATCGTGATGCGCCCCGGCAGCCGGCCGGACATCAGGATCGATTGCTCGGCATTGATGACAAAGTTCAAAAGCACCTGCTGCAGCTCGGTGAGCACCGCCGAGACGAACTGCGTCGATCGGTCTTCGACCCGCAGCTCGATGTCTTCGGACTCGAGGCGCCGCTGCCGCAGTTCCGCGACTGACGCGATGACGTCGGTCAGGCGCACGGGAGCGGCCTCACCCGGCTGCTGCCGGGCGAACATCGCGAGATTCCGGATGATATTGCAGGCGCGCGCGCTTTCCTTCTGAATCAGTCTCAGGTCGGTCTTGACCGAATCGGGCACGTCGCCCTGCATCTGCAGCAGTTCCGCGAACCCGAGAATCGCCTGAAGCGGATTGTTGATCTCGTGCGCGACGCCGGACACAAGCTGTCCGACCGCGGCGAGACGTTCCTGCCGAATGACCTGGCGCTGCAGGGACTGGAGCTCTTCGCGGATCCGCCGCTCTTCGCCCATCTGTTCGTCGATCTCGGTGCGGGTCTTGTTGAAGCGACGCAACATCGAATCGAACGCGTCCTGCAGTTTGGCGAACTCCCGCGTCGGCATCGGCTTCCGCTCGACGGGCCTGAAGTCTCCGGACGCGATGCGTTGTGCGGCGACCTCGAGATGCCTGAGCGAGGTGGCCAGCCGGCGAGACAGGACGAAGGCGACGATGAGCCATCCGGCAAGGCCGAGCGCCAGGATCGCGACAGTGCGCGTCCAGAACGTGGTCACTCCCCACCCCGCCACGAGGAGGAAGGGCACGATAAGCAGGCCGATCGCGATAGCGAGGATGCCTTGAAGGGGGGGTAGGGACCAGAAAGACCGCACTGTCCTACCTTTATCGGCCAAACAACGGGTCGGCCACACCGGCCTGCGCAAACCCGGCCGCGCGCAGCGTGCAACTGTCACAATGGCCGCACGGATGTCCCTCGGGGCCCGGATCGTAGCAGCTGTGGGTAATTCCATAGTCCAACCCCAGCGCTCGGCCCTTCCGGATGATGTCCGCCTTGGTAAACGCCTGCAGGGGGGCGTGGATGCGAAATGTCGCGCCCTGCACGCCCTGAGCGGTCGCCAGCGACGCCAGCCGCTCGAACGCGGCGATGTACTCGGGGCGGCAATCGGGATATCCGGAATAATCGAGCGCATTGACGCCAATGAAGATATCGCGTGCGCCGAGCACCTCAGCCCATCCGAGCGCGAGTGACAGAAAGACGGTGTTGCGTGCGGGAACGTAGGTCGAAGGGATTTCGTCGAGGTCGATCGGCCGATCCTTGGGCACGGGCACATCGCTCGTGAGGGACGAGCCACCGAACGCAGAGAGATCCACGTCCAGCTCGATGTGCCTGGCCACCCCGAGCGCGCGCGCGACAGCGCGCGCTGCGTCGACCTCGTGGGCATGGCGCTGACCGTATCGAATCGTCAACGCAAAGAGCCTGAAGCCCTCCGCGTGCGCCATTGCCGCGGCGGTATAGGAGTCAAGGCCGCCACTCAACAACACCACTGCAGGCATTTGTGATCTGTGATTCGTGATCGGTGATTGTCGATCGCTCATCTGAATTCACAAGTCGCCACTCGCAAATCATTAAACGTCATACGCCCCGAGTTCCAGGATCCCAGATGTATTTGTGAAGCTGAAGCTGAACGCGCACCGCAAGGCTGTCGGCCAGGACCCATTCCGAGAGCGTGCGCGGGTGCAGCACACCGTGAACGGGCGAGACGTGGACAGCGGCGGCACGACGCGCCAGGTGGTGGCGCGCAATCACGTCGCGAGCGTATTCGTAGTCGACGCGATCCTTGATGACGAACTTCACCTCGTCGTGCGGCCGGAGCCGATCGATATTCGTCCAGTCGTTGCGCTCTTCCTCTCCGCTGCCAGGGCACTTCACGTCGAGAATCGTGATGACCGCTTCGGGAACGCGCGCGGTGCTGCGGTGGCCGCCCGTCTCGAGCAGCACCGTCCGGCCGCGATCCAGCAACCCCTGCATCAGCGGATACACGTCGTCCTGCAGCAACGGCTCGCCCCCAGTGACCTCGACGAGCGGGCAAGCAATCTGAGCAATCTCGGCGAGCACGGTTTCCACCGGCCTCTTCTGCCCTTCGTGAAACGCGTACGGGGTATCACACCAGGAACAACGCAGGTCGCACGCGGTCAGCCTGACGAAGACACACGGGCGCCCGGCATAACTGGACTCGCCCTGGACCGAGTAGAAGATCTCGTTGATCGTCAGCATCTGATTCGGGACTCGGGATTCGGGATTCGGGATTCGGGACTCGGGATTCGAGACTGACCGGGGGGATTCGAATCCCGAATCCCCAATCCCCAATCCCGATTGTAAGATGCCCCAGTGGGTGAGGTGCGAATCGGCACGTCGGGCTGGAGCTATCCGTCTGGAAAAGGGACGTGGAACGGCCTCTTCTACCCCGCCACGCGATCGAAACGCGCCGGCACCGATCAATTCGATGAGCTACGGTTCTATGCCGACCATTTCGACACTGTCGAGGTAAACACGACGTTTTACGGCCAGCCGAGGGCCGAGGTGACCGGTGCGTGGGCCGCGCGGACTCCGCCTGGCTTCGACTTCTCACTCAAGCTCTATCAGAAGTTCACGCATCCCAAGATGTTCAAAGAGGCCGCGCTCAAGTCGGCACCCGGCTCGGAAGGGGCGCTGCTCGATCTGCTCGCGCAGGTCACCCAGTCCGATATCGACGACTTCCGCGCGGGCATCGATCCGCTGGTCTCAGCGGGCAAGCTCGGCGCGCTCCTCGCGCAGTTCCCGCCGAGCTTCAAGGATTCAGGGCCGGCGCGCGACTATCTCGCCCTGATGCTGCGTGCCTTCGCCGAATATCCCGTTGCGGTGGAGCTGCGCCATCGGAGCTGGAGTGATGCGATTGGAGAAACCCTGTCCCTGCTCAACGCGTTCGGTGCGGCCTGGGTCCAGATCGACGAGCCGAAATTCCGCTTCTCGATCCGCCAGAACTATCTGCCGAACGTCACCGGCTTCTATTACATGCGGCTTCATGGACGGAACGCGGCGCAATGGTGGCGCCATGACAAAAGCGAGGATCGCTACAATTACCTGTACACCGCCGACGAGCTGCGGGAGTTTTCAGAAACCGCAGGCGCGGCGAGAGAGCTGGTGAAGAAGTCTTACCTGTACACCAACAATCATTTTTCGTCGAAGTCGGTGGTCAATGCCGTGATGTTGAAGGCGCAGCTCGGACAACCGATCGAAGGCGAGTATCCCGAAGCGCTCGTGGAGAAGTATCCGGAGATCGGGTCGATCACTGCGGGCCGGCTGCCCGCCTCCGCGCCTGGCGTTTCGGACGGGTCCGCCGGAGCCTTGGGCGAAGGCGGAAAGCCGGCGCCTACGACGAGGATTCCGGTTTCAAAGTTACTCTGACGATCCGATCGGTGACGGCGAGCTTCCGTACGACATCCATGCCGGAAATGACCTGGCCGAAGACGGTGTACTGACCGTTCCATTTCGGCTGCGCCGAGAGCGAGATGAACATCTGGCTGTCGGCCTCTCGAGCATCGCCGGCATGTGCCATCGAGACGGAACCTACCTTGTGCAGACGCTTCTGGCTGAACTCCGCGGCGCCGATTGATTTTCCGCTTCCGGCGTCGAAGCCGCGCCCCCACCACGCCTGCTTCGTCATATCGCGCGTCTGCGGATCGCCGAACTGGACGAGCTGCCCGGGAACGATGCGAAGGATGCGCTGGCCGTTGTAAAAGTTGCGCTTGACGAGCGCGAGGATGTGCTCGACAGTCTTCGGTGCTTCGTTCGGATACGTCTCGATCTCGATCGTGCCTTTCATGGTCTCGATGACGAAGACCTGACCACCGCCTGGCGTTTTCTGCGCCGCCGGGGCCGGCGCGGAAGCCTTCGTGGCTGCAGTGGCCTGTGCGAGCGCCGGCACTGAGACCGTGAGCGTAACAATGACCGCCAGCCATATTGTTCGAATCATTTTTCGCTCCTTCGCAGAACCCCTTGAACCCCCTGAACCCTTCGAACCCCAATTCTTGGGCATTCGGTAGCGATCACGCAATCCCCGCAGCGAGGTCCGATCGGGCGGCAGACGTTCTGCCCCCACGTGACCAGATAGAGGTTGATGTACGGCCACCACCGGGCGTCGGTCGCCCGGTAAAGCGCCTGCTCCGTTTCATCGGGGAGCTTCGTCGTGACCCAGCCAAGGCGGTTCGAGATGCGGTGCACGTGTGTATCGACACAGATGTTTAGGAGGCTCTTGAAGCCGAGAATCATCACGAGGTTGCCCGTCTTGCGGCCGACCCCCGGCAGCATCACCAGCTCTTCCAGCGTGGACGGCACGCGGCCGCCAAACCGCTCGAGGAGCATCCGGCAACACGCCGTCACGTGGCGCGCTTTCGTGCGGTAGAAGCTGACCGGGTAGATCAGCTTCTCGATCTCCTTCACAGTCAGCCTCGCCATCGTCCGCGGCGTGCGCGCCTTGTGAAAAAGGCGCGTAGAAGCTGCGTGGGTCGTCGCATCCTGCGTGCGCGCTGAGAGGAGTGTCGCGATCAGAATCTGGAACGGATCTTCGGCCTGCTCTTCAGAAATCTTCTCGACCGCAGGCAGCTCGAGGCCGGTGATCGCGACCGCAAGCGAGCGCATGACATTTTCGACAACAACTGGAGACGGCTTACGGGGTCGTTTCACAGGGACGCATCGATCATATCTAATCCGATTTTCAGTTCGACGGGCCACGGAGACACAGGAGACACCGCGAGCGCATGCGGCCTTCACCCAGCTGAGGTCGCGCGCGCGAGCCGTCTACGGTTGGCTATCTGGCGTGTTGCGGCTCGTGAACGCGATGTAAATGACTGCATCCCAGGCGTTATGGATTCCGCTGAAAAGCAGAAGCAGTGACGTTGAAGCGATCGCAAACAGTGACGGCGTGGGAATCCGAGGGAGGGTGGCCGCGGCAACGACCAACATCGAGTACGCAATCAACGGGAACATGCAGTGAAAGAGCCAGTCCTCCAGGACCGGTCGGTATGACGTCTGCCGTCGTGTGTGCGAAATCACGATGACGACGTAGATGACTCCGGCGACTCCGCACCCGGCGAGAGCGACAGCGGCGCCAAAGATTGCAGGCCAGGGAGCGCTCAGAATCGCCGCGACAAGCAGCACCGCGCAGAAATGCACGACCGTCGGCGTCCCGAACGCCCGCGTCGTCCCGCTGTTTCCAGCCCTCTTCTCCGCGCCCAGCGTAATCACCACGAACTGGAGGCCCGTCAAAGCAGCGGCCGATGAGCCAACGATGACGTAGAAGGTTTCCCAGGCGGCAAACGGCGGCATTCCAGCTGTCTCCACGAGAGTCTCGCGGTGGAACTATAGCGCGGCGCACTGATAATTAATTCTCAGCGCGGCTACGAAGGTCTGACACTTCCGCCGAAAGGCTCCGCAACCGATCGGAGACCTTCAGGAAAGCGTCGATGACATCTGGATCGAAGTGTGTGCCCTTGCCTTTGACGATGAACGCCACGGCGTCGTCGTACGACATCGGCTGTCGATAAAGTCGACGGGTGATGATCGCGTCGAGCACGTCGACGAGGGCCATCACCCTTCCGGGCACGGGGATCTCGGTTCCACGAAGACCCTGAGGATAGCCTGTGCCGTCCCACTTTTCGTGGTGGGTATAGACGATCTCCTTCGCCATCGCGAGAATCACGTCATCGTGCGTTCCCACCGCCTTCTCGGCATTCACGATGACATCGCGGCCGTGCGCGGGGTGCCGGCGCATTTCCACGAGCTCGTCGGCCGTAAGCGCTCCAGGCTTGTTCAGCAGTTGATCGGGCACACCCACCTTGCCGATGTCATGAAGCGGGGCGAGGCTCGAGAGGAGCTCGATCGTCGGGGGTGTCAGGTAGTCGCTGAACTTCGGATTCCGGGCGAGTTGCTCGGCAAGAATTCTGGTGTACCGCTGGGTACGCCGCGAATGCTGGCCAGTCTCCGCATCTCTGACTTCCGTGAGCGACAGCAGCGATTGAACCATCAGCCGCCGTGATGTGTGCGTATCCTGCACGGCCCGATCAGCGCGGCGGTGCTCGACCATGAACCGCGCGACGACCATGCTGGCGAACGCAGAGGTGAGCCCCATGGTCGGAAAGAGCGGCGACAGAAAACGACCATCGGCTGCAACCAGTGAAATGGCCCCGGCCCACACTGCGACGAGGCATATCGCCATACCGAGCGCGCCCCATGCAAGTCCCAGCCGACCGACCAGCAGCGCCACGACGATACCGAGCGCGAGCACGATTTGTGACTCGAGCGCGACACCGTACTCGGGTCGATGAATGAAATCCTGCTGCAACAGGTTGTCGGCGACAGTGGCATGAACCTCGACGCCGGCAAACAGCGTATCCAAGGGAGTTGACACAACCTCGCGTGTGCCGAGGGCCGTTGTCCCGACGAAGACGAGCTTGTTTTTGAAGGTGTCCGGGCGCGCCAGGCCGCTCAGCACGTCCGCGGCCGAGACGTACGGCAAGGTGCGTCTGGTCCCTCGAAACCGCACCAGCAGATTGCTCTTCCCGTCGAGCGGTACGTTCCGATCACCGAACTCCAACGTCGAGGTGTTGACGTTGACGACGTGAAGCGAGATGTCATGAGTACCGGTGGTCGCGGCGACCGCCGCCAGGGCGAGGGCAGGATAGGTGCGACCATCGAACTCGATCAGCATCGGAACGCGTCTCAGGATCCCGTCGGAATCGGGCGCGGCATTCAGAAATCCCGAGGCGCCCGCCGCCTGCGTCAGGATCGGAAGGCTGCAGATTGCGCCCGTTGCTCGAAAAAACGGATCGTCCGACGCATCGGCGCGTCCGATGATGGCAAGGCCTACCGGATGCTGGACACATGCGCTGGCTCCGTCGGAGGCGCCCTCGAACGTCAGGGCATAACCAACCACAACGCGGCCCGGCCGAAGCGCGTGAGCCAGCGCTTCGTCGGAGCCCGTGCCTTCGTATCGGTCGGACTCCGCGAAAATGATGTCGAGCGCGACGGTGGACGCCCCGAGATCCCGCAAGCGCGTGACGAGGTCGCCGACAATATCGCGACGCCAGGGCCATTGGCCGACCGCCGACAAGCTACGTTCGTCCACGTCCACAATCACGACCTGGCTGCCGGGCGGATGGGCCCGGGCAGAGCGAACTACCGTGTCATAGACACCGTATTCGAGCTTCTCGAGATGCTGGGGCCGGTAGACCGAGAGCCCGACCACGACAAGCGTCGGCAACAGACCAGTCAGAAGGACCAGAGGGCGGGCTCGAGTTTTCATCGAACCGCGATTTCGACTCGACGATTGCGAGGCTCGGCGACCTCGTCGGCGGTTCGAACCAGCAGATCGGACTCGCCATGCGATATGACTTCGACAGCTGACGCGTCGAGGCCGGCTTCGACAAGAAGGTCGCGAACGGTATTGGCGCGCTTGAGCCCGAGCTCGAAGTTCGTGGCAGTCACGCCCATCGTGTCCGTGTGTCCGACGGCGACCACGTCGGGAACCGGTCTGGCTCTGATGGCGCTCAGAATGTCCCGGACGAGCGCGCGACTCTCGTCAGTCAATGCCTCGGAGTCGAAGCGGAAGTAGAGCGTGAAGTATTGCGCGGGGGGCGGAAGGGCTGCGAGCGCATCGCCGAACAGCCGATTCATTTCGGCCTCGCTCATCGTGCTGACCGGCGTAGGGGGTTGGCCCGCAGAGGCGATGGTTGAATCCCGGGCGGCCGCCAGGTCGACCGCTCCGGAAGGGTTTGAGACCGACACGCGCCCAACTTCCCCACTGGCAGTATCAGGCAGCAGCACGATCAGGTCCTGGCCCTGGCGTTGAGGAGTTCGAATCTGCTGTGGCCCGCACGACCACACTAGCCCAGCGACAGACATCGCCATGAGAACGGCGATCCAGCGTCGACCGTTCATTCCGGCAGGACGCGGACAGCCAGCGTGGTCCCGCGTACGCCCACAATCGCGCCTGGTGTTTCGAGCCGAATCGAATCAGGCGAGAGCTTGGCAATCCGCCCCGAGACGTAGGCGACGACCCCGCGGACGATCCTCAGAACGAATCCGACCTGGCTCTCGGCGGGCGCGTAGGCGAAGCGATCCAGCCGCACCTCGCTGTTCGGGCCAAGGGAGAGGCGCGTGTCGTCCCTCAGAGTGATCCCTACGCGGCCATCAGCGCCTGTTCTCAGGCCGTCGGCTTGGAAGACCGCCTGCCCCGCCTGCGCTGGCACAAGCGTACCGGCTCGGACGATGAACGCCGATCCCGTTACGACCTTGATACGGCCGACGTCCACGGGCTGCTGGCTGAATGCAGGCTCCGCCATGAGGACAAACAGAAGCGCAGCAACCCAGCTTCGTAAGTTCATGACGCTCCTTTTTTGAGGGACTCCACGATACTCCCTTCCCGGCCAGACTCGCCAGCCGGCGAAGGCTGTTAGCCCGCGCGGAGTTTCGCAATGACGACCAGCGATCGGCGCGTCTCTCGCGAAGCGATCAACAGAAGGCCAGGTGCCCCAGTCCTGGATCAGGGAAGGCGGCCGGTCTTGTCCAACTCGCGGTAAAAGCCCAGATCCTCGCCGCGTACGAGCTTGGTGATGTAGAGAATCTGCCCGTAGTGCATGCCAAAGTGCTCTACCGCCTGGTAGACGGCCTGCAGCCCGCTGACCGTATAGCCCTGAATCTGGAAGGTGCTTAGCAAATCGGCTTCAGTCAGTCGCGAGAGGACCGTTGATGCCTCCTGCATCGTCGCGCCGAGCCTCTCCAAGAGTCCGGCGGGAGGAGTCAACCGGCGCTCGGCAAACTCGGCGGGCCGATCTCGAGCATCCTCCACACGGTTGAACGACGCGACCAGCCACTGGCGAACGTTGCCGTTCAGATGCAGAATCAGGTTGCCAATACTGTTGCTCGCCGCATTCGGGCGCCACCATGTCTGCTCCTCCGTCAGTGATTCGATGCACCCGTGGAGGCGGGGCCAGTATTCCTCCAGCAGCTTCGAGCGCGAGAACTCGATGAAGAGGCGGCTGGCGCTCAGTTCAGGCACGGTACTCATAAAGACCCCACGGGCGTGATTGGCGGTTGGAAGCTCTTTTCTTGAGAAAACCTTGCGTGGGCTGCTGACACCCCTGCGCGGCTCCGATATTCCGAACGGTGATACCCACGTGACGGCATTCGGCTCGCGACGCTACGCCCCTTGGCTGTGGGTGCTGGCCGCGCTGTTCTGCGCTCGCGTGATCGCTCAGCCCGTCGCCTTGATACTTCATCCGGGCTTCCTGCCGCCGTTTGACGCCTGGCACAGCGCCGTTATCCCCTACGCACTGCTATTGGCGTCCCAAGGCATCATTCTCTTCTGGCTCGCCCGGACGGCCATGCGTTTTTCCGCCGCCGCAGTCACGCCGAACCGCCGCATTGGCGTGAACACGCTGATACTCGGAACGCTGTATTTCAGCTTCATGGCGCTACGCCTGCTCCTCGGCGCCACGATCCTGCACGACCAGCGATGGTTCGCACGCCCGTTGCCGACGATCTTCCACCTGGTGCTGGCGACGTATCTGATTCTGTTTGCGCACTTTCATTACCACCGCAGCTCCACGCAGGCCGCGGGCGGGACCGAACGAAATGACCATGTCTGACCGTCTCGACACGACCCTTTCATGGCTGCACTATCCCGTCGTCGTCATCGGGACTTTCGCGTTGTTCGCGTGGTTGCAGTCTCGGGGTGCATCGCTGGTGGTCAGCACGTATGTGCCGGTGATCCTCGCCGCAGCCGTCGTGACCGTGCTGGAATTCGCGTTTCCGCACCGCGCGGAATGGCGGCCAGGGGCATCCGAGGTCAAGACTGATCTCGCCTTCATGACCGTCGTGCAGCTGGCGTTCCCCCCTCTGATGGGATTCCTGTTTACATACGCCCTGATCAATCCCGCGCGGGCGCTGAATCTCCCGATCGTCCTGCTCTGGCCGCATGCGTGGCCGATCTGGGTTCAGGTACTGCTCATGATTCTCGTGGTTGATTTCCTACGGTACTGGCTGCATCGTGCGGCGCACGAGAACGACACTCTCTGGCGCCTTCACTCCGTGCACCACTCGGTCGAGCAGATGTACTGGCTCAACACCGCGCGCTTCCATCTGATCGAGAAGGGCATGCAGATGACGCTCGACAGCCTCCCGTTTCTGCTCATGGCCGTTGACGCAAAGGTGCTTGCCCTCTACTACGTCGCGTATGCCACGAATGGTTTCTTTCAGCACTGCAACATCGAGCTGCGCTATGGCTTCTTGAACTACGTCGTTGGCAGCGCCGACACGCACCGCTGGCATCACTCCCGTGTTCCCAGAGAATCAAATGCGAACTACGGAAACACTGTGATCGTCTGGGACCTGCTGTTCGGGACGTGGTACCTGCCGACACAACGGCGGGTCGAAGAGATCGGCCTTAAGGACCCTGCATATCCAAAGTCGTTCTTCAGGCTGATGCGCGCGCCGTTCATCCGCTGACACCACGAGTTACACATGTTGTTACGTTCGCAGATGCTCGTCTATCGGGCGTTGTACTGGCGGCGTGTCGAGCGGATTGCGCGTCGGCCCGATGCCGTGCAGCAGGAGGTCCTGCGACGGCTGTTGCGCGCCAACCGGACGACGCGATTCGGAGTCGAGCACGGGTTTGCCGAGACCACGGATCACCGCCAGTTCCGCGAGCGAGTGCCGGTCCAGGACTACGAAACCCTGCGACGATACATCGAGGAACAACG
>Ga0070696_100002984_pt1 | contig 11244 bp, 10 predicted proteins | sample KBSK1253metaG_FD_65474 | JGI IMG/M metagenome (GOLD analysis project Ga0070696, IMG submission 65474) | Corn, switchgrass and miscanthus rhizosphere microbial communities from Kellogg Biological Station, Michigan, USA - KBS K1-25-3 metaG | ecosystem: Host-associated > Plants > Roots >... | reverse complement strand
CAGCTCGCCGCCCACGGCTCGCCGATGCGCCGGCTCATCGAGTCGGGCGCGGTCGAGGGCCGAAACTTCGTGCAGGTCGGCCTGCGCGGGTACTGGCCGCCGACCGACGTGCTCGAGTGGATGCACGAGCACGGCCTGCGCTGGCACCTCATGACCGAGATCGAGGCGCGCGGTGCCGAGGCGGTCATCGACGACGCGATCGCCGAGGCGCTGGACGGGCCCGACGCGATCTACCTGTCGGTCGACATCGACGTCGTCGATCCCGGCTTGGCGCCGGGGACGGGCACGCCCGAGCCGGGCGGGATGCTCCCGCGCGAGCTGCTTCGGGCGATCCGCCGGATCGTGGGGCGGGTCGAGCTAGCCGGCATGGACATCGTCGAGGTCTCGCCGCCGTACGACTGGGCCGAGTCGACGGCGATGCTCGCGAATCGATGCGCGCTCGAGGCGATCTCGGCGCTTGCCGTCAAGCGACGCGCCGGCAACGCCGTGCGCTTCGCCGGTCTGGTGGGGAGCGGCGGCGTTCGCGCCGCATCGCACGCCCCGTCGAGGGCGCGCAGGGCCTGAGCCGCCCGGCGACCCTCGCGCCCGGGCTACGATCGGCGCATGGCTGCGGCGACCGGGACGGAATCTCCAGCCCAGGCACTGGCGCGCCTGTACGACCTCGACCTGGCCGAGGACCCCGGCGACGTCGAGCTCTATCGCGCGCTGGCGCGGCGGACCGGCGATCCGGTCATCGAGCTCGCCGTCGGCACCGGGCGGGTCGCTACAGCCCTCGTCGCGGATGGACACCGCGTCGTCGGCGTCGACAACGACGGGGCGATGCTCGAGCGCGCCCGGGCACGCGGCCGAGCGGAGGGTTTGACCCTCGTCGAGGCGGACCTCGGAGAGGCGCCCGCAATCAACGCCGTCGCGGCGGCGAGCCCGTACCGGCTGGCAATCGTCGCGCTCAACTCCATCCTGCTCCTAGCCAGCGCCGAACGGCAGCGGGCCGCGCTCCGAGCCATGGCCGGGGTGCTCGCCCCCGGCGGTCTCGCCGTGGTCGACGCCTGGCAGCCAGGGCCGCAGGATCTCGTGGCGTTCGACGGCCGGCTCTCGCTCGAGTGGCTGCGCACGGACCCCGAGACGGGCCGGCAGGTGAGCAAGACCGTCGCTGCCTGGTTCGACCCCGCGACGAGGCTCGTCACGCTGACCACGATCTTCGACGAGGGCGGGCCCGGCGAGCCCCCGATCCGCTGGACCCGAAGCGACGCCCTGCGCCTCCTGACGGTCGACGAGCTCGCGGCGTATGCCGAGGCAGCGGGCCTCGAGGTGGAGCAGCTCGCCGGGGACCACGACCTCGGCCCGCTCGAGCCGGGCTCGGAGCGGGTCGTGCTCATCGCGCGCAAGCCCTGAGCCCCGCATTGGCCCTCGCCGGGACCCTTGCGGCGGCTGTCAGGGAGGCAACCCTGAGCACGGGAGGACCCGTGGTAACGTTCCGGCGATGGCCGGCCCCGATCAGATTCGCCTGCTCCTCGTCGAGGACGTGCCCCAGGTAGCGCAGTACGTCCGGGGGCTCCTGAACGCCCAGAGCTCGGTTCGGCTCATCGACATCGTGTCCGACGGGTCGCTCGTCCTGGCCCGGATCAATGAGCACCGGCCCGACGTGGTCGTGGTCGACGCGCTCCTCCAGGGCCGCGTCCGCGGGATGCAGCTGGTCAAGCAGCTGCATGAGAGCGAGGTCGGCGTCCCGGTGGTCGTGATGACCGTGCCCCAGAACCCGGTCAGCCCGGACCCCGAGAAGGGCATCGCCCAGGTCCTGTCGATGCCGTTCAACGGCTACGACCTGATGAGCACGATCACGGGCGTCCACAAGGCCGCCTCGGCCGCCACTGACCACGGCCCGAGCAAGCTCGTCGTCGTCTTCGCTCCCAAGGGCGGCGTCGGGAAGACGACGCTCGCCTTCAACCTCGGCGTGGCCGCGGCCGGGCTGGGCCTGCGGACCGCGCTGATCGACGGCAGCATCCAGTTCGGCGACCTCCGCGGCCTGCTTCGCGCGCCGCGCGATGCGCCGTCGATGCTCGACCTGCCGACCGACCGCATCTCCGAGACCGATCTCGCGGAGGTGGTCTGGCACGGGCCGGCCAACGTCGACATCCTCCTCGCCCCGCCGCGCATCGAGATGGCCGAGATGGTCCTCATCCGGGACATCGAGAAGACGATCTCGCTCATGCGCCGGCTGTACGACCTCGTCCTCGTCGACACTGGCGTGGGCCTCGACGAGCTGACCCTCGCCCTGCTCGACCAGGCCGACACGATCCTCGAGATCGTGACCTACGACGCGACGACGATCCGCAACACCATCGCCATGGCCGAGACGTTCCAGAAGATCGGCTACCCGCCGAGCAAGGTGCGCTACCTCGTGAATCGCGCCGACGCGGCGGCGGGCATCGACCCGAGCGACCTGCGCACGGCCCTCGGGCGGGAGCCCGAGTACCGGATCCGCTCGGAGGGGCAGGTCGTCGGCCCGGCCAGCAACCAGGGCGCGCCATACGTGACGGCCGAGCCGAACGCGAACGTCAGCCGCGACACGATCGAGGTGGCGCGCGCGCTGTTCGGCGTCGCCGCCGCACCCGCAGCAGCTCGGGGCCGCCCAGCCCTCGCCGCCGCGAGCTGACCTCGCGGCGCATTCGGTGACCGACTCTCGACCCATCGGCGTCTTCGATTCGGGCGTCGGCGGCCTGACCGTCCTCCGGGAGATCCTGCGGCGCAGCCCGGACGAGTCGACGATCTACTTCGGCGACAACGCCCGCGCGCCCTACGGCGTTCGGCCCGACGAAGAGGTCCGGACGTTCTCGACCCAGTCGATCGACGCGCTCGTCGAGCGCGACGTGAAGGCCGTCGTGGTCGCCTGCAACACGTCGACCGCCATCGCCCTCGGCGACCTTCGACGCCGCTACGACCTGCCGATCCTCGGCGTCATCCGGCCCGGGGCCACCTCGGCGGCGCTGGCGACGCGGAACCGAAGGGTCGGGGTGATCGGCACGCCGGCCACCATCCGCTCGCACGCGTACTTCGCCGCGATCAAGGACGAGAACCCGGCGGTGGAGGTGTACGAGCACGCGACGCCCACGTTCGTGCCCATGGTCGAGGCCGGGCTGCTGACCGGGGCGGAGGTCCAGGCGAGCGTCCGCGAGGCGCTCGCGCCGCTGCTCGGCGAGCGGGATGCGCGCGGCGAGTTCGTCTTCCCGCTGCCGCCGTCGGCCAGGGTCGACACGCTGCTGCTCGGCTGCACCCACTATCCGCTGCTGCGCAACGCGATCGCCGACGTCGCGGGGGACGGGATCGCCATCGTGGATTCGGCCGCGGCGACCGCATCGGCGCTCGCGGAGCTCGTGTCGATCAACGACATCCAGGCCCCAGGCGGTGGGGGAGCGGCCGGAGCCAGCCACCAGCAGCTGACCACCGGGGACGTCGAGGCATTCCGGTCGATCGCGGAGCGCATGTTCGGCGAACGCTTCCCGGACGTCGGCGGCGTCGAGCTGGAAGCGTCGGTACCTCGGGCATGAGCGGGTCCCGGAGCGAGAATCGCCGCTCCCGGTTCGGCACGGGCTGGCGCGCCGACCGGCGCTGGCAGGTCGGCTTCCTGCTGGGCTCCGCGATCGGCGCCGCGGCGACGGTCCTCGGCCGGCGCGCAGAGCGAATCGCGCGGCGCGGCCTCGTCGACTGGGGGACGGTCGAGCGGGTCGCCATCCGTCGCGCGGAGAAGGCGCCGGGCAAGCTCTCGGCCCTCGAGCTCCGCGCCGCCGACGGCGCCTACCGCGAGGCAATGGCTCGCGTCGTGCCACGCCTCGGCGAGGCGCTCGGCACCCCGCTTCCGGGCGTCGTCGAGCGCGCGACGGTCGTCGATCGGGCAGGCTGGATTCGCGCCAACGTGGGGACGTTCCGCTCCCTGATCTCGCGCATGGAGGGCGACCTGCTCGACCAGGTCGTGCCCGAGGGCGGCGGCCTCACCCGGGCCACGATGGCCCTCGCCAATCGCTGGGTCACGAGCCAGCAGCTCGGCTTCCTGCTCGGCTTCATGGGCACTCGCGTCCTCGGCCAATACGACCTGGCCATGCTCTCCGCGGAGGCCGAGGACGGCCGGCTGCTCTTCGTCGAGGAGAACGTCCGCGCGACAGCGCACGCGCTGTCGATTCCGGTCGCCCCGTTCCGGACCTGGATCGCGCTGCATGAGACGACGCACGCGTTCGAGTTCGAGGCCCACCCTTGGCTGCGGCCCTATCTCGCCGACCGCCTCGAGCGCCAGCTCAGCCTGTTCAGCGGGAACGCGACGACGCTCGGGCGGGACACGCTCCGGGCCATCGGCCGCGCGCTCCGCGGCGAGGGCGGCGGCGAGCACTGGATGGAATCGATCATGGGCGAGGAGCAGAAGCGCCTCTTCCGCGAGACGCAGGCGGTCATGAGCCTGCTGGAAGGGTTCAGCGACTACGTGATGGACGAGGTGGGTCGCGGGCTGGTCGAGGGCGTCGAGACGATCTCCGCGCGCTTCCACGAGCGTCGCCAGCGACGGAGCGGCTTCGAGCGGGCGGTCCTCAAGCTGACGGGCATGGACCTCAAGCTCGAGCAGTACGCGAAGGGCGAGCAGTTCGTCCGGGCCATCGCCGAGGCCAAGGGCCGCCCCGCGCTCGCCCGAATCTGGGACGGCCCCGAGACCCTGCCGACGGCCGAGGAGATCGCGGAGCCGAAGCTGTGGATCTCGCGGGTGCTCGCGTGACCGTGTCGCGCGTCGGCCGGGTGAGGCCCGCCGGCCCGGTGAGGCCCGCCGGGTGAGATCGTCGGCCGGTCCAGGTCGCGGGCCGAACGGCGTCCCGCTCGCCATCGCGGTCAGCCCGATCCTCTCGGCCCGGGTGCGAGCGAAGGATCTCGAGCGGATCCGCCACGCGGCGCCGGGGTCGAAGATCGTCAACCTCTCGGTCGAGGGGCTGGCCGACGGTCCCGTCGACGACGTCGAGGTCCTCCTCCGGGGCTGGCTCGTTGCCGAGGCCTTCGACCGGCTGCTTGCGCGGGCGCCGCATCTGACCTGGGTCCACTCGGCGACGTCCGGGGTCGAACGCGCCCTTACGCCCGCGGCGCGCGAGCGCGATGTGCTCGTGACCAACGCCCGTGGCGTGTTCTCGCGCCCGATCGCGGAGCACGTGCTGCTCATGATCCTCGCGGTCAGCCGCCATCTCCCGGAGCTGCTGGAGCTGCAGCGCGAACGGACGTGGCAGCCGCTCGAGGGCCGCGAGCTCCGCGAGCTGACGATCGGGATCGTCGGCTATGGATCGCTGGGCCGGTCCGTGGCGAGTCTCGCCTCCGCGTTCGGCGCTCGAGTCGTCGCCATGCGCCGGCATCCCGAAGGGGCCGCGGCGGGCGTCGAGAACGACAGCGGCTTTCCGTTCGAGCCTCGGGTCGACCGCGTGGTCGGGCCGGATCGCCTGCACGAGCTCCTGGCGGAGTCGGACATCGTGGTGCTCGCGGCACCGCTCACCCCGGAGACCGAGGGCATGATCGACGAGGCCGCGGTCGGGGCGATGAAGCGCGACGCATGGCTGATCAACGTGGCCCGCGGGCGCCTGGTCGACGACACGGCGCTGGTCCGCGCGCTCCGCGACAACCGCATCGGCGGCGCGGCGCTGGACACGTTCCGCGACGAGCCGCTCCCGCCCGGCTCGCCCTACTGGGAGCTGTCGAACGTGATCCTCACCCCGCACACGGCGTGGTCGTCGGCTCGCGTCCTCGACCGCAGCATCGACCTGTTCTGCGACAACCTCGTCCGCTTCAGCCGCGGCGAGCCACTGCGCAACGTCGTGGATCCCGCCGCGGGCTACTGATCTCGGCGCGGCTACCCTTCGGGGGTGCAGATCGCGATCGTCGGGCTTGCCGCCAGCGGCAAGACGACCGTCTTCAACACGCTCACCCGTGGCCACGCGGAGACCGGCGGCTACGGTGCGCTGACCCTCAACGTCGGCGTCGTCAAGGTGCCCGACGAGCGCCTCGATCGGCTCGCCGCGATTTTCAAGCCAAAGAAGGTCGTCCACGCCGACGTGACCTACGTCGATCTCCCGGCCCCACCGGCGTCATCTGAGGGCCACGTCGGGACCGAGGAGCTGCCCGCGGACCACCTGGCGCGGCTCCGCGAGTCGGACGCGCTGCTGCACGTCGTTCGAGCGTTCGAGGACCCGTCCGTGCCGCACCCGGACGGCGAAGTCGATCCGGCACGGGACCTCGAGCGGCTCGACCTTGAGTTCACGCTCGCCGACCTGGCGATGGTCGACCGGCGGCTGGAGCGGCTGACCGCGAGCGGTCGCCACGGGACCCAGGCGGAGCGGGAGTCGAACGAGCGCGAGGAGGTCATCCTGCGCCGGCTCAAGACCGAGCTCGAGGCCGGGCGGCCGATCCGCGACGCGCTACTCACAGAGGACGAGGCCAAGGCCGTGCGTGGCTTCCGATTCCTGACCGAGAAGCCGGTTCTCGTCCTGTTGAACGTCGGCGAGTCGCAGCTCCCGACCGCCGGCGACCTCGTGGGCCGGATCGCGGCGGGCTACGACCACCGGGACGCGATGGTCGACCACCTGTCGGCGAAGATCGAGATGGAGCTCGGGGAGCTCGAGCCCGAGGACGCGGCGACGTTCATGGCCGAGCTCGGGATCGCCGAATCCGGGCTCGAACGCGTGATTCGCCTGTCCTACCGGCTGCTCGGGCTGGTCTCGTTCCTGACGGCGGGTCCGGACGAGGTTCGCGCCTGGCCGATCCCCGACGGCTCGACCGCCGTCGACGCTGCCGGCACGATCCACACCGACCTGGCGAAGGGCTTCATCCGGGCCGAAACCGTGCGCTATGACGACCTGCTCGCCCTCGGCTCGACGGCCGAGGCACGTAAGGCCGGCAAGCTCCGCTCCGAGGGCAAGACCTATCGCGTTGCGGACGGCGACGTGATCGAGATCCTGTTCAGCAGGAGCTAGCGCGGGCGCGCCCAGGAGCCAGCGTGCTCGGTTGCGACGGACACTCAGTGGCCCGAGCGCACGTGGCGCTGGAATTCGCTCTCCACCTCGGCGAGGAGGAGGTCAGGCGCGTCGGGCCGTGAATCCGCGGCAGCGCCCTCGACGATCCAGACCGCCGGCCAGCCATCGGCGACCGCCTCACCGCCGGCATGCCATTCGAGCCCGCGAAGTGCCTCGCGATCGCTCTCGCCGAATCCGTGGAAGGTGATGTCCGTGAAGCCCGAATCCGCGAGGACCCGCTCCAGCATCTCGCGCGAGTAGAGAAACCGGTGGCCCCAGCCGTGGAACGCGCGGTTGGCGGCGTAGGTCTCCCGAATGGCGATCTCCTTCGGGCGATCGCGCGTCGGGTGGAAGTGCGTGACCCAGACGTGCTCGAGGCTGGGGGTGGACAGTCGGAGCACGCCGCCCGGAGCCAGGGCGCGAGCAGCCTCGCGGACGAAGCGGATCGCCGCGTCGGGCGCCAGGTGCTCGAGGAAGTGCTCGCCGTACACGAACTCGAGGCCTCGCCACGGCCACGGCTCCGCCGCGTCGACGATCTCGTCGACGGCTCCCGGAAACGCTCGGATGTCCACGTTCCACCAATCCGGACGGTGCATCGGCCCGGAGCCGACGTGCACCCGTCCGAGGCCATGCCGTCCACCGGGACGGAGCCTGCGGCGGGCCGGAGTGGCGACCACGCGCGGCCGCGCCTTCCTTCCGATCCATGTATCGACGCTACGCCTGAGCGCGCGGATCCGCCGCCGGAGCGTCTTGGGCAGGAGGCGCCGTCCCACCTCGCAGGTCAGTTCCGCTCGAGGTCGGGGTCGAACTCGGCGAGCAGGGTGCGGAACTCGGCTGATTCCGAGATCTCGTCGTCGGCCGAGATGAGGCGATTCTCCTTCTCGTCGGGCGAGACGTGCACGGATGCCGTCAGGCGCGCGTCGGACACGAAGGTGAAGCCGTGCTCGCGCTCGAGCTCGAGGGCGATCGCCTCGATGAGGGTGTCCTCCTCGAACCTGTCCTGGACCTGGGCGCGGATCGCCTGCACCAGCTCGAAGAAGTCCTCGGGCTCGATCTGCTCGTCATGGACCAGCAGGAGATCCGTGAACACGTCATCGTCGCCTTCGTGCAGCTCATAGAAATACAAGGAAGGGCTCCGGGTTCTTGGGGAATGGCCCCGCAGAATACACCCGGCCGCCCGTTCGGCCGATCGTGAGCGAGGCTCCAGGCGGCCAGTATCGACGCCCGATGGTGCTGGTCGTCGGTGCCGCGTCGCGGGACATCACGCCCGACGATCCGCGCGGCTGGCGCCTCGGCGGCGCGGCCGCGTATGGCTCGCTGACCCTGGCCCGACTCGGCCTGCGAGTTCGCGCGCTCATCGGTGTGGACCGCGAGGCAGCCGAGGCGCAGGAGCTCGAGATCCTGCGTGTCGCCGGCGTCCACGTCGCGCCCGCCAGGCTGGCCAGTGGCCCCGTGTTCGAGAACATCGAGCGGCCCGATGGCCGGCGCCAGCGCTGCCTCTCCGCCGCCGACCCGCTGGATCCGGGGATGCTGCCGCCGGAGTGGCGCGACAACGACGCCGTCTTCCTCGGTCCCGTGGCCGCCGAGCTGCCGCCGGCCTGGGCGTCCGTCTCGGCGCCGATCGTCGCGCTCGGCTGGCAGGGCCTGCTGCGGCGGCTCGTGCCGGGGGCGGAGGTCGAGCGCGTTGCCCCAGCGCCGGGGTCGCTGGTCGCCGCGGCCAGCGTCGTCGGCGTGAGCAGCGACGACCTCGATCCCCGGGTTCGGCTCAGCGACCTGGTCGACCTCGTTCGTCCCGGCGCGACCCTCATCGTCACCCGGGGCGATCGCGGCGGGACGGCGCTGGTCAGCCGGCGGCCGGCGCGCTCGATCCTGCGGGCCTACCCGGCGATCCCCTCGAACGGTGTCGTCGACGCGACCGGGGCGGGCGACGTGTTTCTCGCGGCGTTCCTCGCCGCGACCGTGGACGGCGCCCGGCTGGGTGTCGATGACCTGGCCGCGAGGCTCACGTTTGCCGCCGGTGCGGGCTCGCTTGCCGTCGAGCGGCCCGGCATCGACGGCGTCCCGTCTTTCGAGGAGATTCGGCGTCGGATCGCCGACGTGAGCTGACGGCGAGCGACCCGCATCCCGAGGCGAGCCAGCCGTCTGCCGAGGTCGACCTCGAGCCTGGGCAGCGGCCGCCCGAGCCAGGCCTGCCGCTCCGCGAGACGAAGGGCCGCGTTCGCGGCCTCGACCGCGCCTGGCACGTCGCCGAGGCGGTGCTCTCGCAGCTTCGCGACCTCGATCCAGGCGAGCGTCCCGATCGTCCCGCGGCTCGCGGCGATGCCAAGCCAGGCCGCCTCAGCATCGTGGTAGCGGCCGAGCCGGCGCAGCAGCCGCGCGCGCTCCGCGAGCATCCGGGTCTCGGTCCACGGGGCATCGCGACGGCTCGACTCGGCGGCAGCCCAGGCGTCCCCCACGGCGTAGCGGCCGGGCGTCCCGCCGAAGTCGGGCGAGCGGCGCGGCGACCACCAGGGCTCGTCGTCGGGCCGCGACTCCCGAATCGCGAGCCGGGCTCGCTCCGGCGCGACCAGCTCGTCCTCGCGCGGCCCTCGATCCGCAGTCGGAGGCCGCGCCGAGAGTGCCGCATCGATGCAGCCGAGCGCCGACTCGTGACGGCCTTCTCGGGAGAATGCTCGAGCGAGGCCCGCGAGATCACCCGCCGGCGCCTCCGACCAGCGCGCCTCGTCCGCGTAGCCGCGGTCGACGTGCACGAGCAGGCGCGCGAGCGAGCGCACGTCCTCGTCGTTGTGGCGGACGACGTCGACCAGTGGCCCCGGCTCGCCGAAGCGTAGGAAGTCCAGGTACCGCGACGGAATCTCCCAGCCGGCGACGTCCGCGTGCCGCCGGAGTCCCAGGAGCTCGCCTTCCACCGAGGCCAGCCGCGCGTCAGTCATCCGGTGTCGAAACACGCGACGGACGAGCGGCAACAGGTCCAGGTGGCCGGAGTGGAGCGGCGGATTGGAGCCGGCCATGCGATATCGGGCAACGAGAAGAGGCCAGTCGAAGCCGCGGCCGTTGTACGTGACGAGCCAGCCGTTCCGGGGGATGTGCGTCGCCAGCTCGCCGAGCAGTGCGGGTTCGTCGGCGTGGTCCGGCAGGAGAAGCTGGATCTGCCGGAACCGGCTGCCCTCCCACCAGCCGAGACCGACGAGGAAGGCGAGCGTGCCCGCCGCGGTGGCGAGGCCCGTCGTCTCCGTGTCAAGGCAGAGGAGGGGAGCGTCCGCCGGTGGCTGGCCGGGCAGCGTCGCGAGCCGCCCCCGATCCACCGGCAACAACGTCGTGGGCGCCTCGATACGCACGAACGAGCCGCGCGACGTCCGAACGAGCTCGCCGTCGAGGGTCGCGGCCAGCCGCTCCGCCCCGATCGAGCTCGCCCGAGCGGGGGCCGATGGCGTGAGCGGGACGGCAGCTTCGCGCGCGCCCAGGCCCGCGCGGAAGTTCGCGAACCGCCGCTCCAGGCCAACCGGCGCAAGCAGGTCCGTCACGCGACGACCGAGGCGGGTCGCGAGTGATCAGCCATGCCGGCTCGCCCGGCCAGCGCGGCAAGGAGGCGAAGGGAGAGCGCCTTGCCATTGACCTCGGGATCAAGACGTGGGCCGGTGCAGGCGGGACAGCCGGCGTCGCACGCGCACGCCTCGATCAGCGCGCGAGCGCCGGAGATCAGCTCGTCGTGGCGCTTGAACAGCCGCTCGGACAGCCCGATGCCGCCCGGAACGGCCTCGTACAGGTAGATGGTGGGCGCCTCGGAGTGCGGCGAGCGCACCTGGGTCACGAGGCCGAGGTCGCGCGGGTCGACCATGAGCAGGACCGCGGCCACAGCCTGGATGGCGCGACCCACGCCGAGCAGCGCGACGTCGAGATCGTCCTTGCGCCAGCCAACCGAGGCGTCCTCGGCGGTAAGCCAGTACGCCGTCGTCTGAAGCTCCAGCTCGGGGAGGTCGATCGGGCCCCATCCGACGTTCTCGTCGGTCCCGAACTTGAGCTTCTTGAACAGCGTCACGAGGCTCGCGACCATCACCTCGCCGTGGACCCGTCGACCGCCGGTCGCCGGCTCTGCGGCGAACACGTCCAGCGGCTTGAGGGTCACCGCCCGATTCGCGTACGTGTAGTAGTCGACGTCGACCTTCCGGACGTACGCCTTGCGCTCGCCCCAGTCGAGCTTGTCGACGTGGTACTGCTGGCT
>Ga0070696_100002981_pt1 | contig 11246 bp, 20 predicted proteins | sample KBSK1253metaG_FD_65474 | JGI IMG/M metagenome (GOLD analysis project Ga0070696, IMG submission 65474) | Corn, switchgrass and miscanthus rhizosphere microbial communities from Kellogg Biological Station, Michigan, USA - KBS K1-25-3 metaG | ecosystem: Host-associated > Plants > Roots >... | reverse complement strand
TATCTTCTGATGGGGTTTTATTTTCATTTGGCATTAATATTATCTCCATAATTCCTTTAGCATGATATAAACATATTGTGGGTTTTCTTCAAATGCATCCAAATACAAAAGAGTGAGTGTTAGTTTTTTCATTATACTCATGCCTTTAGTGTCCAATAAAATTCATGGATAAGATACCATCTTTTTGATGTAGGTATGTATTGAGAATTGATAGTAAATCGTTTTTCAAATTTTTCTAATAGGTTAGAGATAACTGGATATTTCAAATTGCAGAACATAAATTCTTGTATCTCGTCTTTCTTTCTCCATATCCTAATAGTTTGACCGTTATAGTATTCTGGAAAATGTATTTGAAGTATATCGAATTTATATCCCCAGTCTAATGCAGTTGGAATAGGAGTCAATCCAATTACATGATAACCATTTTTAGTTTTATACACTAGATAACTTATCTCAAATGAGTCTAGTATTTCACGTAATTTGTTTAGGTCTATATCGTGGTTATCAATATCATATAGTAATAGATATACCCAGTGCTCTTTATCTGTGACGTGATTGTTAATTCCCATCATTCGATATTTCGGTTTTTCTTCTTGTTTATAGTCTGTCATGGTATTACACCTAGTTTTCGCATGCCTCTTATCAAATCACACATCATATCATTATTCATATGATGTAATTCCATTTGTAGCCATTTAGGATTTACTCCAGCCTTTAGTAATGTCATGATATATCCCTGTCTAATGCCCCATTCTAGATTTTTAGATGGAGATAGATTTTCATTAATAAAAAAAGGAGAGTCTGACATTCTTATGCTTCCTCTAATGTCAGATATTTCTTGCCTCTAGGTTGGACTACCTTTGCGTTATCCAGTGTTTCATTTGGGTGAAGTTCAAAGAACTTTTCAAATTGTTCGATGAGTATTTCACTTGATGTCCTGTATTCCTTTCCGTCCTGTTGAAAGATTCTCATTCCTTTTGTTTCTTGTCCATTGAGTATGAAATTATTTCTTTCTACTCTTGTGACATTGTGTAGGATAGTTCCCGGGTCTAGGTTTGGCGGTAGATTCGTTTCCTTTTTGAACTGCATTGTAAATTACCCTACAGCATGCCAGTATTTAGATGTATGTATGTAAGTTCTTTATATACATGAAGGTTTAAATTATAGACACATACCAGATAATTTAGAGTATGACTATACTAGATAACGATACACCTGAGTATGACAAAATACCACTAGTCTTTCTTAATCTCATATTACAGACTGCATTCATAAAAGATTCAAAGATACTTTCCACGATGTTTATAGCCAAAGCAGGACTAGGTAAGACTATAAAACTTGATAAATTGCGAAAACTGTCATTCGTAAAATACAGTGTAGATATGACAGGCAAACAATTGTTAGATTTTCTACATAAGGTAGAGCATGGTGAAAAAAAGTTCTTGGTAATACCAGATTATATATCAATTCTTGGGCATAGTGATAGAACTAAGAATATGTTTAGAGGCTATTTAAGGGCAATGATGGACGAAGGAATATCAGACATTGACGTTTACGGCATGACAACGACTTTTAACGGTAATCCTAGAGCAGGCATGATAAGTGCAATTACACCAGAATATTATGAAGATAACAGGCATATATGGCGCTCGGATGGATTTTTACAAAGATTTTTGCCTTTTAGTTATAGTCATTCGCCTGATACTACAACTAAGGTTATGGATAATATCAGGGATAGAGTGAATACAATAAACATGTTCAGGTTAGGGATAAAGAGAAAAGTTAATCCTATGCCTGTGCGTTCTAATGACATAGACAATCAGATTAGACTAATTGCGTATGAAATAAAAGATAAAGATGCACCTCCATATCGTGCTTACCATCAGATAATATCATTATGTAATGCAAGCGCAGTATTAAGGAGCAGTAAGGTAGTTGAGCAGGAAGATGTCGATTTAGTGAGAATGTTATCTGCATATATCAATAGGAGTCAAACAGCGATATAATAGGAAATGATAGAAATGCCTTATGAAATATTCTTGGAATGTGGACATAATGAAATTGTAATGACTGCATCTTGGTTTTTAAGAAGGCGTGGTAATGAATGGAATAAAATCAACAGGACAAAGTTCTGCAAGGAATGTAATGATTATTGCAGGATAATCAAAGTTGTGAAAAGGTTATGGTTTGAAAGAAGGGGTTTGAGTGCATCATATAGACAGGATTAATTTATCTGTAAAGAATTATTCTCTAGTTAAGGATTTTAACATGCCTGATTATAGCCCGCATGAATATCCATGTTCAAGATGTGGAACTATGTTGAGATTGAAACAAGCACGTGTGCTTTATTGTAGATATTGCAAAATTGGAATATTGCATCCTAGATACAATTTCGAGAAAGACGTAATAATATAAAAATGTAGTAGCCTAGAACTATTACATACACATGTCGAGGGGTATGCTTGAGCGCAGGATTTCCTATGCTTATCTAGGATGGAAATAGTAAGACATAGATAAATATAAATACTTGTCTGTCATTTCAATTAATGACATTTTATGCCTGATATAGAGAATGAAAAGGCAGAGTATTTTACAGGGAATAAATCAAAACAACTTTTGGTTCATATCATGCAGGATAACGTAGAGGTCACTAAACCGATTAAATCAGAGATATGGAGGCAACAGGTAGAATGGAAGCAAAGGATATTTCCAATATCACATGAAGATTTTATCATTGATTCTAAAGGATTGCATCACCTGTATGTAAATGCAAATAATGTTTCGAGTCTGAGGTTTGGTAAATCTCCCGATAAATGTTCTAAATGTTCTGGCAAGATGTCTATAGATGCTCGTAACGCTAGAGATTTACTAAAGAGAAATACTATTACTGCAATATGGGGCATAGATTCTACTCATATTATATTGCTAATGATTTTAGGTATAGCATTGCTTGGCGTAGTAGGGTTTTCATTCTATGAATATACCGAGCAACAGAAATTACAGACTAAAATAAATTCTGCATTAGCAACAGGTGACGTTTCGGTTTTGGTAGATAAAAAGCCTACAACTACTACTCCGGGAGTGAAACCTAAATGAGAAAATGTATAGAATGTAATGAGATATTAACTAGGGATAATACTACTCAATGGGGATTTAGAATATCAGTGGGATTATTCTACATTCGTTTTAATAGATTATGTGATAGACATACACCTAGATTAATTAGGATTAATTCAACTACTGGAGTGAAACCTAAATGATAATTGACGATTGGTTTGCACTTGTTGTTATTGGATATACTTTAGGCAGTATATTCATGGTAATGCATTTATCTCTTAAATTAAAGAAATTGGAAAAACAGGAGATTGAAAAGTGAGTCAGCAACAGGCAACTACTCCACCTATGGATAGTAATGCAGTAAAATCTTTTATGCAATTAGTGTCTGCTCAAGAAGAAAAGACAAGAATATCTGTAATGCTGGAATTACTCAGGGCATCTAATCTAGAGTTTATTACCGAATATCCTAATTTTACTTATACGAAGGCTATGACCAAATATGAAACATGGAGAACTAGTGTAATGCAGACATTCAATCTGAATGAAGATGATACAGATACAATATGCGTGCAGGCTATGGAGACTGCATTTATGAAAAAGAATGTATCACATAAAAGAAGGCGTAGCCATGAATTGGTAAATGCATTGAGAGGTGAGGATGTTAGTAACAATGTATTAGACCATGAACATAAAGGGCTTAGAAGGTTCTTGGGATTAAGATAATGTGGGATAAATACCGCTGTAACAAATGCGATTACATGTTCAAGCCTTATTTTTGCAGGCATTGTGATTCAAAGATATACAATGAATGTAATCAATGCCATTCTGAATACTGGTTCAATATCTGGTTAGCGCAAAAGTTCGGATATGTCACAGCAAAGGAAGTAATAAAAGATGTTAGACACATTTAGGAATTTAGACCAATTTAGAGATTATTTCGACGAATTACAGAGCATAATATTAAAAGTAATTAGATTTGTTACTAATGCCAATATTGGCGGTAAGGTATGGAGTAAATTATAATGCACAAAGCACTAGCAAGACAAATAATCAGAGATGCACGAAAATTAAGAAAAGAAGTTGACGACAGAGATAGAAAGATAAAAAGACTGGAAAAAAGGAAAAGATAAGTCTTGGTATGTTTTGGAATTATAGGAAAACCTAGAACTGGCAAGACTCTGTTTCTTACTGCTATAGGTGCTAATGATTTTGAATCTGGTAGAAAACTGTATAGCAATTATGACCTCTATTCTCCATTAACCTATACTCATTACGACATTGACGATTTACTTTCTATTTCAACTATGGAAATGGAAATTAGTCCAAAAACTGTATTGATTCAAGAAGCAAGTAAATGGTTCGATGCAAGGCGTTCAAGTAGAAATGAAAACGTATTGTTATCTTCTTTCACTGGTCAATCAGGCAAAAGAGATATTGATATTTACTACGACGACCAGTTTATAACTAGAATAGACAGAGGTTTGAGGGATATCACTGATTTTTCATTTGTAAGTAATTGTGTTTATGACAGCAAGAAAAATCCATTGATGTTTGAATATGAGATGTATGGAGGGTATTTCGCTTATCCTATGAACAGAACATTACGGTTTCCAGTATCAATAATGTCAAAATTCTTTAATCTTTATGATACCAGACAACCTACACAACCACTACAGAAAATAAAGGTAAAAGAATAGCAATATATTTATATAGTAGTTTGTATGTCATATTTGTGACATTCCAATAGGAGGATAGTAAAATAAAATGATAGAGAAAATTAAGGATATTGTAATTGCAGTAGTCCTAGTCGCTATTCTATTCCCTGTTGCTGGCGCACTTATCTTCAATGCAAATACCACAGGATGGGATAGCACTTCAGTGACCATATTCGGATATGTGTTCATACTCGCACTGGTTGCTGTGTTGATACTGCTACTTTCACAATACAAACACGGTAGGTAGAAAATAAATAATCAAAAATACTTGATTACCCCTAGAGGTTTTTTAATCCCTCTAGTTCGTTACGTCAAACACCGTGATGCAATGGAAAACAAAAATATAATACTAATTGCACTTGCTGTTTTCAGCATTGTTATATTACTTTCTAATTACATGGTTGTTAATCCTGCTTATGCAGTATCTTTATTTGAGTTAGATATGGGTTCTGCTGATGGTTCTACTAAATCTTTTTGGATACCAAGTATATCACGTTATGCAGTAGGTAATCCAGCAAGTAACGCTAATTATTATATAATTGACCCAGTAGCGCATACCAAGACACTTGTTACAAAACCTGTAATTGCTGGTAGAAGTTCAGTAGGTGGTCTAGCATGCACTGAAACACTATGTTATGATGTTTATTTCGGTGGCGACCCTAATTATCTAGTAACATTCAGTGCTTTAACTGGTGCACTTATTACAAAATATTCCGTTTCTACTTCTGCTGATGGCTCTAATCCCACTATAATTATAGGAGGCGTGACAGGTGGATTAGCGACATATAGAGATGGATGGTCTACTTTTGGTTGTGCTGTTGGTAAGGTATTGGTTAGAATAGATGGAACAGTATTAGGTTCATGTTCAGGAACAAAACCAGATATTACTTCTGATTTAAGAGCAGTAGGTGATTTAGTAGGAATTACAAAAGCGAATCCTTCTGGCTCTTTTCAATTATGGAGGATTACTACTGCAAGTCTAGTATGCACTGTTAGTTCAATTGATGCAAAAGGATTAGAAAATTACAATTCAAACTGGTATGTAGTTGTAGGAACAACCACTATAAACAAGTATAGTGATTCATGCAGTGCTGGAACTGGCATTACTGGAACTGGATTATCAAATCAGTTTATAGACATTAGAACGGCAAGTAATGAAGGAGTGATGCTTATCCGTGATACTGCTAATCTAGTAGGAATGAGTCTAAATTCTACAAATATTTCTAGTAGATTATTTACTATCCCTATGAATCATACAGAAGAATTATCACCTATTAATACAGGTGCATATGCAACAGCACAGCATCAGTTTGGTTTTGATAGTAATCCTACTTCAGGTAATGATAAATTCGTATTCGTTCAATTAGGAACTGCTGAAAGTGGTTCAGGTGGTGGTGAGCCAGTGGTTAATGATTGTTCTGACCCTGCTATAGTATGTTCCGCATTTTGTGAAACTTCAGGTAATCAATTCCTGTTAAGATGTCGTGCAGAAGCAAATGGCGGTTCTTTATCATTTGGGAATAATACAACATTTAATCCAATAGGTGGAACTAATGACCAACTGGTGAGCGCACTAGGATTATCCAATTCAGACATTAAAACTAATGGAGTAGGGTATCTATTGCTTGCAGTAGCGTTACTATTGTTCAATTCATTATGGATATTCACTGTATTTGTAATGAAGGGTAGAGGTGTAGTAGTAGATAATCCAATATACATTAGTGCATTAATTTCAGTGGCTATAATATCTGCATTCGTATTAATGCAATTCACAGACCCATTGATATTGATAGTAGCAGTAGTAGCATTAGTAGCATTAGCAAGCCCCAAGATAGTATCATTAGTTTCTGGAATTAGAGGAGGAGGTAGTAGTGAATGAACATTACTACATGGTTCGCATTTTCTATAGTGACTCTAATGCTCTTTGCCATAATATCAAATAGTTCACCAACTGGATTATTTAATATAAACGTGCAATTCCTTAAATTAAGTTGTCCTACACCGTTAGATAATGGAGTAGATAATATGCTAAATGGAACTGCGGGTTTAGATATAACATATAATGTAGATATTGATGGAAATGCTACTTCTAACGAACAGGAAATAGTAGGAACTTTTTATAAATGCGATGCAGATTTTTCTTCCAACCCTCCTACTACTTCTATACAGACAACTATAAAGCAATACAAAGCAGTATGTTTTAGCGTTATTCCGTGTGGTTGGTTCGGGTATATAGGGGATTATATTTCAATATTAGCAGAAAAAATAACAGCATTTTTTACACTAGTATCATACATATTGACACCAATTAACTTTAACATTCTGGGATTTACCATAGCAGATATAGGAGGTGTAGGACTAATGCTTGTAATAGGATTATACATATTCTGTTATATTGGAATAGGAGTATTTATCTATAAAACTGCATTACCAACAGGAGGGGTATCATAATGGAAAATAGAAAGCCAGTCGCAGAAATAGCAATAGCATTATTGATAATAGGTGCATTAGTTCCAGTAGCAGGCTCTTTAATTGGAAATTCCGTTCAACCCACTTGTTATCCTATTCCTTCTTTCTTAATTCCATTTGAAAAGGCTTATGCATGGTCTTATTACTTCAATACAACCAATCATAGATGGTATAATGCCAGTTCAACTAATGTTAATGAAGTATATTATAATTTCACTAGCCAAGATAGAGCAGTATTAATTGGTGCAGATGTAGATAGAAAATTCGTTGGTCAATATGTTAACGGTAGTTCTGCATTAGTTGGAAAAACGATAAATCACTTTTCACTATTCTTAGACACTGATGGGACTCCAACTGGAAACGCAAGAGTAGGTATATTTACTGGAATTAATACTACAGAAGGGGAACACGGAACTTTAACAGAAGTTGAGGCTGTAGATTTTGATACTAGTGTTTTACATCAGTTTGACCCAGTTCAGGAATATACTTTTGATATACCTAGCCATATATTACAGGCTAATGAAGCAGTAGGAATATATTTTGTAATTCATAGCGATTTAAGAGTATATTACCAGTTAGAAGCAGTTAATCATGATTTAGGTGTAGCCTATGTTCAATTTGGAAATGAGGCATGGAATAGTCTTGTATTCGATAAGAGTGATGGGCCTTATGACTATATAGATTCAATAATTGGATTTAACGGAACACAAACAACATATACATTAATTCCATTAGACGGTAGTCCGTATAGTCAGACTCAAGAAGGTAGATTTTCTTGCAGTCAGGGATATACAATATTATGGTACATATTCATAATTGCCATGATAGTGATAATACTAGTATTCTTGATAAAGGTAAAAAGGGATAGAAAGTAAATGGATATTCCAATAGAATTATTTGGTTTCTTTATAGGTGTATCTATGGTTCTAGTTGGTATAGGATTAACAAAAAGACAGGGAGTAGCAATGTTTGCAGGTGGATTATTTATAATATTCATTGCAGTATTGACAGACAATATCATTATGGGTAAAATACCAGAAAGTTCCACTGTATCGGGTTCTGTTACCACATATGTGATGGTAGATAATCCATTTGCATTTACAGAATGGCACAAAATTCTAATGGCTTTAATAGGAGTAGTTATAATGGTAATAGGAGCATTTACAAGAGCAGAGAATTGATATGGAATATACAATACAAACTCACAGAGAACTGAATTTGATTATTTCTATTGGTTGCATATTCACAATGTCTATAATTGGATTTTCAGTAATGGATTTAATCAAAGATTCAAAATGGATTGAATTATCCGTAGCAATTTCACTGATAGTATTGTTCTATTTGATATTCAGAAAGACTTTTAATATATCCACGACTAAAGAGATTTGTGATAAACAAATCTTCGACTGTAAGGAGAAGGTTTCATTAAATGAATAATGAATTGATATCTATTCTTAAATTATTAAAGATACGTAAAATAGCAATATTAAATAATCTTGATGTATCTGTAATTGATAAGAAATTGGAGAAATATGTAAAATGAATAACGAATTAAAAATCTCTGGAATAGTATTAAGTGGAATAGCAGCGGCATTGATATTAATTCCCATATTTGCTTCAGATACTACAATATTTCTTACCACAGAAAATGGAGGAACACCACAATCATGTGCTCCAGAGAATGGATTGGTATTAGCACAAAACCTTACAGATTTATGTGATGTAACAATAATTTCTCCAGTAAGTAATCAGATAATACAATATAATGGTTCTCAATGGGTTAATGTAAATCAAGCAAGTTTTACAAATGAAACAACGACTTGTAATAATATAGGTTCTGGAGTAATACTTTGTGCTGGAGATAATGTAGACATTAAAACAGTAACTGCATTATCTGGAATACAAATTACAAATGATTCTAATACTGTTTACTTTGCAAATACTGGAGTAACTGGATTAGTTGCATCTATAGGAATATCAATTAACGCTTCAACTGGAGTAGTGACAATAACTAATACATTACCAGAATCTACAGTATGCACCAATCAAGGAATAGGAATACAAGTATTCAAGGATGGTAATTGCAATTTTAGAACATTGTTAGGTTCTCCTGATATTTCAATAACTCAAGGAACAAATGAAATAACTATAGATTATAACGGAACTTTATCCAGTGAATCAACTGTATGCACTAATGACGGACATGGAACAGGAATAGTATGTAATGGTGGAAATGTTCACCTTAAAGGTATTGCTTCTGGTTCAGGAATAACTATTACTCAGAATGGAACTGATATAATAGTTACATCTAATGCTATTAATGAATCAACTGTATGCAGTGGTCAATCAGGCAATTATAATATAGTTGCATCTAGCAGTAGTGGAAATTGCACATTCAAGAATCTAGTTGCTGGAACTGGAATAAGTCTTAGTTCTAATTCTACTCATATAACAATAACAAATACCTCTCCAGAAGATACACAATGCAGTAGTGCTGGTGGAACCTCTATAATAAAGACTTCTTCTGGTGGGGATTGTGATTTTAAAGGATTAACTGCGGGAGTAGGATTAACCTTAACTAGTAATACGAATGATAATAATTACAAGACAAACTTTGCAAATGGAACCAGTATTAGTATTACAGGAACGACTACTCAGACATTTACCAATACTGCTCCAGAAAGCACAGTCTGCACTAATCTTAATCCTACTGGAGAGGGTATTTATGTATCAGGTAATTGCAATTTCAAAAAATTACTTGCTGGTAGTGCAATCAGTTTATCTTCAAATGGAACTAGAATAACAATTACTAATGATAAGCCATGTGGTGATTTATCAGATAATAATGGTAATGGAGTATCAGACGATATTTGTATTACAGGTGAAATAAGTGCAGGAACAGGAATGAGTCTTACTGTTAGTGGAACTAAAGTCAATACTAATTTTGTAAATGGAACTGGTATATTAATAACTGGAAGTGCTGCACAGACATTCAAAACAAATTTTGCAAATGGAACAGGTGTAACTATTACAGGCTCAACTACTCAAACATTCTCTAGTTCATGTGCTAATACAGGAAGTGGTGAAGCAGTTTGCGAATCGAGTAATAATATTAATTCATTAATTGCTGGAACTGGAATTACTATAGCAGATACTACAGGTGATTTAACCATAACAAATTCAGGTGCAGTAAAAATATGTAATGCTGTTGCAGATGGGGGTGAAACAACCCTTACATGCACATTTTCACCTACAACATTTAAATCATTTGTAATGAAGTCTTCATTTACTTCTACTCAGGCAGATACTTGGGTATTGAGATTTAATGCTGACTCTGGAAATAATTATACTATTAGAAGTTCTACTAATGGTGGTGCAGATGCTACTAGTGGTGCTACAGGAAATTACGCAACTGTAACAATAGTTGCTAATCAATGGTATCACTATAATTTTGACTGTAAAGAACCATTGAGCACTCAAGAAAAACATTGTTATGGATTTAGAGTAACATCAGCAAATGGGTCTGCAAATGCAGATGCTAGAGTAGAATTTGCATCAAAATGGGCTAATACAGCAAGTGTTATAACTGACACAGAATTAGTAAGAACAGCTGGAACTGGAACAATGACAGCAGGTTCATTTATAACAGTATGGGGAGTATCACAATGAATAATAGAAATATAATAATTGTATTGGTAATAACTGCACTTGCAACAATGTCTAGTATGCTATACGTTCAGGCATTATCTAATCCATCAGTAGATGATTCAGGTAGAAGAGAATATGTATACTGTCCAATTAACCCATCACTACTAGATACTTCAACTACTTATGAATTAAATGGATGTCCTACAGTAAGAATCTATGTAGATAATTGGAATTCACTTACAGCATTAAAACAAAGTTCAATTGATACTCAATTAAGAAGTGCAGGATTTAAAGACCCAAACGAATTAATATCTAATGTGGTGAAATAATAGAAAATGAAAATCAGAAAACCAGATT
>Ga0070696_100002980_pt1 | contig 11247 bp, 9 predicted proteins | sample KBSK1253metaG_FD_65474 | JGI IMG/M metagenome (GOLD analysis project Ga0070696, IMG submission 65474) | Corn, switchgrass and miscanthus rhizosphere microbial communities from Kellogg Biological Station, Michigan, USA - KBS K1-25-3 metaG | ecosystem: Host-associated > Plants > Roots >... | reverse complement strand
CTCGAACATCTTGAGCCCCTTGCGCGCGTCGATGAGCGCGATGTCCTGGGGCGTGGTCACGATCACGGCGCCCGTTACCGGCACCTTCTGCGCGAGCGTGAGCTGGATGTCGCCGGTCCCGGGCGGCAGGTCGACCACCAGGTAATCTAGCTCGCGCCAGTTGGTTTCCTTGAGCAGCTGCTCCAGGGCCTGCGTCACCATCGGCCCGCGCCACACCATGGGCGTGTCGACATCGATCAGGAAACCGATCGAGCTCGCCTGCAGGCCGTGCCCCTCCATCGGCTCGATGCGCTTGCCGTCCTTCGACTCGGGCCGGCCGGCGATGCCGAGCATCATCGGCTGCGACGGCCCGTAGATGTCGGCGTCCAGCATCCCGACCGAGGCCCCCTCCGCCGCGAGCGCGAGCGCCAGATTGACCGCGGTGGTCGACTTGCCGACGCCGCCCTTGCCGGAGGCGACGGCGACGATGTTCTTGATGCCGGGAACGAGCTTCACCCCGCGCTGCACCGCGTGCGCGACGACCTTCGAGGTCACGTTCACCGAGACGTTGCGCGCGCCCGCCGCCTTCAGCGCCTGCACTACCTCGCGCCGGATCGGCTCGAGCTGGCTCCTGCCGGGATAGCCGAGCTCGATGTCGAGCGACACGTCCTCGCCCGCCACCTTGATGTTGCGCGCCGAGCGCGTGGCGACGAAGTCCTTGCCGGTGTTGGGGTCGACGAGCTGTTTCAGAGCGGCCTGAACGGCCGCTTCACTGAGGGACATGGTTGAAGTGTAAGCTAAAATCGCCGGTTTCCCGGCTCCGATGCCTCGCACCCTCTTCGTCACGACGGCGTTGCCCTACGCCAACGGCCCGTTTCATATCGGCCACATCATGGAGTACATCCAGGCCGATATCTGGGTGCGGTTTCAGCGCATGCAAGGGCACGCGGTGCACTTCGTGGGCGCCGACGACGCCCACGGCGCGCCGATCATGCTCGCCGCCGAGAAGGCCGGCAAGTCGCCTGAGGCCTTCATCGCAGAGATCCAGCGCGGCCGCAAGCAGTATCTCGAAGGCTTCCACATCGGCTTCGACAACTGGCACTCGACCCATTCCCGCGAGAACACCGAGCTCTCTCAGGGCATCTACCGCAAGCTCAAGGCCGCGGGCCTGATCTATACCCGCCCGGTCGAGCAGTACTTCGATCCGGTGAAGGGCATGTTCCTCGCGGACCGCTACATCAAAGGCGAGTGTCCCGTTTGCGGCGCCAAGGACCAGTACGGCGACGCCTGCGAGAACTGCAGCAGCGTGTACCCCGCGACCGCGCTCAAGAATCCGTACTCCACCCTGTCGGGCGCGACGCCGGTGCTCAAGAGCTCGGAGCACCATTTCTTCAAGCTGTCGGCCCCTTCATGCAAGCGGTTCCTCAAGAAATGGCTGGAGCAGCCCGGGCGCCTGCAGGCGCAGGTCGTGAACAAGGCGAAAGAATGGTTGGATGGGGTCGGGGACAAAGCGCTCGCCGACTGGGACATCTCGCGCGATCCGCCGTACTTCGGCATCCGCATCCCGGACATCGCCGAGGAAAAATACCTCTACGTGTGGCTCGACGCGCCGATCGGCTACTTCGCCAGCCTGAAGAACTACTGCGAGCGGCAGAAACTCGACTTCGAGAGCTTCGTCAGGCCGGATGCCAGCGCCCAGATGGTGCACTTCATCGGCAAGGACATCATCTACTTCCACACCCTGTTCTGGCCGGCGATGCTCGAATTCTCCGGCTACCGCACGCCGGACCATGTCTACGTCCACGGCTTCATCACCGTGTCGGGCGACAAGATGTCCAAGTCGCGCGGCACCGGCATCAGCCCGCTGCGCTACCTCGAGCTTGGGATGAACCCGGAATGGCTGCGCTACTACATCGCGGCCAAGCTCAACGCCAACGTCGAGGATCTCGACTTCAACCCCGACGACTTTCTCGCGCGGGTGAACAGCGATCTGGTCGGCAAATACGTCAACATCGCCAGCCGCTGCGCCGTGTTCCTCAGCCGCAAGTTCGGCGGCGAGCTGGCCGTTCCAAAGCATGGCTTGCTGGAGCAATTCCAAGCCAAGGCCGCAGAGATCGCCGCGCTCTACGGGGAGCGTGAATTCGGCAAGGCCCTGCGCGAGGTGATGGCGCTCGCCGATCTCGCCAATCAATACGTCGACGAGGAAAAGCCCTGGGAGCTTTCCAAGCAGGCGGCAGCGGCGGCGCGGCTGCAGCAGGCGTGCTCGCTCGCCATCAACCTCTTTCGCCTGCTCACGATCTACCTGAAGCCGGTGCTGCCCAAGCTCGCCGCGGACGCGGAGCGCTTCCTCGGCGTGCCGCCGCTCGAGTGGCGCCACAGCGCGCAGCTCCTGCCGGCCGGGCATCGCATCAGCGAGTACCGCCACCTGATCGCTCGGGTGGAGGAGAAGCAGCTCGAGCGCCTCTTCGAGCTGCCTGAAAAACCCGGGCAGGACGCAAAGGCGGGAACCATGATCGGCGAAATCACGATTGAAGATTTTTCAAAGCTCGACCTGCGCGTGGCGCGCATCGTGCGCGCCGAGGCAGTCGAAGGCGCGGACAAGCTCGTCAAGCTCGAGCTCGATCTCGGCGGTACGACGCGTACCGTATTCGCCGGCATCAAGTCCGCCTATCGTCCCGAGCAGCTCGAAGGCAAGCTCGCCGTGGTGGTGGCGAATCTCGCGCCGCGCAAGATGAAGTTCGGCGTCTCCGAGGGCATGGTGCTCGCCGCCTCCGGGGACGAAGGCGCGGGAATATTCCTCGTTTCTCCGGACTCCGGAGCGAAACCCGGCATGCGCGTAAAATAGTTAGTATCGCGGCCGCAGAGCCGCAAGCTCGGAGAACGCCGTCGTGGAGAGCTCGAGCCGCACGCTGGTGTGCAGCGTGCTGTTCCTCGACATCGTCGAGTACTCGAAGAAGCCGGTCGCCGAGCAGCTCGAGCTCAAGCAAGCGTTCAACCAGGCGCTCGCCACCGCGCTCGAGCAGGTGCCGCAGCGCGACCGCATCATCCTCGACACCGGCGACGGCGCGGCGGTCACCTTCATGGGCGATCCGGAGGACGCCCTGTTCGCGGCGCTGGCGGTACGCAACATGGCCTCGGAGGTGTTCGTGCGCCTGGGCGTCAACCTCGGCCCGGTGCGCCTGGTGAAGGACCTGAACGGCCAGATGAACATCATCGGCGACGGCATCAACGTCGCCCAGCGCGTGATGAGCTTCGCCGACCCCGGTCAGCTGCTGGTGTCGCGCTCCTTCTACGAAGTGGTGTCGTGCCTGTCGCGCGACTACATGAACCTCTTCCGCCACGAGGGCTCGCGCACCGACAAGCACGTGCGCGAGCACGAGGTGTACTCGGTGGTCGGCGGCACGCCCATGGCGCGCAGGGTGGCGCAGACCGAATCGATGGTGCACGCGCGCGACGGCGGCTGGCTCGCCGGCATGGGCCCGCTCGGCCTGCGCCGCTCGGCGCTGCTCGCCGCGCCGCTCGCCTTCTTCCTCGTCGTGGGCGGCGCCATCGCCGCGAGAACCATGCTCGACTCCTCGAGCGCACCCGGCCAGCGGCGCGCGGCCACCGACGGCAAGTTCGAGAAGAAGCTCCAGGCGCGCCTGGACAAGAAGCTCGAGCGCGCGGGCGACAAGCCCCTGCCCGCCGACCTCGCGCGCCTCGAGCTCGCGGTGCTGCCCTGGGGCGAGGTGCTGATCGACGGCAGGAGCCGTGGCGTCAGTCCGCCCCTGCGCACGCTTGATATTCCCGCCGGCTCGCATACGATAGAGCTACGCAACTCGACCTTTCCCAGCCACGTGGAAAAGCTGAACGTGAAGGCGGGGGAAGCGATAAGAATAAGGCACAGGTTCCGAAAATGACCCGACCGCTCATCTTTGTGCTGCTCATTGCCCTCGCCGGCTGCGAGGCTACCGATCCCGTCATGCGCAAGGTGCAGGGCCTCTTCGAGCCGACCAAGGCGCAGCAGACGCTCAGCGCCGGGCTCAAGCAGTACGAGGACGGGAAGTACGAGCAATCCCAGAAGAGCCTGCAGAGCGCGATCCAGCAGGGCCTGGGGGAGCGCGACCGGGTCACGGCCTACAAGCACCTCGCGTTCATCCACTGCATCTCCAGCCGCGAGCGGCAGTGCCGCGAGGACTTCAAGAAGGCGCTCGCGATCGACCCCGGCATGGACCTCCCGCCCGAGGAGGCGGACCACCCCATGTGGGGCCGCGTGTTCCGCTCGGTCAAGGCCGGCCGCTAGGCGCGCGCGCACCGCCCAAGGCATGGAGGCAAGCAAGCTCGGCCGCTACGCCATCCAGTCCGAGCTGGGGCGTGGCGCCATGGGCGTGGTCTACAAGGCGACCGACACCGCGCTCGAGCGCACCGTCGCGGTCAAGACGGTCAACATGTCCCTGGAGCGCGACGGCGCCGAGAAGTACGAGGCCCGCTTCTACCAGGAGGCGCGCGCCGCGGGCAGCCTCAATCACCCGAACATCGTCACCGTGTACGACGTGGGCAAGGAGGGCAACGTCGCCTACATGGCGATGGAGTTCATCGAGGGCGCGGAGCTGCGCTCGCTGCTCGCCGAGGGACGGGCGCTGCCGGTGTCGCAGGCGGTGTCGATCGCGGCGCAGGTGGCCGAAGGCCTCGCCTACGCGCACGAGCACGGCGTGGTGCACCGGGACGTCAAGCCCGCCAACATCATGGTGCTCACCGACGGGCCGGTGAAGATCACCGACTTCGGCATCGCGCGCATGCGCGCCAACACCGACGAGCTCACGCAGAGCGGCATGATGCTCGGCTCGCCGAAGTACATGTCGCCCGAGCAGGTGATCGGCAAGCGCGCCGATCACCGCTCCGACATCTTCTCGCTCGGCGTGATCGTCTACGAGATGCTGACCGGCAACGCGCCCTTCAGCGGCGAGAACGTCACCGCCCTCATGTACCAGATCGTCAATTTCGCCCCGCCCGCGCCCAGCGCAGTCAACCCGGCGGCGCCCGAGCTCCTGAATTTCATCGTCGCCAAGATGCTGGCGAAGCCCCTGGAAGAGCGCTACCAGAGCGCGCAGGATCTCGCCAACGACCTGCGCAACTGCGAGCGCCAGATCGCCGCCCCCGCGAGCGCCACCCAGCCCCTGCGGCCCTTGGGTCTAGGGACGGCGGGGCTCGCCACCGGCAGCGGGCTTGCCACCGGCACCCAGCCCGAGCTCGCGCTGACGGCGCAGTCGGTGGTGATGGCGCAGACGCTGAACCGCACGCGACAGCAGGATACGGTGCCCAGCGAGTCCACCGAGCCCCCGGCGCGGGGGCTCGCGCACTCGTTCGATTCTGCCGAGGCCACGCAGCGCCTGGCCACGCTGACCGGCGCGTCGGGGAGCTTGTCCGATTCGGTGTCCGCGACCCAGGCGATGAGCTCGCTCAAGCCGCTGGGCTCGAGCGGCTGGCGCCGGCGCGACTGGGCGCTGGTGGGCGCGGCGACGCTGCTCGGCGTGCTGATCGCCGCCGCGATCCTCGGCGGCTAGCGGCGCGCGCTTCCGAGCGCGGCCACAATGCGCACCCGATTCCGGGCGCCGCTACAGGCTGCGGCCGCCGCAGCTCACCGGCATGACGGTGATCGGGTAGCCCTTGCAGTTCCAGTTCGCCTTGCCCGACTGCAGCGAAGGGGAGATGGTGACTTCGAGCGCGTTCTGCTCGTTCCAGCCGTGGATGTCGCCGTTGTCGGAGACGATCCACTTCAGCTTGCCGTGTTTCGGGTCGAGCCGCTCCGAGACCTTGATCCCCTTGCCGACACCGGTGAGGTTGCCCGACTTCTCGGCCGAGGCCGCGACCTGCTGCTTCGCCGCATCGGCGCCCGAAATCAGCGCCTGCGCGGCGTCCCGGGCCTCCGCGCCGGCCTTCTGCGGCAACACCACCGCGACGATCAGGAATCCGACCAGAGCGAAACCGGCTACGACCAACAGAGTAAGGCGCATTTTCGTATCCCCTATGCCCCAAGCGCGGAGCGAGCTTACCATGAACTTTAGAAGGTAGTTCCGGGGGTTGCAGCGCTTCCTTAAAGTTTTTTACAGACAGGTCTTTTGGCATGATTACGCAAAAGCTGAGGATCCACGGCCAGGTGCAGGGCGTGGGCTATCGCTACGCGCTGCGCGAGGAGGCGCGGCGCCGTGGCGTGGCAGGCTGGGTGCGCAACCGCAGGGACGGCAGCGTGGAGGCCGCCCTGCAGGGTTCGCCGCAGTCCGTGGCGGAGCTCGTCGCCTGGGCGCGGCGCGGCCCGCCGGCCGCGCGCGTGGACGACGTGCAGGTCGATCCAGCGGGCGAGGAGCCCGCGCATACCGGGTTCGAGCTTCGCCCCACGCTCTAGCGCCGCCCGGGGTATCGGGCAGCGCGACCTTTCTCGCCGGCGTTGCGCCCGGAGCCCGCGCGCGAGAAGAATCCCGGCGTGACTTTGCTCACGGGGGAAAAGATGACTGCCAGGTCGCTGCCGCTCTCGGCGCAGGAATTGTGCGAATCGATCCGAGCCTCGCTCTGCTTCGACCCGGCACGCCTCGACCGGGTGCTGCGCGTGGACGCGACGCGAGCGCTGGTCGAGGTGCAGTCGGGCGTGCGCTGGAAAGACCTGGCGGCGCACTTGCGCCCCGGCGACACGCGGGCGCGCGACGCGCGCACCACCTGCCTGAGCATCGGCGAGAGCGTCGCGCGCAATGCGGCCGGCCCCGACGGGCGTCCCACGGTCGGCCATGTCGAGTCCTTCACCATGGTCACCCCCGACGGCCAGCTGCGGCGCATCGACCGCATCGGGAACCCCGGCCTCTTTTCGCTGGTGGTCGGCGGACAGGGCCTGTTCGGGGCCCTCTACAGCGTAACGCTCAGGATCGAATCGCTCGCGCGTTCGCTCGAGGCGGCGTGCACGCCCGAAAGCCTGATCGAGAGCGTCTCCTCCGTGGCGCGCCAGCTCGTGCTGCTGGTGCCGCCGGCCGAGCTGGAGGCGCTGATTGCCGGCTGCCGGCAGCTTTGCGCCGAGTGGCGCATCAGCCTGGGGAGCCTCGCGGTGCGGCGCGTCCTGGCGGAGCGCGAGACGTTTCTGCGCTGGGCGGGCCGCGACTACGCCGAGGTGAGCCTCGGCCTTGCCGCGGGCACCACTCTGGGCGCCGAGGTGCGCCGCACGCAGCTGCGGTGCGGCCTCATCGATCTTGCCATCGTCCACGGCGGCGGCTTTCCGATCGCCTGCACGCCCGAGGCCACGCGTGCCCAGACCGAAGCGTGCTATCCGCAGCTTGCCGGCTTCCTCGCCGAGCAGCGCCGCGTCGACCCGCACCAGCGCTGGGCGAACGACTGGCTGCGCCGCCAGCGCAGCCTGCTCGCGTGCGAGCCCTGCGAGGTGCGCTGGGGAAGCTAGGCCGAGGTATAGACGACTTCGACGTTCTCCGGCGCAAGCCAGGCGCCCAGCTCGCTGATGAGCTGGCTGTCGGGGCGCACGCGCCAGGTCTCGCCGAGGGCGAGCTTGCACAGCGCTTTTCCGTTCTCGTATTCGACCAGCACCTGGCAGCTGCCGTTGCCGGATGCACGATAGGGGCCGAGCACCTGCTGCAGGCGCCGGGCGTCGGCCAGGCCGTTCACGGAGAGCCTGAGAAGCGAAGCGTAGCGGGTGCGCAGCGCCTCGAGGTCCATCAGCTCGTCGGCGCCGACCCGCAGGCCGCCCGAGAACTCGTCCGCCTGCACCTTTCCGGCGACCACCAGCAGCGAATCCTCCTTGAGCTTGTCGCGGTGCTTCTCGAACAGCTCGTTGAACACCGAGATCTCGACCTGCGCGCTGCCGTCGTCGAGCATGACGACCATCATCCGGCCGCGGCGGGTCATCTGGGTGCGCGCGGCCACCACGATGCCCGCCATCCACACGCGCTCGCCGGGACTGAGCCGGGCGAGGGGCACGCGCGGGAAACGCGCCAGCTCGCGCTCGTAGACCTTGAAGAGATGCCCGGAGAGGTAGAAGCCGAGCGCCACCTTCTCTTCCATCAGCTTCTGCTTCATGTCCCAGGGCGGCGCGTCGACGTAGACGCTGGCGCCGCCGCGCGGCGCCTCGGCCTCGCCGAAGAGACTCTCCTGCGACGCCTGCGCCTCGGCCTGCTCGGCGGCCTCGAGCGCGCGCCCCACCGACGCGAGCAGGCGGGCGCGGTTCGGCTCGAGCGCGTCGAAGGCGCCTGCGCGCACCAGCGCCTCCACCACGCGCCGGTTGACGATGCGCTTGTCCACCCGGCTGCAGAAGTCGAAGAGATCGCTGAAAGGCTTCTCGCGGCGCGCTTCGAGGATGGCGCCGATGGCGCTCTCCCCGGTGCCGCGAACGGCCCCGAGCCCGTAGCGCAGGGTCTTGGCATCCACCGGAACGAAGCGGTACTCCGACGCGTTCACGTCCGGCGGCAGGATGGCGAGGCCGTTCGCCACGCCGTCCTCGTGGAACTGGCGCACCTTGTCGGTATCGTCCATGACTGCGGAAAGGTTGGCGGCGACGAACGCCGAGGCGTGGTGCGCCTTCATGTACGCGGTCTGGTAGGCGAGCAGCGCGTACGCGGCGGCGTGCGACTTGTTGAAGCCGTAGCCGGCGAACTTCTCCATCAGGTCGAAAAGCTGGGTCGCCTTGGCGCGCGCCAGGCCGTTCTTCTGCGCGCCGGCGACGAAGATCTCGCGCTGCTGCGCCATCTCCTCGGGCTTCTTCTTGCCCATGGCGCGGCGCAGGAGGTCCGCGCCGCCGAGCGAGTAGCCGCCGATCACCTGCGCGATCTGCATCACCTGCTCCTGGTACACCATGATGCCGTAGGTCGGGCCCAAGATCGGCTTGAGACGCGCATCGAGGTACTCGACGCTTTTTCCGAGTTTTCGCTCGATGTACTCGGGGATGAGATCCATCGGGCCGGGCCGGTACAGCGCCACCAGGGCGATCACGTCCTCGAAGCGGTCGGGACGCGCGCGCTTGATGAGATCGCGCATGCCGCGCGATTCCAGCTGGAACACCGCGGTGGTATTTCCCGCGGACAAGAGCTTGTACGCCTCCGGGTCGTTCAAGGAGATTTTTTCGAGGGAGAAGCTAGCCTCGCCCAGCCGGCGCACGTAGCGCTCGGCCCAGTCGAGGATGGTGAGCGTGGTGAGGCCGAGGAAGTCGAACTTGACCAGGCCCACCGCCTCGACGTCGTCCTTGTCGAGCTGCGAGATCACGTTGGCGGTGCCCTCCGCGGCGTACAGCGGGCAGAAGTCGGTGAGCTTGCCGGGCGCGATGAGCACGCCGCCCGCGTGCATGCCGACGTTGCGCACCAGGCCCTCGAGCTTCCCGCCCAGCTCGAGCAGCTCCTTCACCTCGTCCTCCTTCTCCTCGCGCTCGACGAGCAGCGGCTCGGCCTCGCGCGCGTCCTGCAGGGTAATGGTCCTGCCGGGCTGCACCGGAATGAGCTTCGCGATCTGGTCGCAGAAGTTGTAGCCCAGGTCGAGCACCCGGCCGCAGTCGCGCACCACGGCGCGCGCCGCCATGGTGCCGAAGGTCGCGATCTGCGAGACGTTCTCTTCGCCGTACTTCTTGCGTACGTAGTCGATGACGCGGTCGCGCCCGTCCTGGCAGAAGTCGATGTCGAAGTCGGGCATCGACACCCGCTCGGGGTTGAGGAAGCGCTCGAAGAGGAGGTCGTACCTGAGCGGATCGAGGTCGGTGATGCCCAGCGAGTAGGCGACCAGCGACCCCGCGCCCGAGCCGCGCCCCGGGCCCACCGGGACGCCGTTTCGCTTCGCCCAGTTGATGAAGTCGGCCACGATCAGGAAGTAGCCGGCGTAGCCCATCTGCACGACGGTCCCGATCTCGAAGGCGAGCCGCTCGCGGTAGCGGGGCAGCTCTTCGCTTTTCAGGTTCAGCTTCTCGATTCTCCGGTTCAGCCCCTTCTCGGCCTCGCTGGCGAGAAACGCGTCGATTGAAACTCCCTCCGGCGTGGGAAACGCCGGCAGCCGGCTCTTGCCCAGCTCGATCTCGAGGTTGCAGCGGCGCGCGATCTCGAGGGAGTTCTCGAGCGCCTGCGGGATGTCGGCGAAGAGCCCGGCCATCTCGTCCTGGCGCTTGAAGTACTGCTCCGGCGTGTGGAGCTTGGGCCGGCGCTGATCGGCGAGCACGAAGCCTTGCGCGATGCACACCCGCGCCTCGTGCGCCTTGAAGTCCTCGCGGTCGAGGAACTGCACCGGATGCGTCGCCACCACCGGCAGGCCGAGGCGTCCGGCGAGCGCGACCGAGCGCGCGAGCAGCGCTTCGCCGTGCGCGAACCCGGCGCGCTGCAGCTCGATGTAGTAGCGCCCCGGAAAGAGCGCCGCCCAGCCGCGCGCGAGGCGCTCGGCCGCCTCGGTGTTGCCGGCGAGCAGGGCCTGGCCCACGTCGCCGGCGCCGGCGCCGGAGAGCGCGATCAGGCCTTCGCTGCCCGCCTCCTCGAGCCAGGCGGGCGAGATCTCGGCGCGCGCGCGGTGCTGGTTGCGCAGCCAGGCGCGCGACAGGAGCTCGCACAGGCGCAGGTAGCCCGGGCGCGAGCTGCACAGGAGCGCGAGGCGCGCGGGCTTGTCGCGCTCGGGCGCATTCTGCAGCCAGCAGTCCGCGCCGATGATGGGCTTCAGGCCCGCGCCGCGCGCGGCGCGGTAGAACTTGACCAGCCCGAAGAGATTCGCGAGGTCGGTGAGCGCGAGCGCAGGCATGCCGTCGGCCGCCGCGCGCTCCACCGCCTGGTCCAAACGGACGATGCCGTCGGTCACCGAGTACTCGCTGTGCATCCTGAGGTGAACGAAGCGCGCTGCCGGCATGTCCAAAAAATTTTACCGGAAGCGATCCATGAAGGCCTTAGTCGTTGTTTTTTCTGCGCTCGTCATGGGCGCAACGGCGAGCGCGGCGTCGGCCCAGGAGCGCGCAAGCGCCCTCGACCAGGCCTACGAGGAGGCGCGCGCCGCCGCGGCTGCGCTGAAAGAGGCCGAAGCGCGCCGCGACCAGGGCATCGAGCCGCAGGAAGGCGATCGCCAGGGCACCTCCTCGGGCGGCACGCGCCCCACGCCGCAGTATCTCGGCCGACAGCAGCTCCTCGAGCAGGAAGTCGAGCTGGCGCGCCGGCGCTACGAGGCGGCGCTCAAGCGCTGGAATGATTTGAAGTAGAAACGCCTTACGATGCGCGGGCCATGAATCCCGCGCTGGGCGCGCTGCTCGCAGGCGCCACCTTCATCGCGCTGTCGCCGATCTTCGTG
>Ga0070696_100002976_pt1 | contig 11251 bp, 9 predicted proteins | sample KBSK1253metaG_FD_65474 | JGI IMG/M metagenome (GOLD analysis project Ga0070696, IMG submission 65474) | Corn, switchgrass and miscanthus rhizosphere microbial communities from Kellogg Biological Station, Michigan, USA - KBS K1-25-3 metaG | ecosystem: Host-associated > Plants > Roots >... | reverse complement strand
GGGCAGCGCGATGCCGAGGGCCGCGCACTCCCGGACCAGGAAGCGGTGGGGCATCTGGATCAGGATGCCGGCGCCGTCGCCGGTGTTGACCTCGCAGCCGCAGGCCCCGCGGTGGAGCAGATTCTTCAGCACCGTGAGGGCCTGGGAGACGATGGCGTGCGACTTGCGGCCCTTGATGTCCACCACGAAGCCCACGCCGCAGGCGTCGTGCTCGTGCGCGGGATCGTACAGTCCCTGCGCAGGGGGCAACCCGGGAAACGTCGTCTCTGGCATCGTGCGCTCTCTCCACCCCGGCTCTCTTGGCCGGGGCCCCAGACCGTTTGTCGGTCCTCTCCGAACGTTCCCGAGAGACTACACGCGCGCCAAGCATTAGCCAAGCCCAAAGTGAAAAAACACGTCATTAGCTATGTTAATAGTGGTAGGTTGGGGCGGCATGAACCTCGAGACCCTGAAGCTCTACTGCGACGTGGTGCGGCTGCGAAGCTTCTCGCGGGGAGCCGCCACCAACGCGGTGTCGCAGTCGGCGGCCAGCCAGGCCATCCAGCAGCTGGAGGGCGACCTGGACGCGGTGCTGCTCGACCGCTCCCGCCGCCCGCTCCTGCCCACCGAGCAGGGCCAGGCCTTCTACGAGGCGTGCCGGACCCTGCTCCAGGGGTGGGAGAAGGCGCGCGCGGACCTGGCCGCCGCCCGCGAGCGCGTGGAGGGCACGGTGCGGGTCGCCGCGATCTACTCGGTGGGCCTGCACGACATGAGCCGGCACATGCAGCCGTTCATGGCCGCGTACCCGCAGGCGCGGGTGCTGCTCGAGTGTCTGCACCCGCACAAGGTGGTGGAGGCGGTGGTGGAGGACGAGGCCGACGTCGGGATCCTCTCCTATCCGGTCGCGACCCGGGCCCTCACCGTCCTGCCCCTGCGCATGGAGCCGATGGTGCTGGTGGCGCACCCGGCCCATCGCCTGGCCCGCCGGCGGTCGGTGGCGCCGGCGGACCTGGAGGCCGAGAAGTTCGTGGCCTTCGACCGCGACCTCGCGATCCGCCGGGCCATCGACCGGGCGCTGAAGCAGCATGGGGTCAAGGTGGACGTGGTGATGGAGTTCGACAATGTGGAGACCATCAAGCAGGCCATCGGCATCAACGCGGGGCTCAGCATCCTGCCGCGCCCCACCGTGCTGAAGGAGTCGGGGATGCGCACGCTGGCGGTGACCGCGCTGGCGCTGCCGGGCCTCGTGCGGCCGATCGGCATCATCCACCGCCGCGGGCGGCGCCTGACCCCGGTGGTGGCGCGCTTCATCGAAGAGCTCCAGAAGCCCACCGACGGGGCGGCGTGATACCGTAGTTCCCATGCGGAGCCCCCGCGAGACGTCCCGATCCTTTCCCGGCCGATGCCTTGCCGGCCGATCGCCCCGAGGAGCCGTGGCATGAGCGCCCCCCCCGCGTCCCTGATCATCGCGGCCAGCGAGCACGACTCGAACCTCTACTACGCGTGCCGCTTCCTGGCCCCGGATGCGTTCGTCTTCCTGCAGGTCGACGGGCGGAAGACGCTCCTCATGTCCGACCTCGAGGTGGACCGGGCCCGGAAACAGGCCCGCGTGGACGAGGTGCTGTCGCTCTCGGAGTGGGACGCCAAGGCCCGCCAGCGCTGGCCCCAGCCGCGCCTGACCGACACCGTGAGCCTGCTGCTGGAGGACTACGGGGTGAAGGCGGTCGAGGTGCCGGGCGACTTCCCGCTCGAGCTGGCCGACCGGCTCCGCGAGCGGGGCGTCACCGTCAGCGCGCGGCCGAGCCCGTTCCTGCCCGAGCGGGTGGTGAAGGCCCCGGACGAGGTGGCGGCCATCGAGGAGGCCCAGCGCCACACCGAGACCGCGCTCGAGGCCGCGCTGCAGATGCTCCGGGAGAGCGTGGTCCGCGGGGACGAGGTGATCTACCGGGGGCGGCCGCTGACCTCCGAGGACCTCAAGAAGGCGGTCAACGTCTCCCTGATGGAGAACGACTGCATCGCCGAGCACACCATCATCGCGTGCGGCGACGACGGATGCGACCCGCACAACCAGGGCGCGGGCCCCGTCCGGCCCAACCAGGGGATCATCTTCGACATCTTCCCGCGCTCGTCCCGGACCCGCTACTTCGCGGACATGACCAGGACGGTGGTGAAGGGGAAGGCCACCGACGAGCTCCGACGGATCTACGACGCGGTGCTGGCCAGTCAGCTCCGGGGCATCGAGCTGGTCCGGGACGGCGCCTCCGGGTCCGCGATCCACGCCGAGGTCAACCGGACGCTCGAGTCGCGCGGCTACATGACGGGCGTGGTCAACGGGCGGAACCAGGGGTTCTTCCACGGGACCGGGCACGGCGTCGGGCTCGACATCCACGAGATGCCCCGCATCAGCCGGGTCGACTCCGAGCTCAGGACCGGCCACGTGGTGACCGTGGAGCCGGGGCTCTACTATCCGGGCCGGGGCGCGGTGCGGATCGAGGACATGGTCCTGGTAGAGGGCGGCGGCTGTCGCAACCTGACCCGGGCCCCCAAGATGGATCTGCTCGAGCTCTAGAGAGCCCTCCCGGGGGCCCCGAGAAGGCCGCGGTCGGGCGGTCCGACCGCAGACAACCTTGCTTCCATTCAAGCCTTTGGGTAGCATGACTAGGGAGTGTCACGCCTCTGATCGCGCTTCCCAGACTCCAGGGTGACCAGGGCCACTCCGCCTGCAAGCTGCCGCGAGAACAGGGGCATGCACCTGGACGGAAAGGAAACCGAAGATGAGTGAGAGTGTGGCCGCCACGCGGACGGCGCCCAAGCCTCGCCGCACCCTGACGCGTGCCGTGATCCGGTTCGCCGGAGACTCGGGCGATGGGATGCAGGTGACGGGCGAGCAGTTCACCACCGAGGCCGCGTGGGCCGGCAACGACATCTCCACGCTGCCGAATTTCCCGGCCGAGATCCGAGCCCCCGCCGGGACCCTCTTCGGGGTCTCGAGCTTCCAGCTCCAGTTCGGCAGCCAGCGGGTCTACACCCCGGGCGACCAGCTCGACGCCCTGGTGGTGATGAACCCGGCGGCCCTGAAGGTCCATCTCCGCGACCTGAAGACGGGCGGGATCCTGATCGTGAATCCCACCGCCTTCGACAAGCGCAATCTCGACAAGGCCGGCTACGCCGGCAACCCGCTCGAGGATGCGGCTCTGGGCGAGAAGTACCGCCTGCACATGGTCGACATGGAGGGGCTCACCAAGAAGGCGCTCGAGGACATGCCGCTGAACGCGAAGGAGAAGGATCGCTGCAAGAACTTCTTCGCGCTCGGGCTCGTGTCCTGGGTCTACACGCGTCCGCTCGAGCCGACCCTGGACGCGATCAAGAAGCGGTTCGCCAAGCGCCCCGACTTCGTGGAGGCCAACATCCGCGCGCTGAAGGCGGGGCACGCCTTCGGCGAGACCGCGGAGATGTTCGCCGAGCACTACGGCGTCGAGCCGGCGGAGATGGCGCCCGGGATCTACCGCAGCATGACCGGCAACCGCGCGCTGGCCTGGGGCCTCCTCGCGGCGGCCGAGCGCACCCAGGTGCCGGTGGTGTTCGGGGCCTACCCGATCACGCCCGCGAGCGACATCCTGCACGAGCTCGCTCTGCACAAGCGGTTCCGCATCCGGACCTTCCAGGCCGAGGACGAGATCGCGGCGGTCACCGCGGCGATCGGCGCCTCGTTCGGGGGCTGCATCGGGGTGACCGCGTCCAGCGGTCCCGGCATCGCGCTCAAGGCCGAGGGCATCGGGCTCGCGGTCACCGCGGAGCTGCCGCTGGTGATCTTCGACATCCAGCGCGGCGGTCCCAGCACCGGGCTGCCCACCAAGACCGAGCAGGCCGACCTCATGCAGGCCCTCTACGGGCGCAACAGCGAGTCGCCGGTGGTGGTGATCGCGCCGGCCACCCCGGGGGACTGCTTCTACATCGCCTACGAGGCGGTGCGGATCGCCATCAAGTACATGGTGCCGGTGATGGTGCTGTCCGACGGCTACCTCGCCAACGGCTCGGAGCCGTGGCTGATCCCGGACGTCAAGACGCTGCCCGACATCACGGTCGGCTTCCGCACCGAGACCGAAGGGTTCTTCCCGTACCTGCGGGATCCGGCCACCCTTGCGCGGCCCTGGGTCCGCCCGGGGACCCCGGGGCTCGAGCACCGCATCGGCGGCATCGAGAAGCAGGACGTGACCGGCAACATCTCCTACGACCCCGAGAACCACGACCACATGGTCCGCACCCGCGCCGAGAAGGTGCGGCGGGTGGGCCAGGAGATCCCGCCGCTCTCGATCAACGGGCCGGCCACCGGCGAGGTGCTGGTGGTGGGCTGGGGCGGGACCTACGGCGCCATCACGGCGGCCGTCGAGGAAGCGCAGGGCGAGGGCAAGGCGGTGGCCTCCGTGCACCTGCGCTACCTCAACCCGCTGCCTCCCGATCTCGGCCACATCCTGCGGCAGTACCGCCGGGTGCTGGTGCCGGAGATCAACAGCGGACAGCTCGTGCGCGTGTTGCGAGCGGAGTACCTGGTCGACGCGGTGGGCTTCAACCGCGTGCGCGGCCTGCCGCTCGCGAGCCAGGAAATCTACGAAGCCATCAACCAGATGCTGGAGGCCAAGCGGTGAGTCCGGCGACCGGAGCACCCGGAGCGACCCCGAAGTACACCAAGAAGGATTTCGAGTCCGACCAGGACGTGCGCTGGTGCCCCGGCTGCGGGGACTACGCGATCCTGAGCGCGGTGCAGAAGACCATGCCCGACCTGGGGATTCCCCGGGAGGACATCGTGTTCATCTCGGGCATCGGCTGCTCGAGCCGCTTCCCGTACTACATGAACACCTACGGGTTCCACACCATCCACGGCCGCGCCCCCGCGATCGCCACCGGCCTCAAGCTGGCGCGTCCCGAGCTCAAGGTGTTCGTGATCACCGGCGACGGCGACGGCCTGAGCATCGGCGGCAACCATCTGCTGCACGTGCTGCGCCGGAACGTGGACGTCACAATTCTACTGTTCAACAACCGCATCTACGGCCTCACCAAGGGCCAGTACTCGCCGACCAGCGAGCTGGGCAAGGTGACCAAGTCCACCCCGGTGGGCTCCGCGGACCGGCCGGTGAGCCCGTGCTCCTTCGCGCTCGCCACCGGCGCCACCTTCGTGGCCCGCACGCTGGACCGCAACATCGCCCACATGGAGGAGACCTTGAAGCGGGCCGCCGCCCACAAGGGCGCCGCGTTCATCGAGATCCTCCAGAACTGCAACGTGTACAACGACATGGCCTGGGGCACGCTCTACGACCGGGAGTCCAAGGTGCTCCACGAGCTGCGGCTGCAGCACGGCAAGCCGCTCGTCTGGGGGCCGGTGGACGACCGCCGCGGCCTGGTACTGGAAGGCGTGAAGCCCAAGGTGGTGAAGGTGGCGGACGTGCCCGAGAGCCAGCTCTGGGTGCACGACGAGACCGACGCCGGGGCGGCGGCGGTGCTGGCCCAGCTCTGGGCTCCGGACTACCCGATTCCACTCGGGGTCTTCACCAACCGGACCGGGGAGACGACGTACGAGGAGATCCTCATCCAGCAGGAGCAGAAGGTGATCTCGGAGCGTGGCCCCGGGGACATCGGCAAGCTGCTCATGTCCGGCGAAACCTGGAAGATCGGCTGAGCCCCCGCTTGCCGCGGGCACGCCTCACATCACCGGCCCTCCTCGCGAGGGCCGGTGGTATTTTGTCAGCCTGAGCCGCCCCCATGCCCCTCTCTCCCCACGTCCTTCGCGAGCTGGAGCGCATCGTCGGGACCGCCGGTCTCGTGGTCTCGCACGAGGGGCTGCTGACCTACGAGTGCGACATGCACACGTTCTACAAGGGGGCGCCGGAGGCGGTGGTGCTCCCCGAGTCCGCCGCCCAGGTGGCCGAGGTGGTTCGCCTGTGCCGCCGGGAGCACGTGCCGATCGTGCCGCGGGGCTCGGGGACCGGGCTGATCGGCGGGGCGATGGCCGCGGCGGGCGGAGTGATGGTCTCGATGACCCGCATGAACCGGATCGTCGAGCTGGACTTCGCCAACCGCTGCGCCACCGTCCAGCCCGGGCTCATCAACCTCTGGCTGAGCCAGGCCACGCGCGCGGGCGGCTACTTCTTCGCCCCCGATCCCTCCAGCCAGATGGTCTCGTCGATCGGGGGCAACGCGTCCACCAACGCGGGCGGGCCCCACTGCCTCAAGTACGGCATCACCGTGAACCACATCCTCGGCCTCGAGGTCGTGACCGGGGCGGGGGAGCTGGTGCGGCTCGGGGGCAAGACCCACGAGCGCCCGGGCTACGACCTCACCGGGGTCATGGTGGGCGCGGAGGGCACCCTGGGCCTCGTCACCGGCGTCGTGGTGCGGCTCACCCACCTGCCGGAGTCGGTGAAGACGATCCTGGCGTCCTTTCCCACCATCGAGGACGCCTCCGAGACGGTGTCGGCCATCATCCGCGCCGGCATCATCCCGGCCGCGCTCGAGATGCTGGACGAGGTGGTCATCCGCGCGATCGAGGAGGGCATCCACGCGGGCTATCCCAAGGGCGCGGGCGCGGTGCTCCTGATCGAGCTCGACGGGCCGGTGGCCGAGATCGAGGCCCAGGCCGCGCCCATCGAGGCGATCTGCCGCGAGCACCTCGCGCTCGAGATCCGGGTGGCCCGCGACGAGGCGGAGCGCGCGCTCCTGTGGAAGGGGCGCAAGGAGGCGGCGGGCGTCTTCGGGCGCCTGACCCCGAACTGGCTCCTGCAGGACGCGGTGGTGCCCCGCTCGCGGCTGCCCGAGATCATGCGCGAGCTCCAGGAGATCGGCGCGCGGCACCGGGTGGTGATCGCCAACGTGTTCCACGCCGGCGACGGCAACCTGCACCCGCTGATCTGCTACGACGACCGGGTGCCGGGCGAGCTCGAGCGGGCCAAGCAGGCCAACGAGGAGCTGCTGCACGCGTGCCTGCGCCTGGGTGGCAGCGTCACCGGCGAGCACGGCGTGGGGCTCGACAAGTGCGAGAGCCTGCCGCTGCAGTTCGCGCCCGCCGACCTCAATTTCATGGCGCGCCTGCGTCGGACGTTCGATCCCGACTCGATCATGAACCCCGGCAAGCTGCTCCCCTCGCATCCGGCCTGCGGCGAGGGCTTCCGCCCCACCGCGCGTCCGCTGCCCTCCGGCACCTGGATCTGACGATGGCGGTCTCCACCCCCGCGCTCCACGACGCCCTCGGCGACCTGGTCGGCGCCCCGCACCTCCTGCGCGACCCCGCGGCCCTGCCGGCCTACGCGGTGGACGGGGTGGTGCCGGGCGCGGTGGTGCGGCCGGGCAGCGCGGAGGAGGTGAGCCGCGTGCTCGCCCTCTGCGCGACGGAAGGGCTCGCGGTGGTGCCGCGCGGGGCCGGCCGCGCGATGGGCCTGGGCAACCCGCCCCGGCGCCTCGACGTCGTGCTGGAGCTGGCGCGCCTGACCGCGGTGCGCGAGTACGTGCCCGAGGACATGGTGGCCACCGTGGACGCGGGCCTCACGCTCGGCGGGCTGGCCGCGCGCCTGGCCCCGCAGCGGCAGATGCTCGCGCTGGACCCGCCCGGCGGCCTCGCGCGCTCGGTGGGCGGCGTGCTGGCCACGCACGCCAGCGGTCCGCTGCGCTTCCGCTACGGGACCGGGCGCGACCTGCTGCTGGGTGCGCGCTTCGTGCAGGCCGACGGCACGCTCACCTGGGGCGGCGCCCGGGTGGTGAAGTCGGTCACCGGCTACGACGTGCCGAAGCTGCTGGTGGGCTCGCTCGGCACGCTCGCGGTCCTGGTGGAGGCGACTCTCCGTCTGCACCCGATCCCGCCGGCCAGACGCTCCTGGCAGGTGAGCCTGCCGTCGGCGCCGGCGGCGGCCGACTTCGTGGCCGCGCTGCTCGACTCGCCGCTCCAGCCGGATCGGGCGGCCCTGCTCGACGAGGCGGCCCTCCGCCGCGCCGGCGTCACCCCCCAGCCGATCGCCCTGCTCCTCTCCATCGGCAGCGTGGCCGAGGCGGTGGAGCAGCAGGGCAGCGCGCTCGCCGCGCTGGCCCGCGGCCACGGGGCCCGGGTCGACGCGGTCCCGGAGTCGGCCTGGGGCGGCCTCGGGGAGGCAGTGGCGGCGCCCGTGCTCCTGCGGCTGGCCTGCGAGCCGCGCCGGCTGCTTCACTGGCTCACGACCGCCCAGGCCGCTGCCGGCCGGCTGGGCGTCGAGGTGGCCTCGCTGGCCCAGCCCGGACACGGCGTGCTACAGATGGCGGTCAGGGGGGCCGCGGCCCCGCGGACGCTCGGAGCCGAGCTGGTCGGCCCGCTCCGGAGCGGGGTCGAGAGCGAGGGTGGGAGCCTGATGGTCGAGGGAGCCCCGTCCGAGCTCAAAGCGATCTGTGAGGCCTGGGGCTCCATCAACCTGGAAAATATGGCGATCATGAGGCGAATCAAGACGGAGTTCGATCCCGCCGGGTGTCTGAGCCCGGGCCGGTTCGTGGGGGGCCTGTGAGCCAGATCGCGCCGGCACGGCTGGGCGCCTTCGACGCGCAGGACGCGCCGTCGATGGACGGTCTACGCGCATGCGTGCACTGCGGCATCTGCCTGCCGCAGTGCCCGACCTACCGCGTGCTGGGCGAGGAGATGGACTCGCCCCGCGGGCGCGTGTACCTGATGCGCGCCGCTGCCGAGGACCGTCTCGGGCTCACCGAGACCATGGCGCGACACCTCGACCTCTGCCTCGGCTGTCGCGCCTGCGAGACCGCGTGCCCTTCGGGAGTGCCGTTCGGCCAGCTCCTGGAGGCGACGCGCGGTCAGCTCGAGCGACGAGGCGTCGTGCCGTCTCAGCGCGACTCGGCCACCCTGCGCTTCCTGCTGGAGGTCTTCCCGAGCCCGGCGCGGCTCGGCGCCATGCTCCACGGGCTCCGCGCCTACCAGTGGTCGGGCCTCCAGGCCCTCGTCCGCGGCCTCGGCCTGCTGGCGCCGTTCCGCAAGCTCCGCGCGATGGAGGCGCTCCTGCCGCCGGTGCCGCCGATCCCCGCTCCGCTGCCCGAGGTGGTCCCGGCCCGCGGCGGCCGTGCTCGCGGGCGGGCCGGCGTGCTGCTCGGCTGCGCCCAGCGCTTCTTCTATCCCGACGTCAACGCGGACACGGTGCGCCTGCTGTCCGCGGCCGGCTACGAGGTGGTGGTGCCCCGGGCCCAGGAGTGCTGCGGCGCGCTCCATCTCCACGCGGGGCGGATCGACGAGCTGCGGGCGATGGCCCGGCGTCTGATGCCGCTCTTCGCGGACGTCGACGTGGTCGTGGTGAACGCGGCGGGCTGCGGCTCGGCCCTCAAGGAGTACGGCCACTGGCTGCCCGACGAGGAGACGCAGCGCTTCGCGGCGCGCGTGCGCGACGTCTCCGAGGTGCTGGCCGACGCCGACCTCCCGCTGCGCCCCCTTCGCGAGACGGTGACCTACCACGACGCGTGTCACCTGGCCCACGGCCAGCGCGTGCGCGCCGAGCCGCGCGCGCTGCTCCGGCGCATCCCGGAGCTGACCCTGGTGGACCTGCCCGATAGCGACCTCTGCTGCGGCAGCGCCGGCGTCTACAACCTGCTCGAGCCGGACATGGCGGGCGAGCTGGGCCGCCGAAAGGCCGCGCGCATCCGGGAGACCGGCGCCCGGATCGTGGCCGCGGGCAACCCGGGCTGCCTCATGCAAATCCGCCAGCACTGCCGCGCCGAGGGCCTCGCGGTCGAGGTGGCGCATCCGGTGACCTTGCTGGCGCGGGCCCTGGCCGAGCCGCGCGGGGAGCGCTAGGCGCGTGAAGATCCGCGTGCGGGACCACGTGAAGATCGCGACCGACAAGATGGCGAAGATCGGGCTGGCGGGCACCGGCCGCACCCAGCTCGACCTCTACTGCGTGGCGCCGGGCCAGTCGCAGTCGCCGCACCGTCACGAGGGCGAGGACAAGATCTACTACGTGATCGAGGGCACCGGGCGCTTCCGGGTAGGCGAGAGCGAGGAGCGGCTAGAGGCGGGGGAGGCGGTGGTGGCCCCCGCGGGCGTGGACCACGGCCTCGTCAACGACGGCCCCACGCTGCTCCTGGTGCTGGTGGTGGTCGCGCCCCCGCCCGCCCACATGAAGCGCTAGCGGGCCATGGCCGCTCCCGTCCGCGCCTCGCTCATGATCACCTGCCTGGGCGACGTGTTCTTCCCCGAGGTCGGGGTGGCCATGGTGCGTCTCCTTCGCGGCCTGGGCGTCGAGGTCGACTTTCCCGAGGGCCAGACCTGCTGCGGCCTGCCGCTCTTCAACTCGGGCTACCACCACGACGCGGCCCTGGTGGCCGCGCGCACGGTGGAGCTCTTCGAGCGCGCCGAGCACGTGGTGGTGCCCTCGGGCTCGTGCGCGTGGATGGTGAAGACCGAGTACCCGGGGCTGCTCAAGCACGACCCGGCGCGGCGCGCCGCCGCCGAATCGCTGGCCCGCCGCACCCGGGAGCTCTCCCAGTTCCTGGTGGAGGTGCTGGGCGTCACGCGGCTGGACGCGCGCTTCGAGGGCAAGGTCACCTACCACGACTCCTGCCACCTCCTGCGCGGGCTCGGGGAGTCGGCGGCCCCGCGGGCGCTGCTGCGCGGGGTGCCGGGCGTGGAGCTGGTGGAGCTGCCGGGCGCGGATCAGTGCTGCGGGTTCGGCGGCTCGTTCTCGGTGCGCCTGCCGGAGGTATCGAGCGCGATCCTGGACAAGAAGCTGGCCAGCGTGGAGGCGACCGGCGCGCGCTGCCTGGTGGCGTGCGACGCGGGCTGCCTCATGCAGATGGGCGGCGGGCTGTCCCGCCGCGGCTCGTCGGTGAAGGCGATCCACCTGGCCCAGGTCCTGGCCGGCGAGGGGCCGCGGTGAGCGAGGGATTACTCCGGACCACGCTGCCGGATCGGGCCGGCGCCGCGCTGCGGGACACCTTCCTCCAGCAGGCGCTCACCATCGCCACCACCAAGTTCATCGACCTCCGCAGGGAGTCGTTCGAGGGCTTCCCACAGGGTGAGGCCCTGCGCGACCGCGCGCGGGCCATCAAGGAGGCCACGCTCCAGCACCTCGACGTGCACCTGGAGCGGCTCGCGGACAACGTGGAGCGCCTGGGCGGCACGGTGCACTGGGCCGCCACCGCGGAGGAGGCGCGCGAGATCGTGCTGCGGCTGGCGCGCGACCGCGGGGTGCGGATGGCGGTGAAGTCGAAGTCGATGGCCACCGAGGAGATCGACCTCAACGAGGCGCTCGAGCACGCGGGC
>Ga0070696_100002975_pt1 | contig 11257 bp, 7 predicted proteins | sample KBSK1253metaG_FD_65474 | JGI IMG/M metagenome (GOLD analysis project Ga0070696, IMG submission 65474) | Corn, switchgrass and miscanthus rhizosphere microbial communities from Kellogg Biological Station, Michigan, USA - KBS K1-25-3 metaG | ecosystem: Host-associated > Plants > Roots >... | reverse complement strand
CTCGGCCGCTCGCGCATCGGCGTGAACGAGAATTTCTTCGACCTCGGCGGGACTTCGCTCACGGCGGTACAGGTCATCGCCGGGATCAGGAAGGAGCTCAATCGCAATGTGCCGATCCTCAGCTTGTTCGAGAGCCCGACGGTGAATCTGCTTGCCGCCCGATTGTCGGCGGACTCCAGCGCCGCCGGGGACGCAGCGTTCGCCGGGACCGCAGCGGCCGCCGGGGCCGCCATGCGCGGTCAGAAGCGCCGCAATGCCATGCGACGCAAGGCGGCCTGATATGCCGATCGAGCAAGTGGGCGTCGTGGGCGCGGGAAACATCGGCACGAGCGTGGTGACGGATCTCGTGCTGCACGGCATATCCGCGGTGGTGGTGGATACCTCGGAGGACATCCTGCAGCGCGCGCGGGCCGCCGTGCTGGACAACGTACGCTGCGCTCCACTGCTCTCGAAGACGTTGCCGCGGGTCACGCGGGAGGAGGCCTTGCGGCGCATGGTTCTGACCACGCGCCTGCAGGACGTGGCGCCGTGCGAGTTCATCGTCGAGAACGTGACCGAGAGCTGGGAGGTGAAGCGCCCGCTCTACGAGCAGCTCGACCGCGTGGCGGCGCCCGACGCCCTCATCGGCGCGAACACCTCCTGCCTATCCATCACGCAGATCGCGAGCGTCACCCGGCGAGCGGCCAACGTGGTGGGCATCCACTTCATGAATCCGGTGCACTTGATGCCGACGGTCGAGGTGATCCGTGGCGTGCACACCTCCGAGCGCGCCCTCGACACCCTGCGGCAGATCTTCGCCCGGCTGCACAAGCAGGCCATCGTGGTGGAGGATCTGCCGGGCTTCGTCTCCAACCGCATTTCCCACCTTTTCATGAACGAGGCCGCCTTCGTGCTCCAGGACAGCGTGGCTTCGGCGCAGACGATCGACACGATCTTCAAGAAGTGCTTCGGACACAAGATGGGGCCGCTCGAGACGGCCGACCTGATCGGCCTGGACACGGTGATGCGCTCGCTCGATGTCCTGTACGAGAGCTATCACGACTCCAAGTACCGCTGCTGCCCGCTGCTGAGAAAGCTGGTGCACGCCGGTCATCTCGGCCGCAAGACGGGCAGGGGATTCCATGTTTATCCGGACGCACGACACCACGCTCACCAACACGCAAGGACCGAAAGCCCATGAACATCGCAGACCACGACGGCATCAAGGAAACTCTCCGGCGCTACATCCTGAGCTCGGTCTCCCTGACGCACCTGGACGACGACGCCAACCTGTTCGAGTCGGGGATCGCCAATTCCCTGTTTGCCGTGCAGCTGATGACCTTCGTCGAAAAGGCCTTCGCCATCGAAGTGGCGAGCGAGGATCTCGACATCGAGAATTTCAAGTCCCTCAACGCCACCGCGGCCTTCGTGCTGCACAAGAACACCGGCCGGAGCGTCTGAGCAGCGCATGCGCCAATCGTTGACCGGGCAGCAGCGCGACAAGCTCGAGGAATTCCAGGCCTTCGTCGCCGCCGAAGTGGCGCCGTACGCCGGGTGGTGGGATCGAGACCAGGCGATTCCGGGCTCGGTGATCGCGAAGCTCGCCGGCGCCGGCTACCTCGGCTGCAGCCTGCCGCGCGACTACGGCGGCCGGGGCTGGGACAGCGTGACCTTCGGACTGCTGCACGAGGCCATGGGCAAGGGCTCGCCCGCTCTCACGGGCGTGCTCACCGTCCAGGCCATGGTGTCCATGGCGCTGCTCAAGTGGGGAACGCCGGCGCAGAAGCGCGCGTGGCTTCCCGCCTTGGCGAAAGGCGAGCTCATCGGCGCTTTCGCCCTGACCGAGCCGGAAACCGGCAGCGCCCTGCAATCCGTGACGACCGAGTTCACGCGCCGCTCGGACGTCCTGGTGCTCAACGGCACCAAGAAGTGGATCAGCTGCGCGCAATTTGCCGGCGTGTTCCTGGTATTCGGAAAACTGGGGCAATGCCCGGTGGCCTGCCTGGTGCCGAGGGAAACACCGGGTGTCCAGGTCGAGCCGATTTCCGATCTGATGGGGTTCCGGGCGGCGGGCCTCGCGCAGATTCGCTTCCAAGACGTGGCGCTGCCGGAGTCGAGTCTGGTCGGCAAGCCCGGATTCGCCCTGTCGCACGTGGCCGCGGTGGGCCTGCACCACGGCAGGATCAGCACCGCCTGCTCGGCGCTGGGGCTGCTGCGGGGATGCTTCGAAGAGAGCGTCACCCATGCGGCGACGCGAAAGATCGGCGAGCGAACCGTGGGCGCCGCGGGCATGATCCGCTCGCTGCTCGCCCGCATGGGCACCGATCTGGAGGCTGCGGCTCTGCTGTGCCACGGCGCCTGCCGCGCGGAAGACGAGCATCTCCCGGAGGCTTTCGAGAAGGCGCTGATCGCGAAGTATTTCGCATCTCGGGCCGCGGTACACGCGGCCTCCGACACCGTCCAGGTGCGGGGCGCTTCGGGCTGCCACGCATCCTCTGCGGCGTCCCGGTACTACCGGGACGCCAAGATCCTCGAAATCATCGAAGGCACGACCCAGGTGCACGAGGACCTGCTGGGAAAATTGTTCGTCGATCGAGCCGGCCCGCTCGAGCTGCCGATCCCATTCAAGGCTACCACCCATGACCGCCACCCCGCCGCCACGCGACGCTACGCAAGCTGAGCTCGCGACGATCGCCCGCTTCAACGCCACCGAGGCGCCGTTTCCGGATGGGTTCGCCGTGCAGGAACTGATCGAGGCGCAGGCCGATCGCCGTGCGTCCGAGACGGCGCTCCTCTGCGACCACGACAGCGCGTCGGGCTCGCCCTCGCTCACCTACGCGCAGCTCAACGCGAGGGCCAACCAGCTGGCGCACCTGCTGCGCGCCGAAGGCGTCGGGCCGGGTCACGTCGTGGCGTTGATGGTGGAACGCTCCTTCGTCATGATGATCGGCATTCTCGGCATCCTCAAGGCCGGCGCCGCTTACCTGCCGATCGCGCCCGCCAACCCGCCCGATCGCATCGCCTACCTGCTGACGGATGCCGGCGCCAGGGTCCTGCTGGTGCACGGGAAAACCGCTCGCCGGGTCGATTTCGGCGGCCGCACCGTCGACCTCGACGATGCGCGGGCGTACGAGGGGCCGACGGCGAACCCCGTCCAGCTCAACGGCCCGCGGGACCTGGCGTACGTGATCTACACCTCGGGGTCGACCGGCAAGCCGAAGGGCGTGATGATCGAGCACCGCGCGCTCGTCAACCGACTGCACTGGATGCAGCACGCCTACCCGATCGGCGAGCGCGACGTGATCCTGCAGAAGACGCCCTACGCCTTCGACGTCTCGGTGTGGGAGCTCCTCTGGTGGGCCCTGCAGGGCGCGAGGCTTTGCTTCCTGGCACCGGGCGGGGAATGGAACCCCCCTGCCATCGTCGATGCGATCAGGCGGCACCAGGTGAGCGTGCTGCACTTCGTGCCTTCAATGCTGAGCGTATTTCTCGAATACCTGGACGGCAATCCCGCACGCGTGCAGCGCAGCCTGGCTTCGGTGCGCCGCGTGTTCGCGAGCGGCGAAGCGCTGACCTCGAGCCACGTGAGAAAGTTCAACGCCGTCTGGGGAAGCAAGACCGGGGCGCGTCTCACCAACCTCTACGGTCCCACCGAGGCGGCGATCGATGTCAGCTATTTCGATTGCCCGGTGGAAAGCGAATTCGAGGTCATCCCCATCGGGCGTCCGATCCACAATATCCGGCTGTACGTCCTGCGCGACGGACGGCAGGTCCCGATCGGCGAGGTTGGAGAGCTGTGCATCGCGGGCGTCGGGTTGGCGAGGGGCTACCTGAATAACGCCGCCCTGACCGCGCAGAAGTTCACCGACAATCCCGCGCGCCCCGGCGAGCGCATCTATCGCACCGGCGACCTCGCCCGTTGGCTGCCGGAGGGCAACGTGGAGTACCTGGGCCGCGAGGATCACCAGGTGAAGATCCGCGGCCTGCGCATCGAGCTTGGCGAGATCGAGAACACGATCCGCGAGCACCCGCGCATCACGGATTGTGCCGTCGTGGTGAGGAAGTACGCGGAGAACGTCGCCGTGATCGTCGCATACCTGGTGTGCAGGCCCGGCCTGGACGTGGAGCAGCTCAAGGGCTACCTGAGGCAGCAGCTTCCCGATTACATGGTTCCCCACCGCTACCACAAGCTCGACGAGCTGCCCTTGACCCCGAGCGGGAAAGTGGACCGCAAGGCACTTCCCGAAGCCGAGCTGCCGATGGCCGCCGCCGAACACTCATGAGCCGCGAGTTCGACATCGCCATCGTCGGCATGGCGGGACGTTTTCCGGGCGCGCGCGAGCTCGAGCAGTTCTGGCACAACCTCGCCGGGGGCGTCGAATCGATCGTCCGGGTCTCGGACCAGGAGATCCTGGAATCCGGCGTGCCGGCTTCCCGGCTGAGCGACCCGCGCTACGTGAAGGCCGCGGCGGTCCTCGAGCGGCCGGGACACTTCGACGCGGCTTTTTTCGGCGTCTCGCCGATGGAGGCGAGAACCATGGACCCGCAGCACCGCCTCCTGCTCGAGCTCGCGTACGAGGCGCTCGAGCACGCGGGCTACGACTCGAACCGCTATGCGGGACGCATCGGCGTATTCGCCGGCTCCGCCCTGAACACCTATTTCGCGCACGTCGGGCTCGATCGCCGCCTGGCCGAGGAGTACATCCCGACGCTCATCGGCAACGACAAGGATTTCCTGAGCACGCGCCTGTCCTACAAGCTCAACCTGCGCGGACCGAGCATCACCGTGCAGACCGCATGCTCGAGCTCCATGGTCGCGCTTCACCTCGCCTGCCAGAGCCTGCTGGGCGAAGAGTCGGATATGGCGCTCGCAGGCGCCGTCTCTGTGCGGGTGCCCCATCGCGCCGGATATGTCTGCGACGGCGGCGGGGTGGTCTCTCCGGACGGGCACGTCAGGGCCTTCGATGCCGGGGCCAACGGCACCGTGTTCGGCAGCGGCGGCGGCGTCCTGGTGTTGAAGCGGCTGTCCCACGCCCTCGCCGACGGCGATACCGTGCACGCGGTGATCAAGGGCTCGGCGGTCAATAATGACGGCTCGGCCAAGGCCGGGTACACGGCACCCAGTGTCGATGCCCAGGCCGATGCCGTGGTGGAGGCTCTGGCGAATGCCGGCATCGAGGCCGACGGCATCAGCTACGTCGAGGCCCACGGGTCGGGAACGCCCCTGGGGGACCCGATCGAGGTCAGGGCCCTCACCAAGGCGTTCCGCGCCTCCACGCAGCGCTCGGGCTACTGCGCCCTCGGCTCGGTGAAGACCAACGTCGGCCACCTCGACGCCGCCGCGGCCGTTGCCGGCATCATCAAGACCGTCCTCGCCCTCGAGCACCGGCAGCTGCCGCCGAGCCTGCACTTCACGCAGCCCAATCCGGAGATCGACTTTGCGAACACGCCGTTCCATGTCAATGCGCGCCTGCGCGAATGGACGAGCGACGGGCCCAGGCGCGCCGCCGTGATGTCCACGGGAATGGGTGGGACGAACGCGGTTGTGGTCTTGGAGGAGGCGCCGGCCGCCGCCGCCTCGACGCCGCCGCGGGCGCCGCAGCTGCTGATTCTGTCGGCGAAGTCGGAAGCAGCCCTCGAGGAGTCGGCGCAGCGCCTGCGAGAATACCTGCAGGCAAACGAGGCCGCGAACATGGGCGATGTGGCGCACACCTTGCAAGTGGGCCGCAAGGCGCATGCTCACAGACAGTACCTGGTCTGTGCCGATCGCGAGGACGCGATCCGCGCTCTGGGCTCGAAGCGGGCGCTGTCCTCGCGCGCCGGCGATGCACGCCGTCCGCTGGTGCTCCTGCTGCCCGGCGTCGGCGACCACTATGTCGGCATGGCGCACGAGCTCTATGAAACGTGGCCGGTCTTCAAGCAGGAAGTCGATCGCTGCGCGCAGATTCTCGAGCCACTGCTTGGTGTCGACATCCGCGAAGTCGTCTATCCGCGCAGCCGCAGCTGGCGGCGCGAGGGAGCGGCCAAGGGGATCGACCTGAAGCAGATGCTCGCTCGCCGCAGCCATGCGCCGGAGGATGCGGAGGCGAAGACCCTGAATCAGACGCGCTGCGCGCAGCCGGCCCTCTTCGCCATCGAGTACGCGACGGCCCGCTTGTGGGGTTCGCTCGGCATCACCCCGGACGCCATTGTCGGTCACAGCATGGGCGAATACGTGGCGGCCTGCCTCGCCGGGGTGCTGTCGCTGGAGGACGCCCTGCGGCTCATCGCGAGCCGGGCCCGGCTGGTGAGCGAGCTGCCCCAGGGCGGCATGCTCGCCGTCACGCTGGCGGAAGACGAGCTGCTGCCGCTGCTTCCCGAGGACCTGTCGCTCTCGTTGATCAACGGCCCGCGCCTGTGCGTGGTGGCGGGCGCGGAGGATGCCGTGGCGCGGTTCGAGCGGGCGCTGAGCGAGCGCGCCGTCATCTGCCGCCGCGTGCAGAATGCCCACGCCTTTCACTCGAGGATGCTCGATCCCATCGTCGAGGCGTTCGCGCACGAGGTGGGAAAGGTCCGGCTGCACGAACCGAAGATCCCCTACATCTCCAACGTCACCGGCACATGGATCGCGCGTGGCGAAGCGACGCGCCCTGCCTACTGGACCACGCACGCCACCCGCACCGCGAGGTTCGGGGATGCGTTGCGCGAGCTCTGGCAGCTCGAGAATCCTGTCCTCCTGGAGGCCGGCCCGGGACGGACCCTGAGCGTGCTGGCGATGCAGCATCCCCACCGGCGCGACGGCGGCGAGCGATCGGCCGTATCCTCGATCCGGCACGAGTACGAAAACGCGTCCGACGTCGAGTTTCTCTGGCAAGGCATCGGCAAACTCTGGATGATGGGCGCCGACATCAAGTGGCAGAACGCTCCCTCCCCGGGACCGCGCCGCAGAGTGCCGCTGCCGACCTACCCCTTCGAGCGGCAGGAGCACTGGCTGCCGCCGGTCAGCGTCCCGGACGCCGTCCCTCGCAAGCCGGAGTCGGTGCAGAAGAATCCCGATCCCGCGCAATGGGTGTACGTGCCTTCGTGGAGGCGGGTGCTGCCGAGGAGGCTCGGCACGACCGAGGCGAAGAGCGCGCGGTGGCTGGTCTTCGCCGATGCTTCGGGCCTGCCTTGCGCCTTGGTTGACAGGCTGCGCGCGGCGGGCCACGAGGTGGTGACCGCGCGGGCGGGCGCCGGCTTCCGCCGGGTGGATGCGCGCACGTTCACGATCGGGCCGGCGAGCCCGCGGGACTACGAGGCGCTGATCCGGGCCTTGCTCGCCGACGGCTTGCTGCCGCAGCGCATCGCCCATGCGTGGAACGTAGCTCCGCAGCCGCACGCCGGGCGCTTCGCCGGGTCGCAGGCGCTCGGCTTCCACAGCCTGCTCTGCCTGGCCCGCGCGCTCGCCGCGCACAACGTGCGCGACGAGCTCGAGCTGTTCGTGCTTTCCAGCGGCGTGCACGACGTCTGCGGCGCCGAAGCGTTATGCCCGGAAAAAGCCCCGCTGCTCGGCCCGTGCATGGTGATTCGCCAGGAATATCCGCATGTGCGCGTCCGCAGCATCGATGTCGACGCTCCGGAATCGGCCGCCGATCTCGTCCTCGGCGAGCTGCTCGATCCCGATTCGAGCCTGTTGATCGCCCACCGGAACGGGCAGCGCTGGGTCCAGAGCTATGAGCGCGCCGCGCTGCGCCGCGACGGCGGCTCGCCGTTCCGGCAGGGCGGCGTGTACCTGATCACCGGCGGGCGGGGCAGGATCGGCACCGCGATCGCGCGCTATCTTGCCCAGAAGTACGAAGCCCGCCTCGTGCTGGTCGGGCGCTCCGCCCCTTCGCAATGCGCCGGCGAGGTGTTGCACGTGCAGGCGGATGTGGCGGACGCGAGCGCCATGCGCGAGGCCGTCGAGCAGGCCGTGCGGCACTTTGGCGCCCTGCATGGCGTCATTCACGCAGCCGGCATCGTCGGCGACGCCGGCTACCGGGAGATCAAGGACAGCGATGCGCAAAGTTGCGAGGCGCACTTCCGCGCCAAGGCGCACGGCGTGCTCGCGCTGGAGGAGGCCCTCGAGGGCAGAACGCTGGATTTCTGCCTCCTCATGTCTTCCCTGGCCTGCATTCTCGGTGGGGTCGGGCAGGCGGCGTACGCCTCGTCGAACCTCTATATGGACGCCTTCGCGCGCCGGCACAACCGCGCGTCTGCCGCGCGCTGGCTGAGCGTGAACTGGGACGTGTGGCGCCTGGGCGACGACAGCGGGTTGCCGCAGGGCCTCGGCACGACGCTCAAGGAACTGGGCATGAGCGGCGCGGAAGCCGTCGCGATGCTGGAAACCGTCCTCGCGGCGAAGGGCGCCGACCAGCTGGTGGTGTCCACCGGCGAGCTGGGCGAGCGCATCGACCAATGGATCGAGCTGGAATCGCTGCAAGCCGGGCGGCCTGCGGCCGCGGCGAGCCAGCGCCCCGAGCTGCACACGCCGTTCGACGCGCCGCGCGACGAAACCGAGCGGCAGGTCGCCCGCGTCTGGCAGGACGCCCTCGGCATCGACGCCGTCGGGATCAACGACAGCTTCGCCGAGCTGGGCGGGCATTCGCTGATTGCGGTCAGGATCGTGGCCGAAATCAGCAAGGCCTTCAAGATCGACCTGCCCCTGAGAGCGTTGTTCGACGCGCCTACGGTGGCGCAGCTGTCACGCTACGTCGATGCGCTCGAGTGGGCGGCCCCCTCGAAGCCGGCGCGCCCGAGCGCTCGCGAGCGGGTGGAGATCGAGCTGTGACGGTGCACGCGCTGCTCGCCGAACTGCGCAGCCGCGATGTGCGCCTCTGGGCGGACGGAGACCGCCTGCGCTGCAGCGCTCCTGCCGATGCACTCACGCCGGAGCTGCACGGCGAGCTGCAGCGGCGTAAGCCCGACATCCTGGAGTTCCTGCGCTCGGCGGTGGCGCGCGTCCAGCAGCAGCGCGCCATCGTGCCGCTGCAGCCGCACGGCACGCGCACGCCGATCTTCGCCGTCGGTGGGCACAACGGCGACGTTTTCTGCTACCGCGCGCTGGCGCAGCACCTGGGCGAGGACCAGCCGCTCTACGGTCTGCAGCCCCCGGGGCTCGACGGCCACCGCGAGCCGCTCGAGCGCATCGAGGATCTCGCGGCGTACTTCGCCGCGCAGATCCACGCGTTCCGTCCGGAGGGCCCGTGCATCATCGCCGGTTACTGTGCCGGCGGCATGATCGCGTTCGAGCTGGCGCGGCAGCTCCTTCGGCAGCGGGCGATCGCTTTCGTTGCCCTGTTCGGCGCCCCATTTCCCTCGAGGTACCGGCCGCTCGGCATGCTGCAAGGGCGCCTCGGACAGGAACTCGAGCGCGTGCGCAAGCACGCGGGCGCGCTGGCCATGCTGCCTGGGCGCGGCCAGTACATCGCGCGCTGGCTGCGCGAGCGAAAGGCGCGGCGTGCCGCCGAGGCCTCGGCCGCGCGAGACCCCGTGCTGGCGCGGCGCGCCAGGGTCGAGCATGCCACCGTGGCCGCGGGCAGCCTGTACTCGCCGGCGCGCTGCGAGGCTCGAATCTGCCTGTTCCTGCCCTCCGCACATTGGGCGCATACCGTAAACGAGCCGCTGCGCTGGCGAGCGCTCGCGCTGGAAGCCCGCACGTACGCCGGACCGGAAGGCTGCGATCTCAACAGCATGCTGCGCGAGCCGCACGTGTCCGCGTTCGCGGAGCTTTTCAGGCGCGCCGCGCAGGACGACCAAGTCACGCGGGTGCGAGACGACGGCGTTGGCGCTGTCCAGCGTGGGCGCTGGAAGTTTGAGGGGGGCTACTCCTAGCACGGGAGGACCGGAACCACGTCTTGTAATGAACTGACGAGGTAATTCCTCGCGGCATCACAGGGTTACCGCGGCGCAACCTCGCTGCCGTACCTCTTCCCTTCAGGTAGATCGGCGCCGTGCGGCGCGCTCCAGCGCGCGGGCTTACCCTCGCCCCCCTCCGCAGGAACGCCTTTCACCGGAACACCCATCCCGATTCCCGGAGCCTTCGAGGCGGAGAACTTCGACCGCGGCGGCGAAGGGCTCGCCTACCACGACAACGTGCCGGGCAACGCCGGCGGCCAGTATCGCCCGGCGGAAGACGTCGACATCGTCGCTTCCACGGACTCCGCCGGAGGCGCCTGCCGCAACTACGACATCGAGCTGCGCGCCGCCACCAATCCCGCCTTTCCGAGCGCCGCCTACCATGTCGAGATCGACGGGGTAACGGCGAGCGGCACGGTGGTGTTGCCCAATACCGGCGGGTGGAACAGCTTCGGCTTCGTCGGAAGGGTCACGATTCCCCTGGCCGCCGGGCAGCATGTCGTGAAAATCGTCTGCGACCAGCAATATTTCAACCTGAACCAGATCCGGATCAGCGCGTCGGCCTTCTGACGCCGCGCGGTTTCAGGTGATGGCTGGCCGGCGCACGCTGGCGATCATGCGACCTGATCGACCAGCTAGCCGGCCAGGGCCGGGGGTTCTTCTCGTACTGCTCGTGCGTTCGCTGCGGCGGCCCGAGCGAGGAGCAACTCCCACTCGTCGAGAATCCTTTCGAAGGCGAAGCGCTCGGCGACCTCCCCGGCGCGCGAGGCAAGCCGCTGGCGCTTTTCCGGATCGGCCATCAGGCTCGCCATCGCGTGCGCGAGCGCCGCCGGGTCCTCCGGGGGCACCAGCAAGCCGTCCACCCCGTCGCGCACCAGCTCTCGCACGCCGCCTGGATGCCGCGCACGGCTTGGACGGCTCGGGCAGTCGGCCGCGATCACCGGCAGGCCGCACGACATGGCCTCGCCGAGGGCGTTGGGAAAGCCTTCGTAACGTGAAGGCATGACGAAGAGCTGCGCCTGCTGCAGGGTGGCCAACGGCTCGCTCACGGCGCCGGCGAACACGACCTGATCGCCCAGAGCCAGCTCTTCCGACCGGCGGCGCAACTCCCCGCGCAGCTCGCCATCGCCGAGGATGACGAGCTGCCAGTCCGGGAATCGGCCGGCGATGCGCCCGAAAGCCTTGAGCAGGATGTCGAAGCCTTTGTCGTGCGACAGCCGTCCCATGCTGACCAGCCGCTGCCGCTCCGGAGCCGCTCGGCGCGACGCTGAGTTCTCGACGGGCGGAAACGGGTTGTAGATGACGGCTCTGTGCCGGGGCGAGAGCCAGGCGAATTGGCGATCGATCGCGTGGCTCACGCTCACCACCGCGAACGCCAGGGGATAAGAGAAACGCCGCAGCCGGTACCACAGCCACTTCCGCC
>Ga0070696_100002974_pt1 | contig 11257 bp, 11 predicted proteins | sample KBSK1253metaG_FD_65474 | JGI IMG/M metagenome (GOLD analysis project Ga0070696, IMG submission 65474) | Corn, switchgrass and miscanthus rhizosphere microbial communities from Kellogg Biological Station, Michigan, USA - KBS K1-25-3 metaG | ecosystem: Host-associated > Plants > Roots >... | reverse complement strand
CGAGTTCCAGTGCATCCGGGTGACGCCGAATGTCTACACGGCGCTCGAGGAGATCGATGCGTTCGCGGCCGCGATTGAGATGGCGGCACGGAGAACCTAGGCCTGGGCAGGCCCGCTCGCGGTAAGGCTTTGAAAGACGAAAGCAGGCTGGGGACTGGTGCTCCAGCCGGAAATCTGGTGAGCCGGGCGGGACTCGAACCCGCGACCCTTTGCTTAAAAGGCAAATGCTCTACCACCTGAGCTACCGGCCCTTGGGGGGAATTGTTGCGGACGTTTTCCAGCTTAGCATATTGACTCCGCGCAGCCGCATGGCGTGCAGTGGCAGAATGTTTCCATGGTTCACATTGCCGCAGGTGCGGTCCTCGCCCTCACTCTGGTCAGCTTTCTTGACGCGCAACAACCCGCACGGCCGCGCATCCTGGGCCTCGCGCACATCGCGTTGCGCGTCAGCGATATCGAAAAATCGCGCGCGTTTTACAAGGACTTTCTCGGTTTCGGCGAGCCATTTTCACTGAACAATCCGGATGGCTCGCTCGCCCTCACCTTCATCAAGATCAATGACGAGCAGTACGTCGAGTTATTTCCCAGGCTCGAGCCGGGCGCCGACCGCCTCCACCACATTGCCATCCAGACCGACAGCGCCGAACAGATGCGCGTGTACCTGGCATCGCGCGGTGTGAAGGTTCCCGAGCGCGTTCCCAAAGGCCGCATCGGCAATCTGAATTTCAACATTCAGGATCCGGACGGGCATACCGTCGAGATCGTCGAGTACATGCCGGATGGATGGAGCATGCGAGAAAAGGGCAACGCGATGCCGGCGGAGCGCATTTCGAAACACATGCTGCACGTCGGGATACTGGTGGGCGAACTCCCGGCTGCGATGAAGTTCTACGGCGACGTGCTCGGCTTCCGTGAAATATGGCGCGGGTCGAGCGACGGCAAGACGCTCTCCTGGGTTAACCTGCGCGTCCCTGATGGCGGCGATTACATCGAGTTCATGCTCTACCGCGATCTGCCGGCGCCGGACAAGAGAGGCGGCGTGCATCATCTGTGTCTGGAGACTCCGGATGTGGCCGCGTCTCTGACCCGTCTGGAGACCCGGCCTTATCGCAAAGGTTATACGCGTCCGCTCGAGCCGCGAACCGGCATCAACCGCCGCCGGCAGCTCAATCTTTTCGATCCGGACAATACCCGTTCGGAGCTGATGGAGCCGGTAACCGTTGACGGCTATCCGCCTCCGCCTTCCACCGCGCCACCGCCGCGCTGAATTTTCGCGTCGGCCGCAAATAGACGCGCGCGAAGCGCTGGTGGCAGAATATCTGCATGCTGGAAACTGTGATCCTGATCGCCAATGGCGACCTGCGTCTGGCCGCGAATCAAAAATGCTGGCCGGCGCAGGATCGTGCGGAAAAAGCCGTCATGGACGCGATTCGTCATGAAGGACACGAGATCCAGCGCGGGCACGCGTTCGATCCGGCCAAGCAGCACGGCTTCATCGACAGCCAGAAACGCGGCATGGAGGTCTTTCGCGAAATTCCTCCGGGCGCTCCCCTGGTGGTGGTCGAAGCGGTGTGGCAGTACAGCCATCACTTGCTGCACGGTCTTTATACGCATCGCGGGCCCATCCTGACCATCGCGAACTGGAGCGGCGAATGGCCGGGACTCGTGGGCCTGCTGAATCTCAATGGATCGCTTACCAAAGCAGGCGTGAAGTACAGCTCTCTGTGGAGCATTGACTTTCGCGACGATTTTTTCCTGAACGGGCTGCGCCAGTGGCTTGCGGGTAATTCCCTCGCGCATGACACCAGTCATGCTCATCCGCTTGCGGATTTCAGACTGCCATCGCGCGCGGAGAAGATCGCGGCCGTTCTGGCTTCCGATCTGCGGCGCAACAAAGCCATCATGGGTATTTTTGATGAAGGCTGCATGGGCATGTACAACGCCATCATTCCGGATGAACTCCTGCATCCGACCGGCGTGTTCAAGGAGCGGCTGAGCCAGTCGGCGCTTTATGCCGGGATGCAGCAGGTATTGGAGGAAGAAGCGCGGCGCGTCCGCGGATGGCTGGACGCGAAGGGCATGACGTTTCACACCGGCTCCGATCCGGAGACCGAGCTGACCGATGCGCAGATTCTCGATCAATGCCGCATGTACATCGCCGCGGTCCGGATCGCGGATGATTTCGGGTGCGACGCCATTGGCATCCAATACCAGCAGGGTCTCAAAGATTTGGCGCCGGCGTCTGACCTCGCCGAGGGATTGCTGAATAACGTGGACCGGCCGCCGGTGCGTCACGCAGCGACAGGTAGCATTCTTTTCGACGGGCAGGCGCTGCCGCATTTCAATGAGGTGGACGAATGTGCCGGTCTGGATGCGCTGATGACCAATCGCATCTGGACGCACCTCGGCTACGATCCGGAAACGACGCTGCATGACGTCCGCTACGGTGAGACGTACGGCGTTAACGGCAAGGGGGAATTCGTCTGGGTCTTCGAAATCTCGGGCGCCGCACCGCCGAAGCATTTCATCAGCGAGTACGCAGGCACGGTGAGTGAACGCCAGCCGCCCATGTACTTCCGGCTGGGCGGCGGCACCATGAAAGGCGTGAGCAAGCCTGGTGAGATCGTCTGGAGCCGCGTATTCGTCGACAACGGCGTTCTCAAGGCGGACCTGGGTCGCGCGAAAGTGATTGCACTGCCTCAGGAAGAAACTGAGCGGCGCTGGCGGATGACGACGCCCCAGTGGCCCATCATGCACGCCGTGACTTACGGCATTACGCGCGATCAACTGATGGCGCGGCACATGTCCAATCACATTCAGGTTGCATACGCGCCGGATGCCGAATCCGCTAACCTGGCAATGGCCACCAAAGCCGCGACCTTCCGGGAAATGGGCCTGGACGTCAGTATCTGCGGTACTGAGAACGGGTTGTTATAATCCCGAATAGAATCGGCCCGAGTGGCGAAATTGGCAGACGCGCTGGATTTAGGTTCCAGTGGCCGAAAGGCTGTGGAGGTTCAAGTCCTCTCTCGGGCACCAGATTTTTCAAATACTCACAGCCAGCAACTGAGCCTGGCAGTAAACGGAAATGCCCCGTGTCGTTCCGGCTATGCGGCTCGCGAAATGGCGCTCGGCTTAATGGCTTCACGACCAAAGGCGCGCCTCCGGATGGCCAACGTCACACTCAGAATCCCGAATACCAAAGCGGCAACGCCGAACCAGGTCGTGATCGGCAGAATGCCGGTGATCGGAACAATCAAGATAGCGAAACCGAACAGGAGTATTAGAGTGCGCATCAAGAAGAATCTGTCCCCTGACACAATCTCCATACGACCGCTGAAGACGGCCCAGAACGCCATGAGGTACAGCATGATGATGGCTGCGTTTGCCGGCCAGAGGAACGTTAGTGCGCCTGCCATTACGCTGATGACACCTCCCACTACAAAGGGCCGATACCGTCGCACTGCCCTCCCCGCCGCATCAATCGTGGCCAGGCCATCTAGAATTGCATAGGCGCCAAAGAACACCACCAGGTAGTTAAGCGTAGTCCCAGGATTGTAAAAGGCGAGTAATCCGAAAATCATCGCGACAATTCCGCGACGCGTCGACACTGCTGTCAATGTACCGTTGGGGTTGTAGCCCCATCGTCTGCTATACGGCCAGGCACGGGCCAGCGCGAGCAACAATACAACGAGCAAAAGTATTAGTACCATAATCGACTTCCTTCCGTTCCCAACCTTACCTATGGCACGTTTGCCGCCATTTGAATTCGAAAGGTTTATGGGCGCGGCTGCTGCGTGTCTAGCCTTTTGCTCAGTTAAATGTGCATTCTTACGAGCAGATTCTACGTAGGCCGCCGGCGGTACGGCCCGCTCGCGCGATTTGGGGATTGGATTGCTTATTAGTGCAATGCGTGGCCGTAAGTACTCATGCAAACGAATCATCCGAATCGAACGGAAGACCACGAACAGGACAATCCCGCGCTCTCAAAAGTCATCGAGCGAAACATTCGCACCATCATTCAGCTCCGCTTGAAGGCTTCTGGCGAACGAAGCTCGCAGGACCGGATCGCTGACGCCATCACTTCCTTTTCGGGAAGCATGGCCTTTGTGTATCTGCATCTCGCGTGGTTTTCCATCTGGGTCCTGCTCAACACTGGACGTTACGGCGTGCATCCTTTCGATCCCTTCCCCTACGGACTATTGACAATGGTGGTATCACTCGAAGCGATTTTCCTTTCCACACTCGTGCTTATCACCCAGAACCGTCTCAGCGATGAAGGGGAGCACCGTGCTGACCTGGATCTGCACATCGGTTTGCTTGCGGAACACGAGTTGACACGCGTACTGCAGATGCTCGACGCCATTCAGGACAGACTGGGCGTTGAAAACCATGCGGCCAGTGAACTCGCGGACCTCGAAATGGAAACCAAACCTGAGGACGTTTTGGCTGAGATTGCGCGGCTGCAACGTGGGCGCTTCGCAAAGTAAGTCCGCTCCGCGATACGCCAGTCGGCGCCGTTTAACACGCGAAGCGTGCAGGAGCTGCACATGGAAGTGCGAGACTTGCTGTCGCCCCAGGCTCCCGCTAGCGGCGATGCGTTTAGTACCACGGGCTGGCACTTGGTCCGTCTCGTGCTCTAACTCAGATCGGTCTTCACATCATGCCCATCTGCTTGGGCAACCCTGAATGCGTCACATACTACTCTCGATCGCCGTTACGCTTCTCCTTTCTTCCTGCAGTTCGGGCAGCAAAACACTGAAGCCCCCTTCACAATCACTGGAGCAGCCCGCAGCCAGCTCTGCGGGATCCGACGATCCCGTGGAGACCGATACGCAGGTCGAAATGCTGAACGTGAACATCCACCTCGACCCCGAACTAATCGTGCACGTGCGGCATTTGGAAGGCAAGTTACTTGCCACCAAAAAGGGCCAGGCACCCACATTCGACGACAAACTTTCTTACGTTATCGCGATCGATTCAGGTGAAGTCGGCCTGAGCATGGCGAGCATGACCCGTGCCATGAACACTTACGTCTTCGGCGAACCGGATGCCCCTCTCAAAAATCTGCAGCTGAGCTCGGAAGGCAGCCAGATCAGGCAAAAGGGCACGCTCAAAAAGGGCATCGGAATTCCTTTTGAGATGGTGGGCTCAGTCAGTGCGACGCCGGACGGGAAGATCCGGATCCACCCGACGCAAATGAAAGCGGCACATTTACCCGTAAAGGGACTATTAAAGCTGTTCGGGCTCGATATGGCCAAGCTGATGAACACCGGTAAGACTAGAGGCGTCAGCGTGGACGACAACGACATCGTTCTCGATCCAGCCAGGATGCTGCCGCCTCCCCGGATGCGCGGCCGCATTACCGCGGTTCGCATTCAGGGCGACGAGATCATCCAGACCTTCGGAAAACAGAGGCCGGACTCGAGGACCGGACAGCCGCGTTCGAATTACATGGCATATCGCGGCGGCATCCTACAGTTCGGCAGGCTGACGATGAACAACGTCGATATGCGGCTGATCGATCAAGACCCCACGGATCCGTTCGAATTTTTCCCGGATCATTACGATGACCAGTTGGTGGCGGGCTACTCCAAGACGACCGCTTCCGGGGGCCTGCTGGTCTACATGCCGGATTACGGCAAGGTCTCAAAGCGGCTCGCGCTGGCGCAGACTGGCGCCGTGGTGAACGCCAACGCCAGGCGGCCCGATTGAGCTCTGGCATGCCGGAACAGCACTGTCACGATCGACCGTTGTTATATACTCTTGTGCTCGTCGCAACTTCGCGCCGAAGGTCCTCATCACAAACAGCATGGGCTCGGTTCTCCGAGTCGCCGGCACATCGGACGCCGACATCTCATCGACGCTCGTCGAGTCGCAAATACCATCCCACTCGCAGCGCTGAAGTTGCGCAAAATGTACACCTATTTAGTCGATTCTGTATCCATGAAGTAGTAACCGATCATGTGGCAGATGATCATGTGGGCATCTTCGATCCGGCCCATGTGCGGCGCGGCCACCTGAATATTGAGCTGCGCGAGCGGGCCTAGTTTTCCTCCATCGCGGCCGGTCAGGGCGATGGTCCGGCACTCGATCGAATTGGCGTATTCGATGGCGCGAATCACGTTGGGCGAATTTCCCGAGCCGCTGATCCCCATGACCAGATCGCCCCGCTGAGCGAAATTCCGAAGCTGCTCCACAAACACACAGTCGTAACTGACGTCATTGGCATACGCCGTGAGGGTGGGCAACTGGTCCGTCAGCGCCATGATCCGGAAGCGCTGGTCGCGGTTGTAACTCGCGCCCTTGACGATGTCGCAGGCGAAATGTGATGCCGTGGACGCGCTACCGCCGTTGCCGCAAACAAAAATATGCCGGCCATTGGCGCGCGCATCTTTGAACAGATCGATCGCCCGATTGACTTTGTCAAGGTCGACTGTCTCGATCGCCTTAAAGACTTCAGTTTTGTATTGAGCGGCAAAGTTCATAGTGTTTTGGCCAGCGCCCGCGCGCCGTATAGAACGCTGTCATGACCCAGAGCGGCCGGCGCAACATCCACGCGCGCGCCCGACCAGTCCGTAATCTGCCGGTCGAGCTCGGCGCGAAGCGGCCCAAACAACGCTTCCCCGGCAGTGCTGATTCCTCCACCAATCACGATGCGCGATGGATTCAATAACATGATACAAGCCTTTAACCCAAGCGCGAGATCGACCACGTAGCGGGCGATGAAACTCGGGTCGCAAAACAATTCCTTCGCCGTTTTGCCGTAATCGCGTTCCAGCCAAAGCCCGCAGCACATCCGTTCAAAGCATCCGCGCGCTTTGCACAGACACTCGGGGCCATCGGGGCGAATCGACAGGTGGCCGATCTCGCCTGCCCAACCGTCCGCGCCGCGCCAGATCTTACCGTCGTTGTATATGCCACCGCCGATGCCCGTCGAAAGCGTCATGTAGAACAGCGGCGAATGCCCGCGACCCGCGCCATACGTCGCTTCACCGAGGGCGCCGGCGTTGGCGTCATTATCCATGATGGCCGGCACATCGAACTCGCGCGCCAGGAGCTCGGTGAGGTGAAAATCGTTCCAGCCGCCGATGTGAGTTGAGAACGCCACGCGCTGCTGGCCGAAATCGACCGGGCCTCCAAAGCCGATGCCGCAGCGGTCGAAGCCTGATTCATGTTTCCAGGCTCGACCGACCGTAACGACCTGCTCGAGCATCCAGTCACGAGCGCCATCGCGGTCGGTTGGCCGCGCTTCACGCCGCACCATTCGATCATCCTCGAACAGCGCCACCGCAAATTTCGTGCCGCCGATGTCCACCGCGAGCGTGTTCATGGCCGCTCTGCCTCGAGCACTTCAGCGGGCGAGGCGGTTCCCGTGCCTTGTTTCATGATCGTGACCGAGGCGACCAGATTCCCGAAGCGCGCCGCCTGCGACGGAGATCGAGTAACGGCAAGCGCCATGGCCGCGCCCGCCGAAAAGCTGTCACCCGCGCCGCAGATGTCTACCGGCTTATCCACCTTCTTGGTTTCTACCCGCATTTCACCGCCGGGCTCGATGATCTGCGCGCCTAGCGGGCCATCGGTCACGATCATTAGTTGGGTCTGGCAATGCTCGCGTAGAGCTTGAAGATCAATTCGCCCCATCGCTCTTATGGAACCGGATTCCGCTTCCTGCCGGTTCGGTTTCAGGATCAGATTCCGAAACAATTCGATGCGTGCGCGGGAATCCACCCAGAAGATCTTGTCGGGGTAGTTGGGGGCCAGATCGCTGAGCAGCCCGCGAATTGCCGGCGTTATGACGCCGCCCGCATTCGTCTCGGCCTGATCCGAAATCAGGATTACATCGAAACCGTCAATCGCACCAGCTAACGCATCTAAAATCTGACATTCTACTTGAGCATGAAGCGGTGTGGTCGAAATGAAATCCACGCGAGGTAGATCTTCAACGGCCGTCTGAGCATTGATTAGTTTTGTGTAAGTAAATGTCTGCATGTTCCGCGTGCGAACCAGCATGTTGGAGGCTATGCCGGACTGTTCCAGGGTGGACGCCAGTTCGTGACCGAACCCGTCATCGCCGGCCGCACCCAGCACTGCAACGCGACCTGCGCCGAGCGCCGCGAGGTTGTTTGCCACGGTGCCGCCGGCGCCCGCGGTCACCTCCGTACGGACCACGCCGATGCGCGGAATTCCCGTTTCGCGCGAAGCTTCCGACGTCCGGGGGTCGTAAGTGCACCAGCGGTCGAGACAAATATCGCCCACCACGAGCGCGGAAAGTCGTGAGAACTCATCAAGGATTTCAGCGGTCGTCATGCCTGGTCGAGAATCGCCCGTCGAAGCGCGGGAAACGTGGCGCGATGGTCGCCACAGAAGTAGAAGCTCGAGCCGCCGTCGGCAACGGTGCGAACAAGTATGGTTTTCTGTGGCCGAAAAAAATAGCCGGGATCCGATTTCGGCAGCTCTTTCTGAAAGTCGCCCTGAATCGGCACCAGATCGAAGACCGCGGTGGCAAAATGCCGGATTTCACGCCCGTCCTGATGCGCCACGTTCCGCGCCATCGCCAATGCCTTCAGATAAACTTCCGGAGCCATGATCGCCGACCCAAAGCTGAGCAGAATGCCGCCGTCCAGCCGCTCGACCGTTCGCGCAAAAATCAGGAAATCCCGGTAGCTCGTGTTGCCGTAGGCTGCGCCATCGCAATTCGGATGCTCGTGCAGAATGTCGTAGCCGATGCCGACGTGCACGGTGACCGGTACGGAACGGCGGTATGCGGCTGCGAGCACGCTCAAATCTTTGTGTGGATAATCGCCGGCATCGATCCGGCGGCCGACGTTTTCTCCCAGTCCCAGTTCGCGCGTCGCCGCCTCGGCCACCCAGTCGTTCAGCTCGCCTGTTTCAGACCACAATCCGAACTCGCCCGTTTGGATATACCGCGCGACACTCTCGGTGGTTGCACCAATCCGCGCCAGCTCGTAATCGTGGATCGCGCCCGCGCCGTTCATCGCAATGTGATCGATGAAGCCGCGCTCGATGAGGTCGATGATATGGCGGTTGACGCCGGCACGCAGCACATGCGCGCCCATCATAAGGATGCGCGCCCGGCCCGTGCGTCGCGCTTCCTTCACGTGCCGCGCCACCTCGGTCAGCCGCGGGTGCGAATAGACGGGAGGGGCTGCATCGAGAGACATCCATCGGTCAAGCTGAAGATCGTTGACGCGCTCAGCCAGCGGCTTGACGCGCAGCCGCGAGCGGTCAAACAGCTCATACTTACTTGCCATTTGGGAACAGCGTGGCCAGCAGCTCGCGGTGGCAGAGAAAATTCGGAATGATGAAATCCGCGCCGACACCCGCAAGTCGCGTCCGCTTCCACTCATCGACCGCGCGGCACTCGGGCTCCGCTGTCGCAACTCCGACCGCCACTCCGCCCACTTCCTTCACGTTCTCGATCTCGACATAACCGTCGCCAAAGCCCAGAAATTCGTCGCCTTTGCACTCGGCGCTCGAGATCACCTGCCGGATCAGAATCTTTTTTGAAAAACTCTTATAGTCGTCGAGAGCGCCGAACACCCCGCCGTCGAAGTAGCGGTCGACATCAAGCAGCCGGGCTTCCTTGCGCATGTAAATCTGATCGGTGCCGCTGGCCAGGTACATCTTCAGGCCGCGATCCTGCAAGGCCTGGAGCAAAGAGCGCGCGCCCGGCACCAGATATTTTTCCGGCGAGGCCGCGCCGGACTCCAGTTCTTCCAGCCGATCCCGAATCTTCTCGTGCAGCCGATCGAGATACATTTTCTTGTACTCGAGCGGATCAGGCGGATGGCCGCCCCGCGCCTTCACGTTGTCGGCAAGCTCGATCATCTGATACATGGTCTGCTTGCCCGTGAGACGTCCCACGAACTCTTCGACGATCGCGCGTAACTCCTGCTCAGTCTCGCCGGTCTTGAGGTCCAGCAGGATTTGGACCATCATCGGCACCATCACATCCATCCAGCCCGCGCGAATGAGCGAGATGGTGCCATCGAAATCAAATAGGACTACCCTGGCATTTGTCGCGGAGACACCCGGACGAAGACGTTCGATCATTCGGCTACAGTTTCTCCGGCGCCGCGCCCAGCTTCACGGTGATCTTCTGGCTGTTCCCGTTGCGGTAAATGGTGAGTTCCATATTGTCGCCGGCATGCTTTCGGTTCAGGGCGCGCTGCAAATCGTCATCCCGTGAGACCGGTTTGCCCTCGACTGCCGTAATCAGATCGCCGCCAACGCCCAGCTCATAATTACCCACGATGACGGCCCGCCGCGGCCCTCGAATACCGGCTTCATCCGCTGCCGATCCGCTGTCCACGCGCTGCACCAGCAGCCCTCCCGTTTCCGGCAAATCCAGCGCCAGCGCGAAGTCGCCCTGCACCAGAACCGTCGCGACACCCAGTTGCGGCCGCGACACTTTACCACGCGACTGGAATTCATCGAGCATCGCCTTGGCGCGATTGACCGGCATGGCGAAACCAATTCCGATGTTGCCCTGCGGACCGTAAATCGCCGTGTTGATGCCAATCACATTGCCGTGCGAATCGAGCAGCGGTCCGCCGCTGTTGCCCGGATTGATTGCAGCGTCGGTCTGGATCATGCCTTCCAGTTGCCGGCCGTTTTCGTCTTCAATCGAGCGCCCGAGCGAACTTACGATGCCGGTCGTCAGCGTCCCCTCCAGACCAAATGGATTGCCGATCGCAAGCACCTTCTGGCCCACCTGCAGCGGATCTGAGTCTCCCAGGTTCAGGACCGGCAGCGTCTCGCGCGGATCGATCTTGATCAGCGCCAGGTCGTTACGCTGATCGGTACCCAACACACGCGCCTTGTACTGTTTCTTGTTCGCGAGTGTCACGGTTAATTGCTGCCCGCCCGAGACCACGTGAAAGTTGGTCATGATTCTGCCGTCCGCGCTGAGGATGAAACCTGAGCCGGTGCCCTTCTCCGGATAGACCTGAAAAAACCAGTCCCTGCGGTAGACGATGCTGGTAATGTTCACCGTGGCCAAATTCGCGGTGCGATAGATATCGATGTTGCTGGCTTCGTCGGCGGAGAATCCCGCAGTGCGCGCTGCGCTCGGGGCCGACCAGTTATCGGCCGTCCGGCGCAAAAACCTGCCCAGGTCCCAGTGCGCCACTGACGTCACGTAATAAAATCCGCCCACCAGCATCAGGGCCCAAAGAAGTGGACGCCATTTCATGTTTCTATCCTCTGTAGCAAATCGTAAATTTCCTGTACG
>Ga0070696_100002973_pt1 | contig 11257 bp, 8 predicted proteins | sample KBSK1253metaG_FD_65474 | JGI IMG/M metagenome (GOLD analysis project Ga0070696, IMG submission 65474) | Corn, switchgrass and miscanthus rhizosphere microbial communities from Kellogg Biological Station, Michigan, USA - KBS K1-25-3 metaG | ecosystem: Host-associated > Plants > Roots >... | reverse complement strand
GAGGTGGGCGTGCGCTGCCGCTACATGCACTCCGAGATCGAGACCCTGGAGCGGGTAAAGATCCTGCGCGACCTGCGCCGCGGCGAATTCGACGTGCTCATCGGCATCAACTTGCTGCGCGAGGGGCTGGACCTGCCCGAGGTCTCGCTGGTCGCCATCCTGGACGCCGACAAGGAGGGCTTCCTGCGCTCCGCCGGCTCGCTCATCCAGACCATGGGACGCTGCGCCCGCCACATCCGCGGCCGCGCCATCCTCTACGCCGACGTGATGACGGACTCCATGAAGCGCGCTCTGGATGAGACCAACCGCCGCCGCGCCATCCAGCGCGCCTACAACGAAGAGCACGGCATCACGCCGGAATCCATCGTGCGGCCGGTAGAGATGTCGCTGGCCGCCATCGTCGAGGCCGACTACGGCGACGAGGTCGCCGCCTCGCTCGACCAGATGCCAGAATTCCGCACCCAGGCGGAGCTGGACATTTACATCACGAAGCTCGAAGGGGAGATGCGCGAATCGGCGAAGAAGTTCGAGTTCGAGAAGGCCGCGAAACTCAGAGACACCATCCGCGACCTAAGGACCAAGGAATTCCTTTTCACCTAGCCGCAGGCCAGAAGAGGATTTTTTCTTCACCACGGAGACACAAGAGGCACTGAGAGACATGGGATTGAGTCCTCCGTGTCTCCGTGCCTCCGGGGTGAAAAAGGGCTACTCGCCACCCTGCAGCGTCTTGATCTGGGCTTCCAGCGTGCGGCCGTACTCGCGCTCGGCCTCCAGTTCGGCCTGCAGCTTCTTCACCAGGCCTTGCAGGCGCTGGATCTCTCCGCGCAGCTTGTCCGCTGCCGGGGGCGCCGCGGTGCCGGCGGCGGTGGCGGAGTGAGGGGCAGCGGGCGCAGGCGCCGGCGCCTCACCGGGGTTCAGCAGGGCCTTGACCCGGTTGATGAGGTCCCGGGGTTGGAAAGGCTTGCGGATGAGCTCATCGGCCTTCACCGCCAGCGCCTTTTCGGCCACGGTGCGGTCCACCATCCCCGACATCAGGATCACCGGCATCTTATTGAGCAGCGGATGCTGCTTGATGAAGCGGCAAACCTCATAGCCGTCCTTGCCGGGCATGATGATGTCGCTGATGACCACGTCGGGCGGTGCCAGCTCGATCTCCGCCAGCGCGATGGCGGCATCATGACAGGTGACCACGCTGATGTTCTCGCGCAGGAAAGCGGTCTTGACGATCTCGCGCATGGTGGCGCTGTCATCGATGAAGTACACGTTGGGCCTGGGCAGGTTGCTCATCGTGGGCCCGCCTCGGCGGCTTTGTCTTCCCCCTCATCGAGTTCGCGCAGGGCATCCAGCATCAGGTCGGTGGCGGTCCGCAGCACGGTCCGAGTGGCGGCCGGCTCTCCGGGCACGAACCGGTAGGCGCCGTTGTCCACATGGTTGCAGCTCTGGACGATGTGCACCACGGCCGGGTCCCCGATCTTGCCCCCGCTCTCGGCGTGGACGACCTCGCCGGCATTAAGGGAGATGATGCCATCGATGGCTCCGGCGTTGACGTGCAGCACCCCGGTCTGGCGGGAGTGCACCAGCATCTGGATGATGCCGGGCAGGTCGAGGTGAGAGAGGTTGCCGCTGAGGGCGCTCTCGGTGCTGCCCAGCATCTGCGTGGGCTGGAATCCCTCGGTCCGGCTGCGCAGGAAGTTGCGCACCTGCGCGGCGATGCTTTCCGCGCCAAGGTGGCGGTCCACATAGTCATCGCAGCCGGCGCGATAGGCCTCCATCAGCCCGTGCTCCTCTCCTTCCCCGATGGCTATCACCGGAAGGCGAGCGGTCTTGCTGTCGGCGTGCAGGAGGCGCGCGATCTCGAATGCCCCCATCTCAGGCAGATTCATGGCGCACACAATGGCGATGGGCGGGTTCCACTCCACCATCGTAAGCGCGTAGGCGGATTGGGCCGCGTGCACGACCTCAAAACCTTCCTTCTTGAGCGCCTCGCCCAGTTCTTTGGCGAAGTCAAGGTTGTCCTCGATCAGGAAGATCTTGGCGAGTTGGCCGGTGGCAATCGTTCCCATGACTTCCCGTTCAGCTCCGCGCGCTTCCCTGGCCGGCGACCAGGCGCAAGGGCGCAGGCTTCTCCGCGCGCACCGGCGACGGCAGGGGCGCCGGGCTGGTGCGGAACTGCGAGAGCGCGTTGCCGAGCTGCTGGGAGAGCTTCTCCATCTGCTCCGCCACTTGGGTGCTCTGCCGCGCCCCCTGTGAGGTCTGGCGCGTGAGCTGGATGAGGAGTTCCGCGGCCTGGGCGACCCTCTCGGCACTGCCCTGTTGCCGCTGGGAAACCAACGCGATGGCCTGGGCCAGCTCGGCCGACTGGCGCACCACCCCGGCGACATTTCCCAGCGCCTGCCGCGCCTCGTCCACCAGTTGGGCGCAAGTCTCCAACTCCCGGCCGCCTTCTCCCAAGGCCGCCGCCGCTTCGCCGGTCTCCGTCTGGACGGTTCGGAGGAAGCTCCCGATCTCATTGGTGGCGCTGCGGGAGCGCTCGGCGAACTTTCGCAATTCGTCGGCGATCACCGCGAAGCCCCGGCCGGCCTCGCCCGCGCGCGCGGCTTCCACGGCCGAGGTAAGCGCCAGCATGTTGGTCTGCTCGGTGATCTCGTGGACCACGCGGAATCTCTCTTCGATCCCCAGCGAGCGGCCACGCAGGGACTGCATCCGTCCCAAGGTCCCCTGCACCGAAGTGCGGACGCCATGCATGCCTTCCAGGGAGTCGCGCACGGCGCGCTGTCCCTGCTCGGCGGCATCCAGCCCCCGGCGCGCGGCTTCCGCCGAGACCCCGGCGTGGCTCGTCACCTGTTTCATCGAAACCGCGATTTCCTTTCCGGCGGCGGATGTGTTGGCGATCTCCTGATCCTGCCGGGCGGCGCCCGAGGACATCAGCGCGGAGGAAGCCAGGATCTGGCTGGCGCTGGAAGAGACCTCGGCGGCGGCGTGGTGCGCGCGCTCCACCACTTGAGCGAAGTTGTCGAGGATGCGGTTGACCGAGCCCACAACATTGCCCAGAGCATCGCTGGTGGCCTTGCCCCGCAAGCTCAGGTCGCCGCGGGCGATCTGATTGCTGATGGTGAGGAACTCGGTGGCGCTGCCTTGCAGCGCCTCCAGCGCTTCCTGGCTACCCACGAGCTTGGGGACTTTCTCAGAGGAGCGGTTGAGGTTTTCGGCGATGAAGGCGAAGTCGTCGGCGGAATCCACGTCAGCGCGCGCACGGTAGTCGCCACTCGCCAGCTTCTCGGAAAAGTCCGCCAGTTCCTTCACTGGCTTCACAACCCTGTTCCCCAAGACCAGGAAAAGGGCGCCCACGCTCAGCACCACTACGAGCAACGCCCCCAGGAGGCGATACCCGGCTTCCGTCGAAGCACCGAAGGCATCGATCAGCGGCACGCGCGCCCAGGCGCCGGCGGAATAGCCCAGCCACAGCACCGCGCCCATCGCCGCTAGATTGGCGAGGACCAAGATCCAGATGGTCGAACTCAACCGGCCTTTCATGCCAGCCTCCAGGAGCCAGTTTGCAAAGCACGCGGGAATTGGGAGGGGCAAGCATACAAGAATCTCAGACACTTGAGACATTTGCCGACACTACCTAACCCGTCTCACTATGAGACTGCTTTGAAGAGAAGCGCAACTCATTCTCCAGACAGGAGAAGCACCTGCATGGGTAGAAGCTAAGTCTGGCTGTGGATGTCACCCCGAAGCCCGGCCTGCGATGCCATAGCGCTTCAGCTTGCGGTAGAGGGTAGCGCGACTGATGCCCAGCTTTCTTCCGGCCAGGGCCTTGTCGCCTCTTACTTCGGCGAAGACGCGCTGGATGGTGGCGCGCTCCATCTCTTCGAGGTCAGAGGACTGCAGGTCCATGCGTGCCTCGGGCCTAGCGACTGCCGAGGCGTCCAGGCGCTCGCGCAAGGACCTGTTCTCCTCCACGAGCCGCACCTTCTCCGCCATGCGCTGCAGCAGCAGCTTCAGTTCCTCCGCCGGGAAGGGCTTGGCGATGCAGTCATAGGCGCCCAGCTTCATGGCTTGAAGCGCGCCTTCGATGGTGCCGTCGCCGGTCATGATGGCGATCTCGGTGCCCGGCAACAGCTTCTTCACCTGTTCCAGGAACTCCAGGCCGGTCAAGTTCTCCATCTTGAGGTCGGCCAGGACCAGATGGGGAGACCCGGTCTGCAGGCAGGCCAGGGCGGCTTCGGCGCTCTCCGCCTCGGTGCAGGAGAAGCCCAGAGAGGCGCCAGTGGTGCTGCAGAGCTTGCGAATGCTCTGCTGGTCGTCCACCACCAGCAACTGGATGCGGAAGTCGTGGCTCATGGGGCTTTGCCGAAGGTCTTTTCCACGCTGGAGAGCAGCTGCTGCACGCGAAAGGGTTTCTCCACGAAGGGCGCGCCGGTGCGCTGCAGCAGGCGGACGGTTTCATCGTTGACCAGGTCGCCGGTGATGAACAGGATGCGATCGGCGAGCTGGGGGCGGTGGGCTACGATCCAGGCGTGAACGTCGGCGCCGGTGACGCCGCCGGGCATGCGCATGTCGGTGATGATGCCCAGGTACTCGCCCGCGGCCAGCAGGCGCAGACCTTCCACGCCAGAGGGCGCGGGCACGATGGCGTAGCCGCTGCGCTCCAACGCCATTTGCAGCAGGGTCATGACCGAAGGCTCGTCTTCGATGACCAGAAGGGGCAGGCGAGGCGCGATGGGTTTGGCGGCGGTCATCCCTCCACCTCAGCGGCGGCGACCATGGCGGCCTGCGAGGCCATGGGCAGGCGCACGCTGAAGATGGCTCCTTCCCGGCCCTCGCGGTTGCGGCAGCTGATCTCGCCACCGTGCTCATGCACGATCCCGTAGCAGATGCTCAACCCCAGCCCGGTGCCCTTGCCCACCTCCTTGGTGGTGAAGAAGGGATCGAAGATACGGTCGGGATGGGCGATGCCGGGGCCGTTATCGCAGAAGACCACCTCGACCATGCCGTTGTTGCGGGCGGTGGAGATCTCGATGGAGCCGCGGCGGGCGGTGGAGCACACCGCGTCGTAGGCGTTGTTCAGGATATTGAGGAACACCTGCTGCAACTGGTGGGCGTCGCCCACCACCTCCGGGAGGTCGTCGTTGAGGTTCTCGATGATCTCCACCCCGTGGTTGGCGAAATCATAGGAGCGGAGTTGCAGCGTGCGCCGCAGGATCCCGGGGAGCTGCACCGGACGGCGCTGCGGCGGAGTCTGGCGCGCGAAGCTCAGCAGGTTCTGCACGATGAGCTTGGTGCGCTGCGCCTCCTGCACGATCACTCGCAGGTCCTTCTTGGCCAGCTCGGGGACATCGGGATGATCCACCAGCAGGTCGGCGAAGCCCAGGATGGCGGTGAGCGGATTGTTGACCTCATGGGCCACGCCGGAGACCAGCTGGCCCACCGCCGCCAGCTTCTCGGTGTGCATGAGCTTGGCCTGCAGCAGGGCGGCGTCGGTAATATCAGTCATGACAGCGACGATGCTGGTGACTTTGTTCTGCTCGTCGCGCATGGGGCTGAGGTTCACCGAGAACTGGCTCACCTTGCCGTCGCCGCCTACGATGGGCAGCTCCAGGTTGTCCACCGGCTGGCCCTGCAGGACGGCCTGCAGCGCCTCCGTCAGGGCGATCTGACGGGGCGGGGCCACGAACTCCAGCAGACGGTGGCCGACGAGTTCGGATTCCTTATACTTACCGGCCTCAAAGCAGCGGCGATTGGCGTAAGTGATGACGCCGGCGGTATCCGCCACCAGGATGAGACTCTGGGTCTGGTTGAGGATCTTGCTGTTGAAGTCGCGTTCGTGCACCAACTGGGCCTGGAAGGTCTTGAGCCCGGTAATGTCGAGGATGGCGCCGCGGTACTGCAGCACGCGGCCTTGGGCGTCGCGGACGGCAAAGCAGTTCTCCAGCGTATGCAGGATGGAGCCGTCCTTGCGGCGCACCGCCTGCTCGAAGTTGCGCACCGCGCCTTCTTTCTCCACCTTCTCCTGAAAGCGGTTGCGCTGCTCGGAAGAAAGGTAAAGCGTGCTGGGGATGTCCACCTGCAGCAGCTCTTCCCGGCTGGAGTAGCCCAGCATGGTCACCAGGGCGTCGTTGACTTCGACGAAGCGGCCTTCGGGAGTGGAGAAGAACAGGCCTTCCTGGATGTTCTCGAAGAGTTCGCGGTAGCGGCGCTCGGCCTCGCGGCGGTCGGTGATGTCTTTGAGCACGTGGATGGTCTGGCTGCCCTCGTTGCCTTCTCCCTGGGTGCGCGAAGTGGAAACCAGGTAGGTGCGCTCCAGGAGCGGATGCAGCAGCTCCTCCCCCTCCGGGGCTCCCGGACGGCAGAAGGGGCAGGAGTGGCCGGTGCCTTCGCCGCAGATGGAAACCAGGGCGCGCATGTTGAGCCCGATGAGCTCCGAGGGCCGCACCCCGATGAACTCGGCCAGAGGGCGGTTGGCGCGCATCACGTGGAAGGTCTCGTCGTGGACCACGATGAAGTCGCTGATGGCGTCGAAGATCTGCACCCACTGGCGGCGCGCCTGGGCGATCTGTTCGAACAGCCGGGCGTTCTCCAGCGCCACCGACGCGTTGCCTACCACCGCTTGCAGCAGATTGTGGTCGGCGGTCGTAAGTTCGGAACCGCGGTCGGCGAGCAGCAGCAGGCCCAGCAGTTCCTGGCCGGCGCCGGTCAAGCGGGCAACCGTCAGATCCTGCCATGCCAGTCCGGCGGCGGCGCGCGCGCCCAGAAGCTCCTGTGCGCGGCCGACATAGACAGACTGGGAGTGCTCGGCGGTGAAGTCGGAGAGGGCCGCACCCAGGCGGCGCAGGGCGGCAGCGTCCAGATCGGCCGCAGGATCGTGCAGGCTGACTACCTCCAGTTGCTTGCCGTCTCCCAGGACCAGAGCAGCGGCGCGCGCTCCCATCAGTTCGGCCGCACGCACAGCAAAATTCTTGGCGAAATCCGGCAGGCGGAAGGAGGAGCTCAGCTCCAGCGCCAGGCTGGTGAGGTGCTCCGCCCGGCTGCGATGCTGCTCCGCCAGATGCAGGTTGCCGCGGGCCTCCAGCGCCAGCCCGGCATAGGAGGCCAGAGTCCCGGCGCGCGCCGTGTCTTCGGCAGCGAACCGAATCTCCGGCTGGGAGTAGATGAGCAAGGCTCCCGCGACCCGCGAGGTGCGGAAGGGCGCAGCGATAACGTCGCTGGCCGGAACGGCAGCGCCATTCCCTGCGCCGTTCTTTGCCGGCTGGCAGACGGGCTGGCGCGAAGAGGTCACGCGGGCGGCCAGCTCTTCGGCATCCGGGAATCCCGCGCGGAGGTAGTGGTCGCGAAGGTCGTCGGCGTGCTCCGGGCGCTCCGCCGCTACGGCGGCCATGCGGAAGCGCTCCCCCTCCTGGATCCATACGGTCACCGAGCGGGCCTGGAACAGCCGGCAGACCTTCTCCGCCAGGGAGGAAACCAGGACCGTGAGGTCCCCATTGCCAGATCCATCGGCGCACAGGTTCAGCAGCAAGTCCTGCAGTGAGCCCTCTCGAGCCGGCTGGCCGGACTCCGATTTCCCATTTGTTCCCAATAACATAGCGATTGCTTGCGGCTGAGTCCTCAGGGAGACGAAAAACACCCAGTCGTGGCAAGTTAGCGCCCAATCTCAATTTGAGTCAAGCGAAATCGAGCCCTGAGCAGTGCCAAGAAAGGAACTCCACGAGTCTTTTCGGGCTGGGGTTCCCAGGCTGCGACCAAGCCAAGCTCTTAGGGGACGGTCAGCACCCAAACCGGCTGGGTGGAGGTGGTGGGAGCGTTTACGACAACGGTATCGTCCGTGGTGCGGATGACGGAGATGGTATTGGAGCCGCGGTTGGCCACGTAAACCTTGCTGCTCTCCGACGAAGCGGCGATGGAGACGGGGTTGGTTCCCACGGTGATGGTCTTGGAAACGGTGTTGTTGCTGGTGAGGATGACCGAGACCGTGCCCGAGCCGGAGTTGGCCACGTAGGCGCGCGAGCCATCCGCCAGGGCGGTGACCGAGAGCGGCGTGGCGCCCACCGTGATGGGAGTTCCCAGGATCACCGGAGGGCTCACGTCCGCGCGGATGACGGATACGGTGCCGTCACCACTGTTGGTCACATAGACGCGCTTCAGGCTGTTATCGAAGAACAGGAAGTTGGGCCCGGCGCCGACGGTCAAGGTGGCGGTGACGGTATCGGTGGCGGTGTCGATGACCGAGACCGTGCCGTCCGCCTGGTTGGCCACGAAGATGAAAGCTCCGGTGTCGTTCGAGACCGCGAAGGACGGCATGTTGCCCACCGGGATGGTGGCGACCACCAGCTTGTCCACGGTGGAGATGGCGGTGACGGTGCCGTCGTTCTGATTCACGCAGTAGAGCTTGGCGCCGCTGGGTTGCTCGGCCAGCGCCACCGGATTGCTTCCCACTGCGACCAGGTCGGTGAGCACGTTGGTGTTGGCGTCGATCACGCCCACGGTTCCCGTCCCGGAGTTCGCTATGTACATCCGGGTGCTCTGCGTGGAATGGGCGAAGACCGGAGCGGAGCCCGCCGGAAGACTGATGGTGATGGGGGTGGCGCTGGCCAGCAGGGTGAGGTAGGTGCTGACGGAATCGTCGCCCAGATTGGCCACGAAGATGCGGGCCCCGCCGGGAGTCGTCCCGGCATGCACCGGCCCCTTGCCGACCGTATGACTGGCCACCACCGTGTCGCCGGAAACGTTGATGTTGGTGGTGGAACCGATGGCGCCGCCGGCATTGTTGACCGCGACCGCCTGCCGCTGGCCCTGGGGGTCGCCGCCGCCGGGGAAGGTGGGGGTGGCCACCGGACGGAATTCGTTGCCGCAGCCGAGCCAGGTCAAAGCCAGCAGCGCGACCAGAGCGGCGGCCGCCAGCCGAGTTCCCATCTTCCTCATTCGTCCGAATCTCCCAAGTCCCGGGTCAGCAAGCTGCGGAATCTCATATTGTATCGGGAAGCCGGCTCCCGCGCCACCGGCGCGCTGCCTGCACGGGAGAAGGCCTTGGCTGCACCTGGCTGCTTCGACTATCCTCGTCCTCGCGTCGGTCACCTTGCGGGGAGGCGCTGGTGAAAAGAATCCTGTGGATGCTGATGGCACTGCTGGCGGCGACGCCAGGATGGTCGCAGCAGTACGACGTGCTCATCCGCAACGGCCGGGTGGTGGATGGCAGCGGCAACCCCTGGGTGTGGGCCGATGTGGGCATCGTCGGCGACCGCATCGCGTTCGTGGGCCGCGCCGGCGCGGGGGTCACCGCCAAGCGCACCATCGACGCCGGGGGCCTCATCGTAGCGCCTGGCTTCATCGACATGCTGGGCCAGTCCGAGTACACCCTGCTCATCGACAAGCAGGCGGTCAGCAAACTCACCCAGGGCATCACCACTGAGATCACCGGAGAGGGCGAATCCATCGCCCCTATCGACGACCGCCTGATCGAGGACCAGAAGGACTTTCTGACGCACTTCCACCTCACGGTGGACTGGCGCTCGCTGGACGAGTACTTCCAGCGGCTGGAAAAGCAGGGCGCCGGCATCAACCTGGGGACATTCGTAGGCGCCACCCAGGTGCGGCGCATGGTGGTGGGCGACGCCGACCGTCCGCCCACGCCGCAAGAACTGAAACGCATGCAGGAGATGGTGGACGACGCCATGCTCGACGGCGCCATGGGCGTCTCCAGTTCGCTGATCTACGCTCCGGCCTTTTACGCCAGCACCGAGGAGCTGATCGCGCTGGCCCAGGTGGCGGGAAAACACGGCGGGAGCTACGCCTCGCACATCCGCAACGAAAGCGACACCGAGTTGGCCGCGCTGGAGGAAGCGTTCCGCATCGGGCGCGAGGCCAAGGTTCCGGTGGAGATCTTCCACCTCAAGCTCTCCGGCAAACCGAACTGGGGAAAGATGGGCGCCGTGCTGGAGGCAATCGAGCGGGCGCGCGTCTCGGGAGTGGAGGTGACCGCGAACCAGTATCCCTACCTGGCGGGCGCCACCTCGCTCGGCGCCACCATCCCTCCCAAGTACCACGACGGCGGAACGGAAGCGCTTCTGGCCCGGCTGAAGGATCCGGCCCAGCGCGCCGCCATCCGCCGGGATCTGCTCGCGACCTCCGGCAGCTACGAGAATTTCTGGCGGCTCACCGGCAGGCCGGAGGGCATCCTGGTGCTCAGCGTGCTCAACCCCGACCTGAAGAAGTACGAGGGCAAGAACATCGCCCAGGTCGCCGCGGCGGAGAACAAGGACCCCATGGACGCGCTGATGGACCTGGTAATCGCCGATCGCAACAACACCGGCGCCGCCTATTTCCTCATGGACGAAGACGACATGCGGCTGGCCATGCAGAAACCCTGGGTCAGCGTCGGCATCGACGCCGGTGCGGTGAATCCGGCGGGACCGTTGGGCGAGTCGAAAGACCATCCCCGGGCCTATGGCAGCTTCGCTCGCATCCTGGGCAAGTATGTGCGCGAGGAGCACGTGCTGCGCCTGGAAGAGGCCATCCGCAAGATGACCTCGCTGGCGGCGCAGCAGGTGAAGCTCGACCACCGCGGCATGATCCGCCCGGATTACTTTGCCGACCTTACCCTGTTCAACCCTGAGACCGTGCGCGATGTCGCCACCTTCGAGGACTTCAACCGGCCCTCGGAAGGCATCGAGTACGTCTTCGTGAACGGCGTGCTCTCGCTGGAGCACGGCAAGGTGACCGGACAGTTGGGCGGACGCCCGCTGCGCGGCCCGGGGTACGCCGCGCGGGAGTATTCCCCGGAAGGCCTGGCGCCGCGCGGCAAGATCGCCGGAGTCATCACCGACGAGGAGGGCTGGCCGCTGCCGCGCACCAAGGTAACGCTCAGCCGCGCATCCGGCGAGGTCGTGGGCACGTTCGAGACCCGCAAGCTGGGCCGCTTCGAGATTCCCAGCGAAGCCTCATGCGACCCCTGCACCTTGAAAGCGGAGCGCGCAGGATTCGCGCCGGCCGGGCGCGAGCTGAGGTACAACGGCTCCAACTCCCTCTGGTTCAGCTTCGCCCTGCGCCGCCTGAAGCGAAACGAGGCACATTGATTCCATCTTGCACCCCGAGCGCGGGTTCCTGCATCTGAAGCAGGAGCATAAGCTCATCCCAAGGGGACTTCCGAGAAGCCCATGAGAGCCAAGACCTTCGTCGTGATCCTTGCGCTGGCCGCGGTGGTCCTGCTGTTCGCGCAACGTCACAACCCGCCCACCCCGCAGCCCGCCTTCCGTGCGGT
>Ga0070696_100002972_pt1 | contig 11258 bp, 6 predicted proteins | sample KBSK1253metaG_FD_65474 | JGI IMG/M metagenome (GOLD analysis project Ga0070696, IMG submission 65474) | Corn, switchgrass and miscanthus rhizosphere microbial communities from Kellogg Biological Station, Michigan, USA - KBS K1-25-3 metaG | ecosystem: Host-associated > Plants > Roots >... | reverse complement strand
CGACCCGCGGACATCTTCCGCACGGCGGAGGAGGCCACCGGCCACGACCTCGCGTCCTTCTTCCGCACGTGGACGGAGACGATCGATCGCGCCGGCTTCGCGATCGGCGACGCGTCGACCGAGCGGGCCGAATCGGGGTGGCGCTCCACCGTGTCCGTGCGCCGCACCGAGCGAATGGCGCTTCCCGTCGCCGTCGAGGCTCGATTCGCCGACGGGTCGCGGCAGGAAGCGACGGTCTTCGCGGCCGACCCGATCACCGCGGTCACGTTCCGAAGCGACTCGCGCATGACGGGCGCCACGGTCGATCCGCGGCACGAGATCGTGGAGATGAACCGGCTCGACAACGGGACCGGCTTCTTCCCGCCGATGCGATTCCGCCCGCTCTTCGACTTCCCGCAGACCGACGAGGTGACGGTCCTCTACGGGCCGACGATCTGGCACGGCGAGGAGGAGGGGATGCGCCTCGGGGCGTGGTTCGACGGCCGCTACCTTCCTTCGAAGGACTTCCCACGCGGGATCCTTGGATGGGAGGCCGGGCTTTCGCGCGGGACGCGCGACGGCTCGACGGCGTGGCGCTTGGGCGGCTGGCGCCGGGTCGGCGCGCTCGGGGCCCGCGGACACGCTGGAATCCGGGCGGCGAACGACGCCGGGCTCCTTCGCGCCGAGTTCGCGGTGGGCAACTGGATCACGGGGCCCGGGCGCCGGAGGCCATGGCGCACCTGGGAACTCGGGGTCCAGTATCGCGACCGGGACGACCTCGCACCCGTCGATCCGCGCTACTGGTCGCCGGGCCGGACGATCAATGCCTCCGCGTCGCTCGCCCTCGACAATGTGGGCCCGAGGCGCGCGGAACGGATCCGCGTCGCCTTCGTTCACGGCGCTCCCGCCTCTGGCGCGGGGGGCGGCTCTTCGGCCGGCGGCTCCGCCGGCGGCGGCTTCACGTCGGCGCGGCTCGAGGCGCGCCAGTCGCTCGACTTCCTCGCGGACGGGGCGGTGCGCGTGACTTGGCGGCTCGCCGCGGGGACCGCATCCCGGCATGCGCCTCGGGAGCAAGCCTTCGACCTGGCCCAAGCATCCCGCCTCGATGCCCTCGCGCGGTTCTACGAGAACGACCGCGGGCCACTCCGCGAGAGCGACCACTACCTCTCAGAGGGGGGCGGCGGCCTACGCGGCTTCGCCGACCACGCCGTGCTCGGCCGGCGGCTCCTCGCGCTGAACCTCGAGGCGAGTCACGCGGTCCTGCCGCTCGCCGTATTCGCGGGCGTCGGGCGGGTCGACACACCGGGGACGTCCCCGGGCGATGCCCCGGCCGGAAGCGAGCTCTCGCTGAGAGGCCGCACGCTGGCGGACCTGGGCGCCTCCTATTCCTATCGCCGGATTCGGCTCCTCGCTCCCTTCTGGATCAGCCGCCCCGAGCCGGGCGAGCACCCCTGGGACGTTCGCTGGCTCGTGAGCCTGGATCTGGCCGGACTCCACCCGTGGTGGTAGCCTGGGGTCTGTACGCGTTGCGACACCTCGATCGAGCAGAGAGTCGACTCTAGGCGGTTCCCTTCCAGGATGGAGGCGCGCTTCATGAAATCGATCTTCTCGACGACCGCGACCAATTGGCAGCTCCCGATCCGTCTCGGGCTCTTCGTGGTGTTCTGGATGCACGGGGCCCAGAAGGTGCTCGGCATGTACGGCGGACCGGGACTGAACGGCTTCGTCGGCTGGATGACGAGCACCGGAATTCCGGCGCCCCTCGCCTATCTCGCGGCGTTCGCCGAGTTCCTGGGTTGCTTCGGCATGGCGTTCGGCTTCCTCACGCGCATCGCGGCGTTCGGAATCCTCTCCAACATGACCGTCGCGATCCTGACGGTGCATCTGAAGAACGGTTTCTTCGCGGACAAGGGCGGGTATGAGTACCCATTGGCGCTCTGGTGCATGGCCCTGGCCATGCTGATCGGCGGCGCCGGCAACCTTTCCATCGATCGGATGATCTCTTCCCGGAGGCGGCCATGAACATCGAGATTCGCTACTGCACAGAATGAGGCTATCAATCCAAAGCCGCCGGTCTGGCGGCAGAGCTGAAGCAGCACCTGGACGCTGACGCGACCCTGATCCCCGGCCACGGCGGAATCTTCGACGTGACCGTCGACGGGAAGCTGATCTATTCGAAAAAGGCAGTCGGTCGGTTCCCTCAGCCGGGCGAAGTGCTCGCCCTCTTGAAACACGCAAAATAGCGGAGGATTCGTGCGCCTCAACTCGTTGCTCCTCGCCACGCTTCTCGTCCCGGCACTTGCCATCGGAGCGGCGTCCTCGGCGGCGGTCGCCTCCCCTCCCGCGACCGGACCGGTCGCGGCGGCGCCGTCCGGCTCCGCCGTCGTGAAGGAAGTCCTCCCGAACGGGCTCACGCTCCTCCTCCAGGAGGATCACGCCAAGCCGCTCGTCGGCGTGTGCATCTTCGTGAACGGGGGCAGCCGGACCGAGAATCCGACCCTCTCGGGGCTCAGCCACTACTACGAGCACTTGATCTTCCGTGGGGGCTCGTTCCGGCAGACCGAGCTCGAGTTCCGGAAGGAGATGCAGCGGATCGGCGAGGAGAGCGGCGGCTACACGACCAACGACTACACGTGCTACGGATTCACCGCCCCAACGTCGAACTTGGACGAGGCGCTCTGGCGATCGGTCGACGCGTGGCTCGGCCTGAAGCTCACGCAGGCGAAGGTCGACCGCGAGCGGCAGGTCGTGATGGAGGAGTACAACCAGGGCGAGGACCGGCCCGACTACAAAGTCTATTACCAGATCGAGCGCCTGATGTTCCGCGACCATCCGTACAAGCGGGACACGATCGGGCTCAAGGACGCGATCATGAACTCCTCGCTCGCGACCTTCCGGACGTTCTACGCCGAGCGGTATGTCCCGAACCAGATGATTCTCGCCGTGGTCGGCGACTTCGACACGAAGGCGATGCGCTCGAAGGTCGCGAAGGCGTTCGCCGCCGCCAAGCGCGGCCAGGACGACTTCGAGCTGGGCGTCACCGAGGCGCCGCAGACGGAATTCCGGATGGGCACCGAGAAGATGAAGACGCCGAGCGCCTGGACCTACCTCGGCTTCCACGTGCCCCCCTACGGGCATCCGGACGCGCCGGCGCTCACGGTGACGGCGGCGCTCCTGGGGCGCGGCAACTCCTCGCGCCTCTATCGCGCCCTCAAGGAGAAGACGAACCTCGTCACGGACTTCAGCGCCGACTTCGAGGTTCGGAAGGATCCGGGCATTTTCTCGGTCTCGACCCAGGGACCGCCCGAGAACGAGGCTCGCGTCTTCGCCGCGGTTCGGGATGAATTGACCCGTCTCGCGACGGAGCCGGCGACGGCCGCGGAACTCGTTCGCGTGAAGTCCGCGCTTCGAAACGAATTCGCGTTCAACGCGCAAACGAACTTCGACCGCGCGGAACGGCTCTGCCTCTTCGAGTTGATGTCCGACGCCTCGGTCGCCGCGCTCTGGCCGGAGTTGCTCGAGAGCGTCTCGGCCGAGGACGTCCAGCGGATCGCGCGCACGTACCTTGCGCCCGACCAGGCGTCGTACTCCGTCGTCCGGCCGGTCGACGCGAAGGCCGGACCGACCGACGCGGACATCGGCTCGATGGTGGCCTCGTGGCGTGCCGCCTGGCCCGCCGCGGGAGCGGCGCGCTCTACGACCGCGTCCGCGCCGCGGAAGGAAGTGCTGCCGAACGGGATCACGCTGATCCTCAAGGAAGACCACGCCATCCCGGTCGTCGCGGTGGCGACGCAGGCGCGGGGCGGCCAGTGGATCGAGCCCGCGGGGTTGGCGGGCGTCTCGAACATGGCCACGATTCTCCTCCGCCGCGGCGCCGGGTCGATGACCGCGCGCGACATCTCCGAGCGGGCCGAGGGAATCGGCATGCGCCTCGCGAGCGGCGGCGGGCCCGACTTCGCGACCGTTTCCTGGCAGTCGCCGGCGGCGAACTGGGAGAAGGCGTGGGAGATCTATCGCGCCATCTTGACCCAGCCCACCTTCGCGTCCGCCGAGGTCGCGAAGGTTCGGGAAGACTTGATCCAGCAAGCGAAGAGTCTGGGGGACCGGCCCTTCGAGTACACGAATTTGAAATTCGCGCAGACGCTCTACAAGAATTCGCCCTACCGGCTGCCCCTCGCGGGCGACGAGGCGTCGCTCGCGAAGATCACCGCGCCGGACCTGCGCCGTGCCTACGAAACGATGTTCAGCGGCTCGAACCTCGTGATCTCGATGGTGGGCGACTTCAATACCGAGCAAGCGCTCGCGCTGGCGCGAAAGACGCTCGGCGCCGTCCGGAAGGGCACGCCCGCCGTGATCGGAAGCGCGAAGGACATGCCGGCGGCCGCGAAGAACGTGATCTTCGAGCCGAAGGAACAGGAGCAGATCACGTACAACACGGGTTGGCTCACCTGTTCCATGAACGATGCCGACTACGTGCCGCTCAAGGCGGGCGTCTCCTTGATCGGCGACAAACTCTTCTTCAAGTACGTCTACGAGAAGGGCGTCGCCTATCGCTCGTGGTTCTACATGCGGGATCGCGTGGGACAGACCTCGGCGCAGAACGAGATGGGCGTGACGCCTTCGAATTTCGGAATGGCCTCTACGGGCGTCGTTGCGGACATCACGGGGCTCGTTCGCGGTCCGCTCACGGCCGACGAGTTGAAGCGCTCCACGGACAAACTTCTATCCGCGTATTACCTGGGAGCCCAGGAAAACGCCGCCGTGGCGAATCGGCTCTCCTTCTATGAGGCGGCCGGATTCGGCTGGCAGTACTCGGAGAAATATCCGGAGCTGATTCGCGCGGTCACGCCGGCGCAGGTGTCGGCGGCGATGAAGAAGTACTTGGACCCTGCCACCTACACGCGTGTGGCGGTGGGGAAGGAACCGGAGAAAGCTGCCGCGGCGACGAGCAGCGGGGCGGCACCGACGCCCTAGCCGGCGCTCGAGCTAGCGCCCGGCCCGCGCCGTGGCGATCCCGCACAGGAGCCCGATCGCGCCGCCGGCCGGAACCATCATGAGCCAGTTTCGGTCCGGGATCCCCGCGAGGGCCCCGAGGCCGAGGCCGATCGCGAGGCCTAGAAGCGCGCCGCGCCAGGCCGGCGTGCGGCCGGGGGTGGCGTAGGCGGCGAGCACCCCCGTGATGATTCCCTGGGACGCGCGTCCCAGGACCGATGTGAACACGTCCATGACCCGGGGCTCGCCCCAGGCCGCCGCCAAACCATGCGCCGCGCCCAGCACGATTCCCGTCAGCACTCCCGCCGAAACCTTCGTCATCCCTGACGCCCTCCCGTCCCGGTTAAGGTCGCGTCCCACCGCAGCATAGCCCCACCGGGCGGGCCGGGTCCAGGGGCGGCCGCGGAGCCCCGGAAGCCTCCAGATCGTGCGGCCCCGAGCCGATAATTGAGCCGTATCGGCAGCCATCGGTACGGCCACTCTACCTGGAGGCGATTCGACCCGCATGCCGGCGCCCATCTCCGGCTTTCCCTCGGCCACGTCGGCCCCGATGTTTGCGGAGGCATTGCTCGAGCACTTCGAGCGCGCCCCGATCGGGATCCTCATGCTCGGGCAGGACCGGACGATCCTTCGCGCGAACGAGACGATCGCGGCGCTCACGGGGCTTACGCCTTCGATCCTGGCCGGCTCGCCGTTCCGGCGCTTTCTCTCGTCGGACGCGCCGCTCGACCTCGAAGACCGGATCTTCGAGGATCTGGAGCACTCGGGACGGTGGCTGGGCGAGCTGGAGATCCGGACCTCGATCGGCGAAACGAGCCCGATGATGGTGTCGCTGACGCCGGTGTCGGTGTCGGCGAGGGCGGCGGCGGAGGCCGCGGCGGGGGCTGCGGGCGCCGGCGGCGGCTCGGAGCCGGCCGGCGCGCCGGCGGTGCCGCACTACATCGTCACCGTGATCGAGATGGGGAATCAGCGCTGGATCGAGGCGGAGTCGAGCCGGCGGGCCGCCGAACTCTCCGCGTTCGCGTCGCTCGCGGTCGCGACCGGAAGCAGCATCGAGGCGCAGTCGATGCTCGCCGCCGCTTCGCGCGAGGTGGTCGAGGGGCTCGAGGTGGACGCGTGCTGGATCCACCGCTACGAGGCGGGCGACTCGCACTTGGCCCTCGTCGCCGAGGCGTCGTACCTGAACCCGTCGCTCCGCCTCTCCTCCAACATGATCCCCGACGCCATCAACCCGGGCGTCCTCCAGGCGATTCAGTCGCGGGAACAGGTGACGGAGTCCGAGCTGCTCGATCGGAGCATCGCGACCGTCGTTCACGTGCCGCTCCTCGCCCGGGAGGAAGTGGTCGGCGTGATGTCGATTCTTAGCGTGGAAGGCGAAAAACTCACGACGCGCAATTCGGATCTGCTTCGGGCCGTCTCCTATCAGGTCGGCACGGCGATCCAGAACGTGACGCTCCTCGAGTCGGTGCGGCACCACCAAACGGAACTCCAGGGGCAGAACGCGCAGCTCGAAGAGCTGATCTTGGAATTGCGCGAGGCGGACCGGTTGAAGAACGAGTTCCTGGCCAACACGAGTCACGAACTACGCACGCCGCTCAACTCGATCATCGGGTTCCTGAATCTGGTTCTGGACGGCCTCTGCGAGAGCGACGAGGAGCGAAACGAACTCCTGGGCCACGCGCTGAAGAGCGGGAAGCACCTCCTCAATCTGATCAACGACGTGCTCGATCTTTCGCGGATCGAGGCGGGCCGCCTGCAAGTCGAGTGCGCCGACGTGCCGCTTCGCCCGCTCCTCGAGGAGCTGCAATCGACGATGGAAGTCCAGGCGCGCGACAAGGAGCTGATGTTCACCTGCGAGCAGGTGCCCGAGTCGCTCTGCGTGCGCGCGGACGAGGCCCGGCTCCGCCAGGTGCTCGTGAACGTGATCGGAAACTCGATCAAGTTCACGACCGAAGGCTCCGTCGCGGTCACGGTGGATGCGTCCGTGGGGTCGCCGTTCGTCGAGATCTCCGTTCTGGACACCGGCATCGGTATCACGCCCGAGAAGCGGGAGCGCCTGTTCCGAAAATTCTCGCAAGGGGACAATTCCACGACCCGGAAGTTCGGCGGGAGCGGGCTGGGCCTCGTCATCGTAAAGGAGCTGGTGGAGATGATGGGTGGGTCGGTGCGAATGGAGAGCGCCGGTGAGGGGCGGGGTTCGGCGTTCTCGATCTCGTTGCCGCGCGCGGTCGCCGAGCCTACGGGCGGTTGACGACGACCACCACCAATCGCCCGGACGCGATCCGGATTCGTCCGGGGCGCGCGGCGACGACATTCGAGACCGAGTCCTGCGATCCCATGCGGAGCGTTCGGTCGGTCAAGGGGTAGCGAAGGTTCTCGGTCGTCACGCCCTCCGCGGGGCCGCCGACCGCGAGGAACGAGACCACCGTCCCCTCGGGATAGTCGAGGGTGACGTTGCCGCTTGCGAGCCAGGCGCGCGCGAGGTCGTCGGCCAGGATCAGGTTCGCACGGCCGGCGTACTTGTGGAAAAGCGACAGGTGGCCGAGAACGTGATCGAGCCGCCCGGTGCTCCCCGCGTAGATCGTGATCTCGTCGAACGGGCCCTTCGCGAGCACGTACTCGATGGATTTCTCGGTATCGGTGCGTTCCTGGTCGGCGTCCCGGACGATGGGGACGCCGGCGGCGCGGAACCGCTCGAGCGTTTCCGCGGAGGTCGAGTCGAGGTCGCCGATGATCGCCTCGGGCGTGAGGCCGGCCAGGAGCGCCTCCTCGGCGCCGCCGTCGGCGCAGACGAAGAGATCCGCCTCGCGCACGGCGCGCGCGAGGAGCGCGCGCGAGGGCGGGGTTCCGTTGGCGAGGATCACGGCGCGGCGCATGCGGACGGGCGGTCCTCGTGGTATCGTGAACAGGGTCGGATTCGGTCGACGGCTTGGAGCCTAGCACCCTCGAGGGAACGATGGCAAACCGGAGCGATTTTCAGACCGTGCTGCTCGTGGGCGCGCTCACGTTGCTGGTGGGCGGCGCGGGCCTCTATCTCGGATTCAATACGAGTCGCACGCCGCGCGCGAAAGGCGGCACGCCCGTGCCTCACGTGCCCGACACCGGACCGATCGTTTATGAGATGCGATCGGTCCGCTCCGATCCCGATCGCGTGCGGCTCGAATGGCGCGAAATCGAGGGCGCGCGCGCGTATCGCGTGACCGTGATGAGCGCCGAGGACGAATCTCTCTTCGCGAGCCCTGAACTCACGACGACCAACTGGACCATTCCGAGCGACCTTCGCACCGGTCTCGGTTCGGGCAACATCTACCACTGGAAGGTGACGGTTCTCGGCGGCCCCGGAGAGCCCGTGCGGGCCTCCGAGCCGAGCGTTTTCGCGACGCAGTAGCGCCGCGCCGCCGGACGCGAGAAGGGCCGCCGGGTTTCCCCGGCGGCCCTTTCGCTACAGCCACCCTCTTTGCGGCGAGCCTACTTCACGAGCGCCATACGGCTTCCGGACTCGGAACCGTCGGCAAACTTGACCTTGTAGAAGTAGATGCCCGACGAGAGCGCTGCTCCGTCATCCCGCTTGCCGTTCCAGCGAACTTCGTTCGCTCCCACTTCCGCCTTCGTCGTGAGGGTCCGAACCAGCTGACCCCCCACGTTGAAGATCCGGAGCGTTACCTTGCCCGCCTGCGCCGCCGAGAACTTGATCGTCGTCTGCGGATTGAACGGGTTCGGGAAGTTGCCTTCCAGCTTGTTCACACGCGGGGCCGCCGAAGCTTCTTCGACTTCAACGCCCGTCGCTGCCAGGTTGTCCTGAATCGGGTACAGCGGGCCGTACGTGCCCGTCTGGAACCCGCTCAGAGCCGCCCAATTGCCCGTCATGTTCACGTCCGTCGGACACGGCCAGCACTTCGCCGTATCGGCAGGAGCGCCCGAACGTTGACCGCGGCAGGAGGTGAGGAACTTGTACAGAACCCGCATCCGCTCTTCCACGCCCGACCGCACGTAGTTCGCGGCCGTAATCGGAATGCCAGCCTTGCGGATATACGTAAACGAGAAGCCGTAGCCCAGCGACTTGCTCCGATCGTTGTCTCCGGAACCGCCCGGATCACGCTCGGCCGACGTCGCCACAGCCGCCACGTCGTTCACGCCGCCGAACAGCGGGTAGAACGCCGCGTTTTGGTAGTCCGAGCCACCCGACTTGATCAGCGCGTCGAAGCGGTTCGGAACCGGGCATCCGCCGTCCACCGGGTACGTGTAGCCCGCCAGGAGGCCGGGACCTGCGCCCGGATTCGCGAAGCGATCCTCGACCGTCGGATACGGAACGCTCACCGTGCCATTCCAGGAGCCGATGGCGCTGTTCACGCCGAGGACGTTCTGGCCATAGCTACGGCGGCGGCTTTGAGCCTCACCCGCCGGGACGTTCAACAGCGCATTGAAGTAATCGTCGCCGTTGACGAAGATGCAGCGATCGCCACCGTTCGAGCCCGTATCCGTCACCCACCACTCTTCGAGAGCACGAGCATCCGGCTCGTCGTCGAGCGTCGATGTCCGGTTGTGCGAGGACTGGATGATGATCTTGTACCAACCCGCCAAGAGCGAGACGAGCGGGTATTCGGTGAGGTTCGGGAAGTAGTTCGACCCGCGTTCCGCACGCTGGTTGTCCGGCGGGCCCGTCAACTCATGGCCGCCGAAATTGTGGCCTTCGTCGAGCCCTTGGAGGAACCGGTAGCGGTCCGCACGCACGCCAAGACCGCGGAGCGCCTGCGTCACCGGATCGTACTGGAAGGGCCACGCGGTGTGCGCGCCGTCCAGGTTCAGGACCGGCGTGTTCGACTTGCCGTTCAGCAATGACAGAGCCGAGCCGCTCGGGTACTTCCGCGGAAGGATGTCGAACTCGATGATGTCGGGAGCCTTGATCCCACCGCTGTTCGGAAGAACCGGAAGATCCTCGACCTCATACGCGGGAACGTCCGATGTGAACTGGTAGACCGTGCCGCCGGCGATATCGACCGCCTTGTAGTAATACTGCATGCGGGTGCCGCGCGGGAGGAACGCGAGGTTGTTGTACGCGCCCACTCCGTTGAGCGTGAACCCGTTCGGAAGGTTCTGGCCGGCCTTGTCGAGCGGCGGCCACGTCATCCGGAACACCGGTGCGCCAAACGCGACCGTCACGATCGAGTCACCCGCGGCAACCACCAGGTTATCCGCGTAGAGCTCCGTCGAGTCGAACTGGCTCCACGTCAACGTTGCCGGATCGAAGAACCGGTAGATCATACGCGGTACGTCGAAGTTCGGATTGAAGCCGCCGAACTGTCCCGCGCCGTTCGAAGGCCGAGCGCCCGGGAGGAGAGTCTCCCCGCCGGATGCGTCGGACTTTTGGAACGCATGCCGCCAGTTGATGCCCATGCCGTTCTTCCGGAGACCGGTCGCAAGACCGATACCCGTCGAATCGCCCAGGGCGGAATTCACGTTATCGTTGACGGAGATGTTGTGCGAGGCAGGCGTGCCCAGCGCCGAGCCACGGATGCCGGGCCAGCACGGTGCCGCGCCGCAATTGACGCCGCCCTGCGTGCCGTCGATGAACGTCGTCTGGGGTCCCGTGCTCTGGAAGATCCCCATCAGAGGCGCCGGGACGCCCGAGCGCATCGAGAGGCTCAGGTCATCGTAAAGAATCCCATAGTCGACCTGACCGCAGGTGACCCCGTCGGTGGCCAGGAAGGGGAAGCAGGTCAGGTTGTAGCGGACCTGCACCGAGTCTCCCTGCACCGCCGCCGCAAGCTCGTTGGTGCCGACCACCCAGGTCTTGACGGTGCCCAGGATGACGCCACCGCCAGCGGACGTGTTCTCCCAATTCGACCACGATCCGCCCTTGTAGAACCGGTACTCCGACTGTTGCGCGTACCCAGCCCCTCTCGGGAGATCCAGATACTCGCCCCAGGTGGCGGTGATCGATGCCGTCCCCACGGGTACCGGGAACGTACAGCTCACGATCGAGTTGTCGATGCCGGGAATCGTCTTCTTGGACGATGCGTCGGCCCCGAAGAACATCAGGTCGGCTCCGTCGTTCTTCTGCGGCTGGCACTGATCCGACGTGGACGCGAACGTCCCCGTCACGATTTGCCAGAGGTCGCCGACGCCAGGCGCCACGCGCGCGGAAATGAAGCCGGCCGCGCCGTACGAACCGCGAATGCCGCCGTTGGTGTTCGGCGAAACGCCCGAATCGAGCGCGCCGTTGGCGGCCTGGTCGTGGTAGAGGCCACCGTTGACGAAGTTCGGCGAGCCCGCGAAGTTGTCGCTGA
>Ga0070696_100002971_pt1 | contig 11259 bp, 12 predicted proteins | sample KBSK1253metaG_FD_65474 | JGI IMG/M metagenome (GOLD analysis project Ga0070696, IMG submission 65474) | Corn, switchgrass and miscanthus rhizosphere microbial communities from Kellogg Biological Station, Michigan, USA - KBS K1-25-3 metaG | ecosystem: Host-associated > Plants > Roots >... | reverse complement strand
AGGCGAACTGGTAATTTCCCTGTTCATAAGCCCGGGTGGCTTTCTGGATGCGTGGCTCGAGCTTCGAGACGTCGAAGATCTCGATGGCCTCATTGCGGTGTGCCTTCAGCAACGTATCGGCGAAGTCCTTGGCGGTTGAAAACCGGTTCCAGGGCTGCTTCGCCATGGCTTTGTGGATCACACGGCTGATGGCCTGGCTGACGGCCGGATTCAGCTCCGAGACCGGCGGCGGAATGGTGCGCATGATGGCCTGCGCGGTTTCCTGTTCGGTGGGGAAATCGAATGGGCGCCGACGCGTCAGCGTTTCGTAGAAAACCACTCCGAGGGAAAAAATATCCGACAGCGGAGACGCCGGCTTCATTTCGAGCTGCTCGGGCGACATGTAAGGCAGTGTGCCGCCGGCCACCGTCAAAGTGTTGGTGGTGTCGGCCATGTGCGCCACGCCGAAATCGATGATCTTGACCGTGTCATCCGGCATCACGAAAATATTGCTCGGCTTCAGGTCGCGGTGCACCAGGCCGCGCTCGTGAGCCGCGTGCAGGCCGCGGCAGGTTTGCAGGACGATTTCGACCGACCGTTCAACCGTCAGGCGCTGGCTGGAGGTCTTGATCAAATGATCCAGCGTTACGCCCGGCAGAAGCGGCATAACGAAGTAGGGCTTCGTCGCGCCTTCTTCGGTGAATTCGCCGATATCGAAGATTTCGACGATATTGGGATGGCTCATCGAGGCCAGCACGCCGCACTCTTTGCGAAACAGATCGAGCGCCATTTTGCTGGGGCTGTCGCGCAGCGTCTTGAGCGCAACTTCGCGCTGGACTACGGTGTCATAGGCCTTGTAAACCAGACCCATTCCACCTTTGCCGATGACGTCGCGAGCCTCGTACCGGCCCTTGATCTTCTTTGGAGCAGCCATGGAAGTGGAGCGTTATCCATCATAAGACATTTGACCGGGATGGTTAATAGGGGGTTATCCGGAGTCCCAACGGCCAACCGGTCTGCTTATTTCGGGTTAATGGATTTCCAGTGAGTGCGTCCGTATTCGGCTTCTTCCGCGATGTTCTGCAGCGCGACTCTTGTTTCGCGAACCATCAGCATGCAGCCGAAAACCAACCCGCCAACCGCATAGACCCCGGAGGCGAAGCCGATCACGGCCGCGACCTGAAATCCCAGATGTTGCTGGTAAAACGCGAGCGCCGATCCGATTACGGAGACCAAAGCCGACGCGGCGAAAGCGCCAAGCGACGCATAGAGGATACGGAGCGCCCGGTAAAGCAGGTGCGCGCGCACGTCCAGAAGCTCCAACTGTCTGATTCTAAAACGGTAATCCTCGCTCGCGGGCTCAAGGGACGAGATTTCGGAGGTAATGACCCGCGTCCGGTCAACCACGCGCGCCAACCGGTTGCCCGTGCCGAGGCATAGCACCGACGAGGCATTGGTCAGGACCGCTGGAGCGACCACGGCGGTCAAGACGGCAAACGGGCTATCGGTGAGGGGCGAACCGGGCATGAGACCCAGTATGCCGTAATGCCCGCGGCAAGGTCGTAGACAGTCGTGGATAATCGGACGATGGCCTCACCAAAGCTGACCGCAATCGATACAACCTCGATGGCGTGGGAAGAGCGTTTCAATGAAAAGATCGGAAAGGCGCTCTACCGCAAGAACCTGATCGAAGATCCGGAGACGGGGATGGAAGTGCGGCTGGTGCGATATCCGGCCGGCATCATCAATCCGCGGCATACGCATCCTTGCGCGCACGGAATGTACGTGCTCGAGGGCACGCTGGTAACGCACGACGGAAAGTACGGGCCGGGAAATTTTGTGTGGTTCCCGGAAGGTCTGGTCATGGAGCACGGGGCCAGCGCTGAGAGTGACGTGGTCGTTGTGTTTATTACGAACAAGCGGTTCGAGATTCACTATTCCTAGCAAGATTTGAGGGAACTTCGCCGGTTTCGGTTGCGTAGAAAAGTACTCAGGTCCACTCATGTCGAGCTTCACTCAAGATCTCCGCCTTGCTTTTCGCGTTTTTGCCAAGAATCCGGCCTTTACGGCGATCGCCGTTTCCGCCCTGGCATTGGGAATCGGCGCCAATACCGCGATTTTCTCGGTCGTCAACGGAGTGCTGCTCGAACCACTGCCGTTCAAGAATGCCGACCGGATCATGCGTGTGGCGCGCAAATATCCGGATGGCCGGGGCGACGCCGTTTCTATTCCCAAGTTCACCACGTGGAAGCAGCAGAACAGCGTCTTCGAATACATGGCGGCCTATGACCTCGCCGGTCCGGGTTTCAACCTGAGCGGCGGGGACGTGCCCGAGCAGATAAAAGGCATTCATGTTTCGTCGGAATTCTTCCCGTTGTTCGGAGCGTCGCCGCTTTTCGGGCGCACGTTTACCGCGGAAGAGGATCGTCCGGGCGGCCCGCGCCTTGCGGTTGTCAGCCATGGCTTGTGGAAGCGACGTTTTGGCGGTGATCCGAACTTTATCGGCAAGCCCATGACGCTGAATGGCGAGCCCTATACCGTGATCGGCGTGCTGTCCGAACGCTTCTATGCCTATCCCCCCGCCGACATCTGGGTTCCACTTCAGGCCGATCCCAGCAGCACCAATCAGGGTCATTATCTGTTTTCCGCGGGTCTTTTGAAGCCGGGCGTATCGGTTGAAACCGCGTCGGCAAACATGAAAGTGGTGGGCGAACAATTTCGACGCGCCAATCCAAAATGGATGAACAAGGAAGAGGGCGTAGCCGTGGTGCCGCTGCAGGAATCGATGGTCGGGAACACGCGGCCGGCGCTGCTGGTGTTGATCGGCGCGGTCGGATTCGTCCTGTTAATTGCGTGCGCGAACGTTGCCAACCTGCTGCTGGCGCGTGCCGCCTCGCGCTCGAAAGAAATCGCCATTCGCACGGCGCTGGGGGCGGGCAGGTGGCGCCTGGTGCGCCAGTTGCTGACAGAAAGCGTGCTGCTGGCGTCCTTCGGCGGCATTTTGGGACTGCTGATCGGGCTGTGGGGCCAGCGGGCGCTGCTCGCCGTCAGCCCGGGCGACATTCCGCGTGTGGCTGAGATGACGGCGGGCTCAATGTTTTCGAACCTCGACATCCGCGTACTCGGCTTTACGATCGCTGTCTCCCTTTTCACGGGCATCGTGTTCGGGCTGGTTCCGGCGCTGCAGCTTTCCAAACCTGACCTGAACTCAACGCTCAAGGAGAGCAGTTCGCGCTCGACGACCGGACGCCGGCACTACGCTCGAAGCGCACTGGTCGTAATCGAGATGATGCTCGCGCTGGTGTTGCTGGTGAGCGCCGGGTTATTAATTCAGACCTTCCGCTCCCTGCGCTCGGTCAATCCGGGATTCGACCTGCACAACGTGCTGACGCTGCAGACGTCGTTGAACGGCGCGAATTATGCCTCGACGGCGCTCGTGGAATCGCTCACGCTCCGGCTGCTCGAGCGTATCGAAAGCGTACCGGGCGTTACTGCCGCGACTTCGAGCATCAACGTGCCGCTCGAAGGAGGTGTCGACCTGCCATTCTCAATCGAAGGCAAACAGCCGACGGATGGGAGCCAGTACAATGGCGACGAGCAGTGGCGATACGCGGCGCCGCACTATTTCGACGTTTTAAAAGTCCCCGTACTGCGCGGCCGCGCCTTCACGCGCCAGGATAGCGGGAAAGCTCCTCGGGTCGTCATCATCAACGAAGCTTTTGCCAAGCGATACTGGCCGAACGAGGACCCGATCGGCCGCCGGATCACTATCGGCAAAGGTCTGGGGCCGGAATTCGAGGATCCGCCGCGCCAGATAGTAGGTATTGTGGGAAGCGTCCGCGAAGGCGGACTGGACAGCCCGCCGACACCCGTGCTGTATGTGCCGTTCGGACAGGTAGCGGATGGAATCACGCAACTGGCGAACCGCGCTCTTCCCACTGCCTGGATGATCCGGACCGCGGGCGATCCCCGTAACCTCGTCAAAGCCATTCAGCAGGAATTTCTGGCGGTTGACCGGCAGTTGCCTGTCGCCAGGATTCGCACGCTCGAAGATGTTCTTTCCGACGCCACGGCGCGCCAGAACTTCAACATGCTGCTGCTGACAATTTTCGCGGGGCTCGCGTTGCTGCTAGCCGCGATCGGCATCTACGGCGTGATGTCGTATGCCGTTGAGCAGCGGACTCACGAGATCGGCATCCGGATGGCGCTAGGCGCCGGGACCAGCGACATGCTGCGCCTGGTGGTTGGGCAGGGCATGCTGCTGGCGGCCATCGGCGTCATCGCCGGGTTGCTGGCGTCATTCGCGCTGACCCGGCTGTTCACCAGGATGCTATACGGCATTAAACCGACAGACCCGCTGACCTTCGCCGCGATGGCGGTGGTGCTATCGTTCATCGCTTTCCTCGCCTGCTACATTCCGGCGCGGCGCGCGACCAAAGTAGATCCCGTGATCGCTTTGCGGTATGAATGAGGCGCCAGTTCAGGCCGGCGCCCGCCCGTAATCCTTGATCTTCATCGGCTCGCCGCCACGCAGCGCGGACTGATGCGCGATGACTCCGGGCATGGTGTAGGCAATCGCTTCCCAGACATTGACTGCCGGATGCCGGTCCTCGACAATCGCGCTGATGAACTCGTGCGTCAGGTGGGTGTGCGAGTTCCCGTGGCCGGTTTTGACCCGCATGGCCGCCGGCAGTCTCTGCAGGTAATCGGAATGATCGACCTCGAGGCTGACGTCGCCTTCGGGATAACCGTTGCTGTCGATCACGGTTTTGCCGTCCTTTGAGATCCGCGCAATGGTATCGGGCGACTTCTCGGGTCGCTCCATGATGTAAGACATGCGGTCTCCGAAAAACTGAGCGCGCTCGGTCCCACCGGCGGCAACGTGCCAGAACACCGATACACGGCTCGAGTGCCCGCCAGAAGTTTTGAAAAATGCAGTAGTGTTCCAGAACGGATTCTTGTACTGATTGGTTTGCAGGACCTCGTGACCATCGCCCCAGCCGACGGCCTGTACTTCGACCAGCCGCTCGCCCGTCACCGGCACAATCATGCCGGTCGAGTGCGTCGGATACAGCATGGGCGGAAAGCCGTGGCGCCACGTGGGCAAGCCGCGATCGTCGAACATCAGGGGAATCAGGCCTTCGTGGTGATACTCGGCTTCGGAATAAAAGATGGTGCCGAACTTTCCCTCTCGCGCCCATTCGCGGCAGGTAATGATTTGGGGCCGGTAGAAGCTCGTTTCGGCCATCATGTATTTCTGCCCGGTGGATTTGACGCACTCGAGGAGTTGTTCGAGTTGCTCAACGGAAATCCCGGCGGGCACCGCGCTGATCACGTGCTTGCCGGCCTTCATGGCTTCGGTTGCCATCCACACGTGCAATGGCGCCGGGGTGAAGACCCCCACCGCTTCGACGTTGCGATCCTTTAGCACATCGCGGAAGTTCTTGTACGTTGTGTTGCAGCGATAGACTTCGGCAAGCCGCGCGAGCGCCCTGGGCTGGATGTCGCAAACCGCCGCCACCGCGCAGTTCGGGTCAAGGCGCCACTGGAAACCCGAGCCGAAATTTCCGCCGACAACGCCGATTTTGACTTTGCGGCCGCCGGTCTCCTGCGCGATTAATGGCGCCGCCGCTCCGGCCAGAGCCGCGGCGCCGAGAAAGCTTCGGCGGCTGACGGCAGTTTTCTCGATCATCTCAACACTCTCCGTTCGACGAGATCATACAATAGCGGCTGGTATGCGCGCCCTGCCAGCCGTATCGTTATTTTTATTTGCCGGGCAACTGTGGCCGGTAACCATCGTGGTGCGCGAGAACGCCGCGCCGCCGCAGAAGTTCGCCGCCGCCGAACTGGTGAAGTATCTCGCGCAGATGGGAAATCCCAAACCGGAGATCAAAGAGTTTCCCCTGGATGGCGACATTTATCTGGGCGTGCTGCCGGAAGCAGACCGTTCCGAGGTTGAAGCGGCCCTGCGGGATGAAGATTCCGATAGCTTCATCATTCGGTCGAGGGACGGCAAGCTGCTGCTCTACGGCAAGTCTCCGCGGGCGAATCTCTACGCGGTGTATCACTATCTGGAATCTCTGGGGGCGCGCTGGTACTTTCCCGGCCGCGAGAGCGAAGTGATTCCACGCGCGACGGTGCGCCTCGAAGGCTATAACCTGAAACAGGTCCCGACATTTCGCAAGCGCGGCATCGTCATCTTTCAGAGCACGCCCGGATTTGCCGATCTGGCGGACTTCGCGGCCAAGGTGAAGCTCAACACGATTGCGCTCCATTCCGACGCCGGGCTGGACGAAGCCGCGTCATTATTCGAATCTCGCGGCCTGACGCTGAATCTCGAACGCCATTTCTTCGGCGAGAGTTTCTGCCCCGATGACGGCGCGACCTTCGAGCGGGAGGCCCGCCGGTTCCGCGATTACGTTGCGCGGCTGCCCGCTCAGATGAACGAAATATTCCTCTGGGCCGCGGACAAGTTTCTCGAGCCCTGCCCTTCGCCCCGTTATCGCGACTATACGGCGTCGGATCTGGTGCTGTCGTTTTCAAACCGGATTGCGAACGTTCTCCGCGAATCACGCCCGCAAGCGCGCTTTGCCTTTCTGTCGTACTTGAGCACGTGGCAGCCGCCCAAAAAAGTAAAGGCCGGGCCGGGAATTCTGCTGGAGTGGGCGCCGATGTTTCAATCGTTCGCGCATGCGCTCGACGATCCGGAGTCCGCCGTCAATGCGGAATACCGAAAGGATTTTGAAGAGCTGCTGAAAGAATTCGGAGCGGCGAATTCCCAGGTCCTGGGTTACTGGCTCGACGATACGCTATTCAGCCGCACCCATTATGGCCGGCTTCCTTATGCTCCGCGGGCGCTGCAAGGCGATCTGGAGTACTACCACCGCGCCGGCGTTCCTGCCATCACGACATTCGGTGTGATTACCGGGCGCGACTATTTTTCCCTGCACGTCTCCCCCGCCGTTTTCCTCTACCCTCGCCTGTTGTGGAACGTCGGCGCGGACGTTCCCGCCGCCATGCGCGAATTCTGCCGGGCATATTTCGGCTCCGAAAGCGCGGTCGAGATATTCAATCTCCTCGAGCAAGCTGACCGCATGGTCTGGATCGAACGCCACAAACTTCGCGCCGAGCGGATGCACGATCCGGCACTGGTGGAAAAAATTTCCAGGGCGCTGGCGCTTTCCGACCGGCTGCTGCACTCACAATCGGGTGTCGAAGGCAGGGCGCGTGCCGCCAAGCTCATTGCGGAAGTAAGCAGCCGGCTGGCCGTGATGCCCGAAAAATAGCGCAAACGCGAGCGGCCACAAATTTGCTCCATCTTCATGGCGGTTATTCGCGCAAACCATCGAAGTGTGCGCCGGAATACAGAAAGGGGACTTATGGAAAACAACGGGTACAAATACAACAACACGGGCTGGATCATTTCAGGCGTGGCCATCGGGACAGGCATCGCACTCGCGGTTGCGGCCTCGAGGAGGAAGAATCGCTGGCAGGATCGTTTGATCGGTACGGCGGAAAACGTTTCGCGCCGGCGCGAGCGGCTGGCCGACACCGGCAGAAACATCGTGGATCGCGTACGCGTGATTTACGAGGAGAGCCGCAAGGTCATAGAAGAAGCAACCGACCTTTGGGCACACGGCCGCAAGCTCGTGCGCTGGTAATATCTCGCCTTGTAAAAACGGATCGTCCCGCGGGCGGAAGAGCGCCAAATTTTCGGCGGACACCAGTTCGCCCGCATTCCGCCCTCGGGTAACCGCTCTCGCTCTTGACTTTCCGTCTGGCGGCAGGTTATTGTAGCGATTCGACTTGGCCACGCTAAGGCCAGCTTAATAGTATGGGTAAGAACACTGGCGGCGAAGCCGAAACGGTGGAGCAGTTTCTGGATTCGACACTGGAGAGCGTGGACAGCGCCGAGAATGTGGTGCTGAGCGTGGCCGAGAAAGCCGGTTTCAGCGAGGAAGATTTACACAAAATCGGAATGGCGGTGCGCGAATCCATGGTGAACGCCGTCGTTCACGGAAACCAGTACAGTGCGCATAAGAAGGTTCGCGTATCCGTATCTACGGCGGGAAATCGGCTGACCGTAACGATTGCCGATCAGGGAAAAGGTTTCGAGCTGACGGACCTGCGCGATCCACTGGCCGAGGAAAATCTTCTACGCAATTCGGGCCGGGGAATTTTTTTGATCCGGGCATTCATGGACGAAGTAGACGTGCGGCGGCTCAGCCCGCATGGCACTGAAGTGACTCTGATCAAGTATCTCGGCCGGAAATAGCGATCCACGGGTTCATCATCGAGGAGGTTGACGAAGTGAGCGTTAAGTTAAGCACGCGGCAGGTTGGAGATGTGAGCGTTGTTGATGTGTCAGGGCGAATCACGCTCGGCGAAGGCTCGAGCGCACTGCGCGATACTCTGCGCGATATGGTAACGAAGGGCCAGAAGAAAATTCTGCTGAACCTCGGTGAGGTCTCTTACATCGATAGTTCCGGGATCGGCGAGCTGGTTTCCGGATTCACTACAGTGGCCAATCAAGGCGGCCAGTTAAAGCTTTTGAGTTTGACCAAGCGGGTTAAGGATCTCCTGCAGATCACCAAGCTCTATACCGTTTTCGACGTGCACGACGACGAAGCCGGCGCGATCCGCAGCTTCGCGTAGGTATTTGGCTCGAGGCCGGGCGTTTGTAGTTTATCCGCCGCCTACAAACTGCACGATCTCGAGCTGAGCGCCGGCGGCCAGCACCGTCGAAGTCCATTCATTTCTTTTCACGATCCGCCGGTCCAGTTCGATCGCCAGCCGCTCCGGGTCCAGATCGAGTAATCGGATGAGGCCTGCAATGGTTTCGCCTGCGGGAATGGAACGGTCCTCTCCATTGACCACAACGGGAATACTGGCCGAATCTGTGTGTTGCATAACCTGAGGCCGGGTTGACACCCTCTTTTCACTGTCATTATATTCAAAGTTAAGAGTCTTTCCGTTCCCGGAAAAAATTACGAATGCCCGCGTCGTATCCAGAACTGTATTTCCCTGTCGTGCTGCAGGTTGTGATCGCGATGGCGGTCGCGACGCTGATGCTCGGACTTTCCTATCTGCTCGGCAAGCGTGTGCGTAACCGGGTGAAGGACCTGCCTTATGAATGCGGCATCACGCCCACCGGAGATGCGCGCCGCCCGTTCAGCGTCAAGTTTTACCTGGTGGGCATGGTTTTCATCCTGTTCGACATTGAAGCCATCTTTTTGTATCCATGGGCCGTGGTATACCGCGAGCTGAAGATGTTTGCGTTCGTCGAGATGCTGATCTTCATCGTATTGATCGTTTGCGGGTTTTTCTTCATCTGGAAAAAAGGAGCGCTCGACTGGTCTTATTCGGACCGCTCGGACGAACGCTGACCTCATGGCTCCCGAAGAACTAAACCGTTTTCCAGTTGTGAAGGCGCTTGGCGAAGTGGCGCCGGGAGCGCTGATCGGCGGGAAGTACGATCGTGGAGAACTCACGCTCGAAATCGCGGCCGATCGAATCGTCAGCGTGTGCCGGTACTTGAAGAACGAGCAGCAGTTTCCGCGATTGAGCACCGTGACGGGCGTCGACTGGTATCCCCAAGAGCCACGCTTCGAGGTGGTCTATCACCTGCACTCTCTGGAGCGCAACGAGCGGATGCGGCTGAAATGCCGGGTGCCGGGTGACCATCCAGAGATCGATTCCGTGACAGCGGTCTGGCGCGGGGCCAACTGGTACGAGCGCGAGGTGTTCGACCTGTTTGGGATCCGCTTCCGCAATCATCCCGAGCTCACTCGCATCATGCTGCCTCAGGATTGGGAAGGGCATCCGCTGCGCAAGGACTATCCGATAACGGGTCCCAGAGTTTGATCTCATGAGCGACGGCGACATTCCAGGCGTGACCGTGACGGCGGGACCTCCCGCGGAGTCGCCCGAAGTCGAAACGCGGTCGCGGCGCATGACGCTGAACATGGGTCCGCAGCACCCCTCGACGCACGGCGTGCTCCGTCTCGAGCTGGAACTCGAAGGCGAGACCATCCTTTCGGCGCGGCCAGACATCGGCTATCTCCACACCGGCATCGAAAAGGAATTCGAGGTCAAAAACTATCAGCAGGGCGTTACGCTGACCGACCGTATCGACTATCTCGCGCCGCTCTCGAACAACCTCTGCTACTGCCTGGCGGTGGAAAAGCTGCTCGCGATCGAGATTCCGCCGATGGCCCAGTGGACGCGCGTGATGCTGACCGAGCTCACCCGGCTGAACAGCCATCTGGTGTGGCTGGGGACGCACGCCATCGACATCGGGGCCATGTCGGTGTTCCTTTATTGCTTTCGCGAGCGCGAGGACATCCTCCGCATTTTCGAGATGTACTCCGGCCAGCGCATGATGACGAGTTACTTCCGCATCGGCGGCCTCGCGCTCGAGCCTCCGCGCGGCTGGCAGAAGCGCATTAAAGACTTCATCGACGTGTTCCCGACGCGCGTCGATGAATATGAAGAGCTGCTGACAAACAATCGCATCTGGATTGGCCGCACCAAGGGCGTGGGGTTCATGTCGGTCGAGGACATGCTCGACCTGGGCGTGACGGGCCCCATGCTGCGCGCTGCCGGGCTCAAATGGGACATCCGCAAAACTGAACCATATTCAAGTTACGAAAAGTTCGATTTTGAAATTCCGACGCGTACCGAAAATGACGTTTACGCACGGTACCTGGTTCGTATCGAGGAGATGCGGCAGAGCGCGCGCATCGTGAAGCAGGCGCTCGAGGGAATGCCGGAAGGCCGCTGGACCGCCGACGCGCCGAACGTCGTCCTGCCGGATCGCGAAAAGATGAAGACGCAGATGGAGGCGTTGATCTATCACTTCAAAATCGTGACCGAGGGCTTCCGCGTGCCGGCGGGCGAAGTGTACCAGGTGATCGAATCGCCGCGCGGCGAGGTCGGTTATTACGTGGTGAGCGACGGAACGGCGAAACCGTACCGCGTGCACGTTCGCGGGCCCAGTTTCGGGAACCTGCAAGCTGTGCCCTGCATGGTGGAACGGACGCTGATTGCCGACGTGATCGCCTCCATCGGCAGCATGGATTTCGTTTTAGGAGATACGGACAGGTAGACTGTCGGCCGCGCGCGTGTTACCGGAAACAGCATGACATTTTCGCCGCAACTCGAAGCCAAGTTCGACAAGCTTCTGAAAAGCTACCCGCCGGGCCGCCAGCGGTCGGCCATGGTTCCGATGCTGCTTTACGCGCAGGATGAAATCGGCTCGGTGACGCCGGAACTGGTCGA
>Ga0070696_100002970_pt1 | contig 11259 bp, 17 predicted proteins | sample KBSK1253metaG_FD_65474 | JGI IMG/M metagenome (GOLD analysis project Ga0070696, IMG submission 65474) | Corn, switchgrass and miscanthus rhizosphere microbial communities from Kellogg Biological Station, Michigan, USA - KBS K1-25-3 metaG | ecosystem: Host-associated > Plants > Roots >... | reverse complement strand
GATTTGAATCACTCGCCAACCGAATTTCTCCTGCGCGCCCTGAATCGTCGCGAGCGGCGGCGCCGAACCCGCGGTTCCAACTCGCATTCCGCGCGGCAATCGCTCGAGCGTCGCCGCGTCAATCGAATGATTCAAAGCCATGTTGATCATCGTCGGCGGCATGCACGCGAATGTCACTTGTTCCTTCGCGACAAGATCGAAGAACGCCGCGGGTTCGAACTTCTTGACGATCACATGAGTCCCGCCCATCCCCGTGACCGCGTATCCAACTCCCCAACCGTTGCAATGAAACTGCGCGAGCGTGTGCAGATACACATCGCGCTCGTGAACGCCAAACTCACAAATCGAATTGATCGCGTTGATGTAAAGATTCCTGTGCGTGAGCATCACGCCCTTGGGCCGCCCGGTCGTGCCCGAGGTATAAAGCAAGGCTGAAGTCTCGTTCTCGTCAATCTCGACGTGCGGAGGCTGTTCTTCGGAAGCGTCGGCGAGAAGCGTCTCGTAATCGAGCCATTCACTTGTCGCAGCTTGCGGATTGTCTCGGGCAACGATGAAGTGCTTGACGGTTTCGAGCCTCGCGCGAATCTGATCGATCAGATCTGTAAGGCCTTCCTCGACGATGACAACCGACGCGCCGCCGTGATTCAGAATGTATTCAAAGTCATCGGGCAAGAGGCGAAAGTTCAGCGGCATCAGGATCGACCCGAGTAGCGGTGTGCCGAAGAAAGCTTCGAGTACGCGATGGCAATTCTGCGACAGCATCGCGACGCGGTCTTCCTTCTGAACTCCGAGCTTGCGCATCGCGTTAGCCCAACGATTCACGCGCTGGCCGAACTGTCCATAGGTGAGCCGAGTGTCGCCACAGACTATGGCCTCTTTGCTTGAGTGAGCGACCAGCGCGCGCTTAAGAAAGTCGTATTCATTGAGCGGAACGATCACCGAAAGACCTCCGGAACTGCGAGATGAAATTGAATGAATGCGGCAGAGCATAGCACAAGAAACGGGCGCAGCAAAAATCGGAAGTGGGAGGCTAATCTTGTATTGCTGAGCGCAGTTGTCTCGCACACTGATCGCGGTTTGATAATCGACGATGGCCGTGATAGAAACTTCAGCATGGCTGATTGGATTGATAGTCTCAACAAAGAACGAGCGGAGGAGGAGGGCCGCCGTCAGCATCATGAGGAAGTCTTTGCTCCGGCGGCGGAACGTAAATGGCGAGAGATTGTAGCTCAGATAAAAAGTGACGCCGACAAGCTGAGCCGTACCGCACGCGATGCAATCAAGGACAATATGCGAATCAATGGACGCGAGTTGATTCCCAGCGGCGACACGTTATTTGTAGATAATTTAGTCTATCCAGCGATCTATCTAGATGTTCGGCTAGATACCCATGCACAGAGCATCCATATTCACCAACTACTAAGGGAGTCGATGGAAGGAAGAGGCAAGCAAACAGACGAGCGCCTGTCACTAGAACTCGACCCAAATGATCAGATTGTTATCAAGGATCCAAACGGCAATCGCCTTACTGCGGAAGGCGTATCGAAATATGTTCTTGGCAGGTTCATTAACCGATGAGAGCGCTAGTCCGCATCTCTGGATACTCTGAGTCTCCGTTTCTTGATTCTTCGTTCTTTCCCTAACGGTGCGGGATAAAGCCATTTCGCGACTACATAGAATAAGCCTAGAACATTGGCAGTGGTAGAAGTGATCAGCGCGATCAGTACTTTCTCCGACAAAGTGAAGCCGTAGAAACCGAAGCCAGCAAACGCTAAGAACACACTTGCAACAACGAGCCATAGCACGATCAGCCAAAAGAGCTTTGGTACATAACCGAGGCGAGTCAGGTGAACCTCATGCTGCTCTCCTAGTTCTTGCTTCCTTTTTGTTTCTTCTAGAGACTCGCCCATTGCGAGTGAGGTTTCTTCAACCGCGGCTAACGAATCAGGCGGAATAATCTCAGCTATTTCCGTTTGAGCGGCCTGTACAATTCCCTCTTCGTCGAATTCTAGAGAGAGGGGTGACTCGGCGTCATTAGGTTGGTTGGGTGGTTTTTCTGCGCTCATTTAGCAGGTTACGGTAGTACTCCCTGATCAGATCATTGGGGATGGTACCGTACGGACCCTCTTCCCAGGCTGTACTCCACGGCGAATTTTTCTTATGCGTAATCGCCGACAGTTGGAAACCTTCAAAGCGACCGTAAGCTTTCCATACCTTCTCAATGATCTCTTTTGCGCCTAGGTCCAAATTATCATCGGGTGCTGGAATTTGATTTATCACTACACCAGCGCCGTACTTCTTAAGGGCCTCGTAAAGGGTCACAATTACCGGTCCCCACTGCCATGCTTTTACTGCATCGGAAAGCAAAGGTTTGCCAGCCATCGCCAGATAGAACCCATGTGCAATGTAAACAAGTTTCTGTAACTGCATGTTGGTTAGCCTTTTTCCGTCACGTTGAGCGAGTCTGAGAAACTCATTGGCGATGGTGGTTGCACTGTATGGCATAGCGACCATAGTATACTCGCTGTCAAGCCCTGAATCTAGCTAGCTTGGTTCAAAAGATTGCATTGCGCGTTGATAACCAATCCCCTCTTCAGGCATCATGCGGCTCCGTGAAATCAGACTTCCGCTTCCATCACGACATCCGAGTGCGCTTCGCCGATACCGATCTCCAGGGCATCGTCTTCAACGCAAACTATCTCACCTTCTACGACGTGGCCTGGACCGAATACTTTCGAGAGATCGGATTGACCTGGAAGGAAATGACCGATAGCGGCGTCGACACAGTGCTGGCTCGCACCGAGATGATGTTCAAATCACCGGCCAGGTTTGATGAGATACTGGAAGTTCACACTCGCATTTCAAGAATCGGGAACACGAGTCTCACCTTCGAATTCGAAATCTATCCGCAAAATGAAGATCGATTGATCGGCTCGGCGTCTTCGCTTTATGTGTGCGTTGATCCGAAGACGTTGAAGTCCATGCGAGTGCCCGGCGATCTTCGCCGCCGCATCGCCGGGTTTGAAGGAAAGAGCCTCGACGAGATTTCCGCTTGATCTGTAACACCCGAAGTGCCGGTTACACGGGCAGTGTTGCTATTGCGTAGTACCCCGCGCCCTCGGATGTCGAAGGCTCGAGAATCTGGATATCGCTAAAACCCAGCCACTTCAGAATGGGCACGGCCAGCCACTCCGGAAGCGCGGTTGCCCGTAACCACGGACTCCGATACCCGCGATAGATGAGCCGATATCTGTACTCGAGCGGCGAGCGACCCGGCATCGGCAAAAGCGTATTTACGTGGCTTGATGTAAAGATCAACCGGCCGCCCGGATTTAGCACATCGCGTATGCGTTCGAGCCCCAGAAGCACCCGATCCAGTTCGCCGATCAGGGGAAACACCCCGCGCAGCGCTATCACCGTGTCGAATCGACCGAGGTCATCCGGTACGTCCGGCAGCGTGAGTTCGCGCGCATCCGTCCAGCCGCGAGCCCGGTACATCGATACGATGTCGGGGTCCGAATCAGTTGCGATCACTTCAAGGCTTCGTTTGCGCAAGCTGTGTGAGACCCTGGCGAATCCCGCTCCAAGTTCGAGGACCCTGCCTCTCGACAGGCTGACGCAGGTTTCCTCACCCGGTGTCAGTTCCCAGCGCGTGAACAAATCGCCGGCGTCAACAAGCACACCGAAGTCGTGTTCCTGAATGAGCGGCGGCGCAAACGCTCCGTGCTCGGCATCAAGGATCATTCGCGTCCATAAGCGAGGGAACTCCGGCAGCGAGTCAACAAGCACTGACGTCGTAGTCTGCTGGTAAACGGGTAGCGCCGGCGCTCGCGACGCCGGCGTCTCGCCCTTCTTATAGCCAGGGTCGTGGTCCAATACCGCATTGTCTATTTCTTCAGACGAGATCGGGACCGCGACACTCATGGCATCCGTGCTTACGCATCGTTCAACGTGATTTGACATAGCGTCCTGTGTCTTTCGCTGCCGCCCGAGTTTACTTCCGTGAGCGTCAGCTTCTTCAATTGACCCAATAAGCGATCAACAGGAACGGCTTCGCGCGTTCAAGATCTGACCGCCCGGCTCAAATGTCGAACCTCGATGGCCGGTCGGTCCTCTTGATCTGTGAACCGGCTGACAGTCGACATTTCGCCAATGCAGTGTGAGTCGGGCGCCTCAGCGTCGATCTAGGGTACATTCACCAGGGCGCCCTGAACGTCTGCCTGGATGCCGAGCTTATTAGGATCCGGATAGCGCTGCTCGGAGCCGATGGGCGTGTTGTAGCCGTAAATCCAGGCGCCGTCCAATTCCTTGATCTCTTGCAGGGCCAGCACAAGGTACGTAGAGAAATTCGATATGCTTTTAGCACATGCGTGAATGAGCACCGGGCCCTTGTATGAACCGGGCGCTTGAAGAAAATGCGACGCGAGTTGCTTGTACGTCCACGTCCAGTATTTACCTCCGGACCCTTCGTCACCGATCTCCGTATCGTTCCCGTGGGCGGAGAGACAAAGCGGATCGGCCAACCTCTTCAGCGCCTCAACCAACTGAATTGTGGCGTCCACCTGCGACAAGCCGGGATCGAGGATGACAAGTTCTCCCCATGCTTTGGCTCCTGACTCGGAGCTCTTGGTCCAGTCGACAATGGTCTGATCTTTCGTGCATACAATGAGCATGGCGACAGCCTCCTTTTATCTTAGGGGTGCGTGTCATCGGTAACCGAAGAGACGCACCGCGAGCGAAGCCCTGGAGGGGTCTGCGGGTCGCACCCAACCAGGGCAATTACCCGCGGGGGAATCGAATTACGCCACGTTATCAAATGTGGCGAGCGGCGGGGCGGGATTGATCGCCGTGCAGTTAGTGTCCGCGTAAGTTACCGCGTCGGCTTTCAGCTTATACTTCGTGCCCACCTGCAGCCCGGGCTTACTGGTCCATGCGTCGACCGCGGCGGTTTTCTGTTTCTTGTCAACCGTACCCGTACCGGATCCCAGCAGAGTGTCGGTGTTGTATTTGTAAACTTGAATCGTAGCCATGTATGTATCCTCCCAATTTCGGATCCGCCGCGAGCGAGCCTTTTCGGCCCGGCCGAGCGGCCGGTTCAAAAGCCATTAATAAATCGCGGTTGAAACGATGGAGCGAATTCCAATGTCAACCGCCGCAATGCCAGAGTTCGAGTTCCTTTTGCATCAGATCCTACATTTGCACAGGCTCGCTCCTGCCTTTGACCGAGTGACGATATTCGTCGAAGCTCCAACCTCGAAGCGTTTCGTTACTTCACTCGCGCAAGCGGGTTCACGATGAAAATCTCGTTGGACCTCCCAACGCCGCGAGGATTCCTGACCGAGATCGGGCCGGTTTGAGCTTCGGGCGGGACGGTTGCGACGATCTGCGTGTCGCCGATCTTTTCAAAGACCGCCGTCGTCAAGTCCCTTCCAAAATTCACCGTGATGGCCTCGGAGAAATTCTTCCCGATAATGGTGACGCTTTCTCCAACGACACCGAAAGGCGGGGTGAAGTATTCGACAACAGGCCTTCGGTTCATGACGTCGAGCACGTGGGAAAGCCAATCCCAGAGATTCTCGACCTGAGCCTCATCCATCCCCGAGCGCAACTCAGCAACGAAAGGAAAGGGACTGGTGAAGACCACATCCACCAACATCGACAACAGTGAAGGGTTCCTATGGTCGAACTGAAAGCTCCAGTTGCCATCCTTCGGTTTGACCGGCGAGTTGGTTTGCGCCTGCGTTTCAACAGGGGTCAGCTCCTGACCCACGCTCTCAATCAGGCCATCAGGTGTCGCGGAGTTGGGGACGGCAGCAGTCTTCTTGTCCATTCTTCATCCCCCAGTTCCCTGTTCAGAGCGCGCGTTCATCGCCTGAATGATCGATTCCATTGCGTCGTTCAAGGAGTCCGTAGCGTGTGACATCAAGAAACCGCTTGCCGCGAGCGGATCACCGGGCACCGGCTCCAGAGGATTTGGAAGCCCCTTCACGGAACTCGGCGCATCGGGAGGCAGCCTGCCATCAGCCAGGCCCAGCTCCATGCTCTCCCATATTTGCCTCGCCCACACGAAGGCCTGGTCGACAACCTCAGCCGCCGGCGGTTGAGGGGGTGGCGGCTGAGCGCTCGGAATGGCAGGCTGCTGAGCGAGATCCAACCCACTTTCTCTTAATTGCGTAGAGATGCTTTGCTGGGCGGCGGCGATCGCATTCCGCAGGGTGCCGGCTGCTCTCTCCATAGCCACTCGGAACTCCTTCTGATAGGTGTTGAACACCTGTTGAAGGTCGTTTGGCATATCGAGCCGGTAATCGTGAGTCTCGCCTTTTTCCACGTGCTGCGCTCCTCGACGCTTCGACGCTGCAATTCATCAGGACCTATTCAGGACGGCTTAAACTGGTCCAACACGGTGTAGGCATTCTGGCCGATCTTTAGATACAGATCCGCGGAGTCTTGCATTACCTTCACTGATTCCTCGATGATCGGTTTGTACACGCCTTCGAGTCCGGTCGCGAGCCATGCCGCCGTAGCCGCACCGATCGCCGTTACTTCGATCGTGCTGATGTTGCGCAGCATGTCGGCGCCGTCCTGAATAACGATGGCAGTAGTTTGACCTACCGACTGAACCGTCTTGGCTACGCTTTGGTCGTACGAATGAGGCAGATCGAGCGGAGGCAGCGGGTCGCCGTTGCCATCAGATGTCGTGGCCGCGTCGCCCTTGCCTGAAAACACTGCCAGGTTCGTCGCGTGAACACTGTCCCTCACAACATCCAGGCTTGATCTGTTTGATTTGTCCGCCATCGAGATGATCCCTTCAGGTCAATTCGCTCGCACACTGAGTTTCGAAACCATGGATTCGGTCAAGGAATAACGCCGGCGGCAGCTTTTAGAATTTCAGCGCAGGTGCTCACGACCGATGCGTTCGCGAGTTGTGCTCCGGCATTTTGATTCGAGGCGGCGTTGATCATCATCAGGGATAGTGAGTATGAATAGGTTTCGAGGGTGATGCCCTGAGACTGCGACGGCGCGTCGCCGATTACCTTGTAGTTGGTGGCCGCCACGGCGTCCACGACTTGCTGGTTTGCCTGGTCCATGTCATCTCCTGCTGTTTATTTTTTCCCTCTTGAACGAGCGTCCGCTCGCGAAAACCTCAAACCGTCGCGCAAAGCCGGTACACTCTCTTCAAGACGAGGAACACAACTGGTTTGAATTACAATGCCGCTAAGAAGATCCTGCGTCGCTGAGAGATTCTCTTCCGGGGCGCACGTCACGTCCCTATGGACAACAGTTTTGCAATGCCCTGTACCGTAGCCGCCTGGTACGACATGTTCGCTTGCTGCTGCGCGTACACGGCATTGATTGAGGCCATCGCAATCGAATTTGCAAGCGTCTGGTACAGACTGCCCATCGCCATGGCCGGAGCGGTGCCGAGAACAAGAAGATTCGTCTGCGTCACCGCATCCGTGATCATGGGGTTTACAGTGTCAGCCATTGATGATCCAATTCGCTTCAGGTATCTGGATGAGCTGCTCGGGATCGCCAGCCCATCCGCGTTGACCGGCTTGCTTGTGGGTCAGCTATATCACAGTCAGATTATTCCTCGCCTTGAGGCTCACGGCTGCTACCCGCCGAGTCTGCGCCGCCAGCATGCCGGCGTCGACCGCGCCGCAAGTTCTCGATCAATGCACGCCTCGGGTCACTACGTGAGACTGAGACTCAAGAGTTTCGTAACCCCGACCGTGCTGGTTGCCTGATAAGTTACGTCGGCTTGCTGCTGGGCGTACACGGCGTTTGCGGCCGCCATCGCCACTGAGTTGCCGACGGTTTGGTACAGGCTTCCCATTGCCATTGCCGGCGCCTCACCCAGGACCTGCACGTTAGTCTGAGTGACCGCATCTGTGATCTGTGGATTGACTCCTGTTGCATCTGCCATTGTTGAGGTCTCCTTTGTCGATCTTCCTCGTTGATGTCAGCGGCCCGACCCTCCGTGCATCAGAGAGCGCGGCAAGTTATTCAAACCGCCCCACCGGTTAGACGGGCAGGCTTAGGAGTTTCGCCACTCCCATTGTGCTGGCCGCCTGATAAGTCACGTCGGCCTGCTGTTGAGCGTAGACGGCATTGGACGCAGCCATTGCCACCGAGTTGCCGATGGTTTGATACAGACTGCCCATCGCCATTGCCGGCGCTTCACCAAGCACCTTCACGTTTGTTTGAGTGATGGCGTCGGTGATCTGCGGATTTACGCCGCCGGTGCTTCCATTCGTAGTAGTGTCTGCCATGATAGTCCTCTCCTTTTTGTGAATTCAGTGTGCCGGATTTGATTCAGCGCCTTCGAACCTCTTCTTCCCAGAAAGGTTCAAGTTCCCGGTTGAACCCCGATCGTTACTTGATCGTGAGGCTCAACAGTTTCGCCACTCCCATGGTGCTGGCCGCCTGATAAGTCACATCAGCCTGCTGCTGTGCATAGACCGCGTTGGACGCAGCCATCGCCACCGAGTTGCCGATGGTCTGATACAGGCTGCCCATCGCCATTGCCGGCGCCTCACCAAGCACCTTCACATTTGTTTGAGTGATGGCGTCGGTGATTTGCGGATTCACTGTTGTTGAAGCGTCTGCCATGATGATTCTCTCCTTTTTTCGTTTTTATGGGTTAGTGCCTGCCTCGAGCCTCGCTCTTCCGGGCTGTCGACAACGCTCTTGACTGGCATCAATTTCGATGCGGGCGGATTCTAATTCTTTTTGCCCGCGGGCTGATAGGACGAATCGATGATTAATGTGATTGCTCTTACGATTCTATGCGGGATATCTTACGGTTGTTCCGGGTCTAATCAGCCATAACCGGCCCGGTTTACGGCGGACGATTCTTAAACGGTCCCAAGAGCCGCGTGCCGGTAATCTCTGGGCGGCCTCCCAACCAGACGTTTAAACGTTCGTTCAAAGTGCCTTAGATCACCAAATCCGACTAGAAAGGAAATCTCGGTGACCGGCATGTGAGGCTTCGCGACCAGCAGTTGCTTCGCCTCTTCAATTCGAAGGATCGCCAGGAACAGTTTGAAGTTCACACCAAGTGATTTCTTGAACAGATATGCCAGGTGCGACGTGCTGACGCCGGCGTGCCGCGCCAGCTCCGGCAGTGGTATTGCTTCGTGAAGGTTCTCGGCAATGTACTTCAGCGCGGTCTGCAATCCAGGGTGGAGCTTGCCGGCCTCGGTCGATTCTCCCTTTATCAGTTCGTCTGCAAGCTGCATAACGCGCATATTGAGCTGAGATATCACCCCCGGGCGTTTCGATCGGATAGCCGGTGGGCGAGGATGTTGACCGGGACGCACGGGTGGGCTGGGAGTTTCATCGCTTCCATTCGCAAGCCCAGGCGCGTGCTTGAAAACGTCCTCGAGGCCGATAACGCGATCGTCGGACAGTATCGCCAAACGCGCCACGACTCGCTCCAGTTCATAGACATTCTTCGGCCAATCGTAGGCCTCGAGAGCGTGCGAGGCTTCGGTCGAGAACCTCCGGTCCGGGCGGTCGGAGTACTTGTCGAGGTAGTATTCGATAAGCGGCTTTATGTCCTCCCTGCGTTCTCGGAGGGGCGCAACCTCCACAATTAGATAATCAAACTTGTCCAGCAACGGTCCGCGGCGTTCGCCGTCCACGGGCCCCACTGCCGAAGCCACCAATCGCGTCCGGATCGGTTCCGGCCGCGAGCGGCTGGATGTCGATACTACTGCTTCGCGTTCGAGAACATCCGCGAGCACACACTGGAGCTCATATTTCATTTCATCGATGCCGTCGAAGAAGACAGTCGCTCCGTCGGATCGCTTGAGTTGGGCGCACAAACCCTGCTCGACGGTTATCAAATCGAGCCTGGCGCATTTGACCTCGACAAACGGATAGTCGCGCCGTCCACAGGCATGCATGGCATATGCGACTTGCTTCGTTTCGGAACCGAATTCCCCGGTGATCAGCACGGGAAGTCCGGCTGACGATGCCTTCTCAATGAATTCGTCCACTTGCCGGAGCGCGTAGCTGCGGCCAATCAACATTGCGTCCTTACCCAGCGTCGCCTCTATTGCCTCTCCGAATTCATTTCGCTTTAACTGGTAAGTGAGCTCACTGCCAATCAATCGGCAAAGATCAAGGTGAGCCGTCTTGTAGTGGACCGGCCGGCCCGTCGCTAACGCAATTAGTCCGACCTGATGGCACTGATATCGCAACGGAAACAGCAGGGAGGATTCGGTTTTGCGGCGCATTCTGGTGCAGCCGGCGTTGTCGTTGAGCGCGTTTATCACTAGAGGCTCCAGCCTGTTATGCTTCAAGAACATCGAGCATTGAACGCAGTCTCCAATAAGAATCTCGGGTGCGGCCGCGCACGCGTCTTCGCCGATGACTTGAACGCCTCTTGTCACCTCGCCAACCTTGAGGCATATCTCGCCCTGCGTCGATTCAGTGGCGTCCATCAGCTCTCGAAGATACCGACAGAGCAAATCGTTTGTCTTTGAAGCCGGCATGAGCCTCTGCCTGATCACTCAAGCGGCCACGCGCGTCGGGCCGGGCCAGTTCACTGTGCGCGCGAAGCGTCGTCGAGGCTCGCGCCCGCATGAATTTCGTCCGTCCAAAGATTCCCCGGCTGAAACGCATAGGTTCAGAACGGTCAGCACGCAGCCAAAGATTTCAAATTTCAGGACATTGTTAGAAAAACTTCCGGGAGTGCGGAAGTCTCAGGGCTATTGGGCCACCAACCGGGGAGCCTGTACCGATCTGGGAAGAGTCCGTATTCTATCACGCTTTCGCGTTTTGCGATAATTATCGCACAGGGCACCCAGCCGTTCCCCACATCACCTGAGTCGGCAGGAGTTTCCAACTCTCTCAGTCGGGATTTGTATCGCTCGGTTCTCAAGTGCGAAAAGACTTGTTGTCCGATGCGGACGCGGACAAGTCTCGCAATCAATCTCATAAATCACACCCGCGATGCACAGCGTTTTGCGTTCAACCGCAACTTGAGGCAACCATTTTCTACGGCGAGCTTTTTCAATCGGGGCGAGTCGGCTAATCTTGAATACAAACAATGGGCTCGCGAACCAGACAAATAGTCTCGCCGGCAAAACAGGTCCGTAGATTGATCGCGGCGCCTTTCGTCTTTCTGGCGGCGGTGATCATCCTCCTCGAAGACTGGCTGTGGGATGACATTGCGCGTCTCGCAGCCGCAATCGGACGCCTCCCCGTCTTTCGCCAGATCGAAGCCCTCGTCGCAAAGCTTCCTCCTTA
>Ga0070696_100002969_pt1 | contig 11259 bp, 13 predicted proteins | sample KBSK1253metaG_FD_65474 | JGI IMG/M metagenome (GOLD analysis project Ga0070696, IMG submission 65474) | Corn, switchgrass and miscanthus rhizosphere microbial communities from Kellogg Biological Station, Michigan, USA - KBS K1-25-3 metaG | ecosystem: Host-associated > Plants > Roots >... | reverse complement strand
CCGGCGCGGGCCAAGGCCGAGATGCTCGGCGTTGGCCCCGAGAACATCTTCATCGAGGACTGCCAGGAGGAATTCGTCCGCGACTTCGTCTTCCCGATGTTTCGCGCCAACACGCAATATGAGGGCGATTACCTGCTCGGCACGTCGATCGCGCGGCCGCTGATCGCCAAGCGCCAGATCGAGATCGCACGCCAGGTCGGCGCCGACGCCGTCTGTCACGGCGCGACCGGCAAGGGCAACGACCAGGTGCGGTTCGAGCTCGGCTATTATGCGCTCGAGCCCGACATCAAGGTCATCGCGCCGTGGCGCGAATGGCAGTTCGCCAGCCGCGAGGCGCTGCTCGACTTCGCAGAAAAGCACCAGATCCCTATCGCCAAGGACAAGCGCGGCGAAGCGCCCTTCTCGATCGACGCGAACCTGCTGCACTCGTCGTCCGAAGGGAAAGTGCTCGAAGACCCGGCGGCCGAAGCGCCCGAATATGTCCACCAGCGCACCATTTCGCCCGAGGACGCCCCCGACGAGGCGACGACCATCACCGTGGATTTCGAGCGCGGCGATCCGGTTGCGATCGATGGCGAGAAGTTGTCCCCGGCCGCGCTGCTGACCAGGCTCAACCAGCTCGGGCACGACAATGGCATCGGCCGGCTCGACCTGGTCGAAAACCGGTTCGTCGGGATGAAATCGCGCGGCGTCTATGAGACTCCGGGCGGGACGATCCTGCTCGCGGCGCACCGCGGGATCGAAAGCATAACGCTCGATGGCGGCGCCATGCATCTCAAGGACCAGCTGATGCCCCGCTACGCGGAGCTGATCTACAACGGCTTCTGGTTCAGCCCGGAGCGCCGGATGCTCCAGGCGGCGATCGACCTGAGCCAGGAGCATGTGACGGGTCGGGTGACGATCAAGCTCTACAAGGGCAATGCGACGGTGATCGGGCGAGAGAGCGAACATTCGCTCTACGACCAGGACCTCGTCACCTTCGAGGAAGGCAGCGGCGCTTATGACCAGCGGGACGCGGCGGGGTTCATCAAGCTCAACGCTTTGAGGCTGCGCACGCTGGCCCAGCGGAAACGGAAACTAGAGACCTAGCGCCTCTTTCGCTGCCGCGATCTGCTCGCGGACGCGGATCGGGGCGGTGCCGCCATAGCTGGTGCGGCTGCGTACCGAGGCATCCACGCTGAGGACGTCAAAGACGCCGTTGTCGATACGGTCGTCAATGGATTTGAGGTCTTCAATCGTCAGTTCGGCGAGTCCGCAGCCGCGCTCCTCGGCGAGCTTCACCGCGCGGCCGGTGATGTGATGCGCCTCGCGGAACGGCACGCCGGCCTCACGCACCAGCCAGTCGGCGAGGTCGGTCGCCGTGGAGTAACCCGCCGTGGCCGCTTCGCGCATCCGTTCGGGCACGAACTCGACCGTATCGATCATTCCAGTCATCGCCCGGAGCGACAGCATCAGCAGGTCGCGCGCCTCGAACACCGGCTCCTTATCGTCCTGCATGTCCTTGGAATAAGCGAGCGGCAGGCCTTTCATCGTCACCATCAGCGCGGTCAGCGCGCCGACGATCCGCCCGCTGTGCCCGCGGACCAGCTCGGCCGCGTCGGGGTTGCGCTTCTGCGGCATGATCGACGAGCCGGTTGAATAATCGTCCGACAGTTTGACGAAGCCGAACTGAGGGTTGGCCCAGAGGATCAACTCCTCGGCCAGCCGCGAGACGTGCAGCGCGCATTGCGCCGCAGCGGCGAGATAATCGAGCGCGAAGTCGCGATCGGACACGCTGTCGAGGCTGTTGGCGGTGGCCTTGTCGAAGCCGAGCGCCTTCGCCGTCGCATCGCGATCGATCGGAAAGCCGGTACCTGCCAGCGCGGCCGAGCCGAGTGGGCTTTCGTTCAGCCGCGCGCGGGCGTCGGAGAGGCGCGACACGTCGCGCTGCAGCATCTCGTGATAAGCCATCAAATGATGCCCGAGCGTCACCGGTTGCGCGACCTGCAGATGGGTGAAGCCCGGCATGATCGTTTCGACCTGCTCCTCGGCGCGCGTCACCAGAGCGCGCTGGAGATCGCGGATTGCATTCGCTGCTTCGTCGCAGGCGGTGCGCACCCACAGCCTGAAGTCCGTCGCGACCTGGTCGTTGCGCGAGCGCGCGGTGTGCAGCCGGCCCGCCGCTTCGCCGATCATCTCGCCGAGCCGGTGCTCGACGGTCATGTGGATGTCCTCGAGCGCGACGTTCTCCGGAACGCCGTCGCGCTCAAACTCGGCCGCGATCGCGTCGAGGCCGTTGAGGATCGCCTGGGCGTCTCCGGCCGGGATGATCCCCTGGTCGCGCAGCATCGCCGCATGCGCCCGAGACCCGGCGATGTCTTCGCGCCACAAACGCTTGTCGAAACGGATCGAGGCATTGATCTCGGCCATCAGCTCCGACGGCCTGCCGCGGAAGCGCCCGCCCCACATCTCTTGCCCGTCGTCCGTCATGGCGTGCGCGTTGCCATGCGTGCCGCAGAGGGTCAAACACGGCCGGCCGCAACCTTGACTTGGGAGCGGCCGCTCTCTAGGTGAGCCGCCGGTTTTCAAAACCTTCCGAAAACAAGCTTTTGACAGAACGAGGCAGGCGCCCGGCCATGAAGATTCGCAATTCATTGAAGTCGCTGAAGTCGCGCCACCGGGACTGCCGCGTGATCCGCCGCCGCGGCCGCACCTACGTCATCAACAAGACGAACCGCCGCTTCAAGGCGCGGCAGGGCTAAGAAAACCGCCGTTTCGAGGCGTTTTCGCGGCGGTCGACCGTCAGCCCCGGTTAACCTCACCATTGCTACTGACGACCATGAGGAGTCGTGTAATGGTTCGAATCAGCAACAGAGCGCTGGTGCTCGGCGCGGTCGCGATTGTCGCGGCGGCCGGCTTTGCGACCATGGCCGCGGCACAGAACAGCCAGACCGAGAAGACGCCGCAGGGCTGGAGCTACGAGATTCGCAATGGCCAGCGGGTGCCCAAGGGCAATCGCGTGACACATCCGGACGGCAGCTGGCGCGAGGAAGTGAAGCAGGGCAATTGCGTCACGATCAAGGAAATGTCGGCGACCGGCGAGTATAAGGAAACTCGCCAGTGCAACCCGAAATAGCGCAAGCGCTGACTACCTCAATTCGCTGAAGCTGCCCTTCGGCCGGCGCTTGATCTCACATGCCGGGAAGCCGTTGCTGCCCATGTCGCGGCAGTCGCGCACCTGAACCGTGCCGTCGGCCGCGGTGAACAGCGCCCAGTCGCGGCCCTCGACGCAGCGCGCTTCCCAGACGTCGAGATTCTTATACTCGCCGACGAAGCCGGCGTCGGTGATGCGCTTGCAGACATAGCCGTTGGCGTAGATCGCGCGCTTGAGGCCGATGGCGAGGTTGAACGCGTCCAACTGGTGGAGCCGATCTTGCTCGGGGCCGCGGACGCGAATTGTCGGCTGGTTGGTCTGGGCCTGCTGCTGGCCCTGGTTGCAGGCTGCCAGCGTCATGGCGCCGAGGATCAGAATCAGGCGGGTTCGCATCGCATCCTCCTTTTACGGCTTGTAACGAATGTGGACGCGAGCGGCTGCAGCCGAGGCGCGCTCAATCGCATCCTCGATCGTCTCGTCGCGCGCGAGCGCCACGCCCATGCGCCGATTCTTCAGCGTCTTCGGCTTGGCGAACAGGCGCAGGTCGACCGCGCATCCGGGAGCGCCGAGGGCAAGCGCGTCGGCGACACCGTCATAGGTGAAGCACTCGCATTCCTCGTTCGCCAGGATCACCGCCGAGGCCGCCGGGCCGGCTAGCTCGACGGACGGGATGGGCAGCCCGAGGATCGCGCGCAAATGCAATTCGAACTCGTTCGGGGTCTGGGAGATCAGGGTGACCATGCCGGTGTCGTGCGGGCGCGGGCTGAGCTCGGAGAAAATCGCCTGCTCACCGCGGATGAAGAATTCGACCCCGAAGATGCCGTGGCCACCGATCGCGGTCACGACCTTGCGAGCCTGGTTGCGGGCCGAAAAGAGCGCGCCTTCGGACAGCGCGGCGGGCTGCCAGCTCTCGCGATAGTCACCGGCTTCCTGGCGATGGCCGACCGGCGGACAGAACAGGATGCCGTCCTTGGTCGCCACGGTGAGAAGGGTAATCTCGCTGTCGAAGTCGATGAATTCCTCGACAATCACGCGCGGCCGGTCGCCGCGCATCTTGTCGACCGCATGGTTCCAGGCGGCGCCGACCTCCTCGCTGGTCCTGGCGACGCTCTGGCCTTTACCCGAACTCGACATGACCGGCTTCACGACACACGGCAGGCCGACCTCGGCGGCCGCGGCGAGCGCTTCCTCGCGGCTTTCGGCGAAGCGGTATTTGGAGGTAACCAGCGCCAGCTCCCTGGCGACGAATTCGCGGATGCCGTCGCGGTTCATGGTCAGCTGGACGGCCTTTGCGGAGGGTGCGACGCGCCACCCCTCGTCCTCGAGTGCGGCTAGCGTCGCGGTGTCGATCGCCTCGATCTCGGGGACGATTACGTCGGGCTTGTGCCTCTCGACCGCCGCCCGCATCGCCTTGCCGTCGAGCATCGGGAAGACCTCGAACGAGTCGGCAAGCTGCATCGCAGGCGCGTTTTCGTAGCGGTCGCAGGCGATCACCCGGCAGCCGAGGCGCTTGGCGGCGATCGCGAACTCGCGCCCGAGCTCGCCGGAGCCGAGCAGCATCAGGGTGGCGAGGTACATGGCGGTGGCCTTACTGGGTTCCGGCGGACGCCGGAACCCAGGACTGGACCCCGGCCTTCGCCGGGGTACAGTGAAGCGATGCGAACCCCTCTCCTCCTCACCGTCGCGGCCGTGTTGATCGGCGCCGCTCCGGCGAAAAAGCCGCCGACTCCCAACGACATCGTCGCCAATGCGCCGCCAAGCGCGTGGAAAACCATCCCCGCCGACGATCTGCTGGTGCTCGACCTCCAGAACGGCGGCCGCGTGGTGGTGCAGCTGGCGCCGCGGTTCGCTCCGGTGCACGTCGCCAACATCCGCGCGCTTGCCCAGTCAAACTATTGGGATGGAGCTGCGGTCTATCGCGTGCAGGACAATTACGTCGCGCAGTGGGGCAACAATGAGAGCGAGAAGCCGTGGCCGGCCGGAGTTACCCCCAAGCCGCCGGCGGAATATACGCGGCCGCTCAAGGGGTTATCGATCACGCCTCTCGGTCATGCCGATTCCTATGCACCGCGCGCGGGCTTCGCCGACGGCTGGCCGGTCGCCTATTCACCGAAGGGCGGTTGGGCCAACCTTGCCCATTGCTACGGCAGCGTCGGGGTCGGCCGCGACCTGTCGCCCGACACCGGCACGGGCGGCGAGCTCTATGCAGCAATCGCGCCGCTCCGCCATCTCGACCGAAACATCGCAGTTGTCGGCCGGGTGATCGACGGGATGCCGAGCCTGAGCTCGCTGCCGCGCGGAACCGAGGCGCTCGGCTTCTACAAGGACAAGAGCCTGTATGCGCCGATCGCCCGCGTCCGGCTGGCCAGCGCGATGCCGGCCGGGGAGCGCCCGGCCTACGAATATCTCGACACGAGGAGCGCGAGCTTCGCGGCCTACCTGCGCGTGCGCGCCAACCGCAAAGACGACTTCTACATCCGCCCGGCGGGCGGGGTCGACCTGTGCAATGTGCAAGTGCCGGTGCGGAAAAAAGCCTAGGCGCTATGCCGCCCAGGCGTGCTGGTCGCGATTCTTGTGCTGAATGATCACCGGTCCCGGCTGCCGGCTCGCCTCGGCCAGCGGCAGCGCTGTCGCGCAGAAGGCGCACTCGGCCGACACGCGGCCGATAATCCAGTGAGTCCGACCGCAGCCGGGGCAGTGATTGACCTCATGCTCGCGATACACGGCGTGATAGCCGCGCTCATAGGGTTTACGCATCTCGCTCAAGACAGGGGTGGCCATCGCTGACTTCCTTTCGCGGGCGGACCAACGAGCGAGAGAGCAAGCGGTTTCAAGGTAAAGGCCCTGCGAACCATCGCGGGACATGGAGTGCCGGGACAGAGCGGGCGGGATTGCCGCCGAGCCGAGGATCAGGGCTGGCTGATACCTTCCAGCGAGATCGGCTCGGCGAATTCGGCGCCGAGCTTGTCGCCAGCAGTCCATTTGATCACCGCATTAGCGCGCTCGCGGCCGGGGAGCATGAGCCACACGCGGGATCCGACTTCGAATTGGCCGTCGGCCTGGGCCATGAAGCCAATCTCCGAAATGTTGAGCACGCGCGCTTCGATCCCGCTCGCCCCCAACTCGCGCATGCGCGCATCGAGATCGACCGGGCGGCGGGAAAAGCGGCGCCGCTCGCTATGGTCCTCGGCGATCCGCGCCTTAATCATCGAAAATGCTTGGCTCCCGCCATTCAAACTAGCCGCCCCGCCCAACCTTCGCAAACGCCTGACCTGACCCAGACCATGCGCTGTGGTCAAGCGCGAGCGGCGCTTAAGCATTGGTTTGTCATGGCGCGCCATTATTTATGTCGGGCGAGTGTTGCGCCGGCGTCACTGGCGAGGCCGGTTCATCGCGTGTATTGATCGACTGTGACAAGGGGTTGTCCTTAGAAAAGAACGGGTTGGTGCGGCGATGAGCGGGCGTCTCGAATCATTTGTGTTGGCCGGAACGCTGGCCGCCCTGCCCTTGGCGGGCGCGCTTGCGCAGGGCAGGCCGCCGGCCGCTCCGGCGCCCAACGCGACCGCCCCGACCCCGACGAACCCCGCCGCTGCCCAGCCTGGAACGCCGGTTCCTGGCACGCCGACGCCCGAGATATTGCCGCCGCCACCGCCCCTGCCGCCGGCGGTGTGGGACATGCGCAATGCGGTCGACCTGCATGCCTTCATCCAGCAGATCGGCAGCGAAGGCCTCAATCCGGCGGATTACGATCCGGACGGGTTGCTGAGCGCGATGGGCGGCGGAGATCCCGTCCAGCTCTCGGCCGTGGCGACCGACCGGTTCAACCGCGTCTCGTCCGACCTCGCGCTCGGCCACGTCAAGCGCTCGGCGCGGGGCCCGTGGTTCGTGACCGATCCCGATCTCGACGCCGCCAAGCAGGACGCGGCGCTCCGTGCCGCGCTCGCCCAGCACAACATTCCGGGCGCGCTTCGCAATCTCCTGCCGACGCATCCGCAATATACGGCGCTGAAGGCCGCGCTCGCGGCGACACCGGCGACCGAGACGGCCAAGTGGAACCGCATCCGGCTGAACCTCGATCGCTGGCGGTGGCTGCCGCGCGACCTCGGTTCGAAATATATCATCGTCAACGTGCCCGGATTCCACGCGACCCTGGTCGAGAACGGAGTCAACCGCTGGAAGCATCGGGCGATCGCCGGCGCGACCAAGACCCAGACGCCCCAGCTATCGGCGATGGCGGTGGGCGTGATCCTCAATCCGTGGTGGGAAGTGCCGCCCAGCATCACCAAGGAAGTCGCGGGCAAGCCCGGCTTCGTGGCGCTCCGGGAAAACGGCAAGATCCTGCGCTGGCGGCAGCCGCCCGGGCCGACCAACGCGCTCGGCCAGCTCAAGTTCGTGATGTACAATCCGCAGAACATCTACCTGCACGACACCAACGCCCGCAGCCGCTTCGACAGCCGGATGCGCGCGCTCAGTCACGGCTGCGTCCGCACCCAGCATATCCTCGACCTCGCCACGCAATTGCTCGGTGACGACGGAGGCACATGGACGCCGGACAAGATCCAGGCGACGCTCGCCAGCAAGCGGACGGTCCAGGCGAACTTCGTCAAGCCGCTGCCGGTCTACATCGTCTATTTCACCTCGGCCGGTCTCAATGACGGCCGGATCGTCGACTACAATGACCTGTACGGCCGCGACACCAAGGCGCTGACCGCGCTCAACATGAAGGACGGCGGCGCGAGCCTGCCCAAGCCCAAGCCGCCGAAGCCGGCGAGCCAGGTCGCGTCGCGGTAAAGAAAACCCCGGCGCGATGGCCGGGGATGCATTGAACCGGAAGTCGAAGCCTTAAGCCAGCTTGTCGGCGTAGATCATGCGCCCGCCGGCGATCCGCCGCATCACTTCCCATTGGCTCTTGCGGCTCATCGCGAAGCAGCCTTCCGAGCGGCCGAGCTTGCCGTGGATGCCGATCATGTCGGGCTCGGCGTACCAGGCGTTGTGGATGACGATCGCGCGCGGCTCGGCATTGTAGTTCGACCAGTCGAGGCCGCGGACCTTCATCGAAAGCCCATATTTGCCGTGGTAATAATCGCCGGTCGTGTAGGTCCCGTTCGAGCTCGCATAGGAGCCGAAATCGTTGGAGAAGCGCTCGACATAGCCCGAATGGTCGGGGTCCGAGCCGCGGCCGTGGGCGACGAGGTGGCTGTCGACCGACCCGTTCATCAGGTCGACGAGGTGGAAACGCGGCTCGTTCGAGCCCTTCGAGAAGTCGACGATCGCCATCGTGTCGCGGGGCGCAATCCGGTGCTGGTCGAGCGCCGCCTTGGCGCGGGCGAACAGTTGCGGATCGATGCCGCCGACCGGCGATTGCGGCGCGGTGACGGGCGTCGCCGGCAGCGGCGCGAGCGGGTCGCTCAACGGCTGCCGCGGCGGGTAGAGCACCGACGGCAGCACGCTCGAACTCGCGGCGGATGACAGGATCGCCCCCGCAGCCCCGAACGCGCCGAGGCGCAACATTTCCCGACGATTCAACGACACGTATGCCCTCCCGAACGAAGCGCATGGTTTATCATTCAACAGGTTAACGGTCGCTAACCTTATCGTTCACGTTGCTCTTTCCATCGCTCCGGAAACTCGGTTCGTCGCAGGGGGGCCGCGAATGGTCCCGAATGTTCGCAGTGACGGCGATGGTTTGCGGCATCGGAAGGTTGCCGGCGGCTGAGTGAAACCGGGGGGTCTTCTACTTCCTCTACTTCGTGACCTTTACCGAACGGCGATCCGGCCGGCGGCGATGTGCGCGAGCCAGTCGCTCGTGCCGTCGATCTCGTCATCTTCGCGATGTTGGACACACTCTTCGATCGCCTCCGCGTCGCGGGGTCGCCGCTGGGCTCTGCGTTCCGTCTCTTTATCCGGGGGAAAATGCTGCATGCCGTCGTTCCTACGAAACAGGAGCAGCCCATTTATCGCATCCGGGCGGCTGTAGGACAGCTTTTTCGACTGGCTCAAAACGGGCGGAATCGTAGCCAGGGAATTGGCCGAATTGAGTGCACTGTCACCGTAATCAGGCACCGTAATCAGGTCTGCGCGTGAACGATCCCGGGAAACAGCCTGTACATGCCTTGCTCCTCAAGAGGAGCAGCCCATCTATCGCATCCGGGCGGCTGTAGGACAGCAGAATTTCATTCGACCATGGATCAGTCTGTCCCGTTAGGCGTCTGCGCGAAACGCTTGTCGATCCAACTCAAAATACACCACATGATGAAGCCGTCGACGAGAGCAAACGGAAGAGAGACGAGACCAAAGCGCGGCTCGGGGAAATTGATCATCGCGATAGCCACGACGTGAATAGCGGCAAATATTAAGATCGTGGCCCAGAACTGCCAATTCTGATTCTTGATTTCCAATTTTACAGAAATGATCGCGAAAAAAACTCCAAAGGCGACTGCCGAAGCCAGTGCTTTTTCTGCTGTCGAGACTAGCGAAACACCTACGTATACGATTCCAGCCAATAGAATCATGATCAGATTTATTTGACGATCACTCAATCTCTGGAGGTTCATGGCCCGGCCTTCCCAGACATACAAGCTTGATAATCCGCCGCGGTTTTCCGAAGGTCATGAACTGTTGAATAGGCTAGCGCAACGAGGCTGATTCTCCCAGCGACTTTCGACAACGTGGGCGCTAGCCCGAAAGCATGGGCCTCCTTATGAGCGTAGGCGGCTCCTGCGGCCGCAGCATCCTTTTCAGCGATTCCTGCGCCTATTCCGATAACTCCAACGATGCTGGCTCCAATTGCCTTTGCGACGCGGCCAACAGGACTCACCTCGATGAGCCCTCCTAGAAGATCTAGACTTAATCCTATGCCGTTCTCCTTTGCGGCAAAAGCGAGGCATTGGGTCTGCGTGGGCTTCGGCTTTTCCCTCGTCGAACTCCGCTCCTCAGTAGCTGAGATGAATGCTGCGGCCATAGCCGGAATCCCACGGAGCAGGTTGAAGCCGCCGAGTCTGCCCATGCTGATGAGAAGAGCCGGTCTAAGGCCGCTGCAGGTGATAGCCCCTCCAATGACCGGGCATGGATTTTCGGGAGGAGGTTCGAGGGGAGGCAGCGCGCCCAATCCGAACGGGTCATTCAAGTTCACCGGATCGTTCAGCACATAGGCGTAGAGGTTGGGCGAACCGGCGTACCCAATCGGATCGGTCTGGCCGAAGATCCCGAGGTGCGGCAGGTAGGCACGGGCCTTGTAGTCGTAAAGCCCGGCCTCGCTCAGCCACCGCTGGCTGGTGTACTGGAACCGCCCGGAGTTGGTGGCCTGCGGCCGGCCGTACTCGTCGTAGCGATTGAGGGCGATGAGCGCGCCGCTGCTGTCGGTGAGCGAGATGATGCTGCCGCGCTCGTCGGTGCCGATGAACCGGCGGTCGGTGGTACCCGAGCCTTCATACTGGACGATCGGCTCATCCATCCCCGGCCCGAACACGAACCGCCGCTGGAGCGCGTTGCCGCCGTCATATTCGGCGAGCGGGTCGAGATCGTCATAGGCGAAGCGCGTCGTCGCCGCGCCGGCAACCTGCTGCAGGCGCAGCGCCGGATCGTAGGCCAGGGTCACGCCGCCCGAGGCCGAGGTCAGCTGGTTCTGCGACGAATAGCCGTAGGTCTTGCCCGACTGCGGCTCAGTGGTGATGTTGCCCTTCGCATCCCATCCCGCCGCCGAGCCGCCGATCGTCGCCTGCTGGTTGAGGCCGTTGCTGGTCGTGGCGGTCGAGCCGCGACTTCTCGGCACGGATGGAGCTTAATCCAAATCGGTCGGCGAGGAAACAGCCGTTCGACCCGCCCGCGGGTTGAACGGTGAGCGCCGCCCTGCTAAGGCGCCGCGCTCCGCGGGAGGCCAAGCCCTCCGGCGACCACTATTTCATCCTCAAGAAGGGTTGTGACGGCAGTTTATGCAAATCATCGTTCGCGACAATAATGTCGAGCAGGCGCTGCGCGCGCTCAAGAAGAAGCTGCAGCGCGAGGGCGTCTACCGCGAGATGAAGCTGCGCCGCCACTACGAGAAGCCGTCGGAAAAGCGCGCCCGCGAGCGCGCCGCCGCGATCCGCCGCGCCCGCAAGCTCGAGCGCAAGCGCGCCGAGCGCGAA
>Ga0070696_100002968_pt1 | contig 11260 bp, 7 predicted proteins | sample KBSK1253metaG_FD_65474 | JGI IMG/M metagenome (GOLD analysis project Ga0070696, IMG submission 65474) | Corn, switchgrass and miscanthus rhizosphere microbial communities from Kellogg Biological Station, Michigan, USA - KBS K1-25-3 metaG | ecosystem: Host-associated > Plants > Roots >... | reverse complement strand
GAGCAAAGCATCGCCCTCCTGCGCGACTACATCACGCGCCAGTTCGTAACCCAGGGCATGATCGCCGACTTCAGCATTCGCCGGGTCGACCCCAACAACCCGCATGCGCATATCTTGCTTACGCTGCGCAAGGCAACCGCCTCAGGGTTCGGATCCAAAGCGCGCGAATGGAATCGGAAGACCAATCTCTTGGATTGGCGCTCGGCCTGGGCGGAGCGGACCAACCAACACCTGGCGCGCGCCGGCCACGATGCGCGCATCGATCATCGGACGCTCGAAGCACAGCAGGTGGAGCTCACACCCGCACGCAGGATCGGAGTCGGCGGCGGGCGGCCCATCGGGCCGGGATTACCGAAACATCTAGAGGACCGCATTGCGGAGCAGCAGAAGATCGCGACTCAGAATGCCGAAACCATTCTCGAAGACCCTACCGCGGCACTTCGAGCGCTAACCCGTCGGCAGGTAACCTTTACGCGCCAAGACCTCGCCAATTTTTTGCAGTCACGAACCGGCCCCGGGCAACTCGAATCGGTGCTGCTTGCCATCATGACTTCCAGCGAGCTCGTGGCGCTGCGTCCGGACGGCGAAGGCGAAGCTCGCTTCACCAGTCGCGACCTGCTCGAGGCAGAGAAGTCGCTGATAAAACGAGTCACGGCCATGGCCACACGGCGCGGTCACGGCGGCTCGTCCCAGTTGCCGGCGTCGGCGGCATCGCCGCGGCTACCGTCCGCGGAGCAGCGCCGCGCGTTCGAATATATCGTCGGTGATGGAGACTGCAAGGTCCTTGCCATGCCGGCCGGCAACGACAAGAGCGCGCCTCTCGCGGCCGCGCGCGAGGCCTGGGAGGCCCAAGGCCTCCGAGTCCTGGGCGCCGCGCTCTCGAGCACCGCGGTCAAGAGCTTGGCGGCCGAGTCGGGCATCGAGTCGCGTACTCTCGAAAGTCATGAGCGCGAATGGCTGCAGGGTCAAAACCCCCTGACTCCGAATGATGTGATCGTGATCGATGACTCGGAGATGATCGGCATCAAACAGTTGGAACGGATACTCGCTGCCGCCGACAAGGCGCGCGCCAAAGTCGTGCTGATGGGGGACTCGACGCAGCTCGCGGCCATGGGCGCAATGTCTCCGCTGCACGGCCTTATTGCGATGGCAGGGCCACGGTGACGGGCAGCGCCCTGCTAAAACAGCGACGCGCCAGGCATCTACGATCCCCGCTCAGGCAGTCTTCGCCACACGCCGCCCCGCCGCGTCGATCACCAGCTCACCGTCCTCCTTGGCGAAAGGTCCCTTCTGCGCCAGCGGCAGAATTTCCAGGACCACCTCCGACGGCCGGCACAACTTCACGCCCCAAGGGGTCACCACGATGGGTCGGTTGATCAGGATGGGATGCGCAAGCATCTGATCGAGCAGCTCGCCATCGGTCCAGTGCGCCGACCCAAGGTCGAGCTCCGCATAGAGCCGCTCCTTCGCGCGAAGCAAATCTCGCGCCGCCAGGTTCATGCGCTCGATCAAAGATTGCAGCGTCGCGCGCGCCGGAGGAGTTTTTAGGTACTCGATGATCACGGGTTCCACACCGGCATTTCGAATCAACGCCAGTGTATTGCGGGACGTGCCGCAAGCGGGGTTGTGATAAATGGTGACGTCCGTCATTTGTCGTCCCGGAATTTGACGGCCGCATGGGTGCCGTCGCAATAGGGCTTGTTCTGCGAGGCTCCGCAGCGGCACAGGGTCACGCGGTTGCGCACCTCGTATTCAAATCCATCCGCGCCCACCACCTTCACGCCGCCCCTGAGCCACAGGGGCCCCGAACACTCATTGACGGGATCTTCAATCAAACCAATCGAAGGCTCGTACGCGGGCTCGATCGGCTCTCCGGTGGCATTGTCCCAGGCGACCAGCCGCCCCGACGGACAATCGCAGGACTCGCGCACGAAATGCTTCTTTGCCGCGGCATCGCCCGTTTCATTCACCAGATTCCACACCTGCCCATGCGGATCGCAGAAGCGCGCGAAGGCGCACAAGCTCTCCACATCCGTCAACGACATGGTGGGGCCACGGCTGATCGTGGCTTGCTGTTGATACGTCGCGCGGCTGGCCGTTTCGGTGCCGTCGAAATCCACCTTGCTATGGGTGCCGTCGCAATAGGGTTTGTTCCCGCTTTGCCCGCAGCGGCACAACGCATACTGCGCCTTCGCGGGAAACGCCTGCCCCTGTATCCACTTGACCGACTCGCCGGCCGCATCTGTGCCGATAGTTTGCTTGCTCATCGCCAGGTTTCCCGTAACCATGTACGGGCCGTCCTTGGTAATCCGAACTCGTGGGCCGGTCGGTCTCTCTGAATGCATCGCGTAACTCCGGTCGAGGCGGCAATGGAAAACTTATCGTTTCGAGTAGGTGGCCGGGATCATACTATGAACCCCCACCGGAGGCTTCACGTGGCTGAGCTGGTTACCGCCTTTCAAATGGCCGAGCTTACGCAGGCTGCCGAGCTCGTGTACCGGGTGCTGCCTGCGACGCCGCAGTATGCGTGGCCGAAGCTCGGTCGCCGCGCCGGTTGCACGGTGTGGGTCAAGCACGAGAATCACACGCCCACCGGCGCGTTCAAGGTCCGAGGCGGCATCGTTTACCTGGACCGTCTTTGCCGGGCGCAGCCGAAAATCCCCGGCGTCATATCGGCGACGCGCGGCAACCATGGCCAATCCATCGCCTTTGCCGCCGCACGGGCCGGCGTTCCCGCGACAATCTATGTGCCCGTCGGCAATTCCCCCGATCAGAATTCCGCGATTGCGGCGCTCGGCGCCCGGGTCGTCGAATTCGGCGCCGACTTCGACGCGGCCAAGCACGAAGCGTTTCGCGTAGCGGCTGCCCAAGGGCTGCATTTCATTCCATCATTCCACCGGGATCTCGTCGCCGGTGTCGCGACCTACGCGCTCGAGTTGTTCCGCTCGGTGGGCAAATTGGATGCCGTGTACGTCGGCGTGGGCATGGGATCGGGAATCTCAGGATTGATCGCCGTGCGCGACCTGCTTGGACTCAAGACGGAGATCGTGGGCGCCGGCGCCAGCAAGGCGCCGGCCAATGCGCTGTCGTTCGCCGCCGGACACCCCGTCGTGGCTCCCTCCGCACGAACCTTTGCGGACGGTGTGGCGACGCGCGAACCCAATGCCCAGGCCATCGCCGCCATTTGTCGCGGCGCCGCGCGCATCGTCGAAGTCGGCGAAGATGACATCGCCGAGGCGATGCGGATTTATTTCGACGACACCCATCACGTGGCCGAAGGCGCCGGCGCAGTTTCGCTCGCGGCGCTGCTCAAGGAACGGGAACGTATGAAGAATAAGAACGTCGCCGTCATCCTCAGCGGCGGCAATATCGAGCGAGCTCGCTTCTTGCAGGTCTTGGGCGGCAGCACGCCCGCCGCGGCCTAGCTGGGCCGCACGGCGATGGTGAACATCGGCCTCGGCGACAAGCGTTGAGTCTGGAAGCGTCGAGTCCGGCGCGCGCGCGTTTCCGCGGGAACGCCTGTGGATAACTAACGGATTGCCCAAGCCGTTAGGTCAGCAGGCCCCCTAGGCACGTCGCCCCATTCCCAGTATCCGCGCTGCTGCAGGGTGACAACTCCGAGGAGGCGTTCGCCGAACTGGTGCGGCAGCATGCGGCCAGCGGAGTGTCCGGCGTAGTGCCGAAATTTCTCGATGCACAGAACGAATGCGTTACGCTGGGGCCGCACAAGAAAGCCACCCTGCTCACGCGCCGGCACATCATCAAGGGATCGTCCCGCCAATTGCCGTTCGTGGCGTTGAACGAGCACCTGTGTATGCAGGTGGCGGCCAAGGTGTCGCCGGCTGCGACCACCGAAGTCTCCCGCGGCGGTCAGGCGCTGGTGGTGCATCGTTTCGACGTGGGGACGGACACGGCCAGCCGCATTGGGGCCTGGAGGACTTCTGCGCACTGCTGGGTCTGCGCCCGGCGGCCAAGTACGAAACCACCTGGGAGCGCATCGCCAAGGCCGTGCGCGATCATGTGCCGGGCACGCAGCGGCTCGATACGTTTCGTCAGCTTGCTACCACGCTGGTGCTTACCTACGCGCTGCGCAACGCCAACTGCCACGCCAAGAACATCGCATTGCTGTACACCTCGCGCGCCGATGTCCACATCGCGCCGGTGTATGACATGCTCACCACCAGCGTCTATGCCGGCTATCAGCACAACCCGCCTGGCATCGGCTTCATGGGCAAGAAGACCTGGGCACCGGGCAAGACCCTGCAGAAGTTCATCGCCGCCACTTTCGGCATTGCCGTGAAGGAGCAACTGCAAATCGTCGAGGCGATCGGGCAAGCCGTCAGCGAAGTGGCCCCGGCAGTGCGCGCGGCGATGGCCGAACATCCGGCCTTTGCCGACATTGGCAAGCGCATGCTGCTGGCGTGGGAAGAGGGGATCATCGGCCTGCGCGACAAGCGGGTTTATGCGCTGGGCGATGCGGTGTCGAGTAAAGTCGCGATGGGCACCGTAGATGTCGATCCTCGATGATCGGAAGCTCGCACTACAAACAAATCACTTGAAGAAATGCCGCTTCCAATCGCCTCAAGGCCGGACATTGGCAGGCGCGTGCAGCCTGGCTTTCACCCACGGCGCCGCCTGCGGCCTGAATACCTTGCGATCGGAGCTGCCGGCCGCGTGATGCCTCTCTTCCTTTTCGCAGCGTTGAAGTACGCCGCCAAAATGCCAACAAAAGAAAAACCTACCGAATCGCGAGGGCCAGTCCCGGAGCGCGTCAAACCGGTTTAGCGCGTTAATCCGCCGCATCCTGTTTGGTAAGCGTAGTCGGTATGGATGCTTATAGAATTGCGCTCCTGCACGATCCAAAATTTAGACCCGCTCCGTTTAAGCAAATAGTCGAATAAATTCGCACAACTTAGACGGTACTTTCTGCTGCTAGTCGCCAATATGGCGGGGTACATAAGTCCCTTCAAGTAGAACTCGTTGCCGCTGTCACCACTCGATTCGAGAACGGCTAACGGATCGGTAACCCAGTTCTTTGTTGGATCTGGTCTAGCCCATAGGTACCAAGCTTCGAGCTCGTGACCGGGCGCAATCGGCAGGTGCCTCCTCCATAACAAAGGAATGCAGTACACGACATCCGAGCCTCCGATCTGTTTGAACCAAGGGAGGGCAAATTCGCTCGGAATCGCGAGCCTCTTCTCCACGTCGTCAATTGTTCCAGTCCTGGGATGGACTGGCTGCATCGCAGCGTATTCTATGGGATCTTCACTCATAACTAATTGAATTTACAACAAGAAAAAATGCTTCTGAAGTACTTGAATATGGGATGTCTTGGCTGCATTATACCCGTTGATCTACAGCTTGGTTCTCTAGCCTGCTAAAGTTGCGAGTGGCCTCGTCCGATAGGGAGGAGGAATGTTCGTTATGACTGATCGATTTCGCGGCAGTCTTCGCGGCGCTGAAGCAATATCGCGCACCAATACCCAATGACAATTCGCTTTACGTTCGATGCAGAAAAAGCGCTTGAGGCGCTTGTGTACATCGTTTCTAAAACGGGCGCGGATTTATACGGCACTCTCAAGATCTACTACAATGCCGATAAAATGCATCTGCATAAATTTGGCAGGTTTATTTCGGGAGATTATTACAAGGCGCTTCCATATGGCCCTGTTCCACAAGGCGCATACGACATTCTGCATTACGTTCGAGGCACTCATACAGCGTCGCCGGTACCGCAGGCACGTTCCGCACTGCGCTTCAAGGGACAAAAAGATTTGGAGGCCCTACGGCAAGCTGATTTGGATGTCCTCAGTAAGACCGATTTGGAATGTCTGGACGCGGCAATTTTGCGAGACGGAAAGAAGAGATTCTGGCAGTTAAAAAAAGAAACTCATGACGCTGCATGGCGTGCGACGCTGGGAAACCAAGAAATAGCTGTGGAAGCGATCGCGGGTATGGCTGACGAGCGCCGACGTGAGGAATTACTGCAATACCTCGCGGATCGATATCCGGATACGAGTATCTGATTGACGCCGGACCTCCGGCCCGGGGCAATCGTCTTTGCGTATATCGCCACGATTACGCCGCCGAAAGACAAATTCGGGCTAATTGCGCACATCGACATTGATAGAGACTCGGCGGCTCTATTTCTAATCCATACAGAATTACCGAAATTCGTACAATCGGAGCCGGACCTCATTAAAGGCGTGACCAAAATAGATAAACTCAACCATGCCTTCTTAAATTACGACTCATGGATTCGATTTGGCGATGTACACGCGTGCTCTTATTCGAGTCTAGTCAGGCAAGCTCATGCCAATTCGCGCCTGTTTTGCGGTTATGCATCTGATGCCCTGTTAGAAAGGCTACTCAGGCTAATTCCTGAATCTCCGGAATTGTCGCCACGATGGCAGACCAAATATTGCGATTCGCTGCGACCTTACATTCAGAGCGAGCCGAAATCATAGTGGTGATTCCACTCAAGCGCACAATTTATGCTGCAGGCGTGGGAATAGAGATTCACCGGTCTGCGCGACAAGCGGGCGAAAATTTCAATCGAAGTTCAGTCGAGTCTGGCGACAACGCGCGTTTCCGCGGGAACGCCTGTGGATAACTGGCCCCTCGATAACGGACCTTGATCGGGACCGGGATGCCTGCCAGAAGCCCGAGTGTGACGAAACATCTCTATCGCACACCGCCGCGGTAAGGATCCGATAGTGGGTAGCAATCCAATCACTCACGCTTCACTGCTGTCGGCCATCGCGTTTCGCTGCTGCACCTGGTCGGAGCGCTGGTTCCCCGATGCCTTTGTATTCGCGATTCTGGCCGTCGCCGTGGTGGCGATCGGTGCGGTGGGCATTGGGGTCGCGCCGGCAGTAGTGGCACAGAACTTCGGCTCCGGCTTCTGGAGCCTGATTCCCTTCACCATGCAGATGAGCTTCATCATCATCGGCGGCTATGTCACCGCCGATTCGCCCCCTGTCGCGCGCATCGTGCGGCGGCTGGCGGCCGCGCCGCGCAGCGGCCGCGAGGCCGTGGCGCTGGTCGCGCTGTTCGGCATCCTGCTGTCGCTGATCCACTGGGGCTTGAGCCTGGTGCTTGCCAGCCTGCTGGCCCGCGCCGTGGCACAGCGCACGGATTTGCGCGTGGACTATCGAGCCGCCGGCGCGGCGGCCTGCCTGGGCCTGGGCTCGGTGTGGGCCTTGGGCCTGTCCTCGTCCGCTGCGCTGTTGCAGGCGAATCCCGGCAGCATGCCGGCGGCGCTGCTCGCCGTGACCGGCGTGATCCCCTTCAGCGAGACCATATTTCTTTGGCAGTCATTGCTGCTCGCGGCGATTCTGACGGCGACGAGTACATGGATCGCTTGGAAATCCGCGCCCGCAGATGCGCAGGCGCAGACGGCGCAGGAGATGGGAATCGATCTGGCGCAAGGCCGAGCAATTCCAGGGCGTAGCCACGAAATCTTGGCACCGCGCACGCGTCCGGGCGAGTGGCTGGAATACAGCCCGCTGGGGACACTGTTCATCGCCGCGCTGGGCCTCGTTTGGTTGGCGCATGAATTCGCATCCAAGGGCGTGGTGGCGGCGATATCCAATCTCAACACCTACAATTTCATGTTTCTCATCGCGGGCCTGCTGCTGCAGTGGCGGCCGCGCCGCTTCATCGACTCGGTGGCGCGCAGTGTGCCCAGCGTCGCCGGCGTGCTGATTCAGTTTCCCTTCATCGGATCGATCGCGGCCATCTTGACGGGCGCCAGGAACGGCGCGGGACAGACTCTGGCAGGCATGCTGGGTCATGCGTTCACGCATATAGCCAGTCATGCCACCTTTGCCCCCATCATCGGCGCGTACTCGGCATTGCTGGGTCTTTTCATGCCCTCGGGCGGCGGCAAGTGGATCATCGAAGCGCCCTATGTGATGCAGGCGGCCAATGCGCTGCACTATCACCTGGGCTGGGTGGTGCAAATCTACAATGCAGCCGAAGCGCTGCCCAACCTGATCAATCCCTTTTGGATGCTGCCGATGTTGGGCATACTCAAGTTGCGCGCGCGGGATCTCATCGGATTCACCTTCGTGCAGTTCATGATCAGCCTGCCGCTGGTGCTGCTCTTGTTATGGCTGCTGGGCATGACGCTGATCTATCACCCGCCGCTGATTCCGCCCGTGCGCGCCGACTCGCCGGCGACAGTCTCGTCCGCGACGGCCGCGGCGATGCGGGTCAGTCCCGCTTCGATCGCTTGCCGGACTTCGTCGTTGAGCCGCCGCGGGTCCTTGCCGGTGGATTCGATGGGCTCGCCGATGATCACGCGAATGGTACCGGCCTTTTTCAAAAAACCGCGCCTGGGCCAGAACGCGCCGGCGTTGTGCGACAGCGGCACCACGCACTTGCCGGTGCTGGTCGCGAGCAGCGCCCCGCCGACCCCGAATTTGCGCGTCTCGCCGGCGATCACCCGCGTGCCCTCGGGGAAAATAATGATCCACAGACCGGCCGCGAGCCGCGCCTTGCCCTGCTCGATCACTTGATTCACGGCGCGGTGTCCCTCGCCGCGATTGATGGCGATGGGCCGCAGCAGCTTCAGCCCCCAGCCGACGAAGGGTATCCACAGCAACTCGCGCTTCAGCACCCAGACCTGCGGCGGGAATATCACGAATTGCGCCACGGTTTCCCACGCCGAGGTGTGGTTGCTCATTACGATGTGGTTGCCCGCCGGAATGCGCTCGCGGCCCTCCACCGTGTACTTGAGCCCGCACAGAGCCCCAAGCATCCAAAATAAAATGCGCGCCCAGGTGCGTGCGATCGCAAACTGCGCGGAGTACGGCAGCCAGAAGCACAGCGCCATGAACCCGCCGAACAGGCAGGCGGACGCCATCATGTAGGTGGTGAACAGCAGCGACCGCAACAGCTGCACCGTTGCTTCAGCCCGGCAGGCGCGACAGATCGGCCACGCCGCCCAGCAGCCGCTGCACGTCGCGCAGCAGGGCGAGACGGTTGTTGCGCCGGTCCATGTCCTCGTCCATCACTAAGACGTGCTCGAAGAACTCGTCCACCGGCGCCCGCAGGGCGACCAATGCGTGCAGGCTCTCCGTGTAGCGGCGCTCCTGCGTCGCGCCGAGCACGGGATCGCGCAACTCGCCGAGAACCTGGTGCAGCTGCCGTTCGGCTTCCTCGGTCAGCACCCCTGGGTTCACCGCCCCATCGCCGGCGAGCGGCGCCTTCTTCAGGATATTCACGATGCGCTTGTTGATGGCCGCGAGCACTGCCGCATCCGGCAGCAGCAGAAACCCTTTCAACGCATTGAGGCGCGTCACCGCATCCAAGGGCGAGTGCGGGCGGTTCGCCAGTACCGCATCGATGATCTCGGGCGTGTTCCCGGGTTCCTCCAGCAATGAACCCCGCAGCCGCTCGGCGATGAAATCGTAAACTTCGTCGACCACGGCGGGCCGCTGCACGGGCTGTGCAGCGGCCGCCGCGCTCAGCAATTCGAGCAAATCCAGATCCAGGCGGCCCTCGAGAAGGATGCGCAGGAGCCCCAAGGCGGCGCGGCGCAGGCCGAAGGGATCCTTGGCGCCGGTCGGCCTCTGCTCGATCGCAAAAATGCCCACCAGGGTATCGAGCTTGTCGGCCAGCGCCAGCGCCTGGCCCGTCTTGGTCGTGGGCAGTGCATCGCCGGCATATCGCGGGCGGTAGTGCTCTTCCAATGCCAGCGACAACTCTCTCGACTCACCCTGTGCCTCGGCGTAGCAGCGGCCCATGGTGCCCTGCAGCTCCGGAAACTCGCCCACCATGGCCGTCATCAAATCGGCCTTGGCGAGCTCGGCGGCCCGCCCCACGTCGGCGCCGGCGCCGATGCGGCCGCCGATCAACCGCGAAAGCTTCGCCACGCGCAGGGTCTTGTCGGCGTAGCTGCCGAGCTTGGTCTGAAACGTCACGCCACTCAGTTTCGCCGCATGCGCCTGGAGCGGAATCTTGAGGTCCTGTTCCCAGAAGAACACCGCATCGCTCAAACGCGGCCGCACCACTCGTTCATTCCCTTCCCGTACCTTGGCGGGGTCGCGGCTCTCGATGTTGCTCAACGTCACGAACCATCCCGACAACTTGCCGTCCGCACCCTGCACCGCGAAATACCGCTGATGGCCTTGCACGGTCGCGATCACCACCTCGCGCGGCAGGCTCAAGAACCGCCGCTCGAATTGGCCCGCCACCGGCACCGGCCACTCGACCAAGGCAGTGACTTCATCGAGCAAGGCATCTTCGATCAGCGCAACGGCGCCCGGCCCGCTGGCCGCCGCGGCCGCCGTGACGCCGGCGCGAATCAGTTCGCGGCGGATCGCAAAATCGGCCACCACCCGGGCGCGCCGCAGCCTGCTCGCGTAGCCCTTGGCCGACTTGAGCGTGATGGGCCGCGGCGCATGGAAGCGATGGCCGTGCGTCACGCGTCCCGCGTCGAGCCCCAGCACCCGGGCCGGCACCACCTCATCGCCGTACAGCAAGACCACGCTGTGCACCGGCCGCACGAACTCCACGGCGTGTGCCCCCCAGCGCATGCGCTTCGCGATCGGCAATGCGGCAACGGCATGATTGACGATATCGCCCAGCAGGCTGGTGGTTGCGGCGCCGCGTTCGATGCCGCGGAACACCAGCCAGGAGCCCTTGTCGGTGGTCAGGCGCTCGAGTGCCGTGACGGGCACGGTGCAATTCCTGGCGAAGGCCGCCGCCGCCTGAGTCGGCGCGCCCTGCGCGTCGAAGGCATTCTTGAGCGGAGGTCCACGCTTTTCCACCCGGCGGTCGGGCTGATGCTCTGCCAATTTTTGCACCCACACGGCGAGGCGCCGCGGTGTCGCGTAGCCATGAATTTTGCCGTGCGGGATGCCCGCGCCGTCGAGACCCCTGGCGAGGCCCTCCGTCAGTGCGTTCGACAAACTTGACAGCGTGCGCGGCGGAAGCTCCTCCGTGCCGAGTTCGAACAGCAGGTCGCGCGCGCTCATCAGGCGACTCGTTGCGTCGCAGGATCTTGGAGAGTCGCGGCGTCTTTGAGCAGCGGGAAGCCCAGCGCCTCGCGGCTGGCGCGATAGGCTTCGGCCACGCCGCGCGCCAGGGTGCGCACGCGCAGAATGAAGCGCTGCCGTTCGGTGACGGAGACCGCGTGCCGCGCATCCAGTAAATTGAACGCGTGTGAAGCCTTCACCATCTGCTCGTAGGCGGGCAGCACCAATTTATCCTGGAGCAGGCGCCGGCACGCGATTTCGTGCGCATCGAATTG
>Ga0070696_100002967_pt1 | contig 11261 bp, 6 predicted proteins | sample KBSK1253metaG_FD_65474 | JGI IMG/M metagenome (GOLD analysis project Ga0070696, IMG submission 65474) | Corn, switchgrass and miscanthus rhizosphere microbial communities from Kellogg Biological Station, Michigan, USA - KBS K1-25-3 metaG | ecosystem: Host-associated > Plants > Roots >... | reverse complement strand
CGCCTGAGGTCGTGCAGCTGGTACACGGCCAGGGCTCGGTCGTCGGTCGCGCGCTGGTCGAACACGCGGACGTGCCGGTCATCTCGTTCACGGGTTCGACGGAAACGGGCTCTGCGATCGGCGCGACGTGCGGCAAGATGCACAAGCGGTTGTCGCTCGAAATGGGTGGGAAGAACGCGATGATGGTGATGGACGACGCCGATCTGGATCTGGCGCTCGACGGGGTGCTGTGGGGCGCGTTCGGCACCACGGGCCAGCGCTGCACGGCGACCAGCCGGCTGATCCTGCACGACAAGATCCACGACCGGTTCGTGCAAATGCTGACCGACCGCGCCGCGAAGCTGCGGCTCGGCCCCGGGCTCGACGACAAGACGGAGGTCGGTCCCCTGATTCACGAAGAGGCGCGGCAGAAGGTCGCCGAGTACGTCGACATCGCGAAGAAGGAAGGCGCGAGCGTGGCGCTGGGCGGCAAGATCCCGCAGGGGGACAAGCGGCTCGAGTGCGGCTGGTTCTATGAGCCGACGGTGCTCACCGGCGTGAAGCCCGGGATGCGGGTCGAGCAGGAAGAGATTTTCGGCCCCGTTCTGGCGGTCATCAAGACGAAGGATCTGACCGAGGCGATCCGCATCAACAACGGTGTGAAGTACGGGTTGTCGAGCTCGCTCTACACGCGCGACATCAACGGCGCATTCCAGGCGATGACCGATCTGGACACCGGCATCACCTACGTGAACGCGCCGACGATCGGGGCGGAGGCCCATCTTCCCTTTGGCGGTGTCAAGCAGACCGGCAACGGACACCGCGAAGGAGGGTGGGAGGTCTACGACTTCTACTCCGAGACCAAGACGATCTACGTCGACTACTCGGGCACGTTACAGCGCGCGCAGATCGATACGCCTACGGAGTGCTAACTACTTCTCTCGTCTATCCCCTCGACGCACGCCAAGCCGCTCGCCAACAAGGGGGCCTAGGCTTGCGCGGAGCGCCGTGCGAGGATGGACATGGCGCTACGGCCGCCACAGCGGTTTTTCTTCTCTCTGTGCCGGGGTGTTGGTAAGCCGCGTCGGGTTCGTGCCGTCTGCGTTCATCACGTAGACGTCGCCGTAGAAATTGCGGGAGGAGCGGTTGGAGTAGAAGGCAATTTTCCGGCCGTCGGGCGACCACGCCGCAGAAGCGTCATCCAACGCATTGATCGTGAGGTTCACGACCGCGCTCCCATCGGCGTTCATCACGTAGATTTCGGGGTTGCCGTCGCGGTAGGACTGGAAGGCGATCTTCTGGCCGTCGGGCGACCACGCCGGACTACCGTCCCAGGCCGCATTGTTCGTGAGGTTCACGACCGCGCTCCCATCGGCATTCATTACGTAGATCTCTCCGCCGTCGTCCTGCACAAACGCGATCTTCCGGCCGTCCGGTGACCACGCTGGGTCCACGTCGCGATGAGAGGGTCTGTTCGTGAGCCTGGTCTGAGCGCTCCCGTCCGCGTTCATTACATAGATCTCGTCGTTCCCGTCCCGGCGTGACGAGAACGCGATTTTCCGGCCGTCGGGCGACCACGCCGCAGCGTAGTCTAGGGCCGCATTGTTCGTGAGGTTCGCTACCGCGCTCCCATCGGCGTTCATCACGTAGACGTCGCCGTTCCCATCGCGGGTGGAGTAGAAGCCGATCTTCTGGCCGTCCGGCGACCACCCGAAACTGAGGTCAAAGGCCCCATTGTTCGTGAGGTTCACGACCGCGCTCCCATCGGCGTTCATTACATAGATCTCGTCGTTCCCGTCCCGGCGTGACGTGAACACGATCTTCCGGCCGTCGGGCGACCACGCTCTAACGTAGTCATAGGCCGCATTGTTCGTGAGGTTCGCGACCGCGCTCCCATCGGCATTCATTACATAGACCTCGTAGTTCCCTTCCCCAACAATTGACAACGCGAACACGGGCAGCTCCACCGCAATGGCCCCGGTGTCGCTCACGCCCTCACTCGTCGCCGTCACGCCCGCCGCACCCGCGCTGACCCCTGTCACTAACCCGCTCGCATCCACAGTCGCCACGGCCGCATTGTCGGTCGTCCAGGTTATCGCGCGCCCGGCGAGGACCTTGCCGTTCGGGTCCCGGACCTTCGCGGACAGCTGTTTCGTCGCCTGCACGAGCAACGCCGCCGATGCCGGGCTGACCGTCAGTGAAGCGACCGGCAGGGGTGGAATGACCGTGACGGACGCGGTCGCGCTCGCGGTCCCGCTGATGGCACTGATGCTGACGCTTCCTGGACCCACGCCGGTCACGGTGGCGAACGCGAGCCCGGCGCTCCCAGCGCTGTCCGCCGCAACGGTCGCCATTGCCACGTCGCTGCTGGTCCAAGTGACGGACGGCGTGTGAAGCAAGCGTCCGCTCGAGTCGCGCACAGTCGCTGTCAGAATGATCGTGTCGCCCGAAGCCCCGACGGTCGCCTCCGGGGGCATGACCTCCACCGCCGCGGGAGGTCCCGCGATCACATGGACGCGCGCTCCCGCGACGACGTCGTTCGACCTCGCCGTGACGTCGTATGTTCCCGTCGCCAGCCCGGTCAGCATCCCACTCGGGGAAACCGTGAGGCCAGTGGGATCGCTGGTGGACCAGACCGGCTGGTCGATCAGCTCTGTGCCAGCGGCGTCCTGCACCGTGGCCGTCATCTGGTAGGTCGCCCCGGCCAGGTACACCGTGTCCGGCGACACGGTGATCGACGCTGCTGGGCCGGTCGAAGATTGTCCCGTCTGGAACGGTACGGTGACTCCCGTTTCGAGCGCGTCTCCGTCGAGGTCTCGCACCGCCCCACTCACGACCAGTCGGTAGTCGGTATTCCGAGAGAGGGGCGCGGACGGGACGAACGCCACGGTCGCTCCGGTCCCCTGGAGCACGCGCACTGTGCCCGCCACGGGGAACTGGCCACGGAAGAGCTGCAGCGAAGACCCAGACAGCGACGCCTCGGCAATGGGCTCGCTAAAGACGACGACGATCGCCGAGTTGAGTGGGACATCGGTTTTCTTTCGGGGCGGCCCGGTACGGACGACGACCGGGGGCCTCCTCGCGGCTACAGGGACGCGGAGCACGCGAAGGGCGGCGCCGCCGGCATCCGTCATGCGGATCTCGATCGTGTCGCCTGGCTGCGCGGCGACCGCGACGGGATCGAAGCCTCCATCCCGCACCGTCGTGAAGATCGGCGCCCCGTCGCCGACCAGGCGGATGGCCGCGTCCCTGCTCCCGATCGGTGCAGTACCAGGTGGCAGGGACACCAACGCCACGCTGTCTTCGGCGCCGTTGCTGCTCAGGAACGCTGGGCCGACGGTGGCGGAAGCAGTGAGGCCGGCGGCCGCGATGGGATCGGAGACGACCACGTCGGTCAACGTTGGGTCGCAGCAGTCCGGACCTGGAATGTCGGAGCAGGTACTCATCCACGCGAACGCAATCAGCATTACGAACCTGTGCCTGATTCCGGTGCGCGGTGGCATCGCATAACGCTTCACGGCTCCGTGGTACGGACGCCACACCCCAGACTGCTCGCGGCGCTTCATCGGCCCCTCACCAGGGCAAACCCCGCCCAGAAGAACGGATGCGCCGTCCGCCTCTCGTGCGCCGCCGCCCGCTGCGCCAAGGCGAGTGCCTCGGCCTCCGGCCGCCCTGCCGCAAGGTCGGTGTAGAAGCGCTTCATGAACCGCGCTGTCGCGAGATCCTGCACCGGCCACAACGTCGCGAGCACGTTCGACGCGCCGGCGTAGAGGAAGCCTTGCACTAGCCCCACCCAGTCGTCCCCCGGCGGCACGTCCGCCAGCGCTCCCGCACCGAGACCTGTCTGACAGGCGCTCAAAACTAGCAGTCGGGCATTGAGCGTCAGCCCGAATACCTCGTGCACTTCGAGCCGGCCATTCTCGCCACCGCCGGCGCCCAGCTCGACGAACGAGAACAGCGGATTGTGCTTGTTGAGCACACCGTAGGTCGCGAGGTGAACGATCTCGCGCCCCGGCGCGAGCGCTCGGAATGCGTGCTCTGACGCCTGTGTGCCGACCAGCACTTGCGCGCGCTCGCGATGGATTTGTCTGATCGCGGCGACCTCGGCGGCGGACCCCGGCAGCGTGGTCACCCGAGGCGCGAGGGCGAGGACGCCCGCGGAGGCAGAGATTGGACGATTGCGCAATTGCAGCCACACGGTGGCCGACGGGACGTACTGGAGGACGTAACGCGCCACGAGCGGTTGACCGGTCGCCCCCGGCTCGAGCAATGCAGCAAACGGCAAGTAATGCAATTCTCCGTGTGGAGCGATGAACAGGCTCTGCCTGCCCGCAAGGAGGCCGGTCTCCTGTACTGGAGCTATCAGGTGTTGATACAGTCGTCGCATCGGCGCGCGCCAGGCCGAGCGCGCCGCTCCCTCGCTGGGACTTGCCACTGTCCCACGCGCAAAGTCGATGAGGGGAATGAGTGAGCCGCGACTGATGTTGAGGTCGATCGCCACGAGGGTGTCTGCTGTCACGACAAACACCATGGTCGTCGAATCGCCGACGAGGTATTCGAGCAAGACCTGGTCGTTACTCAAAGCGCGCATCACGTCGGCTGCGGATGCGACCTCACCGCGCACGAGCGTGCTATAGGTCGGGTTCGACTCGCGCAGCTCGATGAGCAGTTCAGCATACGCATCGTACGCGCGCGCGAGTCCCTCACGCGCGGTACCAGCAGCGTCAAGCAGAGCGGGCCCGCGCAGATCCGAAGCGCTTTCGGCGACCGCTTCGACCTGCCGGGTCAGCTCGTCGATGCGGCGGCGCAGATCCTGCTCCCGCGCCGTGGGATCCCGTTCGCGCTGATCGACGACTGCCACCCGACCGCGGGCCAGCATGTCGAGCATCTGTCGCGCGCGCAGCCGCTCGCTCGCCTCAAAGGCGGCCGCCGCGCGCCCGCGTTGTTGCTCGACCAAAGCGAGCTCGCCGTAGACGTCCCATTTGTCCGCGAGAAAGGCGGCTCGGCGCTCGTCGACGGTAAGCCCGACGGACACGCGTTCGATCTGCGCGATGCTGACGTGAAACTCGCGCGCCGCTTCGCCGAGCGCACCGCGACGCCGCAGCAGCCGCCCCAGCCCGGCGTGGAGTTGCCATGCGACCCCCGGCGCGCGGTCGCCGAGCCGCCCGATGCCGCGCTGATAGAGCGACTCTGCGGCGAGCGGCAGCGATCCTTCAGCGGTCAAATCGGCAACCGCGCCGAGCGCGGCAGCTTCGCCCGCTGCATCTCCCAATGCCGACAGCGTGTCGAGGGCCCGCGTGAGCACTCTCCGGGCTGCCGCGGTATCACCGGTTTCGCGCAGCGCGTGTGCCAACAGCAGTCGCGTAAGCGCGGTTGCTCTTCGGTCGCCTGCTGCTGACTGCGCGCGTTGCGCCAGCTCGAGGGCGATGATCGCGCGCGGATAATTCTCTCGTATCAAAAGGACCAGCCCCAATCCCTGCTGGGCCGCGGCGCGGCTTACCTCGTCACCCGTTCGCCGCGCCAGCGTTCCGGCCCGCGTGTAGTGTCGCTCGGCCTCCGCGAGACGATTGAACTGCACCGCGAGATCGGCTCGCGCCAGCGCGAACGCCGCGCTCGACGCGCCCCCCGACCGGGCTTCCGCCCCTCGCAGCTCGGTGCGAGCGCCCTGCAGGTCTCCGGCGGCGGCACGCGCATTCGCGAGGTCCAAACGAGCCGCGACCTCATCACCTGGGGGTCCGGTGCGCCGATAGATCGCGACGGCTTCCCCGAACCGAGCGATGGCCGTCCGATAGTCGCCGCGCCGCATCGCAAGGAGGCCTAAATTGTGGACCACCTGTGCTGCCTCGAACCGGTTTCCCGCTTCCCGATGAATCGCGAGCGCTTCGCGATACCGGATGTCGGCCTCGGCGTAGTTTCCGTCCATGCTTGCGATGTTGCCGAGGTTCTCGAGGTTCGCCGCGGCCGGCCCGAGGCGGGCCGCGCTCCGGTTCATGAGTAACGCGGCTTCGTACGCCGCCCGAGCCGCGACCAAGTCACCCAGTTCTTCGGCGATCAGTCCCAGATTGTTCTTGTCGGCGGCCAAACCGCGCGTGTCCCCGCTCAGCTCGCGGATGTCGCCGGCGCGCGTGTACAACGCCATTGCTTCGCGCAGATCGCCCAGGTCTTTGCTGATGCCGGCGAGCGTGCCGACCGCATTGCCCGCCGTGCGATGGTCGCCGATCACTTCAGCGAAATGGCGGGAACGACTCAGGTAGATCCGAGCGCTGTCGTAGCGCTCCGCGCGGTAGAACCCGGCGCCAATGTTTCCGAGTGCCGCCGCGATGCCGGCGCTGTCAGCGGTCAGCTCGGCGTGCCGCAGGCTTTCACGCCACAAGCGCATCGCGGGGTCCAAGCCGTCGGTCCCCAGCACTGTATTTCCGGCCCTGCGCAAACTGTCCACTCTCGTTTTCGTTCGGCGATCGTCGACAGAGAGCCCACGAAAACGCGCGACCTGCCGAACCAGGAATGAATCGTGCCACGCAACGGCGTATGCGTCCGCGAGGCGTTCGGCAAGTAAGAGGTTCGCGCTGTCTGTACCCGCAATGAACAGCAGTCGGAGTGCCTCGCGCGCGTCGTCCGGATGCCGCCGCACGCGCTCGCTGAGCGCGCTGTCCGATCCGGTGAGCGCCAATACGCGCACGGCGTCGGCGCCCGGCGCGGACTGTATCAGGACTGGAAAGGCTGCCCACAGCAGGATCATCGCGGCCGCTGGGCGACTCGAAATTCAGTCAGATCGGATGCCGCCCAACGCCGCCACTCGGTTTCCGCTTCGACGCGCCAGAAGTACGTGGCTGCGGGCGAGATGCGAACCGTGCCGCCCAAGGATGCCGTGGTATCTGTCGTCTGCATCTGCCACACGACGCCGCCTTGATCATCGTAGAGGCGCACGCGATAGCGCTGCGCATTCGGCACACTGGACCAGACCAGCCGTTCCACGCGTGTGACGGTCCCGTGCGGCTCGAGCGGCACCGGCGCGATGGTGTTCGTCAGCGGCGGTTCGCGCAGAATGGGCGAATCGCCGTCGGGACTGCGGGGAAGAAGGAGTAAGGTGAGCATGGCGGCCGCGGCAAGGCCGGCTGGGAGTGCCCAGCGTTGCCAGACTGTGCGTTTCTGGGGGACCGATCCCGCAACGGTCGTGACAAAATCGCTGCTCGCTTTCACGAGGGCGCGACAACGACCACACGTCAACAAGTGAGCGAAAACCGGAGCGCGCATCTGCGGCGCGAGTCGCCCCTCCACGAAGTCGGCGATGACCAGCTCATCCGGACAGTCAGGGGTTTCCGTGCGGCGCTCAAGGACGCCTGGCCCGCGCAGCAGCCCCGCGGCCTCCTGAAGCGCTTCGATTTCGGTCCGGCAGGTCGGGCAATCCGCGACGTGACGGGCGATCGCGGGATCGTCCGCGCCGAGGGCGTACGGCACCAGGGTTTCTGGGGCAGGGTGGGCGGCCGTCATGCGGCGCCTTCGCAGGATGGTTTCAAGCATCGCGCCCGTGATACGGACGCGAGCGACGAGTCTGCTCGCCTACTCACAGGTCGGGTCCTCGAATGCCGGCCTGCGCCAGGTGGCTCCGGATCGCGCTCAGCGCTCGGTACACCCGGTTGTAGACCGTCTTGGCGTTAGGGTATCCGAGGACGCGCGCCACCTGTTCCGCAGGCATTTCATCGACGACGTACAGTTGAACCGCGAGCCGCTCGTCGGCCGGGAGTGCTTCGAGGGCGCGCGCGAGCACCATACGTTGTTCAGCTGCCACCGCGGGATCGGGGGGCGCGTCGGGAGTCGCGGGCGGGGGCTCTGCGAGCTGAGCGGCGAGATTGCCGCGCGGGCCCCGGCGGACCGCCCGGTATGTGCCACTCAACTCGCCGAGGAACGCTCCGAAGGCGAGATCGGGCGCGTCGCGGGACCGCAGCACCTCGTAGGCTTCGACATGCGAGCGTCCGTCGACGAATACGTATTCGAAAATGCGTTGCTGAAGGGGTGGCAACGCGGCGGCGACTGTTGAGAGACGGGGGCGCCCGTCCCGATGGCGGAACCAGTCGATTGTGATGTTGTGAACGACAGTATAGAGGAAGGTCGAGAGGGGTCGGTCAGGCTCCCAGCGGGCGGCGCAGCGCCGGAGCCGGGCAAAATCGTTCTCGCGCAGCACCTCGCACACGCGCGCGAACACATCCATCACATCGTCTGATTCGGCTGTGTAGCGGCGGATCGCGCCAAAGATCAGGCGCCGATAGCGCTCGACGAAAAGGTCCCAGGCGCGCTCGGGATCACCCGTTTCCAGCGGAGCGATCCATGGCTCGGCCATAGTCCCCCCAACCGCACGACGCAGCGGATATAGCGGTTGCAAGGAGGCTGGTCAACGTGTGGGACCAATTCACGCTTGACACCATCGGGACCGAAGCGGTAGACTACCGCTACAACTGAAAACTCGTGGTCATTTGCCGCGTATTGCCGCCACGTTAAATAAGGTGCTAAAAAGCGAACTCGCCCGCGGCTTTATTAGTCCGGGCGAACGTTGTTTTAGGGAATCGCTTTCCCGCGGCGTCACCGCCGGAGGGTGCGATGACCGCCCGCAAAGTCACAGTCGCCACATTGGCCGCGTTGAAATCCCGCCACGAAAAAGCCGTGTTCGTCACGGCGTACGACTATCCGACGGCGACATTCGCCGATCGCGCAGGTGTCGACATGATTCTCGTGGGCGATTCCGCGGCGATGACGATGCTGGGCCTGCCGAGCACGCTGCAAATCGGACTCGACGAAATGCTGGTCTTCATCAAAGCCGTGACGCGCGCCGCAAAGCACGCGTTCGTGGTGGGCGATTTGCCGTTCCTGTCCTACCAGCCGTCGGATGAGACGGCGATCCGCAGTGCGGGGGCCTTCATAGCGGCCGGCTGCGACGCGGTGAAGTGTGAAGGGGGAAGCCGCGTCGTACGCCGTGTCCGCGCGATGGTGGACGCCGGGATCGCGGTGATGGGACACCTGGGGCTCACGCCGCAGAGTCTTGGACAGCTCGGCGGCTACCGTGTGCAGGGCAAATGCCTCGCGGCCGCCGAACGGTTGCTGCGCGACGCCGAAGCGCTGGAGCGAGCCGGAGCGTTTGCGGTCTTGTTGGAGGCTGTACCTGCCGAGACGGCCGCGTTTGTGAGAGAACGGGTGAATCTGCTCGTGTACGGCATTGGCGCCGGTCCGCATGTGGACGGGCAGCTCGTCATCTCGCATGACCTGCTGGGCAACTTCGTGGGCGACATCGCGCCGCGGTTTGTGAGGCGGTACGCCGAGGTGGGGGCGCACGTGGAACGCGCGTTCAGCGAGTACGCGCGCGACGTCCGTGCCGGCGTTTTCCCCGGTCCGGAACACTGCTATCAAATCGACGCGGCCGAGGAGGCGCTGATTCGCGCGGCCCGGCAAACGCCGGCACCGGCAGTCGGGGCGGGGGCGGGGGCGGGGGCGGGGGCGGCCCCATGACCACCACCGTCGCTCCGCCAGCGGCGCTGCGGCCCCGGCCACAGGTCTGCCGCGCCTGCGGCACGTTACATGAGCCAGCCCCCGTTGCGATCTGCGAGCAATGCCTCGGCCCGCTCGATCCGGTCGTCGATGCGGCGCGGGTACTCCCCACGCGCGACGCGATCGCGGCGCGCCCCTGGTCACTCTGGCGCTACCGCGAATGGCTGCCGTTCGACGGGGAGCCCGTGCTGTCGCTCGATACGGGTGGCACGCCGCTCGTCGAGGCGCCACGACTGGCCGCGCGGCTCGGCGTGGCGCGGGCATGGGTGAAGAACGACGCGGTATCGCATCCGTCCCTGTCGTTCAAAGACCGCGTCGTGGCGACGGCTATCAACGCGGCGGCCGCGTTCGGCCTCGACACGATCGGCTGCGCCTCGACCGGCAATCTGGCAAACGCCGTCGCCGCGCAGGCGGCGCGCGCCGGGCTCAAGGCCTGGATCTTCATTCCGGAGGATCTCGAGGCGGCCAAGATCGTCGGGACGGCTGTGTACGGTGCGCACCTGGTGCGGGTGCGCGGCCACTACGACGACGTGAATCGACTGTGCGCGCAGGTGGCAGACCTGTTCGGCTGGGGCATCGTGAACGTCAACCTGCGCGGCTATTACGGCGAAGGCTCGAAGACGATGGCGTTCGAGATTGCGGAGCAGCTGGGCTGGCGCCTGCCGACCGCGGTCGTTGCCCCGATGGCGGGCGGCTCGCTCGTGACGAAGCTGCGAAAAGGGTTCCGAGAATTCAGCGCCGCGGGGCTCGTGAGTGGCGGCGCGCCCCGCATCTTCGGCGCCCAGGCGGCCGGTTGTGCACCGATCGTGCAGCTGGTGCGCGACAACGCCGACGCGATTACGCCCGTGGTACCGCAGACGATCGCCCGGTCGATTGCGATCGGAAATCCCGCCGACGGCCTGTTCGCCAAGCGCGCGATTCTCGAATCAGGAGGATGGGCCGCCGCCGTTTCGGATGCGGAGCTCGTGGCCGCCATCCGGCTGCTCGCGGAGGAGGCGGGCATCTTCACCGAGACGGCTGGCGGCGTCACAGTCGCCGCGGCGCTGGCGCTGGCGGCCGAAGGCCGCTTTTCCCCCGATGACGAAGTCGTGTTGTGTATCACGGGCAACGGCCTGAAGACCATCGATGCCGTTGCATCAGTGGTGCCCCAGGCGCCTGTCATCGCGCCACGCGTCGCCGAAGTGCGCGCCCTGGTCAAGGCGGCCGAATCATGACCGCGCGCGTGCGCGTGCCCGCGACCTCGAGCAATCTCGGCTCGGGCTTCGACTGCGTTGGCGTCGCGATCGACCGCTGGCTGGTCGCGTCGGTGACCCTCCAGCGGTCGGGAGGGGGGGGCTTCTCGATCTGTCGGCACGGAAAGCTGAGCGCGGTCAAGGTACGGCCCGATCAAGATCTGTTCACCAGGGGGTTCCGAGCCGCATGCGCCGCTGGCGGCGCCGTCACACCCGCGGGCGTGTCGATCGACGCCACCTCTGACATTCCGGTCGGTTGTGGTCTCGGCTCGTCAGCGGCGGCAATCGTCGCCGGCGCCATGCTTGCGGATGCCGCGCTGGGATTAGGGCTGTCGCGCGCTCGGGTCCTGGAAATCGGGACGACGATCGAGGGTCATCCCGACAACATTGCGCCGGCCATCTACGGTGGCGCGGTGTTGAGTGTTCACACGCCTGTCGGATTGGCGACATCGCCGCTGCAAGTCGCGCCCGGCATCGAGCTACTGATTGTCGTGCCGCCGTTCCCGAACGACA
>Ga0070696_100002966_pt1 | contig 11261 bp, 10 predicted proteins | sample KBSK1253metaG_FD_65474 | JGI IMG/M metagenome (GOLD analysis project Ga0070696, IMG submission 65474) | Corn, switchgrass and miscanthus rhizosphere microbial communities from Kellogg Biological Station, Michigan, USA - KBS K1-25-3 metaG | ecosystem: Host-associated > Plants > Roots >... | reverse complement strand
CACCCCCACCGAGTCCGCCAGCGCCGTTCCCTCGCGCAGGGAATAGCCCTTTCCGCCGGCTGTTTGCCTCCTGCCATCCCCAGGGAGGAGACCCCATGAAGCTTGCCCTTGCAGCGCTGTTCGGCGCTTTTACCCTTCTTTCCTGTGCCACCGCCACTCGCGAACAAAGCCTGGTCAGCCGGGCCGCGGACGCCATGGGGGGCGCGGAGGCCCTTGCCGCGGTCAAGACCATCAGCGTCAGTGGAACGGCGAAATGGTGGGAGCCCGAGCAGTCGGACGTGCCCGGCGGCGAGCCACGGTTCAGCGCCGAGGCCAAGTTCGACGGGATCGGCGACACCGCCACGCGCGCGAGCCGCTTCGACTGGCAGAAGAACTTCGCCTATCCGTCGCCGCGCACCTTCACCTACAGCGAGATCGTCACCCCCCAGGCCGGCTACGTGATCGGCGTCGACAGCAACGGCCGCAATGCCGAAAGCCAGAAAGCGAATCCCCCGGCGCACTCGATGTCGGGCTACCGGCTCGCCACGACGCAGCGCGAGCTGCGGCGCGGCTCCTCGAGCGGCCTGATCATGGCAATGCTCGCCAATCCCGAGGCGGTTCAGCCTGCCCCCGATATCGTGGTCCAGGGGCGCTCCCTGCCGGCGGTGTCGTACCAGGGTCTCATCGTTGCCTTCGACCCGCAGAGCGGGCTTCCCGAGCGCGTGCGCTCGCTCGACTACGACAACATCTGGGGCGACGTCACCTTCGACTACGTCTACTCGAACTGGCGCGACGTCGACGGAATGAAGATCCCGATGAGCCGCAAGTACGAGCTGAACGGGCGCATGGTCCAGGAAACCGAGCTCACCAGCGTGCGCTTCAATCAGCCGATCGACCAGGCGCGCCTGCAGATTCCCGCCGGGGTGCTCGCGAGCGCCGCCAAGCCAGCCACGGGCAACGTGCCCTACCAGTGGGTGATCCGCCGCCAGTACATCGGCGTCTACATGGATTCGGACAACGTGAGCTACGACACCAAGGGCTCGTCCGGCCTGCGCCTGCAGGAGCTCGCGCCCGGCGTGTTCCACGTCACCGGTGGCACGCACAACAGCCTGCTCGTGGAGATGAGCGATCATCTCATCGTGGTCGATGCGCCGATCACCGACGCGCAGTCCACGTGGGTGGTGAACGAGACGAAGAAGAGGTTCCCGGACAAGCCGATCCGCTGGGTGGTGCTCACGCATCATCACATGGACCATGCGGGCGGCGTGCGCGGCCTGCTCGGCGACGGCGCCACGCTGGTCGTCGGCCCGGGCTCCTACGAGCATTTCAACCGCGTGCTGCGCGCCCCGGCCACGCGCAATCCGGACCTCAAGCAGATCGACCTCACGCGCACGCCCATCATGGAAGTGCGCGAAAGCCATCTCATGTCCGACGAGCGCGGGCGACAAGTGATCGCCTACGCCATGGACAACCCGCACGCCAAGGGCATGATGTTCGCGTGGGTGCCCGATGCGAAGCTCGGGTTCGTGACCGACCTCTGGAATCCGGGCCAGCCGCTCGCGGCCAAGGCCAATGCGGGGCAGCTCGCGCTGGTCAATGCGGTGAAGAAGGCCGGCATCCAGCCCGAGCGCTTCGCCGGCGGCCACGGCAGCGTCGCGCCCTACGCCTCGCTGACCCAGGTCGCCGGGCAATAGGAAAAATAGGGTCTGTCCCTATTTTCAGGCGGCGGCGCGGGTCGGCTTCTTCTCGAAGAGCATCCGCCCGCCGCGGTAGTCGGCGTAGATCGTGTCCTTTGGCGCGAAGCGGCCCTCGAGGATCGCCTTCGCCAGCGGGTTCTCGAGCTGCGACTGGATCGCGCGCTTGAGCGGCCGCGCGCCGTACACCGGATCGAAGCCCACCTTGGCGAGCTCGGCCACCGCGGCGTCGGAGATCTCGAAGCCGAAGTCCATCTTCGCGAGCCGGCTCTTGAGCGTGTGGAGCTGGATGCGCGCGATCTGCCTGATGTGCTCCTCGGCGAGCGCATGGAACACCACCACCTCGTCGATGCGGTTCACGAACTCGGGCCGGAACTGGTTCTTCACCTCCGCCATCACGGCGAGCCTCACCACCTGGTAGTCGCTGCCCACCATGCTCTGGATCATCTGCGAGCCGAGGTTCGAGGTCATCACCAGAACGGTGTTCTTGAAGTCGACCGTGCGCCCCTGGCCGTCGGTGAGGCGGCCCTCGTCCAGCACCTGAAGGAGCGCGTTGAACACGTCCGGGTGCGCCTTCTCGACCTCGTCGAAGAGGATCACCGAGTAGGGCTTGCGCCGCACCTGCTCGGTGAGCTGGCCGCCCTCCTCGTAGCCGACGTAGCCCGGCGGCGCGCCGATCAGGCGCGCGACCGAGTGCTTCTCCATGTACTCGGACATGTCGATGCGGATGAGGTGGTCGGCCGAGTCGAACAGGAACTCGGCCAGGGCTTTGCAGAGCTCCGTTTTTCCCACCCCGGTCGGTCCGAGAAAGAGGAACGAACCGTAAGGGCGATTGGGATCGGACAAGCCGGAACGTGAACGGCGGATGGCATCGGACACCAGGCGAACTGCCTCGTCCTGGCCCACCACGCGCTGGTGCAGCCGCTCTTCCATCTTGATGAGCTTCTCGCGCTCGCCCTGCATCATCTTCGACACCGGGATGCCGGTCATGCGCGAGACCACCTCGGCGATCTCCTCGGCGCCGACCTGCGTGCGGACCAGCTTCGCCTTTACCGGTTTTTCTGAATTCTTCAGTTGGGAATCGAGCTGCGGCAGGCGTCCGTACTGGATCTCCGACATCTTCTGCCAGTCGCCTTTGCGCCGAGCCTCTTCCATCTGCTGCCTGAGCTTCTCGATCTCCTCCTTGATGTGCTGGGAACCCTGCACCGAGGCCTTCTCGGCCTTCCACTCCTCTTCGAGGTCGGCGTAGTCCTTCTCCAGGCGCGCGATCTCCTCTTCGATCAGCTTCAGGCGCTTCTGGGACGCCTCGTCTTTTTCCTTCTTGACCGCTTCTCTTTCAATTCTCAATTGGATTAAGCGGCGTTCCAGACGGTCGAGCGCCTCGGGCTTGGAGTCGATCTCCATCTTGATGCGCGCCGCCGCCTCGTCGATGAGGTCGATCGCCTTGTCGGGCAGGAAGCGGTCTGTGATGTAGCGCTGCGAGAGCTCGGCCGCGGCGACGATCGCCGGGTCGGTGATATCGACGCCGTGGTGCACCTCGTAGCGCTCCTGCAGGCCGCGCAGGATGGCGATGGTCGCCTCCACCGAGGGCTCCTCGACCAGCACCTTCTGGAAGCGGCGCTCGAGCGCGGCGTCCTTCTCGATGTTCTTGCGGTATTCGTCGAGCGTGGTGGCGCCGATGCAGTGCAGCTCGCCTCGTGCCAGCGCGGGCTTCAGCATGTTGCCGGCATCGATGGCGCCTTCGGCCTTGCCCGCGCCCACCAGGGTGTGGATCTCGTCGATGAAGATGATGGTGCTGCCTTCGTCCCGCGCGAGCTCCTTCAGCACGGATTTCAGCCGCTCCTCGAACTCGCCGCGGTACTTGGCGCCCGCGAGCAGCGCCGCGAGGTCGAGCACCAGCAGGCGCTTATTTTTCAGCGTCTCCGGGACCTCCTCGTTGACGATGCGCTGGGCGAGGCCCTCGACGATGGCGGTCTTGCCCACGCCGGGCTCGCCGATCAGCACGGGGTTATTCTTGGTGCGCCGCTGCAGGATCTGGATGCAGCGCCGGATCTCCTCGTCGCGCCCGATGACCGGATCGAGCTTTCCCTGCCTGGCTCGATCAGTCAGATCCAGCGTGTACTTGGCGAGCGCTTGCCGCTGCGACTCGTCGCTCTGGGAGGAAACATTTTCTCCGCCCCGGACCTCGGCAACCGCCTTTTCCAATGCGGCCTTGGTGACGCCCGCCTGCTTGAGGAGCTGTCCCGCCTTCCCCTTGTCGCCGGCCGCGGCGAGCACGAAAAGCTCGGAGGCGATGTACTGGTCGCCTCGCTTCTGCGCCTCCCTGTCCGCGACGTTGAGAAGCTGCGTCAGATCGCGCGAGAGCATCACGTCGCCCGGCGTGCCCTCCACCGTGGGCAGGCGCGAGATCGCCTGCTCGAGCCCCTGGCGCAGTTTGCCCGCGTTGCCCCCCGCTTTCGCGATCAGGCCGGCAACGCCGCCGTCTTCCTGCGCGAGCAGTGCAGCGAGCAGGTGCTCGGGCTCGATGTATTGCTGGTCGCGGCCGAGCGCCGCGCTCTGGGCCTCGGAGAGCGCTTCCTGCAGCTTGGTGGTGAACTTTTCGAATCGCATCGCGTTGATCCGTCTAAGGTTTCAGTTACCGCTGTCACGCCAGATGGGGGTTTAAGGTAGTACATTCAAGCCGAAACCCCAATATCACACGCATGGAACGAAAAACCCAGGTCAACGTCGCCTACCTGCTGTTCGCGGTGCTCGCGATGCTCTTCGTGCAGCAGTGGTGGCAGCGCGCCCAGACCATCGAGGTCGTGCCCTACAGCGAGTTCGAGCAGTACCTCGCGCAGAACAAGATCGCGGAGGTCACGGTCTCCGACCAGCGCATCAGCGGCAAGCTCAAGTCGCCGGAGAAGGGCAAGTCGATCGTGGTGGCGAACCTCGTGCCGCCGGAGATCGCCGAGCGGCTCGACAGGTACGGCGTGAAGTACACGCGCGTGCAGGAGAGCACGTTCCTGCGCGATCTCCTCTCGTGGGTCGTTCCGGCGCTGGTGTTCTTCGGCATCTGGTTCCTGCTCGTGCGGCGCATGGCGGGCCAGACGGGCGGCGGCCTCGGCAGCTTCATGGCGATCGGCAAGAGCCGCGCCAAGATCTACGTCGAGAACAAGACCGGGGTCACGTTCAGGGACGTGGCTGGGGTGGAAGAAGCGAAGGCGGAGCTCCAGGAGGTGGTCGAGTTCCTCAAGGACCCGAAGAAATACGGGCGCCTGGGCGCGCGCGTGCCCAGGGGCGTGCTGCTCGTCGGGCCGCCCGGCACCGGCAAGACGCTGCTCGCGCGGGCGGTCGCCGGAGAAGCCGGCGTGGCCTTCTTCTCCATCTCCGGCGCCGAGTTCGTGGAGATGTTCGTGGGCGTGGGCGCGGCGCGGGTGCGCGACCTCTTCGAGCAGGCGCGGCTGAAGGCGCCGGCGATCATTTTCATCGACGAGCTGGACGCGCTCGGGCGCGCGCGCGGCGCGGGCGGCCTGGGCGGGCACGACGAGCGCGAGCAGACGCTGAACCAGCTCCTGGTCGAGCTCGACGGATTCGACCCGAGCACGGGCCTCGTGCTGCTCGCGGCGACCAACCGTCCCGAGATCCTCGATCCCGCGCTGCTGCGCGCCGGGCGCTTCGACCGCGTGGTGCTGGTCGATCGCCCCGACAAGAAGGGCCGGCTCCAGATCCTGGAAGTGCACGCACGCAAGGTGAAGCTCGCGCCGGAGGTCGAGCTCGACAAGGTCGCGGCGATCACGCCGGGCTTCTCGGGCGCGGACCTCGCGAACCTCGTGAACGAGGCGGCGCTGCTCGCCACGCGGCGCAGCGCCGACGCCGTGAGCACGCACGACTTCAACGAGGCGATCGAGCGCATGATTGCCGGCCTGGAGAAGAGAAACCGCGTGCTGAACGAGCAGGAGCGGCGCGTGGTCGCGCACCACGAGCTCGGCCACGCGCTGGTCGCGATGGCGCTGCCGGGCACCGATCCCGTGCACAAAATATCGATCATCCCGCGCGGCGTCGCCGCGCTCGGCTACACCCTGCAGCGGCCGACCGAGGACCGCTTCCTGATGACGCGCGAGGAGCTCGAGAACAAGATGGCGGTGCTTCTCGGCGGGCGCGCCGCCGAGGAAGTGATGTTCGAGCACCTCTCCACCGGCGCGGCGAACGATCTCGCGAAGGTGACCGAGATCGCGCGCAGCATGGTGATGCGCTACGGCATGGTGAAGGCGCTCGGCCACGTCGCCTACCAGGACGAGCCCGGGGTGTTTCTCACCAATCAGGGCATTCAGAAGCAGCGCGAATTCAGCGAGGCCACCGCGCGCGAGATCGACGTCGCGGTGCGCGAGATCGTCGATGCGGCCTACGCCAAGACCCTCGCGATCCTCAGGCGCGAGCGCTCGACGCTCTCGCGCTGGGCGGAAAAACTGCTCGAGAAGGAGACGCTGGTCGAGGCCGAGCTCGAGGAGCTCAGGCGCGTCATCGCGCCGGCGCCTCCCCGGACGGTTTCTTCGCCTGGTTGACCGGGCTGTCGCCACGGCGGCACGTCGCCTGTCCCCAACGAACCGGCGACGCTGCCGGGAACCTTCCTTGCATGGAAAGGAGAATCGATACAGCCGGGGACCCGCCATGCGCAAGAGTTCCGATACGCGTTTCGATGCCCAGTCGGTGGACCGCGTCGCCACCGTCAACGAAGGTCGCCGTTTCGAGATGCAATTTTGCGATTCCAAGGGCAACCAGATGCTGGTGTCTCTTCCTCTGAACGTGGCGGTCGAAATCGCCTGCATGATCTGCGACGTTTCCGAGCACGCGCCCTACCTGGTCGGCGGCGTGCGGCGCGGCCGTGAAAAGTTGTCAAACCGCTAGCCGCGGGCTGCGAGTCGCGAGACGATTTGGAAATGAAGATCTACCACCGTACGCGAGCCGGCGAGCAGGCACTGCGGCGCGGCGATCGCTTCGCCGACGAGGATGCGGCGGTTCTCGCCTTGATCGAGGACATCGCGCATTTCGACGCCATCTCGGCTTGCCTGCCGCAATGGTCGAAACCCAGGATCCTGCGCCTGCTGAACGCGCTCGAAATCCGCGGCCTGGTCGAATCGGTGCCGGTGGAATGGCTGCGCGAGCTCGATCGCCTCGCCGCCTATGAGCCGGCGGGTCTGAGGCGCGCTAGCGTTCCGGCGAGGAGCTCGTAGAGCGCGTAGTAGCTGCCCTGCAGCGCGCTCATGCTCGGCAGCAGCTCGGCCGGATGGTCGAATGAGAAGCGCTCTCCGGGAATCAGCGTCGGCGCCGGCGTAACCTGCAAACCCGCTGAATTGAATTCTCCAATCGCGCGCGGCATGTCGAAGCCGTGCGCGACCAGAATGACGCGCTTGATCCCGGCGGGCAGGAGAATCGATGCCGACTCGAGCGCATTCGAGCGCGTGTCGCGCGATCGCTCCTCTGCCCAGCGCACTTGCACGTCGAACTCCTGCTCCAGGGCACGCTTCATCAATGCCGCTTCCGTCGAGCCACCGTACACTGCACCCCCGCTGACCAGAACCGGAAGCTTGGTAGTCCGCGCGACAAGCGCGCCATAACGCACACGCTCGAGCGTAAGCCGCCCGAGCGTGTCGCCGCCGAATTCGGGAGCATTTCGCCTGACCCCGCCACCGAGAATGACGATTGCCTGAGCATCTCCAATGCGTTGCAGATTCAGGACCGACGCCTGGAGCGAGCGCAGGAGCAAATGAGAAACCACCGGCAGGGACAGCGCGAGGAGCACCACCACGCCGGCCCAGGCGAGCACGCGGCCCAGTCGAGGCCGGCGTCCGAGCAAGGCGAGGCCGACGAGCGCGAGCAGCAGCGGTCCCGTCGGAGGCAGAACTAGCGCGGCGAGCGCCTTCTTCGCCGCGAACAGATCCATCTAGAACGCTTCGCTGCTCTTTTGCGCCTTGATGAGGGCCTCACGCGCAAGTTCGAAGGCGAGCGCCGCGCTCGAGAGCTTCTGCGTCTCCTGCAGGATGAGGTCCAGGACGAAGAGAAAGGTCGCGGTATCGGGGCTGCCGAGGCCGAGCGACCAGTCCATGATCTGCTCGGCGCGCACCCCCAGGCGCTTCGCGAGCTCATCGTACCCGCCGGCAAGCTCGGCGGCGTGATCCACCGAGCGCATGCTGATCTCGCGGCCGAGGGTCAATTGCAGAACCCGAGGATCTTCTCTTCGGCCGAGCACGACCTGGCCGGCTTCGCCACCACCTTCTGCCGACCGGGGCGGCAGTTGCGCAGCTCGCGTGCCGTCGGCCCATAGTAAGTCCAGCCGTCGTTCAGGGCCGGAAGGCTCAGGTCCACTTCGCGCCACTTCGGGTGGCCTTGGGCCTGCAGGGCCGGGAACTGCTCGCACAGCTCGCGCGCAAGCCTGGTCAGATGCTCCACCGTGCCCTGCATGGTGTAGTCGTAGGTGACCAGGAACGCCCCCACCGAGATGGTGGTGAAGTCCTCCTTGATCAGGTTCGGATAGCTGCCGGCGTGCACCGTGGCCGGCGAGTAGATCTTCATCGGCTGCTTGCTCGACGGGTGGTTGGGATCGAACTTCAGCAGCTTGATGAACTTCTGCGCCTCGGGCTTCATATTGGCGATGATCGGCGCCGGCTGCCCCGCGGCCACCACCGCCACGTCGACCGACTTGTCGGTGATCAGCTTGACCAGCGCCTCGGCATTCGGCAGGTAGCTCGCCGAGGCTTCGGGAATGGGGCCGTTGAACATCATGCGGTACAGCGTATGGGTGATGAACGCGGCCCCGCTGCCGACCAGCCCGCCGTTGATTTTCGCGTCCTTGATGTCGTGGAGGTAATTGAGCTGCGAGTCGGCGCGCACGATGTAGTGGATCTCGGTGTTGTAGAGCGGCAGGATCACGCGCAGCGGGCGGATGATCCTCGCGGCTTCGCGGTTGTTCGCGGCCCCGCGGTCGACGAACGCCTGGTAGACGTCGGCCTGCACGATGGCGAGCTTCACTCCGGGCTCGCTGCGCAGCAGCTTCACGTTCTCGGCGGAGCCGGAGGTCGGCACCACCTCGAGGTCGATGCCCGACTGCGGCGCCACCATCTTCGCCAGGTCGTTGCCGATGGCGAAGTACGTTCCGCGCGGGTCGGCGGTGACGATCTTGTACGGTATGCCCGCAAGCGCGGGCACGTTCTGGAGCAGCAAGGCGCAGGCCGATGCCGCGATGAGTCCGACTCTGGACATTTCCCTCCCCTTTCCCTGTTTCACTTGGTCTTGCAAAGGCCGAGCGCGGCGACTCCAGGCGCACATCCCGCCGGTTCTTCAATCCTTTCTTCCTGCGCGCTCGGGCCGAGCGCCGCAGCCGCCGGTACGGCCGCGCCTTCGGCTGCTCGCTCCACCGCGGCCCGCGTGTGCGTGACCGGCACATGCCTGCGCTCCGCTGCGGCGGGCGCCGAGGTGCTTACTGCTGGGAGCAGCGCAGAGGCTGCCACGGTGGTTGTCTTGAGCGGCACAGCCACGGCCCCCGGCTGCGTGTGCGTCACTGCGACGGCGGCCCGCTTGGGCTCCACGGGCCGGGTGGTCGTTTTCACGACCGGGGCCGGTGCCGCCACCGGGGCGGGCGCAGTCTTCGTCTGCGGCGGCTGCACTGTCTGAGCCACTTCGGGTTTCGGAGCGAGCTCGGGTTGTTGGACGCCATAGAAGGCGCTGTACACGTAGTAAGCCAGGCCGACGCCCATGAGCGGCATCAGCCAGAGCGCCGCGGTCAGTTTGCTGCTGCGTCCCTTGGCGCGTTCGGCAGCGATGACCCAGGCGGCGGGAAGCGCCTTCTCGGCAGGCGGCGCCGCGGACATGACGGGATCGAGCTCGACCGACATCGCCTCGAGCCGGATGCCAAACTCGGCGTTGCAGCTATGGCAGCGCTCGGCGCTGTTGGCGTTGATCGCCTCGCAAGCGCTGCACAACTTGAGGTTGAGGGACGATGAGCACGACGTGCACGCCTCGTCACCGACGTTGTTGTCGTGCCCGCACGCGAGACATTTGAGAGTAGCCATAGTTGTAGGCGCGGCCGCCGCAATCCGGGGCGCGGTGTTAGAACATTTTTGACCCCGGCCCTGGGGCCGGCAATGGCTAATTGGAGCTAAGGGCGGCGGTGCCGAAGGCGGCGAGCTGGGCACTGGTAGCCCGGCGGATATCCTCCGCGATCACCTTGTGCAGCGGTCGCATGACGAAGTTGAGCCCACGCAGGATGCCCTGGACGTCGAGCGCCGACGGGATCCGGGTGCCGCGGTGCTCGACCGGGGCCCCGAGCTGCGTGATCGTCACGCCGAGCCTGGCGAAATGATGCGCGAGCTTGGGCTCGCTCAGCACGAACATGGTGTCGATGCCGTGGAGCGCCGCGAGCTCGGTGGTCGCGAGGTACAGCCCCACCAGGATGTGCGGAAAACGCGGCCGCGTGCTGGTGCCGAAGCTTGCGTCGGTCATGGGCGCCGCCAGGAGCTGCTCCCCGCTGCGGCGCCGGTAACGCCCGATCACCGCCAGCCGGGACACTTCGGCAATCCGGTTTCGCGGCATGGCCTGAGGGTCGAGGATCGAGCGATCCAGGCTCGCCGCACAGGTGCGCTCGAACGGCAGGGGGTAGTGCGGGTCGCTGCGGCGGCAAAGGATGAGGCGCGTGCAGCCGACGAACTCGTCGCTCCTGCGGCTGCGGATGAGGCAATGCAGGGACTGGGCATCGTATTCGTCGGCCTCCCTGCCATCGGGCCGGGAGGGCTCGAAGCCGAGCTCCTCGCAGTAGACCTGGTGGCGGATCCGGAACGCCTCGTCGCGCAGCGCGGCCGAGACGGCGGGGACGACCTCGAAGGACCATGCTGACCTGGGGCGGCCTGCGCGGCGGCATCTCGGTGGCGCTCGCCCTGGCGCTGCCGTCGAGCCCATGGCGCGACCCCATCATCGCCGTCACCTACGTAGTGGTGGTTTTCTCCATCCTGGTGCAGGGGCTGACGCTCGCGCGGATGCTGCGACGGCATTGAGCGAATGACGGCGGGGAAATCATTCAGTCCCGCGCGGCGCGTTGCCGGACGAGCCGGTAGCAGGAGCAGGCGGCCGCCTCCAGCCCGGCGTTATCCACGATCCGGATGTTGCCGCGCTCGTATTCGATCAGCCCGCGGCGCTGCAGGGCGGAGGCGGCCTGCGTCACCCCCACGCGGCGCACCCCCAGCATATGCGAGAGGAACTCCTGCGTCAGCCGGAACCGCCCGGAGCCGACGCGGTCGCGGGTCATCAGCAGCCAGCGCGCGAGGCGCGCTTGCACCATGTGGAAGCGGTTGCACGCGGCGGTTTGCGTGATCTGCGCCATCAGCACGTAGGTGTAGCGATGCAGGCCGCGCTGCAGCGGCTCGCTCGCGGTGAACACCTTGCGAAAGCTGCCGGCGCTCATGCGCATCGCGGTGCCGGCGCCCTGCACCAGGGCGCGCACAGGCGAGATATCGACCCCCAGTGCGAGCGGGATTCCGACCATGCCTTCGTACCCCACCAGGCCGACTTCCAGGGCGCTATGGCCGTCGACCACGGTGAGGAGCGAGACCACCGACC
>Ga0070696_100002965_pt1 | contig 11272 bp, 12 predicted proteins | sample KBSK1253metaG_FD_65474 | JGI IMG/M metagenome (GOLD analysis project Ga0070696, IMG submission 65474) | Corn, switchgrass and miscanthus rhizosphere microbial communities from Kellogg Biological Station, Michigan, USA - KBS K1-25-3 metaG | ecosystem: Host-associated > Plants > Roots >... | reverse complement strand
CTCACTGCTCACTGCTCACTGCTCACTGCTCACTGCTTCACTGCTGCTCCGGCACGCTGTCCTCCCACAGCGCCAGAATGTTGCCGTCGGGATCTGCCACCATCGCCATGATCCCCCACGACTGTTGAGTAGGCTCCGCGACGAAGCGTACTCCCCGGTCGTGGAGCTGACCGCAATAATGGAGCAGATCAGGCACGTACAGGGTGATCCCGGTGTGCCGGCCGACGAGGGACTTGGCCTCATCATGGACCGCCGGATGCAGTCCGATGTGGGTATGGCCCTCGAAGAACTCGGCGCCGAAGGAGCCCTGCTTGATGAGAGGAAGCGCCAGCCGGTCGCGATAGAATTCGATGGCGCGTTGGATGTCCTCGACGAAGATCGCGATACTGTAGAGCGACGGAGGCGGCGCGCTCACAGGACCGGATGGCTCATGAGGAGCTTGACCAGGAGCACCGTCAGGGCGGCCGCGCCGGCAAGGAGCAGAAACAGCGCCGCGCCCACCAGCATCACAAATCGGCGGTTGGCCCTAGCCGACTCGGCCGGGCGGTGCACCTGTCGCTCGAGCAGGGCCAGGTTCCGGACATTGGCCTTCCACCCGGCATCGAACAGATCTCCCAGCAGAGGCACCGTTCCAACCAGTACATCGACGGCCACGTTCCACCCCATGCGAGCAAGCAGCGAGCGGGGAGCTCCCAGCTTGGCCGACTCGAGAATGATGTAGAGCGAGAACGCACCCCCCACCAGATCCCCGACTCCGGGGATCAGCCCGATGATACTGTCCAGGCCGATCCGAAAGGCTGTTCCTGGGATCGGGATGGAGTTGTCCAGCAAGTAACTCAGCCGCCGAAGTCGCCCGACCCGGGTCCCCTGGACGGTGCCAACTTCCGGCGCGATTGCATCGGGCGAGGATGAGCGATTCATCCGTTCAACTTAATGAGCCACCGTCGCGGCGCGGCCCACCAGGCGCCGGCAACTCCCCAAGTCGATGCCAGTAAGACGTCGAACGGCAGGACAGGCACACGAGCCAAGCAGCAGTGAGCAGTAAGAAGTGAGAAGTGAGACGTGAGAAGTAAGGAGCGGCGGTAGCAGCGGGTGGCTGCGCCGGCGGGAATGCGCGGGTGCAGCAGCCCCTTCCCGTGCGCCTCTTACTCCTTACTCCTCACTGCTCACTTCTTACTTCTTACTTCTCACTCCTCACTGCTCACTGCTACATAAACCGTCTGATCACGTACAGCATCAGATTCAGAACCACCGACACCAGGAGCATCGACACTAGCGGAACGTAGATCCGCACCGATTCACGCTCGATCCGAATGTCCCCCGGCAACCGCCCGAACCACCCGAGCCCTCCGGACCAGATCAGCAGGCCGAGCAGGATCAACCCGACGCCGAGGCCAACCAGAAGTAGGCCGGGAGAGACCGGATTCATTCGATCAGACCCTGGCGGACCGCGTGGATGTAGTCGGTATAGGCGGGGGTTCCGCCGGCGGCACGGACCGAGGCGGCGATCTGGCCGCGATGGTAGTGAGAGTGGGTGATGACGTGCAGCAGGATGTCGCCGACGCTGCTGGTCCAGAACTCTCCCTTGGTATTGCGGTAACCTCGACCGTCGCTCAGATCGTCGACCTCGAGCTGGCCCAGATACCGCGGCCAGATCTGCTCCAACTCCCGCAGCCACGCGTCACAGCCGTCGAGGTCGAGCTCGGGCCAGACGCCCAGCACTGGCGGCTCCTCCTTGAGTCGGGCCAGCCAGAGATACTCGCTGCCCACGATGTGAGCCAGCCAGCGCAGCGCCTGAGGTGGAGGATCGTCCATCGCTCGCAAGGAGCGCAGCACGTCGGCATTGGCCCAACAGTTGAACCCGAGTAACCGGCGATGCTGCTCGATCTCAGGATTCATCGGGCGCCGGCCTGGGGCCGCCAGGAACAGCAACCGAGGCCAGCGCCGCTCGGACATTCCGTCGCATCCCGGTCAGACCCGGTCGCTCCAGGGGGGTGTCGCCAAATCGCTGGCTGAATTCCCGCTCGTCCATCCGCTCGAATAGTTCGGGGTCGTGCTCGGCCAGGACCATGCGGGAGCGAAACTCTGGGACATTGCTCGGCGCGGCGAAGCGCTGATTCCAGGGACACACCTCGTTACAGATGTCGCAGCCGAAAGCGTAGCCCTCGAACCGCTCCGCCAGTGAGTCCGGGATGGCTCCCTTGTGCTCGATGGTCAGATAGGAAATGCAGCGGGTCGCGTCCAGCACGCGAGGCTGCACCAACGCCTCGGTGGGGCAAGCCTCGAGACATCGGGTGCAGCTGCCGCATCGATCCAGCTCGAATGGCGAATCGAAAGAGAGAGGAAGATCGGTGAAAAGCGAGCCAATGAAGAAGTACGATCCCGACTCCGGCCGGATGAGCATGGTGTTCTTGCCAATCCAGCCCAGGCCCGCGCGTTGCCCCAACTCCCGCTCCGGCACTGGTCCGGCATCGGTGAACGGCCGCGCCAGCTCCGCGCCGAGCTCTCTGAGATAGCCGCCTAGCTGGTCCAGGCGTCTGAGGGTGACGCGATGATAGTCTTCGCCCCGGGCGTACCGAGCGATGCGCGGCGGTCGGCGTTCCGCTTCGCTCTCGGGTTGATAGTAATTGTCCAATACCACAACGACGGCGCGTGCCCGGGGAGCAATCAGACGAGGATCCTTGCGCCGCTTCGCCTGTCGGTGAAGGTAGCGCATGGTCCCGGCGTAACCTCGGGCTAGCCACTGGTCCAGCCGGTCGCCGTGCGGCGGCGGGCTCGGGTCGGTGATCCCACACGCCAGAAAGCCGAGCTGGGCGGCGCGTTGCTTGACTTCGACGGCCAGATTCATGGCGAGCGGGAAGAGGCGCCCACGGCTGGGGCCGGGGACGCTTGGGCGTTGATCGCAGGGGTGTTGATCGCGGGTAAGGAATCCGCTGCCGGGCGAACCTCCTCCGTGATGAGCCGCGCGCCACGGCTATAAGTCAGGTACGACCAGGCCCACTGGATCAGTACCAGCACCCGATTGCGAAACCCGATCAAGAAGAAAATGTGGACGAAGATCCAGGTGAGCCACGCCAAGAACCCGTCGAAGTGAAGCTTACCGATGTCGGCCACCGCGCGGCCCCGGCCGATCACCGCGAGCTGCCCCTTGTCCCAGTATCTGAAGGGCCGCCGCGGCCGCTTGGCCAGGTCTGCCTTGATGGTGCGCGCCGTGTATTGGCCCATCTGGATGGCCACCGGGCAGATGCCGGGTAGGGCCTCGTCGCCCTGATGCAGGTATGCGGCCGCATCTCCCAAGACGAACACCTCGGGGTGGCCCGGAATGGTGCAGTCGGGCTCGACGATCGCCCTCCCCATCCGATCCAGCGGAGTCCCGAGACTCTTGAGCAACGGACTCGCAATGTTGCCCGCGGCCCAGATGACGGTCTGGGTCGGGATGGTCCAGCCCGCCGCCCCTACCATTCCTGGCCGAACATCGGTAACCAAGGTGTCGGTGCGGACCTCGACGCCAAGTCGCCGGAGGTCCTGCTTTGCCTTGTCGCTCAGACTCGGCGGATAGGCCGGGAGCAGCCGGGGACCGCCCTCCAGGAGCATCACCGTGGCATCTCGTGGGTCGATGTGGCGGAAGTCCCGCCGCAGGGCGTAACTCCGAATCTCCGCGACGGCACCGGCCATCTCGACTCCGGTCGGCCCGCCACCCACGATCACGAAGGTGAGGTAGGCATGGCGGCGCACTTTATCGGTCTCCCGCTCCGCCATTTCGAACGCGAGGAGCATTCTGCGACGGATCTCGAGGGCGTCTTCCAGACTCTTCAGGCCCGGCGCGAGTGCCTCCCAATCGTCGTGGCCAAAGTAGGAGTGGTGGGCGCCGGTACCCACGATGAGGTAGTCGTAGTCGAGGGAGTTACCGTCGCTGAGATTGACTCGCCGAGCCTTGGTGTCCACCGAGGCGACCTCGGCGAGGAGCACCTCGGTGTTTCGCTGGCTCCGCAGGACCGAGCGAATGGGCGAGGCAATGTCGCTGGGGCTGAGCCCCGCGGTCGCCACCTGGTAGAGCATGGGCTGGAACAGATGGTGATTCTTGCGATCCACCACCGTGACACGAACAGGTGCGCTCCGCAGCGCTTTAGCGGCGTACAGGCCGGCGAAGCCCGCGCCGAGAATGACGACCTGCGGCAGTTCCGCTACCGGTTTCCCGCTGCTCACGGCTCTCCTCGCACGTCAGAGACCCAGAGTCTCCCGGCGCCACCGGGCGAACCGGATCACGTCTTCCAACGGGGGAACGGCATGCTCGTCGGCGTACGCGGTGTGCATCCGCCACCGGAGGTAGGCCTTGTCGGGCAGTGGAAGGTAGGGCGGACGGCTCCACCATTGGCGCGCGCGAAATGCCCAGAGCGCCTTCAGAAGGTCGAGCCCGAGACGCGGATTCAAGACGCCGCGCCACGCCAGGCCCAGAGCGAGTGAAGTCCAGTTGCCGGACATAGGCGAAGTATAAATTGGGTATATTGATCCCCCTATGGTCCCGGCCGCTGGTTCGTTTTTCCCTGTCCCGTCTCACGCTCGAGCGTCTCATCCGTGAGCACCAATCCCTATCGCCCGAAGGACGAGAACAAGCCCCCTACCGAGGACGAGCAGCTTCTCGAGAGCCCGCCCCCTCAGCGCGCGGAGCAGCTGTTCCTCAAGTCAGACTCCTGGCGCGTGCTCCGGATCATGGGAGAGTTCGTGTGGGGCTTCGACAACCTGGCCGACGTGAGCGACGGGGTCACCATCTTCGGCTCGGCCCGAACCAAGCCGACCGATCCGCACTACGCCAAGGCAGTGGAGACCGCGCGGCTCCTGGCTGAGGCGGGGATTCCGGTGATCACAGGCGGCGGGCCGGGGATCATGGAGGCGGCCAATCGTGGGGCGATGGAAGGTGCGGGACTGTCCATTGGCTGCAATATCGAGCTTCCCTTTGAGCAGGGCTCCAATCCGTACTTGAGCCGGAGCCTCAATTTCAAGTTCTTTTTTGTCCGAAAGACGATGTTCGTCAAGTACGCAACCGCCTTTATCGTCTTCCCCGGGGGATACGGCACTCTGGATGAGTTGTTCGAGGCCCTGACCCTGATCCAGACCGGCAAGGTAAAGCATTTCCCGGTCATTCTGTTCGGCTCGGCCTATTGGTCCGGGATGGTGGAGTGGCTCACCCACACGGTGGCCGGCGAGCGCAAGATCAATCCCACCGACCTCCTCCTCTTCCGGGTCACCGACGATCCCGCCGAAGCCGCCCGTATCGTGATCGAGGCACGGGAGGACAAGCCGAACGACCCCGTCGCACGTATCGTGGGATGACCACATGAATCGTCCCTCCGCAGCCTACCTCCGCGGCCAGCGCATCGACCCCCAGGGCATCACCGGGCAGGAGACCCTGGCCGAACTGGTGGACAATGCGTTTCTGGCCTACAACGCCGGTCGGCTTCGCGAGGCCTGCCAGCTCTTCGTTCAGCGGATGTTGGAGCCGGATGTGACGGTCGGGATGACGCTGACTGGGGCGATGACCCCCGCCGGCCTCGGCATGAGTTGCTTGATCCCGCTGATGGAGGCGGGCTTCGTGGACTGGATCATCTCCACTGGAGCCAATCTGTACCACGATGCCCACTTCGCCCTGGGCCTCTCGATGCACCGGGGCACCCCTCTGGCCGATGACGTCGAGTTGCGCGACAATGGTGTGGTACGGATTTACGACATCTTCTTCGACTACAGCGTGCTCCTCTCCACCGATGCCTTCGTTCGGGAGGTATCCGCCCGAGAAGAGTTTCAGCGACCGATGAGCACGGCGGAATACCACTATCGCCTGGGCGGCTACGTGCTCGAGCGAGAGCGGGCGCTGGGGCTCTCGCGTCGCTCGGTCCTGGCCGCGGCGCACCAACTCGAGGTCCCCATCTACACCAGCTCTCCTGGAGACAGCTCGATCGGAATGAACGTGGCCGAACAGGCGCTCGCGGGCAGCAAGCTCCGGTTCGATGTGAGTGCGGACGTGAACGAGACTGCCAGCATCGTGTTGGAAGCCAAGCGGTCGGGTGGCAAGAGCGGAGTGCTCATCGTGGGTGGGGGCAGTCCCAAGAACTTCATGCTCCAGACCGAGCCGCAGATCCAGGAAGTGCTCGGCATCGACGAGCGGGGACACGACTATTTCCTGCAGATGACGGATGCCCGCCCTGATACCGGCGGCCTCTCCGGTGCTACGCCGGCCGAGGCGGTGAGCTGGGGCAAGATCGATCCCGACCAGCTGCCCGGCACGGTTGTGGTTTACAGCGACAACTCGATCGCGCTTCCGCTGCTCACGGCCTACGCCCTGGGCCGCAAGACCCCTCGACCACTCAAGCGACTCTACTCCCGGCGCGAGGCGATGATGCAGCGTCTGGTGGGGGAGTATCGAGCGGCGTTGCAATTACGGGATCAACGGGCGGAGGAGTCATTGGCTCACATGCACCCGGGCGCCGGAGGAGCGGAGACGGTGGCGCGTCGGTGAGTCGCCACGATGCCCATGTTGGGTCCTCGCCTTACGCCTTCTACGGACTCGCGCTTCTCGCCGTTACCAACCTGCTGAGCTACGTCACCCGCAACGTCATCTTCGCCATCTTCGAGCCGCTGAAGCGCGATCTGCATTTGGCCGACGCTCAGCTCGGCTGGCTCGCCTCGGCCTACGTGCTGGTCTTCTCGCTCGCCGCGCTCCCGGCAGGAATACTGGGAGATCTGCGTTCCCGGCGGGGAGTCATCGCCGGCGGTGTGTTGCTTTGGAGCGTGGCCACGCTGGCGAGCGGTTTCGTCGCTACCTTCGGCGGCCTCTTGATCTGTCGAGCGCTGGTTGGCGCAGGGGCAGCCGCGTTCGGGGGGCCGGCCCAGTCCCTCACCGCCGACTACTTTCCCTCGCGCGGCCGCGCGGTGGCGATGGGCGTTCTCGCCTCAGGCATCACCCTGGGCGGAGTATTGGGCATCTGGCTCGGCGGACGGCTGGAGGCAGACTATGGCTGGCGCTCCGCCCTCATGGTGGTGAGTGTGCCCGGCTTTATTCTCGCGGCCCTGACCTCCCGACTCCGCGATCCGTTGCGCAACGCGCCGGTCTCGCTTCGTGCCCGGCTGCGCGAGCTGGAAATGGGACTCACCGCCTTGTCCCGCCATTTCCTTCCACTCATCCTGGCGATCGCGATCGGTGGGCTGTTGGCCTGGCAGCTCGATCGGGTGTACGGCGCCGATTCGTCCGTCGACGTGGCCGTCTTCGGAGCGGCCGTGGCGGTTGGGCTCGCGCTCAACATTCGGCTCTGGGTCAAGGCGTTCGCCCGCGCGCCGGAAGAGGGGCCTCGTGCAATGGTGCGGGTCTTCGGGGCCAAGGCGGAGTCGCTCGCCGTCGTGCTCCGCACCCCCACGCTGATATACATCTTCATCGGTGGCGCACTGATCTCCTTCGGGACCAACGGGCTGGTTGGGTGGGCGCCGACCTTCATGACTCGAGAATTGGGGCTCAGCGTTGCCGAAGGGGCCAAGCTGCTCGGTACCTGGGGGCTCGCTGCCGGGATCAGCGGCGCGTTGGTCGGCGGCGCCGTAGCAGACTGGCTCCGACGCTACACCCCTAACGGCCGGGTCATTACCATCTCGGTCGGATTGCTGGTCGGTGGATCACTGGCGATCTGGCTGCTCACGGTGCGCGATCTCGACCTCTTCGCGCCGGTCTTTTGCGCGGCCTTTTTCTTCCTCTCCTGGTTCAACGGTCCCATCGCGGCGACGATCTTCGACGTGGTACCGGCGCGGGTGAGCGCGACCGTGGCCGGCGCGTACCTGCTCTTCATTCACCTCGCGGGCGATGCGGTTGCCTTTCCGCTGGTCGGTTCCTTGTCCGACCAGTTCGGCCTGGACCGGGCAGTGCTGCTCTTGCCTGCCGTCGCCATGTTTGGAGGAGTAGTGGTGCTGGGAGCGCTGCGTACGGTGGCGGGCGACATGCGGAAGGTCGCCCTCGCCTGAGCGTCAAGCCGCGGGCCGTCCTGGAAGCGATCGAATGTAGGCCCACACCGCACGAATCTCATCGTCGGTCATCTTTCCCGAGCGGAGCCACGGCATTTTCTCCGGATCGATCGCGCTTCCGTCCGGGCGTTGTCCCCGACGCAGCGCCCGGAAGAAATCCGCCTCGGTCCAGGCGGCCAGCCGGCTTCGGGTCAGGTCGGGCGCACCCGGCTCGCCGGTGCCGGCTAAGTCGGAGCCATGACAGCTGCGGCAAGCCCCCACGGTGGCGAGGTAATGCCCGTATTCCACCGTGGGCCCCGGCACCGGCACCCGACGCACGGCGGCATGATCGATGAGCTTGACCGGAAGCAACGGAAACCCTGCGGCGATATAGAGGGCCCGGGCCATCGGCCCGACCCTGGATGGAGCCGCCTCGCGATCGACGGGAGGAAGCGTCCGCAGATACCCGATCATGGCAGCAAGATCAGTGTCGCTCAGCAGGTTGTATGCTTCCGCCGGCATGAAGACCAGCGCGCGACCATCGCGTCCGACGCCGTGTCGGATAGCGCGTTCGTAGTCGCCATCGGTGTAATCCCCGATCCCACCCCGGCCGCCGGTCAGGTTTGCCGAGACCAGATGCCCCATCGCAAAGTCATTCAGCAATACCTTGCCGCCGTAGTCGTCACCATGGCAGACAGCACACTTCCCGATAACCTCGACCAGGTGCTGGCCGCGCTCCAAGCCAATCGAATCAGTAGCGGCTGGCACCGAGGCATCGGGGAAGCTGTACGTCTTCAGCAGGTCATGCGTGGTAATGGCGTAGAGCGCGGCGAGGCCCACGGCACTCAGCGCGACCAAGCCGAGCAGTGCATAGCCGAGCCGGCGGAGAAGCATCATCGCGCGCTGCGGTAGAACAATTCCATCAACTCATCATATGTCGCCTCGGCGAGGCCGGGGTCGCCGGAACGAATGGCTTGCGTGGCGCAGTGCTTCAGGTGATTGTGGAGTAGCGCGCGCCCGACCCCACGCAACGCTTCCTGAACCGAGGAAACCTGGACCAGAACGTCTGCGCAGTAGCGCTCCTCCTCCACCATCTTCTGCAGTCCGCGCATCTGCCCTTCGATCCGCCGCAGGCGGGTCAGCACGGAACGCTTCACCTCGGGATCGACCGCGACGGCGTGCACGCCATCGCCCGGCCGGGCGCCGCAGGCGCAGGGGACAGTCAGTTGCTCGTCGTTCATGGAAGCTCCCTACTGAAATGCGTGAAACGTGAAACGTGAAGGGTGAAGGGTGAAGAGGTGAAGAGGTGAAGAGGTGAAGAGTGATGGTAAGGACCCTACCGTTTACCCCTTCACCTTTCACCTTTCACGTTTCACCTTTCACGTTTCACCTTTCACGTTTTACGCTTTTCTCAACCTGAGACTATTCGCGACGACGCTCACACTGCTCACCGCCATCGCCGCCGCCCCCATTTCGGGTGTGAGTCGGAGGCCAAAAGCAGGATAGAGCACACCCGCGGCGAGCGGGATCCCGAGCACGTTGTAGATGAAGGCCCAGAAGAGATTCTGCCGAATCACCCGCATCGTACGCCGGGCAAGCCTGATCGCGCTCACCACGCCGAGCAGATCACCTCGCATCAGGGTGATACCACCGGCCTCCATCGCTACGTCGGTGCCGGTACCCATGGCGATGCCCACATCGGCCTGGGCCAGTGCCGGCGCATCGTTGAGGCCGTCCCCAACCATCGCCACCACTCTGCCATCGGCCTGCATCCTGCGGATCTCCTCCAGCTTGCGATCCGGCAGCAGCTCGGCCACCACGTGATCGACACCCACGGTTCGAGCAACACTCTCCGCAGTGCGGCGGTCATCGCCGGTGAGCATCACGCCTCGAATTCCCAGCCGCTTGAGCCGTGCGATGGCCTCCGGGCTCGTTGGCTTGATGGGATCGGCGATCACGATGAGCCCCGCTGGCGCCCCGTCCACCGCGACGTACACTAGGATGCCGGAGTCGTCGGCGAGTCGGTCGGCTGCCGCACTCAAGGGTCCGATCTCAACGCCCAGGGATCGCAAGAGGGCAAGATTGCCGACCGCAACGCGCTTCCCATCCACGGTGCCGACCACGCCCTGCCCTGTCCGGCTTTCGAACGGCGCGACCTCCCCCAGCTCGAGGCCGCGTCGGCTCGCCTCGTTCACGATCGATTCGCCGAGCGGATGCTCACTCAGATGCTCCACACTGGCCGCGAGTTGGAGCAGCCGCCGCTCGTCGTAACCGGCAGCTCCCTCGGCTAACTGTATGGACTGCACCGCGGGCCTACCTTCGGTCAGAGTGCCGGTCTTGTCGAAAACGACAGTATCGATGGCCTGGCTCCGCTCCAGAACCTCGCCGCCCTTGATCAGGATTCCCAGCTCGGCTCCTCGGCCGGTGGAAACCATCACGGCAGTTGGGACGGCCAGCCCCATGGCGCAAGGGCAAGCAATGATCAGCACCGTAACCGCCGCGACCAGGGCGTGGAGGTAAGCCGGCGCGGGGCCGGTATCAAACCAGACGATGAAGGTCGCGACTGCGATGGAGAGCACCACCGGGACGAATACTGCGGAGATCCGATCAGCCAGGCGCTGAATCGGCGCCTTGGACCCCTGAGCCTGCTGAACCAGCCGGACAATCTGCGCCAGCAGGGTATCCTGTCCCACCCGCTGCGCCCGGAAGCGCAGGGCGCCATTTCGGTTGAAGGTTCCCCCAATGACAACATCCCCGCGGCCTTTGGCCGCGGGCAGAGGCTCCCCAGTGAGCATCGACTCGTCTACGTAGCTGCTGCCTTCCAGTACCACCCCATCAGCCGGGATCCTTTCGCCAGGACGCACCACGACCACATCACCGGGTCGGAGCTGAGCGATGGGAATCGCCAGCTCGACTTCATCACGTACCACGGTTGCGCTGTTTGGCCTGAGCTCGATGAGGCGTCGAATGGCCCCCGACGTACGGCTCTTGGCTCGCGCCTCGAGCAGATTGCCCAGCAGGATCAGGGCAATGATCCAGACCACGGCCTCGTAGTAGACCTGCGGCTCGACGCCGTGTCGGGCCAGCCAGCCTCCGGCCAGAGTGACCGTCAGGCTATAGAGGAAAGCGGCACCTGTGCCGACCGCGATCAGGGTGTTCATGTCAGCGGTGTGATGGCGGAAGGCGACCCAGGCGCGGGTGTAGAAATGGCGACCTGCCCAACCCACGACCGGCAGGGTCAGTCCGAGAAGGGCGTAGTGCGGTTGGCCGATGATGGTCACCAGAACCGCCGCCA
>Ga0070696_100002964_pt1 | contig 11273 bp, 8 predicted proteins | sample KBSK1253metaG_FD_65474 | JGI IMG/M metagenome (GOLD analysis project Ga0070696, IMG submission 65474) | Corn, switchgrass and miscanthus rhizosphere microbial communities from Kellogg Biological Station, Michigan, USA - KBS K1-25-3 metaG | ecosystem: Host-associated > Plants > Roots >... | reverse complement strand
ATGCATCGCGCGGGTGAGCGCATGAACCGCCTCATCGGCGACCTGCTCGACATGAAGCGCATGGAGAACGGCCGGCTCGCGGTCGAGCCAAAGCCAGTTCGTGCCGGCGTGTTGCTGACGGAGGCCGCCGAGATGCTGCGTCCGCTGGCGGCGGCCGAAGGGATCGAGCTGACGCTCGATATTCCCGATGAGCTGCCTGTCGTCGCCGCCGATGCCAATCGACTTCAGCAGGTGCTGTCGAATCTCATCGGGAACGCCATCAAGTTCACGCCGAAGGGTGGACGCATCAGCCTGCGCGGCGCGCGAACGGAGAAGGACGTTTGCATTGCAATCTCGGATACGGGACCTGGGATCCCTGCGGAGCAACTGCCGCACATCTTCGGGCAGTTCTGGCAGGGAAAGCGCGCGGACCGGCGCGGGATCGGACTCGGCCTCGGCATCGCCAAAGGCATCGTCGAAGCGCACGACGGCACGATCTGGGTCGAGAGCATGGTCGGAGCGGGAAGCACGTTCTACTTCACGCTCCCTCTCTCAGGATGACAACGGGGGCGCTAGCTCGGGGTCACGCGCGGCAAGCTCACCTCAAACTCCGAGGGGAGCACGCGCATGTGCTGGCCGCAGATGTGTTCGATGCCCCGCCCACGATCTTTGGAGAGGCTGTGCTTCGAATAAGCACACAATAGCGAAAACGAGTACTTGGCGGCGAGCTCGTTCCAGAGGACCTCGAGCTCGATCGCCGCTTCCGCCTTGCCCTCGTTCCAGAGCAGGTCCACCATCTCGCCGTACGCGCGCACGATGATGTACCGGCGATTCGTGATCAGCTTCTCGAAGACATTCCCGACCGTCGCCTCGAACAGCTCACGGTTCGGGCGCCCGCCTTCCATGAACGCGGTCAGCGTTTCGCGCGCATCCAGCCACACCGCATCGCGTCCGAGCACGAGATCGTCCGGGTCGAGCCCCATGGAACGCATTCGCGACGCGAACGCAGTTCGGTGGACGCCAGTCGCAATGACTATGATCGGCTGTCCGACCCGTACACCATCCGCCAGAAAACCGGCAACTGCCGTGTTCAGGAACTCCTCGTTCTCATAGAACTGCACGTCATGTCCCGGACTCCATCCCACCGCGCGGATCGAGTGGCGCCGCGAAAGGCTCTGTCCGTCAACCTGAACTGTGATTGGCTGCTTCAATTCGAGCTCCGGGAATAACGCAGGGTATGATACTCTTTTGTTTACTTCTCGCAAGGACGTTCAATGCAGGATTGAGAGAGTGACGGTAGGACAACGCCAGCGGTCCATTGAGCGCATGGTCGCGACCTCAGTGACAGCGAATCGATCGGCCAGCAGACTGGCAGAGATCGCGAAGATTCTGGGAATCGCCGTGGTGTATACAGCCACTGCCCGGTTGGGGCTTCTGCTCGACCCGGTCGGTGGGTTTGCGACGCTGGTATGGGCGCCGACTGGGATCGCGATCGCCGCCGTGATGATTCTTGGGGCGAGCGTGTGGCCCGGTGTCTTTCTCGGCGCGCTCGTCGCGAACCGGCTCACCGGCGCTCCGATGCTCGTGGCCGCGACCATCGCAGTCGGCAACACGCTCGAATGCCTTGTCGCGCTCGTTCTGTTGCGCAGGGTCCGGGGCTTTCGCGATTCGCTTGAACGGGTGAGCGACGTCCTGTATTACATGCTCCTCGCGACGGTGTTTGCGCCTCTGGTCAGCGCGACGATTGGGGTGTCCGCGCTGCGTGTCGCGCAGATCGTGACGGAGGCGCAAACGGGAGAAGCCTGGCGCGCCTGGTGGGTCGGCGACTTCATGGGTGCCCTTTTGATCGGGCCGCTCGTGCTACTGTGGCGAGCCAACGCGCTCCGTGGTCTCCGGCGCGCGCAGTCGCTCGAGCTCGTTGCACTCGCGATCACGTTGATCGGGCTGGCACTGCTCGTCTTCTTCGAGCGCACACCGCTGGAACGCAACTCATTCCTCCAGGCCTACCTGTTGTTCCCCGTCCTGATCTGGGCCGCCCTTCGGTTCGACCAGCGCGGCGTGGTCACCGCCGTCCTGATGATGGCATTGATCGCGATCGCCGCCACATCCCGAGCGCGAGGTCCATTCGTCCACGCGCAGCTGCACGAGAGTCTCTTCGCGCTGCAAACCTTCATGGGCATCATCGCGGCGTCATTCCTCGTGCTCGCGACCGCAATTGGAGAGCGGGCGCGCGCCCAAACCGAGCTCCGACGGGCGCTCGAGGCCGAAGCGAAAGCCAACCGCGCCAAATCGGATTTTCTGGCGGTCATGAGTCACGAGTTCCGCACGCCGCTGAACGCGATCTCCGGTTTTGCGCAGCTCCTCTCGATGGACGTTCACGGCTCATTGACGCCCAAGCAGCGCGACGCGCTCGCGCGAATCGAACAGAACCAGGACCGCCTCGCGTCGCTCGTCTCGGACGTCCTGAGCTTCACCGGAGTCGAATCGGGACGACTCAGCCTCAAGCTCGAGCGAATTTCCATACGCGCGGCGCTCGACGCGCTCAAAGCCTCTGTCGAACCGGAGCTGACACGCAAGCGCCTTCACTACGCCAGATCTCCGTCGCTGGACTCCCTCGCCGTGAAAGCGGATCCCGACAAACTGCGACAAGTGCTGCTCAACGTCGTGTCGAACGCGATCAAGTACACCGACGAAGGGGGCGTGGTGGACGTCTCCGCAACCGGCGACGAAGGCCAGGTGCGCGTCGTCGTACGGGACACGGGGATCGGGATCCCGGAGGATCAGCTGCAGCGCGTCTTCGAGCCCTTCTTTCAGGTAGATCGTGGCAAGACGCGTCGCTTTGGCGGAGTAGGCCTCGGCCTGACGATCGCGCGCGATCTGGCGCGCGCGATGGGCGGCGACGTTACGATCGAGAGCACTCCCGGCCGCGGAACGACGGTCTCGCTCTCGTTCCCAGCCGCCTGAGACGGTCGACGGCGCTCAGGCGAGTCCCAGTTTCTGGGCGAGCCCGATGCGCTGGAGCTTGCCGGTGGCCCCGACTGGAATCTCCTGCAGGATGAGGATCTTCCTCGGCACCTTGAAATCCGCCAGCCTCGCCGACGCGAACTGGCGCAGCTCCTTGTCGCTCGCCTGCGCTCCCTGCTTCAACACCACCGCGGCCGCGACGTCTTCGCCGAGCATGTCGTGGGGCATGCCGAAGGTCACGCACTGGTGCACCGCCGGATGCTCCATGATGATCTCGTCCACCTCGCGCGGCGAAATCTTTTCGCCTCCACGGTTGATGATCTCCTTCAATCGTCCCGTGATGCTCACGTAGCCGTCGTCGTCCATGGTGCCCTGGTCGCCGGTGCGAAACCAGTCTCCGTAGAACGCGTCCGCGTTCGCCTTGGGGTTGTTCTCGTACTCCTTCATCACGTTCGGTCCACGGATGACGATCTCTCCGGTAGCGCCCGTGGTGACGGTTTTTCCTTCGCCATCCACCACGCGGATCTCTGGGCCAGCCGCCGGCCCGACCGTGCCCGGCTTCCGCTTGCGCGGAGGCAGCGCGTTGCTTGCCATCTGGTGCGCCGCCTCGGTCATTCCGTACGCCTCGATGACCGGGACGCCGAACATATTTTCGAGCTCGCCGATCACCTTGGTCGGGAGCGATGAGGACGACGAGCGAACAAATCGCAGCCGATGCTTCTTGATCACTTCCGCGTTGTTCCCCGCCCGCGCGAGGATCGCCTGGTGCATCGTCGGGACGCCCGAATACCACGTCGGCTGCACTTCGCTCAACCACGAGAAAAACTTCAGCGCGTTGAATCCGGTGGTGCAACAGACCTCGCCTCCCGCCGACAATGGCGCAAGGAGCGCCGCGATGAGGCCATGGATATGAAACAGCGGCATGATGACGAGCCCGCGATCGGACGCCGTCAGCGCCAGCGACTCACGGACATTTCGCGCGGACGCGCAGACGTTCTTCTGCGCGAGTGGCACGATCTTGGGACGCGACGTCGTTCCGGACGTGTGGAGCACGAGCGCGATGTCGTCCGGCGTGGCTGGCCTGCGTTCCGCGGCGCTGCCGCCGCCTGACTTCGCGCCGTCAACGAACTGAAGCGAGAAGCTCCCGGCGCCGCGCTCCGGCTGCGGCGCGAGTCGCGCGATTGGGACGCCGAGGCGGCGGGCCACTTCGATGACGGGAGACTCCTTGTCGCGCCCCGCGACGAGCAACTTGGCGCGGAGATCGGTCAGGTAGAACTCGAACTCTTCCGCGCGATACGCCGGGTTGAGCGGCGCCGCGGTCGCGCCGGCAGCGATCGACAGAAAGGCCGCGGCCATCTCAGGCCCGTTGTCGAGCACGATCGCGACGCGGTCGCCGGCTCCAATGCCTCTCCCGGCGAGCGACCCAACCGTGTCACCAATCAGTGCCCGCAACGCACGATAGGTGAGTGGCACGCCACCGGGTGAGCTGAGCGCCGTCGCGTCGTCCGCGCCGCGCTGGAGAAGCTCGACGATTGTGGTTGAAGCATCCTGCATGTGATAGTCCTTTGTCATCCTGAGCGAAGCGAAGGATCTACCGTGATTGAAGAAGATTCTTCGCTTCGCTCAGAATGACACTAAGTACGGGAGACAACCAGCCTGCCCTTTTGATCCGTGAGCGTCTTCGCCAGCAAACTGACGCACGCGTACACCGCGTCGATGTGCGGAGTCGGCGTCTCGGTCAGACGGCCCAGCTCGACCACCGCGCCCACGAGCGCTTCGATTTCCAATGGCTTTCCCGCCTCCACGTCCTGCAGCATCGACGTTTTGTGCGCCCCCACCTTCTCGGCGCCCGCGATGCGCTTCTCGATGCCGACGCGAAACTGAATTCCGAGCTTGCCCGCAATCGTCTCGGCTTCGTGCATCATCTGGATACTCAGGTCGCGGGTCAGTGGAAAAGTCAGCAGATCCACCAGCGTCGCGTGCGTCAGCGCGCTGATGGGATTGAAGTTCATGTTGCCCCAGATCTTGAGCCAGATCTCGCCACGGATGTCGTTCGTGATCGGTGCCTTGAACCCGGCCTTCGCGAGGCTCGCCGATATCATCTGCGCGCGGGGCGTCGAAGAGCCGTCGAGCTCTCCGATCGTGAAACGCCGGCCCTCGACGACCTGCACGACGCCGGGCGACACGAGGTTCGCCGCTGGATACACGACCGACCCGACGACTCGACTGCTGTCGATCGAGCGCGCGATGGTGCCATCCGGATCGGCCGAGCGAACCGGCCTGCCATCGTGCACTCCCCCATGCTTGTGGAAGTACCACCAGGGGATACCGTTCTGCATCGTGACGATCGCGGTCTCGTCATGCATGAGATGCTTCAGCTCTCCAGCCACCGCGGCCACCTGATGCGCCTTCACCGTGAGTAGCACGACGTCCTGCTTGCCTGCGTCGTTCATCCGCTCGAAAGCGCGCGCCTTCTTCGTCACCACCTCGGTGCCGTCTTCACCGATGACGCGCATCCCTTTCGCGCGAATGGCGTCGAGGTTGGCGCCGCGCGCGATGAACGTGACGTCCTCGCCCGAGGCGTCCAGCCACCCGCCGAGGTAGCCGCCGATCGATCCGGCTCCCACAACCGCGATTTTCATCTCACCATTCGCGCGCGGAGCGGCTTGAGCGCAACCAGCGACAGCATCGCCGCGATGAAATTGAGAATGGCCGCCGCGATGAACACCCTGTGCCAACCACCAGCCGCGGCCATCACGCTGCTGAATGGCACGAGGAGCGATGCCGTCCCTTTCGCCGTATAGAGAAGCCCCGCGTTGGCGGAGGCGAACTTGCGTCCGTAGGTGTCGCCGCAGGTCGCGGGGAAAAGGCTGTAGATCTCGCCCCACGCGAAGTACACGAGCGCCGTGATCAGCACGAACGCGGTCGGGTCGCGTCCGAACTGACTGAGGAGGAGAACGCAAATCCCCTCGAGCGAGAAGGCGAGAAACATCGTGTTCTCGCGGCCGAACCGGTCGGAGACCCAGCCGAAAAACGGCCGGCTGACGCCGTTCAACACGCGGTCGAACGAAAGCGCGAAGGTGAGCGCAGGAAGTGTGAGACCCAAAAGACTCACGGGCGAGTCGGCGATCCCGTAGTCCTTTGCGATCGGAGTGAGCTGCGCGGTCGCCACGAGACCGCCGGTCGCCATCATCACGAACATCACGTACATCACCCAGAATGCGGGAGTCTGCAGCATTGCGACGGGCGTATACTCGCGCGCTGGTGCAGCTGTCACACTGGTGGACTTGCTACCGGCCGGAGCCTTGAACGAGGGGTCCGGCGCCTTCAGAAACCATCCGAGAAGAAAGACGACGGCGCCCTGCGCAATGCCGAACTTGAAGAAGGTCGCCTCGTACCCCTGCGTCTTGATCATCGCGGCGATCGGGAACACGGTCAGCGCGGAGCCCGCGCCGAAACCCATCGCAGTGAGGCCCGCGGCCAGTCCTCGCCGGTCCGGAAACCATTTGAGCGCATTCCCGACGCAGGCACCGTAGACGGCGCCGGCGCCGATTCCGGCGATCACGGCCCCGAGGTACAACAGAGGCAGCGAATCGGCGTGCGAGTTGATCACCCAGGCCGCGGCGACAAAGAGACCCGCGCTCACTCCGACCACCTTCGGGCCAAACCGGTCGACGAGGTAGCCTTCGATCGGCACCAGCCAGGTCTCGACGAGGATGAAGACTGTGAATGCCACCTGGATGGCAGGGCGTCCCCAGTGATACTTGTCGTTGATCGGATTGACGAACAACGTCCAGCCATACTGGAGGTTGGCGATCATCGACATGCAGATGATGCCGAGCAGCAACTGCCACCAGCGCCCCAGCCCCGCCCCCACCACCACTCCCCCCCCGGGGCCCGGGGGGCGCACGTCTTCGGCTGGAATAGTAGAAGACATGGCGGTCAGGTCGCGTTCTGCGACACGAATGGCGTCAATTTCGCGCTTTCGAGCACGTGCATGGCCGAGACACCTCTGGCGGAGTCGTCTCAATGCTCGCTCGATACTCGAAAATGTCAAAACTGATGCGCGAGCGATGAGCCGCATCTCGAGGAGGACGTCCCTTGCGCTCTCCCTGCTGATGGTTCCGGCGGCGCTTTCGTCGCAGAACGGAGCCATCGCCGGGGTGGTGACATCGCGCGAGACGAAAGAGCCGTTGGCCTACACGATCATCGCCGTCCCCGCACTCGGCCGCGAATTGTTCAGCAACGATTCGGGGCGCTTCACGCTGGGCGGTCTGCCCTCCGGACCGCTGCATCTCACCATTCGCCGACTCGGCTACGGGCCTTCAGACATCACGGTGGAAGTCCGTGCTGGGATGGACTCGATCCGCATCGAGCTGTCACGCACTGCCGTCGCTCTGAGCGCGGTGCTCGTCCGCGCTTTCCCCACATGCAGCAATCCGGGGCCACCGTCGGAGCGGGACGGACTGTCGTTGGTGACCGTCTTTTCCCAACTACGGATGAACGCCGACCAGTATCGCCTGCTTTCGGAGGAGTACCCGTTCGAATCGTTCATGGACGTTCTCCGCGCGCGGAAAGAGCAGGGCACGGACACCATCCGTCCCATGCATCGGGAGACGCTCAGAGTGCGCAGCAAGAGCAAATGGCACTACGGTCCGGGGAAAATCGTGACCGGTCGTTGGCGACAATACACCTTCAACATCCCCACGCTGGTGGACTTCGCGGACGAACGATTCCTCGCCGAGCATTGCTTTCACTATGCGGGATTCGATACCGTCGAGGCTCGGCGGATGGTCCGCCTCGACTTTTTGGCTGCCGATAGGATCAAGGCGCCGGACGTCAATGGATCGTTGTACATGGATCCCGAAACGTTTCAGATCCGACGATCCGTCCTGAGGCTGACCAAGCTCCCGGACCTTCGCGCGCTCTCCGGCTACGAGGTGACCACGGATTTCGCGGAGGTCATGCCGTCCGTGCCGATCATCTCACAGATATTCTCCGTCCAGAGCTACGACACCACGGCGCTCCGCGATCAGGACGCCATCTATGAGGTGTGGCGCCTGCAGCGCGTGAACTTCGTGGGCAAGAAACCGGGGCAGGAGATGATTCGGACTCCTTGAAAGGACAGCTGTCTCCTATTCGGCGCGCAGTGCCACCATAGGATCCACGCGCGTCGCTCGCCAGGCCGGAACGAGACACGCCGCGATCGCGACGAGCATCAGGAGCGTCGCCGTGCCGACGAACACACGCGGCTCGAGAGGGGAAATCTCGTAGAGCGAGGACCGCAGCACACGCGTCGCGGCAAGCGACGCCGCGGCTCCGAAGATCAACCCTGCGGAGGGAAACGCGAGGCCTTCGCGCACCACGAGACGCACGACATTCGAAGGTTTGGCGCCGAGCGCGATACGAATGCCGAACTCCCGCGTGCGATTGGCGATGGCATAGGCCAGCACCGCGAAGATTCCGCTGGCCGCGAGAAGCAGCGCGACGATTCCGAATCCGCCGAAGAGCATCGCATCGAAGCGATGCCGAGCCCATGAACCGCTCACCACGTCATCGAGAGTCTGGACGTCCCGCGGCGAGACATCCGGATCGACGGTCGCGAGCGCCTTTCGGACGTCGGGCACGACCGACAGCGGGCTGCCGCTCGTGCGCAGAAACACCACGCGTGACGCGTACGTGAACTGCGCGTACGGCGTGTAGAAGCTGGACCGGTTCGGCCGCTGATCCAACGGATCGTACACGACGTCGCCGACGATGCCGATGATCTCCGCGCTCGAATCCGGACGATCGAAGTTGCTCCCTCCGCCGAACCAGACGCGCTGGCCGATGGGGTCCTCGTTCGGCCAGAACTTTCGCGCGGCGGTCTCGCTGATCACGGTCACGCGTGGCGCGCCGGCGACGTCGCTGGACGTGAAGACGCGTCCCCGGCGCAATGGAATGCGCATCGTTCGAAAGTGGTCGGGCGCGACGTAGTGTCGCAGCACGGGCGGCGCGTCAGCGGGCCTCGGCGCCGGGCGTCCCATGACGTACAGCACGCTGTTCGCGGTGCCACTCATGGGCGCACCGCCGTCGACGGTCGCCGACACGACCCCCGGCACGCGCGCCATCGCGTCGAGCAGACGCGTGACGAAATCGCCCGCCTTTCCGGGTGGGATGCGCGCTTCGCTCGGAATCACCCAGAAGGTGAGCACGTTGCTCGTGTCCACGCCGATCTCGGTCCGGCGCATTCGCTGAAAGCTGTCGATGAGCAACCCCGCGGTGACCACGAGCAACATCGCCAGTGCCGCCTCGAGTCCGACGATCACGCCGCGCAGCGATGGACGACGCAGCGTGATGCCGCCGGCGGAGATTCCGCGCGAGCCGGCCTTGATCTCCGCCGTAACGTCGAGTTGAAACGCGGTCATCGCTGGTGGAAGCGCGACGAACAACGCCGTCGCGACCGCGAGGAAAACGCCAAACATCACCTCGATGACGCCGAACGCCGGCGCATCGAAGGGCGCGAGGCTTCCGTAGAAGCTGCGCGGCGCCCAGACGTTCGTCGGCGGCGTCACGAGAACGCTGATCCACCAGGCGAGTACGATCCCCAACACGGCGCCCACGACGGTGAGCAGCAGACTCTCAGAGAGAATGTGCCGGAACAGCTGACCGGAGCTGCTGCCGAGCGCCACGCGCACCGCGGACTCCCGACGCTTCGTCGCCGCGCGTCCGAGGAGCAGGTTCGTCACGTTCGCGCAAGCCAACAGATGCAGCAGCGCCACGGCGGCGAGCAACACCAGGAGGGAGCGCTTCACGGTGCGATCGACGCGCGCCTCGTTCAGCGACATCGCGGTGGCGCTCACGCGCTCATTCGGCTGCAGCTCGTCGCTTGGGATCGCGCGATTGATCGTGCCGCCGAGGACGGCGAGCTCGCTCCGCGCGTCGGCGAGCGTGACGCCGGGGCGCAGCCGACCAACGACACTGATGAAGTTCTGATTGGTCCTCACGTAGTCCGCGTACGTGAGCTGCGGCGCCATCGTCGCCGGAATCCACATCTCTCCCCGTCCCGACAGGCCGCCAAAGTTTTCGGGGAGCACGCCGATGACGGTGAGCAGCACGCCGTTCACGCGTACCGGCCGCCCAACGAGGGACGCGTCTCCCCCCCACCGGCGCTGCCAGAGAGCATGCGATACGACGGCCACCGGTGCCGGCTGCGCGACGTTGTCCTCCGCGGTCGTAAAGACCCGCCCCCGCGCCGCGTTGACGTGGAGCAGCGAGAAGTACGACGCGGACACCATCTCGCCTCGAATCGTCTCCGCGTCCTCCGTTCCGGCGAGGGTGATCGTGGTTGGCGAGTAGCTGGCGACCTGCTGGAAACTGTGCTGCGACTGGCGCAGCAGTTGGATGCGGGGAAACGACCAGCGCTCCCGGTGCGGCGGCCCGCCCTCGGGATTGCGAAGGAGGTACAACATGGTCACCTCGCGAGCAGCGTCGAACGGCGGCTCGCGAAAGAGCGCGGCGTTGACGACCGCAAACGTCGCCGTCACCGCCGCGATGCCGAAGCCCAACGTCACGACGACGGCAAGCGACAACGCGCGGGCGCGACTCAGAGAGCGGAACGTCCGTGGCAGCGGCACGACGAGACCTCGCGGGCTGATGTCTACTCTAGGACGCCACCCTGAACCAACTTGCTTGAATCTCCTTCGAAAGCCCGATCAACTGGGACGGCGGTCGCGTCCGAACGGGTCGCCGAGGATGGACTCGGTATGGAGAGCGCAGCGCCAGCGTCCGTCTCGACGCACCCATGTGGACGCGTCCGCGGCCTGGAGGGTCAGCGGCCGGCCGTCGACCGTCATCCGCTCTTTCACCTTGTAGGCGATGACCGCCACGTCGTCGCCGATCAACCGCACTTGAGCATCGTCGCCGATCTCGAACTCGTGCAACGTCCACTGGGGTGACTGCAGCATGTTGGCGAACTGCCTCTTGTCGATGCTCGCGGCGCCCTGGGCGCCGGTAACGATGCAGGGCTCGTCCGTCAGGCGCATCGCCGCCTCGGAGTCCCGGTCACGGATCGCACGCCAATACTGCTTCTCGAGCTCGACGATCTCCTGCTCCACAGTCGCGGTTGCCATTTTCTACCTCCATGAGAAACGCTCAGGTGGCCGCACAACCTGTGCCTGCTCAGGAAAGTCCAGAGTGATCGGGCTGGCAACTTATTCTATACAGAACAGGTTGATTCAATTCGTCTCACCCGAGGTGCACATGCGACGCGCCGCCCATCTTATCTCCGCATTTGTCATCGCGGTGCCCCCCGCGGTCGGCGCGCAGGCGGCAAGAAAACCGGTGACGCC
>Ga0070696_100002962_pt1 | contig 11287 bp, 9 predicted proteins | sample KBSK1253metaG_FD_65474 | JGI IMG/M metagenome (GOLD analysis project Ga0070696, IMG submission 65474) | Corn, switchgrass and miscanthus rhizosphere microbial communities from Kellogg Biological Station, Michigan, USA - KBS K1-25-3 metaG | ecosystem: Host-associated > Plants > Roots >... | reverse complement strand
GGCCAATGTCGCTTACGCGCTCGCCCGTCACGACCTCGCCCAAGATTTTCGCAACGAATTGAATTCATTGCTGAAGAAAAATTGAGCGCAAGCGAATTCGGCGCATTCCTCTAGGACATTGACTTTGCGACAAAAATCGGCTCAATCCCCCGCGCAGCCACCATGTTGATCGAGCGCATCAAGTATCGCCTGTCCGGGCTCCTCGGCGAGGACGCGCGCGCCATTATTCCGCGCCTACTCGCAACCGATGGCCGTCGTTATGCAGGTCGTTACCTGCTTGCCTTCGCCTTTATGTTTTTGGTTGCGGTTTCAACGGCCCTGTCCGCTTATTTGATGAAGGACGTGGTAAATAAGATTTTTGTCGAAGGCAGCGTTTGGGCGATATGGGCGCTCGGCGGCACATTGATCGCCCTTTCTGCAATCAAGGGATTTTCCGCCTACGGCCAGTCTGTGACACTTGGAAGAATCGGTAACCGCATCATCGCCGGTTACCAGAACCGGCTATATGACAACCTCCTTACGCAGGGAATTTCGTTTTTCTCGAATCGTCATTCGGCAGAATTTCTGAATCGCCTTAATTCAGGTGCCGCCGGCGCTCGCGCCATCCTTGAGATCCTCATCACGACTGTAGGCCGTGACCTGCTTACCCTGATCGGTCTCGTCACCGTGATGATAATCCAGGATCCCTTTCTTGCTTTCATCTGTCTTGTTGCTTTACCGATCGCCATTTTTAGCGTGCGCTCACTTATCCGGCGCACGCGAAAAATCGTACAGCGTCAGTTCGTAGGCTCCGGCAAAATTCTTCAGACCATGCAAGAAACGATTCAGGGCATCCGCGTGGTGAAGTCGTTCAATCTCGAAGGAATATTGCGCAGCCGCATGAACGAACATGTCGGCGAGGTTGAAAAAGCCATGAATAAAATGGTGAAAGTGAGCTCGCGCTCAAGCCCCCTGATGGAGATGCTCGGCGGGTTCGCTGTCGCCGCTGCTGTGATGTATGCCGGCTTGGGCGTTTTAAAGGGCGGGCGAATGCCCGGAGAGTTTTTCTCGGTCATCACCGCGCTTCTGCTGGCATATGAGCCGGCGAAGCGTCTCGCCCGGATCAATATCGATCTCGCTGCAAACCTCGTCTATGTGCGCTATCTTTTCGAGATCATCGACAGCAAACCCGCCGAGCTCGAGGCCGAAGGGCTCCCCACACTCAAGGTTGAGCGGGCGCGGATCGAATTTCGCGACGTCGAATTCGGCTACCGGCCGGCCGAACCCGTATTGCGCCGCCTTTCGTTTACCGCCGAGCCTGCGGAGACGACGGCCCTTGTCGGCCCTTCGGGCGCCGGAAAATCGACAATCATGGGCCTGCTCGACCGCTTCTACGAGCCGCAGGCGGGTGCAATTCTCATCGATGGACAAGAAATCAGCAAATGCTCGCGCCATTCGCTGCGCGAAGCAATCGCCTATGTCAGTCAGGATATTTTTCTCTTTTCTGGCACGATCCGTGAAAACATCGCATTCGGTCGGCCCGACGCGCGCGAAAGCGAGATCGTTGCCGCCGCCAAAGCTGCGCACGCTCACGATTTTATCCTTAGCTTCGGCCCAGGCTACGACACGCCCGTCGGCGAGCACGGTACACAACTTTCAGGCGGACAGCGCGCGCGCATCGCGATCGCACGCGCCTTCTTGAAGAACGCGCCGATCTTATTGCTGGATGAACCGACGTCGGCACTCGATTCAGAATCCGAATTGATGGTACAGCGCGCCCTTGACGCTTTGAGAGTTTCACGCACGACTCTTGTGATCGCTCATCGCTTGCAGACGGTCATTTCGGCCAACCGCATTCTCGTCATCGAAAATGGACGGGTCGTCGAAATAGGGCGCCACGACGAGTTGGTCGCACGGCGCGGCCGCTATTACGCTTTCTACCAGATGCAGTTCAGCGAGCGCCGCGCGGCGAACGCCTAAGGAGTGGCGTCAGGGGCCGCCATCATGGCAAAGCTCATTCATCCGGTGATTTTGTGCGGCGGCGCCGGCACACGGCTTTGGCCAGCCTCGCGCGATAGCCTGCCCAAACAATTTCTGAAGCTGATTGGCCCGTTATCGACCCTGCAGGAAACCGTAAAGCGCGTTTCCGACCCAGAGATTTTCGCCAAGCCTCTCATCGTTACAAACCGCGATTACCGTTTTCTGGTCCGCGAACAATTGGAAGAAATCGGCCACGACGGAAAAATTGTGCTCGAACCCGTGCGACGTGACTCGGGCCCCGCGATCGCGGCAGCAAGCCAATTATTGTCAGCCGAGGAGCCCGCTGCCCTGGCGCTGGTTCTTGCCGCCGATCACGTCGTGAGCGAACCGAGCAAGTTTATTGCCGCATGCCTTCTAGCGCGGGCTGCCGCGGAGAAAGGTCGTATCGTCACTTTCGGGTGCGTCCCCGATCATCCGGCGACCGGCTACGGCTACATCAAGCCTGGAAAATTGATCGAAAATACTGACGCCAACGAAGTCGAGAAATTCGTCGAGAAGCCCGACGCTAAAACGGCGGATCGTTATATCGCGGAAGGCTATCTCTGGAATTCCGGAAATTTCCTGTTTCGCACGGATATATTTCTCGCCGAATACGCGGCCTTCGAACCTAGCAGCGCCAAGACGATTCTTCTTGCTACCGAGAAAGCAACAACCGATCTAGGTTTTCACTTGCTCGACGAGAAGGCTTTCGCCGCCGCCGCAAAAAACTCAGTCGACTACGCGGTAATGGAAAAAACCAAACGCGCCGCGGTTGTTCCCGCCACCTACGGCTGGTCCGATTTGGGCGGCTGGCAAGCCATATGGAGCCATACGCCGCACGATAAGGCAGGCGTTGCGACTCGCGGAAAAGTCGTCGTCATCGATTCTAAGGACTCCTATGTTGCGAGCAACAATCGCCTGACTGCGCTCGTTGGTGTTAAGGATCTGGTTGTCGTAGTCGAGGACGACGCTGTCCTGATCGCCGATCGCTCGCGCGCAGAGGACTTGCGAAAACTCGTCGAAGAATTGCGCAGCAAAGGTCATCCCGAAGCCGACATTCATGCACGCGTGCACCGGCCTTGGGGCAATTATCAAAGTCTCGATCAAGGTGAACGATTTCAGGTAAAGCGTATCGTAGTGAAGCCTGGTGGGCGGCTATCGCTTCAGAAGCACAGCCACCGCGCCGAACACTGGATCGTAGTGCGTGGTACGGCACGTGTTACCATTGGCGACCAAACTCGAGATTTGCATGAAAACGAGTCGGTTTATGTGCCGCTCGGCAGCCGGCATCGCCTTGAAAACCCAGGGAAAATTTCGCTGGAATTAATCGAAGTACAGACCGGATCTTATCTTGGCGAAGACGATATTATTCGCATCGAGGACGATTATCGCCGCAAGAACGACGAATAAAACATGCCAAAGCCGCGCCGCCTTCAGCTTTCTCGCCGCAAAGGATCCCGTCTGGTCAAAGATGCGATTGTAGTAGCGCGCCCAACAAAATGGGGGAACCCCTATAAACCCGGCAAACTTACGCGTGCCGAAACCATCGCAAATTATCGGCGGGATCTAATCGCTGGAAAACTAAAAGTATCGATCGACGACGCGCGGCGCGAACTCAAGGGGCACGATCTTGCGTGCTGGTGCTCGCTAGACGGACCTTGCCACGCCGATGTTCTGATCGAGTTTGCGAACGCTAAATAAAGCCGAATGCAGGCCACGCCTGAACTACAAGCAGCATCAGGCTTTCACCCGATCGACGAATTTCGCAAATCCCTCAAGCTGTTTCTTGATGAATTCTTTCGTCGCGTCGTCGGTCAGCTCACCCTTGTCGTTGAACTTGTTCTGCGCTGATCCTACGAAAATTTCCGGTGTGTTAAATGCGAAAGCCCCGAGGAACACCAGCATCGTGCGCACATGATATTGCATTCGCGCACCACCGAGCGGGCCGCCACTTGCCGACTGAATGGCAACAGGCTTTTCCTTGAACGGCTGATCCTTCAGCCGCGAAACCCAATCCACTGCGTTTTTGAGTGCACCAGGAATCGTGTAATTATATTCGGGTGTGATGATGATGATGCCATCGGCCGCCCGGATTGCATCCGCGAGTGTGGTTACGGGGGTCGGAAATTTTCCGTCCGCATGCAAATCAGCATTATAAAGCGGAAGGCCATCGAAAGCCGGGGCTTCCTTGAGTTTCATGCCGGACGGCGCAAACGCCGGCAGCGCATTCATCAGCATTCGATTGAAAGAGCCCTTCCGCAAGCTGCCACAAATTGTAACGATATTCATAGTCGTTTCCTTTCGAAGTCATCCGCTGCTTCACGAATGAAGATGCTGTGATTTCATTCTCGATTTTAGCACCGCTTCATTCCAGTGGAACGCCAACAAACTTCTGGAAGCCATGCCGCGGGCGGATACGTTCAAGCCAGGCAGCAAGGTGGCGAAGTTCTGGTCGACCGGTCAGAAATGGGTTCCGAACCCAGCGGTCGGCGAAAATTGAAAGCCCGAGATCTGCGATGGAAAAATTCTTCACTAGATATTCGCGTCCCTCAAGCCTGCGATCAAGAATGCCGTAAATTTCTGCGAGCTTTTCTTCGCTCGAGGCAATCATGGCCTTGTTCTGCTGTTCCGCTGGCGTACGAATCGTACCCATAAACAGAGGGCTGTCGATGTGAACCAAGACTGAAAGCGACCAGTCGAGCCAACGATCGATATCGGCCCGTGTCGCAGGATCGGACGGATAAAACGCCTCGCCGCCATATTTCATGCAGAAATAACGCATGATCGAGTTCGACTCCCACAAGACAAAGTCTCCGTCCTCGATCGTGGGTACCTTAGAATTCGGATTGAGCGCCTTATAGGCCGGTGTGTTGACCACGCCATACTGGCGTCCAGCGTCGATGCGCTCGACATCGAGCTTCAACTCGTCGGCGAGCCACATCGCTTTCTTCACGTTGGACGACGATAAACGTCCCCATACCTTGATTTTCTTGGACATTCCTTTTCCCCATGGGCGGTCCTTTGAGCGGAACCAATTACCGTTATCCGTTGACCCGCCCTGCCTTCTCACCCTAGCTTACTCATAACCGGCCCGAAACGTTATCGCGCACAGCGGAACAGCCGACTCAACAAGAAAGTGCGTAAATGGGGAGCGACCAATTCTTCAGGGGGGATTGCGCATAGCCACGCCCGCTATCGAGACGGCAGCGGTCGGGGATGTCATCACGGTGCGGCGCCTGAGCAAGCGCTACGGCAACCGCGCTGATGCCATTCTTGCACTCAAGGACATCGATTTCACGGTACCCGACTGCGAGTTTCTCTCGATTGTCGGCCCGTCCGGCTGCGGTAAATCCACGCTCCTGAAAATCCTCGCAGGGTTGCTTCCAGCCACTGACGGCGAAGCGGCTTTGAACGGCACACCAATCGACGGCCCACGGCAGGACATCGGCGTCGTATTCCAATCGCCGGTTCTTTTTCCTTGGCGCAGCGTACTTGGCAACGTGCTTCTGCCCGCCGACGTACAGCGCCTCGGCCGCGACGAAATGACCAAACGCGCCTACGATCTTCTCAAACTCGTGGGGCTTGATGGCTTCGAGAAGCGCTATCCGTGGGAGCTTTCAGGTGGGATGCAACAGCGTGTGGCGCTCGTGCGCGCACTCATTCACGACCCTGCCCTACTGTTGATGGATGAACCGTTTGGCGCGCTCGATGCCATGACGCGCGAGTCCATGAATGTCGAATTACAGCGGATTTGGCTGGAGCGCCGCAAGACTGTCGTCTTCATCACTCATTCCACCGCCGAAGCTGTTTTTCTTGGCGACCGCGTTATGGTGATGACACCACGACCCGGCCAAATCGGCGACTTCTTTCGCGTCGATCTACCGCGGCCGCGCGCGCTCGATGTCATGAACACCGAAAAGTTTGGCACCTATGTCCGCCGTATCCGCACCGTGCTGAATGCTGGAGGAGGCTTGGAATGACCAAAGGTCTGCGCGGATTATCGCTCCGTCTTGTCCTGATTTTCATGACGTTGCTGACATGGGAGCTGTTGGTTCGGGGCTTATCGGTTCCAGCCTTCATCCTGCCGGCACCGACCAGCATCGCTATGGCACTTTATCGCGGCATCGCGAGCACGCTTTATCTCGATCATATCTGGATCACACTCGCCGAAACGCTAATGGGATTTGTGCTCGGCACCGTACTCGCCTTTACGCTCGGAATTGCAGTCGCGCTATCGCGGCGGATCGAATATTTTCTCTACCCGTTCATCGTGATGTTCCAGGCAATGCCCAAGGTCGCGCTTGCGCCCCTGATCATCATCTGGTTCGGCCTAGGCATCACATCGAAGGTCGTGAGCGCTGCGCTCGTCGCTTTCTTTCCGCTGATGGTGAATACAATCGTGGGCCTGCGTTCCGCTGACGAGGATCGCATCAACTTGATGCGCTCGCTTGCAGCCTCGCGCTGGCAGATTTTCTGGATGCTCCAACTACCGAACGCGATGCCCTATATCTTCGCGGGGCTCGAAATCGCGATGATTTTCGCACTGATCGGCGCAATCGTCGGCGAATTCGTCGGCGCGACCTCAGGCTTGGGCATGCTGATCCAGAGCATGAATTTCACCATGGATGTGGCCGGGCAATTCTCCATTCTTTTGATCCTATCCATGCTCGGCCTCGTGCTGAACGGAATCGTAGGTGAAGTCCGCAAACGCGTTCTATTCTGGGATCCATCACAAAAAGTCGATGCGGCAGGTAGTGCTGCAGCTGGTAAGGGAGGTGTTTCGTGAATCGTTTCGGTATCTCCGCGCTCGTATCCGCCGCCATATTTGGCATGTTCGCCGGCCCCGCCGGCGCGCAAAATGTCGTCAAGGTTGGCTGGTGCGCTCGCACCGTCAGCTCCGCCGCCGCTCCCTTCGCCATCGCGACCAAGATGGGGTGGTTCGAGAAGGCCGGCTTTAAGGTCGAACTGCTGCCATTCCAAGGCTCGACCGACTGCGTAAAAGCAGTCGCAACGCGCGACGTCAGCTATTCACTACCTTCCATCGAGCCACTCATTATCATTCGGCCGCAGGGTGTGAAGGCAAAAAATTACTATACCGCCTATCAAGGCAATATTTACGGCATCGCGGTTCCCGCCGACAGCCCAGTGAAAAAGTTCACCGACCTCAAGGGCAAGCGCATCGGCGTAACCTCGATGGCGTCCGGGGGCGTTATCATCGTGCGCGCCATGGCCTCGATCAACGGCATGGATCCGGATCGTGACATTACGATCGTCGTCGCTGGCGAGGCTGGGCAGACCGCAGCTCTCATTCGCGGGGGTCAGGTCGACGCGCTTTCGCAATTCGATACTCAATACGCACTCACGGAAAACGCAGGCGCCAAGCTCCGCCGCCTTGACGACGACAATAAGAGCATCTCGAAATTCCCGTCCAATGGCTTAATCGCGCTCGAAGAAACGCTCTCGGCCAAGCGCGCCGAGGCGATTGCCCTCGCGCAGGGTTATGCCAAGGGCACATTGTTCGCCATGACTAATCCCGAAGCCGCAATCCGAATTTTGTGGGAGGTTTTCCCGCAGACCAAAGCTACCGGCAAGGACGAGGCAACAGCTCTGAAGGACGATCTCACAACGCTCAATGCGCGCATTCAGAATTGGAAACTGGAAGCGGGCGGAGTCACAAAATGGGGTGACAACTCGATTCCGAACTACACCAGCTATGTTGAGTTTCTGTTCAAGAACGGTGTGGTGAAAGAAAAGCTGCCCGCGACCGATATCGTGACCAATGATATGATCGAGGAAATCAACAAGTTCGATCAAGCCGAAATCCAAGCAATGGCAAAGGCTTACAAGTAAGTAGCACCGTTCGTCAGTCGCCGACTGCACGGGTTTGTCGCCGCGCCTCGTTGATCGTTTCCATGATCGCGGCGTCGTATTCGGCGAGCGCTCGCCCGATTAGCACCAGCAGCGGGCCGGGCACAGCATTGACCGCGAGTTGCTGCGGCAATTGTGAAATCGTCGAGGCTACGATCTGCTCATCAGGCCGCGTCGCGCGGGCGACCGCAATTGCGGGCGTCGCCGGGTCAAGCCCATGCCCGATCGCACGCTCGGCGAACTCAGCAATCGTCTTTGCCGGCATATAGACGATCGTAGTCGCTTTCGGATCGGCAAGGCTCTGCCAATCGAAATCCGCCGGCAGCTTCCCATCTTCCGCGTGACCGGTGACATATTGCACGCGGCGTGCCTGACGACGGTGCGTGAGCGAAACCGCAAGACTGCTCGCCGCACCCTGCGCCGCCGTGATACCCGGCACAACCTCGACCGGAATACCTTCAGCGCGGCAGGCTGCGATCTCCTCACCCGCACGTCCGAATATCATTGGATCGCCTCCCTTGAGCCGCACCACGCGCTTGCCGGCTTTAGCCAGCGAAATCATCAATGAGTTGATTTCGTCTTGCTTGCAAGAAGGCCCGTTGCCGGTTTTTCCGACAAGCATCTTCTTCGCCTCGCGGCGTGCGAAGTCAAGAATCTCGGGGGCAACGAGGTCGTCGATCAGGATTACGTCGGCCGATTGCAACGCGCGCACGGCGCGCAACGTCAGCAACTCCGGATTTCCTGGCCCCGCGCCAACGAGCGTGACCGACCCGTTATCGACCGCATCACCCTGTTCGCGAGTCTGCGATAGAAACGAATCGTAATCCGATTGCGCGGGCTCCATATTCGGATTGCGGATCGCGTGCGCGGTGAAAACCTGCCAGAAGCGGCGGCGTCCTCCGAACGAAAGTCCTGAGGCTTGCACTTTGGTACGCCAGCGCCGCGCAGCATCCGCCCAGCGTGAAAACCCGAACGGGATCAGCGACTCGAGTTTGGCGCGGACCGCCTGTCCGAAAACAGGTGCAGCACCGTCGGTCGAAATTCCGATGACTAACGGTGAACGATTGACGATCGCGCCAAAAGAAAAATCGCAGAAGGCGGGCTTGTCGATAACATTAACCGGGACGCCAGTAGCACGCGCGGCCCCAGCAAAGCATGCGGCTTCGTTGTCGTTTTCGCAGGCACCGATTGCTATGGCCGCATTCTTGAAATCATCCCTCTGCCATTCGCGGCGATGAATTGTAATCGGCCCCTTTGGTGGATCACCAGCAAGCGCCACCATTTCCTCAGAAGGCTCCACCGCAAAAACCTCGACTGACGCACCCGTCGCCGAGAGCAACTCCGCCTTCCATGCGGCACCCGCGCTTCCACCAGCGACCACCGCGCGTTTTCCCTCCAGCGCGAAGAACAGCGGAAGCCGCGCCAGCGCATCCATGCGCGGCGGCTTCGCTTCAGACGCGGTCCGTGACGAGTTCATTTGCCACAATCCTCTTTAATTCCGGTAGGCACGAACCGCAATTGGTCCCGGCGCGCAACAGCTTTCCAATTTCCTCAGTGCTGACTGCCGCACCCGATGTAATCGCCTCGCGAATGCTGGCAAGCCCTACCCCGAAACAAGCGCAGATCACAGGCCCCGTGGCAGCGATACCGTCCGCTGATTTACCTGAAAGCAGCATCCTGCGCTGCTGGTCTTCCAATGCTTCGCTTTCGAACAATGCTTTCACGCTGTCCCACTGTGGAACGGACTCCGCGGGCCCAATGAAGAGACAGGTTTCGAGCCGTCCTTTGCTGAATGTCGCAATGCGACAGATACCACGGGGCTTATCAATGTACTCCGCGATTTCCAAACGTTCGTTGAGCATCTTGCGGGCGAATGCCCGCCAGAACTGAGGGCTGTCATTTGTCGCGAGTAAGTATCCGGCACCACCCAAAACCGAAACACTCGCCCACCACGTTCCACTAGGAAGCTGAATGGAGCTCCGGCTCAAAGCGAAACCACGTGAGGAAAAATTCACAGGCGTGATATTCGCAGGAGTTGCCTTCGCTTCGGGTTGGCCCGAATAGGGATCGTTAGCGGACGTTACCAAATCCCCCACCCGCGCCGAGGAGGCTGTTTCTCCGCTCCAATGAATGGGCGTGAAGAGAGAACCGGGACGCTGACCTTCGCTGACAGCAACTTTCAAAATACATTGTCCATACCGCGTGCTCACGCATGCGAAGCGCCCGTCACGCAGCGATAGCCTCGCCGCGTCCAGCGGATGGATTTCGACAAAGGGTTCGGGCAAGTGCGCCCCAAGCCGCGGGCTCTTTCCTGATCGCGTCATCGTATGCCATTGATCGCGCACACGGCCCGTATTCAGACAAAACGGAAAGTCGCGAGAGGTCGCGTCCCTCGTCGCGGGCTTCTCCGGCGCGATGAATTGCCCCTTGCGGTCGGGCGTGAAGAATTCTCCGTTCGAAAAGAAACGTGTCTTGTTTCTCTCATTCCCCATATGCACAGGCCATTGTATCGGATTAAGCGCGCCAAATTCCTCATCGGAAATTTCCGCAATTCCACCAATATCGAAATCCCGCGAACCTTCGTTTTCATAGCTCGATAGCGCCGCGTGCTCGCGGAAGACATCGGCGCCTGACGTGTATGAAAACGCATCGGCATATCCCATCCGCTTTGCGACTTCCGATACAATCCACCAATCTGGTTTCGCATCCCCCGGTGATGGCAGGAATGCTCGTTGGCGCGAGATACGGCGTTCCGAATTTGTGACCGTACCGTCCTTCTCACCCCAAGCGGCGGCGGGCAGCAAAATATGCGCGCCAACATTCACCGTGTCGTTCGAAATCACATTTTCCGAGATGACCAGAAGGTCGAGATTCTTCAGCGCGTCACGCATGGCCGCAGCGCGCGGCAGCGAAACCGCGGGATTTGTCGCCATTATCCACAGCGCCTTGATCTCCCCGCGCTCGATCGCTTCAAACATCTGTACCGCCTTCAATCCTTCGCGCGTTGCCATGCGCGGTGCATTCCAAAAGCGACCGACACGAGAGATGTCCGTCGGCGTAAAATTCATGTGTGCCGCCAACTGGTTAGCGAGGCCGCCAACCTCGCGTCCACCCATCGCATTGGGCTGTCCCGTAAGCGAAAAAGGCCCGGCGCCCGGCTTGCCAATGCGCCCAGTTGCAAGATGACAATTAATAATCGCGTTCACCTTATCGGTACCTTGCGCTGACTGGTTCACGCCTTGAGAGAAGCAGGTGACCGCGCGTGCCGTTTTGCAGAATAAAGCAAAAAACTGCGCAACATTGCTTTCGGTAAGGCCCGTCACCGCCGCCGTGGTCGCGACATCCGGCGCAATTTCGCGAGCCCTTCTAAGCGCGGCACCAAACCCGTTGGTATGTTTGCCGACAAATGCATAATCGAGCG
>Ga0070696_100002960_pt1 | contig 11288 bp, 7 predicted proteins | sample KBSK1253metaG_FD_65474 | JGI IMG/M metagenome (GOLD analysis project Ga0070696, IMG submission 65474) | Corn, switchgrass and miscanthus rhizosphere microbial communities from Kellogg Biological Station, Michigan, USA - KBS K1-25-3 metaG | ecosystem: Host-associated > Plants > Roots >... | reverse complement strand
GGCAGCGAGAACCAGAACCTGCCGTCGTTCGTGGTGATGGTTTCGCAGGCGAGCGCGCTGAATGTAGACCAGCCGCTGTTTTCCCGCCTGTGGGGCCCGGGCTTTCTGCCATCGAAATACCAGGGCGTGAAGTTCCGTGCGGGTAGCGATCCGGTGCTATATCTTTCCGACCCTCCCGGCGTCGAAAGAGGTACTCGGCGCCGCATGCTGGATTCACTTGCGAAGTTGAATTCAATGCGCACGCAGGTTTACGGCGATCCCGAGATTGAGACGCGCATCGAGCAGTACGAGATGGCGTTCCGCATGCAAGCGTCGGTACCCGAACTGGCGGATCTCTCCAAAGAACCGGAACACGTTTTCGAATTGTACGGGCCGGATTCGCGCACGCCCGGTACGTATGCGTGGCAATGTCTGCTCGCGCGACGGCTGGCGGAGCGCAACGTGCGCTTCATTCAGATTTACAAGCGCGGGTGGGACCAGCACAACGATCTCCCACGCGATTTGGCGCTGCAGGCCAAGAGCGTGGACCAGCCTTCGGCGGCGCTCATTCATGATTTGAAGAGGCGCGGGCTGCTCGACGACACGCTGGTGGTTTGGGGTGGCGAATTCGGGCGCACTGTCTATTGCCAGGGCAAGCTGATGGAGAACAACTATGGGCGCGACCATCATCCACGCTGCTTTAGCATGTGGATGGCGGGCGGCGGCATCAAGCCAGGCATCTCGGTTGGGGAAACCGACGACTACGGCTACAACCCGGTATCGGACCCCGTAAATGTCCACGACTTGCAGGCGACAATCTTGCACAGCCTGGGGGTCGACCACAAACGGTTGACATACAAATTCCAAGGCCGGCACTTCCGACTGACGGATGTAAGTGGCGAAGTGGTGAAGAAACTGCTGGCATGAGGCTCGCGTGACATCTTTTTCATTTACGGTGACTACGCCAAAGCGGTAATGGTAAGGTAAATCCAAAAGAGCACATCTCCTAGAATCCCTCTCGGGGAGCGTAACGGCGCGATGTATTAATGCAGAGAAATCGGACAGTTAGTCGGACCTTTGCGCCGAGCTGTTTGCATTGGTGTAACGCTGGTAGGAATACGCGAGTTCGTTTCCATTGAAAATCTGCACGAGAGATTGGAGCAACAGCTTTCATCGAACGCAACCGATTCCCGGGCCAGACTGCGCGTGTTTTCGGTCGTACCAGCCGCGAGAGTAGTTGTAAACCACGTTTTCTGGGGAGCCAAAACTCTTCTGCCCCAACTCGTTGCGCCTGCTTTGTTGCCAGCAGTACCTGCCGTCCCCTCGCCCGTATCCCCAACATTCCGCAAGTTCTCAGGCTCTGCGCGCTCTCTCCGGTTGGAAAAGAGATATCGCGGAGTGCACGCTCAATCCCCAGGGTTGAGCGAAATCACGGTCAGGAAGGACGGCGGCGTGACGACATTCGACTTCGGCGAATGGAAGAGCTCGGTTGCCTCGCGCAAGAACGATGATGGAACAGTGTCGTTCATCACCACTGCCCCCACCGTGACCGGGTTCGACTTCGTAGTAGGCGAGCGATCCGGCAAGCGGGTGCTTGTCGTTCGCGACGGGCAGCACGAGTACGTATTCACGGAGGGGTAAGATCCAGTCGCCCCCCGCGCTCTAGGGATCCGATATCCCATAGATTCGAATTAGAAGGCGCAGGGCCGTCGTGAAGCGCGCGGAAACGAGCTGCCCCTTGATTCTGCGTGACGCCTACAGAACTTACCTCGCGATTAATGCAACTCCTAAGCCAGACGAATGTAGTGTTACCACCGATTGAGAGGCAACCGTCGCGGCCCGCGGATCACAAGTAAGAGTCGGGCGTTTTTCGTCCACGTGCCACCGGGGCGTCAGATCGAGGATGCCCGCGCATTTTCGTGCGTTCAGGGATGCGGGGAATCACTGCGCCGGTGTATTCCTAATTCCGCGGAGCCTTGACATTGAGACGGAATCGACGAGCTTCTGCTCACCTGGAGCGGCTCTCACTCTGAACTCACAACCCGTGGCAGGTTCCCGCCAGCCTGCTGGCTTCTCTGCTAGGTCCGTTGCGTCTCAACTGATTCATCGCTGCTAACTTTCGTTAACTGCTATTTCATTCGTAATCTTGAAAACCGCCGGACTAATGCGGCAGTATGAAGGAAGGCCCTTCAGCCCGTATGCGGACGCCGCTCCTCACACTAAGAAAAGGCACGTGGAAAGTAGACAGTTACGTGGCCTTAGTTGTAGTGACGGGTAGTTTCGTCATTGCGCGTTCGTTGTGGTTCTGGAAATCCGACCATCCATGGCTGTATGTCGGGTTTCTTGTAATGGCGGTTCTGAGTTCGGCCTTGAAAGTCCCGCTACCCGGCATCAAGGGAACGATGTCGGTGGGGTTTATATTCGTCCTGCTCAGCCTCATCCAGTTCAGCCAGTCCGAAACGATGCTACTCACTCTCGGCGCATCGCTCGTCCAGTGCTTCTGGCGGCCCAAACAGGCTGTCCGGCGGGTCGAGGTCTTATTCACTATTTCGAGCATCGCCACCGCGCTCGCCATCGCACAGATGATTTACTTTCTGCCAGCTTCCACTGGAATGACGCTGGGCGTGCCCGCACTCAAGCTGATGCTGGCAGCCGCTGTTTACTTTCTGCTGAACACCATCTCCATCGCCATAGCCATTGGCTTGACCAGTGGTAAATCTATCGGGCAGGTGTGGAAAGAGTGCTACTTATGGTCGCTCCCTTATTACTTATTGGGCGCCTCCATCATCGCCGCGGTACAGTACTTTGCGTCGCGTATCGGCCTGCAGCTTCCCTTATTAGGCACGCCGATCATTTACGGTATTTACCGGTCATTTCGGCTCTACGTAGGCCGCCTGGAGGATGAAAAACGGCATGCGGGTGAGTTGATCGCGGTGCACGAGCGCACGATCGCGGTGCTCGAAGTATCCAAGCGGAAAGCTGAAGAGGCGGCCAGCGTCAAGAGCGCGTTCCTGGCGAACATGAGCCACGAAGTCCGGACACCCATGAACGGCATTATCGGGATGATAGACCTGGCTCTCGATACCGAGGATCCAGTCGAGCGGTCGGGCTACCTTCGCACCGCGCACGGTTGCGCACATTCCCTGTTGCGGATCATCAATGACATTCTGGATCTATCGAAATTGGAGTCCGGCAAGCTGACCTTCGAGCGAGAGCGCTTCTCCGTGCGCGACCTGATTCATGAGATCAACCGGTCCCTCGAACCTGCCGCCACGGAGAAGAACCTAACGATAAAGGCCGAAATCGCGGCCGAAGTTCCCGTGACCGTGACGGGTGACGCCGGCCGTTTGCGGCAGATCCTCGTGAACCTCATTGGAAACGCCATCAAGTTTACCGCCCATGGCGGAGTAACTGTTCGAGCTGATCCGATTCCCCTTCGCGAGGGACAACTGCGGTTCAGCGTCAGCGATACAGGGATCGGCATTCCGGCGGATCAGCAAGAGAGGATCTTCCAGCCTTTCGTTCAGGCGGACGACAGCAGCACCCGCCGCTACGGCGGCACCGGGCTTGGGCTTGCGATTGCATCTCAACTGGTGGAACTGATGGGCGGCCGGATTTGGCTCGAGAGTGAAGCCGGCAGCGGCAGCAACTTTTGCTTTACCATTCACATTGAACCGCAACAGGGGTCTGACGAGGCGCCGCCACAACCCAATGGAGAAGTAACATCGGGTGTGGTGGTTAACTAGCGACCTGTCGCAACCACAACGTTGGTACTGCTTCATCCGGTCGCGCCTCAGCAGAAGCCGGGCGGTATCCGTGACCAGAGCGAGCGGTTGCGACATGCTAACGAACTTATTGCGGCAGGCTACGAGTTTGATGTCGGACGAACGTTTACTAATCAACGTTGCGTAAGTGACGCCGACATTTCATAACATCGCCGGACTGTTCCGGGTTCAGTTATAGCGACTTACTTTTCACCATTCCCGGCCGTACTCCCCCAAACAGCGTTGCTACCCCAAACGGCGTTACTTCCCCAGACCGCATTACTACCCCAGACGGCATTGCTGCCCCAAACTGCGTTGGTCCCGTTGACGAGCGTTGTGCTGCCCCAGACTGCGTTGCTGCCCCAGACCGCGTTGCTGCCCCAGACCGCGTTGCTCGACACAATGAGATACGCCTGTTGGCTGGTGGAGTTGTACGCGAGGCTCGGAGATGCGGAGCTCTTTGACGCCACGTCGGTATTAGACAGAGCTGCGCCAATGTCCAGATATCCAGTACCCACGGTGAACAAATCGTACGTGCTGACATATGTCATTCCGGTAGCCGGATCTGTGGTGGCACTGTACGCCGGGAACGACTTGGTCGCGGTCTTCATCAGCCGCGCCTTGATGGTGTCTGGAGTAAGACTAGAGCTTTTCTGCAGCATCAGGGCGACCGTGCCCGATACCACCGGCGTCGCCATGCTCGTGCCGCTGAGCCGGAAATACTGGGCTGCGCCCGCGTTCTTGGAAGTTGTGTAATATGACGGCGGGATCACATTAGCGGGATACATTCCCGCCAGCGCCGATCCGGGAGCCAGCAGTGAGACCATCAGATTTCCAGGAGCCACAATGTCGGGCTTCGCGGTCAGATCGATATAGGTCGGACCCTTTGAGCTATAACTGGCGATCAGATCGTCGCTTCGGGGATAAGTCCCCATGGCTTTCATGGACCCGACCGTGATGGCACGCGGGCTGTTCCCTGGAGAAGTGATCGTTGCGTACCCGTTCCTACCCAGATTGCCCGCCGCGATGACTACTACGATGCCGTTTTTCCAAGCCGCTTCCACCGCCTGGCAGAGCGGATCCCGGCTGCAGCTTTCATAGATCGGGCGGCCCAGGGAAAGGTTGATCACGCGCACGTTGTATTTGCTCTTGAGCTTCACGGCTTGCTCGATGGCCGCAATCACGACGCTGTCGTTACTGGCGCCGTTCTTGTCAAGTACCCGGAGGTCGAGCAGGTTTGCGTTCGGAGCGACTCCGCGGAGCAAATGCAGAGATCCTGGTACGGAAGACGATTTGCCATTGCCCGCGGCAATACCGGCGACATGCGTTCCGTGGCCATAATCGTCATATTGAACGCCGCCGATGAAACTTTTCCGGTACACCACGCGAGACCCGGCGGAGTTGGCTGTTCGAAGATCGGGGTGAGAATAAATCCCGCTGTCGATGACCGCGATGCCCACTCCTGTTCCGTCTAACCCGGAATTCCACGCAAGCGGAGCGTTGACCGCGCCGGTGCCGTAGTCGAGCGTCGCCTTTACCGATCGATCGAGCGAAATATACGTGACGTTGGATTGGTTCGAGAGATTGAGTACATCCCCCGCGTTCATCGTTCCCGCAACGGCATTGATCAGGGAAAAGACGACATTCACTACGCCGCCGAGCAGATTGACCGCGGTGCAAAGGATGCCGCCAAGCAACCCGCCGCTCGTGCAGGTCTGCGGTGGCGAGTTGTACTGCACCAAGACGTTGACCGTGTTGTTGGGGTTATCCAGCAGTGGCAGCAGGTCCGGTGAAATCTTCGAATTGTCCGCGAACGCGGAAACGGCCGTGAGCAATGTTAGCCACAGAACGACGCCTCGCGCGATTTGTTTGGTGTGCCTTACTGGTTTCGGTCGCATTTAGTTTGGTCTCGGCTCAAGCCTGCACGTATGACAATCAGCACGCGTTACGTTACAGCTATTACCGATGGTGAAGCAACGGGCGGAGTATCGCAAGACTGCTTTCGTGGTACGTGTCCGAGCCGGAAAACGGCTAACCATCAGCTGTAAGTTGTTGCCTTTCAAGACCGCTGGATTTGGCGGATGGTAATACAGCGGCCTGGATGCAACCGCAGAAAACTAATTGAGGGATTTGGTGGACCTGGTGAGATTCGAACTCACGACCTCTTCCATGCCATGGAAGCGCGCTCCCAACTGCGCCACAGGCCCGCGGAGAGCCGTTCCTTACAGTATACCCCAGCCGGTCGCGAGCGTCGGCCGGAATTAGCCGTGTGCACCGTTGATGCGCTCGTCGAGCGACTCACGAACCTTGGCCAGCAGTACGTCCGGCGTAAAAGGCTTGTGGAGAAACGGCCGCTCCCCCGCCTTGCCGGTCGACCCGATCGGATTATCGCGATAACCCGACATATAGAGTATGCCCAACTGCGTATCTTTCTCCGCCAGGCGGTCGGCGAGTTCAAAACCGTTCATGTGCGGCATGACGATATCGGTCAGAAGCAGATCGATTTGTCCGCTATATTTCTCGTACGCGACCAGGCCCGCCGATCCGTCGCTGGCCTCAATCACGGTGTACCCATTGGATTGCAGGATGGACGAACACAGTTTGCGAACGCCATCCTCGTCGTCGACAAGCAGAATAGTCTCCGACCCTTTACCGGTGCGGGCGGCCCTTCCGCGATGCACCGGCTCGGCCGTCTCTTTCGCCCGCGGCAGGTAGATCTCGAAAATCGTGCCGCAATCCGCCTGGCTGAACACGGTGATTTGGCCGCCGTTCTGCCGGACGATTCCGTAGACGATCGAAAGTCCGAGGCCTGTACCCTTCCCCTTGGTCTTGGTCGTAAAGAACGGCTCGAACAGTCTCGATCGCGTTTCCGCTTCCATGCCGACGCCGGTATCGCTGACCGCGATCATGACGTAGGCGCCGGGCTCGAGGCCGATCCGGCGGCTGTTCTCGCCCTCAAGCCCGACATTTCCCGTTTCAATCACCAACTTGCCGCCGGCCGTCATGGCGTCGCGCGAATTCACCGCCAGGTTGACGATGACCTGCTCGATCTGTCCGGGATCGCACTTGATTCGTCCAAGGCCCGGACCGGGCAGAAGCACCACTTCGATTTTTTCTCCCAGTAACCGCCGCAGCATGGTCTCCATGTTCGTGACCAGCGCATTCAAATCGAGGAGTTTGGGCTGGATGACCTGGCCTCGGCTGAACGCCAGCAATTGCCGCGTCAATCCCGCGGCACGATCGGCCGCGATCTGAATCTCGTCGGCGAACCGGCGCAGGGGGTTGCCGGGAGCGAGCTCGGAACGCAGCAGTTCGCTGTAACCAGTCATGATCGTGAGCAGGTTGTTGAAGTCACCGGCCACGCCGCCGGCCAATCTCCCCACGGCTTCCATTTTTTGCGAATGGCTGGCTTGATCCAGGATCTGGCGGTATCGCGACACGTCGCGGAACACGAAGGTCACGCCGCGCAATTTTCCGTCTTTCGCCCGCAAAGGGGAGGTGCTCTCTTCCACTGGAACTTCGGCGCCGTCTTTCGAAGCCAACAGAACATAATTCCGCAGCGCGATCGACTTGCCTTCCCGCAAAACTTTCCCGACAGGGTCCTCCAGCGGTTCGCCGGTCTTTTCGTTCAGCAATCGCAAGACGTCTTGCGCCGGCCGGCCGATGGCTTCGCGTCTGGTCCATCCCGTCAATTCTTCAGCCGCGGGGTTCATGAACCAGATGATCCCGCGGTGATCGGTGGCGACCATGCCCTCGGCAATGCTCGAAATCATCGCCGAAAAAAGCGCTGTACGGCTTCGCCAGCGTTCTACGGCAAAGGTAATCGTCAGACAGAGCAGCAGGAGAACGACGAGCTCGATCGCACCGTTTGCGTCCGCTACGGCGAGCGAATAAAAAGGGGGCACCAGGAAGAAATCGGCTAGGACAACCGCAATTGCGGACGATGCCAGCGCGGGACCCAAGCCGTAAAACCACGCGACAAGGAAGACGGCGGTGAGAAACGGCAGCAGGATTCCCGGCGCAATCGCCGAGCTCAGCAGCAGCGACAACACTACCGCCAGCGCCGGTAAAAGTATCGCCCAAAAATAGCGTAAAAACAGCGAGAATTGCGGGCGGATCATTGCGATCCCAATGCAAGAAGTGTACTACAGGGCGCGTGCGCCTAACCGGCGAAAGAAGTGCTTATACGTACAATGGCGGCTCTCCGGCTGGCCGGGTTTTCCAGCGCCGGTGAATCCAGAGCCACTGATCCGGGTACTCGCGAATTACGGACTCGAGAATCGCGTGCAGCCGCGCGGTATCTTGACGTACGTCGCCTGTGCCCTCAACCGGAGCATAAAAACGCAGAATGAACTTTCGCTCGGATTCCGACCAGATGGCGAATCCCGGAATCACGGCGGCGCCGGTGTGCGCGGCAAGTTTTGCGAACCCGGCGCCCGAGCACGCGTCGACGCCGAAGAAAGGCACGAACACTCCGTTGTCGGTTGAGGCGTTCTGATCGATCAGAATTCCGACCGCTTCGTTTTTCGTCAGAGCAGACAGGATGGACCGTGCGAAATCTTTTTTCTCGATCAGCCGGTTTCCCGAACCGGTGCGGCGCTGCGTGACCAGGGCGTCGATCAGGGGATTATCGAGCGGCCGAACCACCACGTGCATCGGCTTCGAGAGCAGCGCGTGCGCGAATGCGCTCAGCTCCCAGTTTCCCAGGTGCGCGGTGGCGAACAGTACTCCCTTGCCGCGCGAGAGCGCTTGCTCGAAATGTTCGTACCCTTCGTAACGAATCCAGTTCCCGATGTTTTTGCGGTTCATGCGCGGAAACCGCGAGAAAGTCACCAGCAGGCGCGCAATCGAACGAAAAACACCGCCGGCGATGCGGGCGCGCTCGCTGGCCTGCAACTGAGGAAGTGCGAACTCGAGATTCCGCATGGCAACGCGGCGAAGGCGCGGCATTGACAGATCCAGTAGCCGGGCGTAGCCGCGCGCCAGCAGATTCGAAATCGGAAGCGGGGTTAGGGCGAGCGACGTCAGGGCTACGCGTGCGAGTCCGTACTCGAGCGCATCGCGCAGACGGGAGCGGTGGCGCATGAATACGTCATTCTATCCATCCGCCGCCAAGGACCAGATCGCCATCGTAGAAAACGGCTCCCTGCCCGGGAGTGACGGCGCGCTGCGGCTCATCGAAACGTACTTCTACGCGCGACGCGTCTCCGGTCGGGTAAAGCGTTGCGGCGGCCGCCTCGTGCCTGTTCCGGATCTTCACATACGCTCGGGCAGGCGACGGCAGGTCCGGCCAGGAAATCCAATTGACATTCTTCGCCACGAGTTTCGCGCGAAACAACCGGTCGTCTGGGCCCACCGTAACACGGCGCGTTGCCGGATCGGTCGCAATCACATAGAGCGGTTCACCAGTGGCGACCCCCAGGCCGCGCCTCTGGCCCACAGTGAAGTGATGGACGCCGGCGTGTTCCCCGAGCGCGCGGCCGTCGGCTGCGACGATTTCACCACGCACCGGCCCACGGTCAATTCCCTTCGACTCCAGATAGGCATCCAGAAAAGCGGCGTAATCGCCGTTCGGAACGAAACAAATCTCGTAGCTCTCGCCCTTTTCCGCCACAGCCAGCCCCATGGAGCGCGCCAGATCACGCACCTCGGCTTTGTTCATCTCACCCAGAGGAAAGACCGCGCGCGCGAGCTGCGGCTGCGTGAGGCCAAAAAGAAAATAGGTCTGGTCCTTGGCCGCATCCATGGCGCGGCGAAGCTGATAGCGTCCGGTCGCGGGATCTCGCGTGATGCGCGCGTAATGTCCCGTGGCCATCTGCTCGGCGCCAACCCCATCGGCAAGCTCGAGGAATTGATCGAACTTGATGAAGTTATTGCAGAGCGTACAGGGAACCGGCGTCCGGCCGTTAAGGTACTCATCCACGAACGGCTCGACCACATCACGCTCGAACTGCTGCTCGAAATTTACGACGTAGTACGGAATTTCGAGTTGCTCCGCGACACGGCGCGCGTCATAGACGTCGTCGAGTGAACAGCAGCGGCCGGCGCCGGAATCGGAAGCGAGCTGCGGAAAACGGCGCTGATTCCAGAGCTGCATGGTCAGGCCGATGACCGGCAGGCCGCGCGATGCCAGCAGTGCGGCGACGGTGGAGCTGTCGACGCCGCCGCTCATCGCCACCGCGATCGGCCGGGCTGTGTTCGCCGAATCAGGCATGGGCTTCCGCAACCGGGGAGATTTTACGAAGGTGGGCAACAGATTGTTCGACGGCATCGGCAAGCACATCCACCTGCTCGCCGGTGTTGCCCTGGCCAAGCGAAAAGCGAATGCTCGCGCGCGCCTGGTCGGGCGTCAGTCCGATGGCGGTCAGCACGTGCGAAGGCTCTACCGCTCCGCTCGAGCAGGCCGCGCCCGTCGAAACGGCGAATCCCCGAAGATCGAGCGCGATCACCAGCGCTTCGCCCTCTATTCCGTGGAAAGAAATGTTGGTGGTGTTCGGTGCGCGGGAAACGCGGGAGCCGTTCACAGAGGTTCCGGGAATTCGCGAGAGGATCTCCGATTCCAGCCGATCGCGTAACTGAGAAAGACGTTCCGCCTCGGCCCCTGGATTCCGCGCAGCATGCTCCGCCGCACAACCCAGAGCCACCGCACCCGGTACGTTTTCCGTCCCCGGCCGCCGCTCGCGCTCGTGATGCCCACCAAAACTGATGGAGCCGAGCCGCGTGCCCTTGCGGACATAGAGTGCCCCGATACCCTTCGGCGCGTAGATTTTGTGCCCGCTCATCGAATAAAGGTCGACGCCCAGGGCTGTGACATCCACCGGTAATTTGCCGAGCGCCTGCACGCCGTCGGAGTGAAAGTACGCCCCGGCGTCGCGCGCAATGCCTGCAATTTTCCCGACCGGCTGGACCGTTCCGATTTCGTTGTTCGCATGCATTACCGAAACCAGCATGGTCGAGGGACGCAGCGCGCGGCGAATATCGTCCGGATCGACGATGCCGCCCGGCCCCACCGCGACATAGCTGACGGTAACACCCTCGCGCTCGAGCTGGGCACACGCGCTGAGCACGGCCGGATGCTCGATGGTCGTCGTAACCACGTGCCTTGCCGGGCGGCTGGAGTGACGCACGATGCCAAAAAGCGCCAGGTTATCGGCTTCCGTTCCGCCGCTGACGAAAACGATTTCCTGCGATTGACAGTTGATTAAAGAAGCAATCTGGCGGCGCGCCTGCTCCAGCCGAAGCTTGGCCATCTGGCCAAAATGGTGGATACTGGACGCGTTACCATACACTTCGGCCAGGCACGGCAGCACGGCCTGCAGCACTTCCGGAGACACCGGAGTCGTCGCGTTATGGTCGAAGTAGAAACGCTCCACGTTCTATCATTTTAGCAATGCGCCGCCCGGTAATTACTCTGACCACTGATTTTGGCCTTTCCGACCACTTTGTGGGCACGATGAAGGGCGTAATTCTCTCGATCTGCCGGGAAGCCGAAATCGTCGACATCAGCCACCAGGTGGGCGCGTTCGAGGTTACCGAGGGGGCATT
>Ga0070696_100002959_pt1 | contig 11288 bp, 15 predicted proteins | sample KBSK1253metaG_FD_65474 | JGI IMG/M metagenome (GOLD analysis project Ga0070696, IMG submission 65474) | Corn, switchgrass and miscanthus rhizosphere microbial communities from Kellogg Biological Station, Michigan, USA - KBS K1-25-3 metaG | ecosystem: Host-associated > Plants > Roots >... | reverse complement strand
GGCCCATCCGGCTCAGCGTGCCCATGTGATACGCGGAACCGCGCAGCGCCGCGGCCATTCCCAGCGCGATCATCAGGATCCCGCCGAGATAGTCCCGGGTTCGCTTGCTGCCGAGCGCGCGCATCAGTCGTCGCCGGTCAGCGTCGCGGATTCGCGCGACGTCGTCCGTTCGCTGCTGCCGGTGGATCGGGGACTGTCGCTTGTGTTCGGCAATGTACCGCGATGTTACATGCGGATGCGACTCGAGGTCACGCTGAACCGGCCGAGCCAGCGTCGTGCCGGTTCCCTGGCTTCAGCGCGTTGTGTGGAACCCCGGTTATGTCGACCGTGACCGTTCCGGCGCGAGCAGACTTCGCTGAAGGATGCGCCTCGTAAAACGAGATCGCATGGGGGCCGCTGGCCCCCCGTCAATGGCACGGATCAGTCGTCGGCGTCGCTTTCCACCTTGATCATTTCGTGCATCCACGGATGGATGCAGCATTGGAACAGGTGATTGCCTTCGGCAAGCCCGCGAATCACGGTGCGATCGCCGGGTGGGATGATGGTTGCGGCCGCGCATTCGGGCGCCTCGACCAGACCTTTGTTAAGCGGCGGGATCATGCCGCCACCGAATTGAGCGACCTCCGTGAAGGTATGCGGCCGGCCGCCGTCGTTGGTCACACGAACGGCCTGATCCGGTTCTATTTTCGTGAACGACGGCTGGAATCGCCACCCGGGGTGACCCACCACGGCAGTACTCAGCACCGAGGTCAGAAGTGCATTGAATTCGGCGACCGTGACATCGCCTCCCTGAAGCGTGCAGCCTCCGGTTGGCGCCCACCCCGGGTCGCTGGGATCACAGCGGTCGAGAATCGAAATCCTTTCGGCGGCGACGCCCGCGGTCGCTGCCAATACGAAGACCGTTGCCACCGCCAGCTTCATCAGTGTTTGCATCGCTTGTCTCCTTTCGGACCGGTTGCTCAATTGGTTGCGTCTGGTTTCATGCTTTCCGCCGCCAGCGATCGCAGATAACGGGCGATGTCGGCCGGATCGCTATCGGGATGCAACTTGATCCAGTGGCCGGATTGCACATTGCCGAGCATGAACAGCGTGGTGTGCGATTCGCGAGACGGCGCGAGTTGCCCGAGCCTTCGCAGCACGTCCTCGACGTTCGCCTTGCTGCCGGTCAGGAACGTCCATCCGTCATGCGCCCCGAAGCGCGCCGCATATTCTTCGAGTGCCTGTGGCGTATCGTGCTCGGGGTCGACGCTGATCGAAACCAGTTCGATACCGAGCTTTGTCGCATCCGGTAGCAGCGACTGCACGACCGCGAGGCGCGCGGTCTGCATCGGGCACGAGTCTGTGCACTGCGTGAAGATGAAATTGACGAGGACCACCTTGTCGCGCAACACGTCGCTATAGAACGCCACCTTTTCGCCGTGCTGCGTGACGAGCTCGCGATCGGAGAAGTAAAGGCGCGTCGCGCGTTGCTTCGGAGTCGGTTCCGATAGCGACTCGGGTGTCGAGGGGCGCGGCGCGCCAGCCTGCGCGGCGATATCTGCGGCACGATGCCCATCAGCGCGCAGCGGAACCGCAGCGGCCAGCGTCACCACGGTCAATATCATCCAACGCAAGGCGATGCCCCCGGCGTCGACGAAGGTTAGTCGGCGTGTTGCCTGCAACGACCCGATGTCGCGCCTATCAGGAAATGAGCCAGCGCGCGGTCATGGCACGTTCAGCGAACAGACCCGAATCCCGATTTAATCCGTGTCGACAGGACATGCGGGCGAGCGTCATGCAACGCCGGTCAGATGCTCGAACGGAATATATGAGCCGATTCCTATCAGCAGAAGACCGCCGACGATTTCTGCGCGCTTGCCCACGACGACACCCAGCACGCGTCCGACCATCACACCCAGCGTCACCATGGTGAACGTCGCAAGACCGATGGCGGCAGCCGTCGCGACGATGTTCACATTCAGAAATGCGAGCCCCACGCCGATAGCCATGGCGTCGATGCTCGTAGCGAATCCGGTGGTCGCCAGCACCCAGAACGGGTGAGATTGCGGCCTGCTCTCGATCGGGTCAGGCTCGCGGAATCCTGCGAAAATCATCCGCAAGCCGAGCAGACCCAAAAGGGTAAACGCGATCCAGTGGTCCCATGCAACCACATACCTGGCCGCGGCTATGCCCAAAAACCAGCCGACTACGGGAGTAATGGCTTCAATCGAACCAAAAATGAGGCCAGTCCGTATAGCCTCTCGAAGTTGCGGCTTATGCAGCGCGGCGCCCTTGCCCACGGCTGCGGCGAAGGCATCGGTAGACATCGCGAGTGCCAGTAGCACCGTAGAGACAAGATTCATATTGGAAGTCCGTGGGCGGGCGAGGGTTCCATGACACGCCGCACGCGACGCCCGTTGTCGCGTTGACATGCCAATGGTCTCGCCAACCTTCACGGCTACCCGTACCACGGCGATACAAATCGTGCCGAGTGTGTTGATACGGGCGCTTCCGGGAGATGGAAGCAGGCTACTCCCCAAAGACACGAGAAGCATAACATGCGTGTCGATGCCCTTCTCCGTGGGCTAGCCGCCAAACGCGCAAGCGATTCGCGGCTAGTCGCAGCACGACTGTTGCGACTGAATCGAGGGACATTTCACGGAACCGAACGTGCAGAAGACGCAGCAGTCCCCCCGATTGGGGCGAAGCAGCACACCGCAGTGCGTGCACTCGTAATGGAACTGGCACGCGTCGGTCGGCATGAGCTCCGATCTGGCGAAGCCGCAGAATGGACAGGTCAGCACGGAAATGAGCAGGGGCTCGCTCATGTCAGCGACCTGCCGTCATTGCATGGGCTTCGACGGAAAACCGGCGTCCGCCGTCGCTTTGGTGAGCGCCTCGACGCTCGTTTTGGCATCATCGAAGGTGACGACCGCCTGCTTCGTGTCGTAGCTCGCCTCGACCTTCGAGACGCCGGGCACCCGGGAGACGGCCTTCCTGATCGTGATCGGGCATAGCTCGCACGTCATGCCGGGCACGGAGAGCGTCACGGTCTTGACGGCCGCGAAGGCGAGTGACGAGGTGAGTGGCAGCGCGAGCAGCAAGGCAGTGCGAGCGAGGTTCATCGAGATTTCCCTTTCAGATGAATAGCGGTGCCGCATAGGGAAACGCAACCATGATGAGAAGTATCGCGGCAATGCTCCAGAAGCCGATCCGGTAGCGGCGCTTGACGCGCGACACCGAGCAGATTTCGCCGGGCTTGCATGTCGCGGTCGACCGGTAGATACGCCATGCGGCGGCGCCTAGCGCGGCCACTGCCACGCCGATGAAGAGCGGCCGGTACGGCGCGAACGCCAGCAAGTTCGCGAGCCAGGCGCCACCCAACCCTATGCTGACGAGCACGAACGGCACAACGCAGCAGACGCCGGCGAGCAACGCGGCGATACCGCCGGCTGCGAGGGCAGCCGACTCCGCGGCCGTGGCCGCACCCTTCGGCTCGTTGTCGGTCGAAAGCCGTGGTCCTTGCTGAACGGATGTGTCCAATCGCGACCCCTTTGCCAATCGAACGGTCTTGAACGTGACCTTATCTCCGTAGTCCACTACGGAGTCAAGCTTCGTTGCCATGTCGAGCAAGCCCCATTCAGGCATGACGATCGGCCGCCTGGCCGAGCGCAGTGCCATTCACGTCGAGACGATCCGCTATTACCAGCGGCTCGGTCTCGTGCCGATACCGAAACGCCCCTATGCGTCGGTGCGCCGGTATGCGGAGGATGCGGTCGCCCGGCTGCAATTCATCAAGCGCGCACAGGCGTTGGGATTCTCGCTCGAAGAGGTCAAGCAGCTGCTCGCGCTGTCGATCGGCGCCCACTGCGTGGAGACGCGGACGCTCGCCGAGCACAAGAGGCGGCTGGTGGAGAAGAAAATCGGCGATCTCCGCGCAATCCGCAGGTCACTGGACAAGCTCATTCGCGCATGCGAAAGCGGCGGCGACGGGGTCGGATGCCCGGTCATCGAATGTCTTTCCGGTGATATGTTGCCGGAACGCCAAACACGCGAAACCCCCGCTCGCCGCGAATAGACGGCCGAGCCAGGGATCATCTGCGCGATTCACGCCGCGCTCATTCTCCGTGAATCGAACCTTCGGGCGAGCATCCCGCCGATGCTTACGATCAGGACGGCAACGCCGAAGTTGGACGCAAGCACCAGAACCGTCGCATCGAGCGGGTGAAACAGCGACAACGCCGTGGCGGTGAGCGCCGCAACGGCAACGCTGCCGATCAACGTGACTGCGGCCGGGCGCAGTCTCGCCGCGTGACGCAGCATCACATACATTGCGAGCGACAACGGGAGGCTGACGAGCATCATGGTCGCGAAGCATCGCGCAGTCTCGTCCAGATGCACGCCGTCGGGGCCGATCGACACCCAGTTCGTCAGGCAGCCATAACCGACCGTGGATAGCCAGACCAGCAGAGCAGGAACTGGCAGCAACGCCCATCGCCGGGATCGATCGGGAAGACTGATCAGGAACGCCGAGACTGCCGCGAGCACACCGGTCGCGAGCGACGCGACGATGCCGATCGCGAAGATCGACCGCGCCGCCTGTTGCTGCAAGTCCGGACGCAGGCCGTGCGCGATTGCCAGCAGCGCGAACAGAACCCCGGCCAGCAGCAGCCACAGCGCGGCGCGCGCGAGCGGTGGGCGCAGGCGCCGCACCGGCGTCGCGTTTTGAGCGAGCAGGTCAATGAGCTCAGGTGTCGTGATCACGGGTATTCGCAGATGCGAGGAGCTCGCGCAGACGCTTGATGCCACGATGTGATGCCACCTTCAATGCGGCCACGGACATGCCGGTCACCGCAGCCGCCTCCTTCAGCGATAGCTCTTTCAGCTTGAGCAACTCGACCGCCTGCCGCTGGCCGGGCGGCAGGCAGCCGATCGCCTCCCGCACGATTTGCGCCGCGGATGTCGCCTCATCCAGGTTCGCTTCTGGCGCTGCAAAGGTTTCATGATCTTCGTCGGTCAGCGCGGTTTCCCGCGCGCTTGCGCGTCCTTGGCGGCGCAGCCGATCGACGATGCGCCGATTGACGATGGCAACCAGCCATGGGCCGAAGGGGCGTGTTGGGTCGTAGGTATGCCGTATTGCGTGCACAGTCAACAACACGTCCTGCAGCGAGTCCTCGATGTCGCAGCGATTCTGGTGCCTTCGTGCCGCGAGCGAGCGCACGTACGGCGCGATTTGCTCGAGCAACCGGCGGTACGCGGCGCGGTCTCCCGCTTGCGCATGGGCCATGAGGATGGACCAGTCGAGATCGCGCGGGCCTGCATTCGCGGACGCACTTTCCCGATCGGTATCCGCCGAATCAGGCGCAGGCGCTCCCCGATCGCCGACGAGCATCAGCGGTCGTGGTTGCTTGCGCGCATCGGAGAACATGGTCGAAGTGCGTACCTCTCACGCCATTGAATGGCCATGGGACTGCGCGCCGACACCGGCGTTCGCGCATCGTCGCCGGGTCGGTGCCTGCGTGGCCACGATACATGGATGTCGCTTGCGGCTGCGCATCCTGTTACTTTCTTTTCACGATGCGTAACCTCCTGCCGGGCCGCAGCGAACTTTCGCATGTCGGTCTCGTTCCCGGGGCCATAACTTGCGAGGTGCGTACCATGAATCGCAGTCTGATCGCTGCTTCCGCGCTTTCGACCGCCATCGGGCTTGCTCTGGCCACGAGCGCTTTGCCGGCGCAGGCGCAAGGCAAGATGGACATGAGCAAGGCGCCGCAGATCGTCAAGGACAACATGGCGAGGATGGAAAAGAACAAGCTCGAGAAGTGCTATGGGATCAACGCCGTGGCCAAGAACGATTGCGCCGAGGGCGCGCATTCCTGCGCAGGGCAGGCGACGCAGGCACGTGATTCGAAATCGTTCGTGCTGCTGCCGGCGGGGGATTGCGCGAAGATCCAGGGCGGCAGCATGAAAGCCGCCTGAAGCGCGAGGCACGCTTGCCGGCAACTGCAATCGCGCCGCGCCCGCGGCGCGACTCGATTCCCGCTGCACCCGGAAAAGCCTCGGCTGCGCCCGGCGTCGTTCTTCATCCAGGTGCGGTGCCGGCGGCGGCCGGGATCGGGCTGCGTTTCCAGCATCATCAGGCCGTGCTCGAGACACGGCCCGCCGTCGCCTGGCTCGAGGTGCATATCGAGAACTACATGGGCGGCGGCACGCCGCTGCGCCATCTCGACGCGATCCGGCGCAGCTATCCGCTTTCGCTGCACGGCATCGGTCTGTCGCTCGGCAGCGCAGACGGTGTTGACTCCGATCATCTTGCCCGGGTGCGGACGGTCATTGAGCGTTTCGAACCGGGACTCATCTCCGAGCACCTTGCCTGGAACATTGTCGACGGCACTTATCTTGCCGACCTGCTGCCGCTGCCACTGACCGACGAAGCGCTCGACGTCGTCTGCCGCAACGTGGATCGCGTTCAGGCGTTTCTGAGGCGGCCGATCCTGCTCGAGAACCCGTCGTCGTACCTGCGCTTTTCGCACTCGACGATTCCCGAATGGGACTTCATCACCGCGGTCGCGAAGCACACCGGATGCGGCATCCTGTGCGACGTCAATAACATCTACGTGAGCGCGTACAACCACGGTTGGGATGCGTCTGTCTATCTCGCCGCCCTGCCCGCGCACAGCGTCGGCGAAATTCATCTGGCGGGCCACACGCTGCGGAAGATCGATGATGCGCACATGATCCGCATCGACGACCACGGCTCGCGCGTCGCTCGGGCGGTCTGGGCGCTCTACGCCGAAGCCCTCGCGCGCTTCGGTCCGGCGCCGACACTGATCGAATGGGACACAAATGTGCCGCCGCTTCATGTGCTGCTCGCCGAAGCAGCGCAAGCCGCCACGATGCTGCAACGCTACACGAGCGATGCCGCAGCTTCCGCGGTTGCCTCTGATGCACGGCATATCGCGAATGCCTGATGCGATGACAGGTCCCGGATCGGCCGCGCGCTCGCCGCCCGATCCAACGACCGTCCTCCGATCTCCCGCGACCTCGCTGCGCGGTCTCCAGCAAGCGATAGCGCGCTCCATCGTGCTGTGCGTAAACGATGCGGCATCGACAATGATCTGCGGCGACGGCTTCGCCGCGGAACAGCGACTCGCGATCCACCGCAACACGTTCACGGGCAGCCTCACCAAAGCGCTGCGACTCACGTACCCCGCCGTCGATCGGCTGGTCGGCAGCGCATTCTTCGACGGCGCGGCGCACGCGTTCGTGCACGAGCTGCCGCCGCGCAGCGCCTGGCTCGACGATTATGGCGCCGATTTTCCGGAGTTTCTCGCCGCATTTGCACCAGCAGCTTCGCTGCCCTACCTGTCCGACGTCGCACGACTCGAATGGGCCGTCAGCCGAGCGCTCCACGCAGCAGACGCCGAGCCGGTCGACCTTGCTCGGCTCGCCGCGATCGACGAAGCCGATCACGGCGGTATCCGCTTCACGCCACATCCGTCGGTGACCTTGTTGCAGTCGAACTATCCGGTGGACGAGCTCTGGCACGCCGTCATCGAACAGGACAACGACGCGCTTGCCACACTTGATCTTGGGAAGGGACCCGTCCGGCTCCTCGTGCAGCGTTCGAGTGACGCCACCGGCGAGGTTCGCGTCGCGCGCATCGAGGAGGCGGCGTGGCGATTTGCGGAGCAGCTTTTCGCGGGCGTGGCGCTTGGCATTGCACTGGAATCGACGGCCAGCGACGATACGCCGGCATGGCTTGCGCAGCATCTCGCAGCCGGTCGCTTCGTCGCCTTCAGCCTTGCCGATGCACGCGGAATTGCGCATTCGAAGGAGAATCTGCGGTGAAGCCGCCCGCCGTCTCACCGATCGAGCAACCGGTGACGCTCCTCTTCATCGGTCGTCTTTTGCGCCGGCTCAACAGCGTTCCCTACACGATCCTCGCCATTCCGTTGCGCGTTGCGGTCGCGACCGTCTTCTGGAATTCCGCGATGACCAAGCTCGTCAACTGGAACACCGCGCTGGCGCTATTCGAGGGCGAGTACAACCTCCCGCTGTTGCCGCCGGATGTCGCCGCTTACATTGCCGTGACAATCGAGCTCACGACGCCGGTTCTGCTCGTGCTCGGGTTGTTCACGCGGCCCGCGGCGCTGATCCTGCTCGGCATGACCGCGGTGATCGAGATCTTCGTCTACCCGCAGGCGTGGCCGACCCACATTCAGTGGGCGGCGATGCTGCTCGTCCTGCTTTGCCGAGGCGCGGGAAATCTGTCGCTCGATCATTGGCTGTGGCACCGGATAGCGGACTCGTTCGTATAACTGTTTCATTCTCAAAAACTGGATGGAGGCTACTCCAAGCCGTGCCAGCCTTGCGACATCCGGCCGCACGAGGCAAGCTCGGCTTCCCGGTGCGCGCTTGTCGCTGCACGATAACAAGGAGGACACATGAAGGTCTTGAAAATGGGCGCATTGGTTGCAGCATGGATATGCATCGCCTCGGTGCAGGCGCAAACGAGCGTTATCAAGAACGATACGCAGATCGATGGACTCGACCCCGGCATCAAGATCTTCCTGCGGGAGAAAATGGCCCAAGGCAACACGCGCTTCACCGACGACAATGTCGTCCTGTTCCTGCATGGAGCTACATCGCCATCGACATGCGATTTCGATCTCCAATACAAGGACTACTCATGGGCCGACTGGCTCGTGAACCATGGCTACGTCGTCTATATGGGCGACTACCGCAACTACGGCGGCTCGACGCGCGAGAAGGCAATGGATCAGCCGGCGAGCCAGAACCAGCCGGTGACGCGGTCATACCTCGCACTGCGTGACATCGAAGCGATGGTCGATCACATCAAACGTACGCGGCACGTGCACCAGGTGACCCTGATCGGCTGGTCCTGGGGGGCGATGATGGCAGGCTACTACGCCTCTCTGCATAGCGAGAACGTGCACAAGCTCGTGATGTACGCGCCGCTTTACGACTTCAACGATCATACGAACCTCGGTCCAGGGAGTGCTTTGCAGAACAAGCGCAAGCCGACCGAATTCAACTTTGCGCTGGGCGCTTACCGCCTGGGATCCGAGGCAGCCAATACGAGCCGCTGGAATGGCGAGATACCGCTCGACAACAAGGACGAATATCGTGATCCGGCGGTGCCGGCGGCGTTCTGGAACGAGTGCCTCACCACCGACCCGACCAGCAACACGCACACACCGGCGAGCCTGCGCGCACCCAACGGAGTGCTCGAAGACTCGTTTTACCAGGCAACGGGGCGACCGCTGTGGAACGCCGCGAATATCTACGCGCCGACGCTTGTCATCGGCGGCGATTTCGACACGTGGTCATTCCAGGAGGACCGGGAAGGCCTGATGAAAGCGTTGGTGCACGCCCCGGTCAAACGCAACGTTCTCATCCGCGACGCCACGCACTTCGTCATCTTCGAAAAGCATCGGATACAACTTTTCGAAGAAGTCCTCAAGTTCATGAAGGAATGAGGCACGCCATCGCCGGATCAGCTTCCGGCGCTAGTCCGGCGGCAGCGTGCTCCGAAACGGTGCCTGCGTCGTACCCCGAACCAACAGGGCAATCCCGAGGCCGCGAACCGTGCTTACCGCCGCCTCATGAAGTGCTCGGCAGTGACTTGAGATACTCGACGAGATCCTGCTTCTCCTGGTTGGTGAGCCCGAGCTTGAAGAACGTGTCGTAGTGATTCACGACATCGGCGAGCTTCGCAAACCGGCCATCGTGGTAGAAGCGACCCTTGTTCGCGGGTTGCATGAACAAGCCGTTCTCGCGCACGAAGACACCGTTAAGATTCATCGTCTTGTAGACGTGGTCGGGCGCGCGGTCGGCTTCGAAGCTGTCGATGCCGATCTCCGAGGGCTTGTGCAGGTTCCAGCCCGGTTCGGTCCACAGCGGCTCGACGTGGCAATTGTTGCATCCCGCCTTGCCGCTGAAGAGCTCGTCGCCCCGCGCTGCCGCTGCGGGATCGAAATCGATTCCCGGCCGCGGGGTCGGTGCGGGAAGCGCGAGCTGATAGAAATGCAGCCCCGCCAACTTCGGTGTTATGCGATCGTCATCCGGGCTGATATGCGGCAGGTCGCCGAATCCGTTGGCCGCCGCGATCGGGAATTGCTCCGGATTGTTGAGCCGCGGATCGAAGAAGCGGCCCTTCCCGTGCATTTCGAGGTTCGCGACGAACGCGTTCCAGTACGTCACCGTCCCCCAGGCGCCGGTCCAGGTGTGCTGGTTGAACCCGGCCAGCCCATACGCATTCGGGATGAGCGTGGCGCCCGAAACATTCGTTCCCGTGACGACCCCATCCGTGATTTGCTGTGGATTAAAAGCCTTGCCATCGAGAAACAACTCGGCGTCGAACTTCCCGGGGCCCCAGCTCTGCAACACCGTCTTGACCGTTTGCACGCTGACACCGAGCAGCGTCGCGAGCGGCGTCAGATTGGGGGCGGAAGCGACGATCTTGCCGACATCGAGATCGCGATTGGCCCAGCCGTCGAGGCGATGGCCGATCCCGGGCGCGACGGAATTGTCGACAGTCGAGTGACACAGCGCGCACTGAATGCCGACCGATTTCAACGATCCATCGCTGTTGAAAAATCCGGTGAGGCCGACCACGGCATTCGCCTTGAGCAGCGCAAGCGTCGTTGCCGGACTGTCCAGATCCAGCCGGCCGCTTTGCAGCGCGCCCTGCACACCGTGCAGCGCATCGGCATCGACTTTCAGGCCGAGATCGAGCGCCGTACGCGGACTGATGCCGGGGCCGACACCGCCGAACGCCGAGCCTTCGATCGCCTGATGAAGCTGGAGCGTGCCGCCCCAGAAGTCCTCGTCGGCGAAGGTATCGAAACGAAAGGTGTTGCGACCTTCGGTGAAGAGATCGCTCGTATTGGCGGCAATCTGCGCCTCGAAGCTCTGGCCGGAAAGTCCACCGGCCGGCTTCGCATCGGCGTGCTTGATGGACTTCGTTTTGGCCGAAGCGGCAGACGTGGGCTGTGCACGGGCGATATCCCTGGAAGCAACGAATGCGGCGCCGGCCAATCCGAGCGACGTCGCGATGATCAGGGGAAGGACTTTGGGACGAAATGACGGTCGCCTGTTCGTGCCGCGCGCGTCGTCATGCCCTTCGATGACGTTGCCCGGCCGCGAACGCAGCGCTTGCTTTGCGCGCAGCATCGCATTCTCCTCGCACGATGTGTGACTCGTAAACACGCGAGGTGAAACGCGTATTCCCGTGGAATTTGCATAACCGGTTGGGCGACGCGCAACGTGGTCGCGCGTCGCAT
>Ga0070696_100002956_pt1 | contig 11292 bp, 9 predicted proteins | sample KBSK1253metaG_FD_65474 | JGI IMG/M metagenome (GOLD analysis project Ga0070696, IMG submission 65474) | Corn, switchgrass and miscanthus rhizosphere microbial communities from Kellogg Biological Station, Michigan, USA - KBS K1-25-3 metaG | ecosystem: Host-associated > Plants > Roots >... | reverse complement strand
GACCGCTTCGACCCCAAGCTGGAGGACCGCCGGTGACCGGTGTGCCGCAGCAGCCCTCCCCCGGTGAGCGCCTGGCCGCACAGGACGTGCTCGCCGTCCGTGACCTCCGCGTCAGCGTGCGCGGCACCACCCTGGTCGACCGGGTCGACCTGGTCATCGGCAAGGGCGAGCGGGTGGGGCTGATCGGGGAGTCGGGGTCCGGCAAGTCGCTGACCGCGCTGGCCGTGATGGGGCTGCTTCCCGAGGACGTCGAGATGTCGGGCTCCGTGCACCTCGCCGGGGTGGACCACGACCTCGCCGGCGCCAGCGAGGCGCAGCTGTCGCGGGTGCGCGGGCGCCAGGTCGCGATGGTGTTCCAGGAGCCGATGACCGCGCTCAACCCCACGATGCGCGTCGGAGACCAGGTCGCCGAGGCCATGCTGATCCACGGCACCAGGCCGGACCGGCGCGCCGCGCGCGAGGCCGCCGTCGAGCTGCTCGAGCAGGTCCGGCTGCCGTCGCCGCGGTCCGCCGCACGCAGCTACCCGCACCAGCTGTCCGGCGGGCAGCGGCAGCGGGTGGTCCTGGCGCTGGCCCTGGCGAACGACCCGGCTCTGCTGGTCTGCGACGAACCGACCACGGCGCTGGACGTGACGGTGCAGGCGCTGGTGCTCGACCTGATCGTGCGCGGCGTGGCCGCCCGCGACGCGGCGCTGCTGTTCATCACGCACGACCTGGCCGTCGTCGCCACCGTCTGCCAGCGGGTGCTGGTCATGTACGGCGGGCGGGTGGTGGAGGCCGGTCCCGTCGCCGACGTCTTCACGCGCCCGCGGCACCGGTACACGCAGGGCCTGCTCGGCGCCTCCGACCTCGATGTCGTGGACGAGCACGGGCGGCTCGTCACCATCGCGGGCTCGGTGCCCCCCGCCGGGCGGTTCCCGGCCGGCTGCGTGTTCCGCACCCGGTGCCCGTACGCCACGCAGGTGTGCGAGCGGACGCCTGCGTGGAGCGGTCCGGACCTCTCGCACGGCTTCGCCTGCCACCACCCCGCCGGCGAGGCGGACTCCCCGTTCGCTCCGGCGCCGCAGCTGCCCGAGGGGAGCAGCCGTGGCTGAGCGTTCCGACGTCCGTCGCCCTGGGCCGGCGCCCGCGGCGCTGTCCGCGCGCGACGTCGTCCGCGAGTACGCCCGTCCCCGCACCAGCGTGCTCAGGCCGGGACCGGTGGTGACCGCCCTTCGCGGGGTCTCCTTCGACGTCGCGCCGGGCGAGCGGTTCGGCATCGTCGGAGAGTCGGGCTGCGGCAAGTCGACGCTGCTGCGGATCCTGGCGGGTCTGGACCGGCCCACCTCGGGGAGCGTGCTCGTCGACGGGACGAACATCAGCCGGCTGCCCGAACGACGGCTCCGCTTCCTTCGGCAGCGGCTGCAGCTGGTGTTCCAGGACCCGATGAGCTCGCTCGACCCGCGCATGCGCGTCCGCGACATCGTCGCCGAACCTTTGATGGCGCAAGGCATACCGGCCCGGCGCGAGCGGGTCGCCCAGCTGCTGGAGGCGGTCGGCCTGCCCGCCGACGCCGCTGACCGCTACCCCCACCAGTTCTCGGGCGGGCAGCGCCAGCGCATCTCCATCGCCCGCGCGCTGGCTCCCAGCCCGGGCATCCTGGTCGCGGACGAGCCTGTCAGCGCCCTGGACGTCTCGGTGCGCGCCCAGGTGCTCAACGTCGTCATGGACCTCGTGGAGGAGCTCTCCCTCACGCTCGTGTTCGTCTCGCACGACCTGTCCGTCGTCCGACGCGTCTGCGACCGCGTCGCCGTCATGCACGACGGCCAGGTCGTCGAGACCGGGACCACCGACGACGTGTACGACAACCCGCGCCACCCCTACACCCAGCGCCTCGTGGCCGCTGTGCCCACGCTGGCGAAGGCGCTCGCCGGCGTCAGCGCCGCAGACCTGGCGGGCGCCATGCGCTCCGGGAAGGATGAGCCGTGACGAGCCGCGCCAGCTCAGAGATCGTCGTGGACGACGAGGCGATCATCGCGTTCACCCGAGAGCTCGTGCGCGTCCGCAGCGTCAACGACCCGGCTGGGGCTGGGTCAGAGGCAGAGGCGGCGGACCTGGTGGCCGAGCGCATGCGCAGCTTCGGGTGGGACCCGGTCGTCGAGGAGGTCGCGCCGGGACGGCCGAACGTCGTCGCCGTGGTCGATGGTGGCGGCGACCCGGGACCGACGCTGATGTTCGAGGGGCACACCGACGTCGTCACCGAGGGCGACCTCGCCGCCTGGACAGTCGACCCGTACGGAGCGGACCTGCGGGACGGGCGGATCTACGGCCGGGGCAGCGCCGACATGAAGTCCGGTGTGGCGGCGATGCTCTACGCCGTCAAGGCCCTGCAGGACGCCGGCGAGTTCCCCGGTCGCGTGGTCGTCGCGGCGCTGGTCGACGAGGAGGGGATGATGCTGGGCGCCAAGCACTTCGCCCGCACCGCGCTGGCGGCCGAGATCGACGGGGTCATTGTCTGCGAGCCCGAGGCCGGCGAGATCTGCCCGACGTCCAAGGGCGCCGTGCGCCTGCGGCTTGACCTGACCGGCGCGATGGCCCACGGCGCCATGCCGCAGGAGGCGCGCAACCCGCTCGCCGTCGCCGCCGCGGTCGTCACGGGCCTGCCGGCGCTGGAGAAGGCATTGCAGGACGGGCACGGCGAGCACGAGCACCTGGGTTGGACGTACCTGACGCCGACCGTCGTCCTCGGCGGTGACGTCGACCAGATCAACGTCATCCCGGCGACCGCGACCGTCTGCGTCGATGCCCGCACGGTGCCCGGCGTCGACCACGCGGCGATGGTCGCCGCCGTGGGCGACCTTGCGCGGCGCGCCGGTACCGCGGCCGGCGTAGAAGTGGAGCTCACCGTCGTCGACGACCGGCCCGCAGTCAGCACCCCGCTCGACGATCCCGTGGTCCGAGCGCTGCACCGGGCGCACGAGAGCGTCGTCGGCGAGCCGGCCCGCTACGGCGGGGTGCCCGGCAGCACCGACGGCACGATCCTCACCAGGGACGCCGGGCTGGCCACCGTCGTCTACGGCCCGGGTGGCAAGTGGATCGCCCACCAGGCCGACGAGTACGTCGAGGTGGACGAGATCCTCCGCTGCGCGCGGGTCTACGCTCACGCGGCACGGGAGTTCCTGACGGAGGCCGACCGATGAGCCCGCGCACCGGACCGACGAACTCGCTCGCCGACGTCCCCGGCATCAGGACCGGCCACGCCACCCGACGCGGCGACGGCTGGCTCACCGGGACCACCGTGGTGCTCGCCGGACCCGACGGGGCGGTCGCCGGGGTCGACGTGCGTGGGGGCGGCCCCGGCACCCGCGAGACCGACCTGCTGGACCCCCGCAACACCGTCGAGCGCGTGCATGCGGTGGTGCTGACGGGGGGCAGCGCGTTCGGGCTCGCGGCCGCCGACGGCGTGATGCAGTGCCTCGCCGAGGACGGTCGGGGCTTCCCGGTCGGCGGGCCCGGTCAGGTGGTGCCGATCGTGCCGGCCGCGGTCGTGTTCGACCTGGCCCGTGGCGGCGACTTCACGTGCCGCCCCGATGCCTCGTTCGGGGTCGAGGCCTACCGTGCCGCGACGGCCAGCGCTGCTGGAACCGTTGTGCCGCAAGGGGTCGTCGGGGCCGGGACCGGGGCGACGGCCGGGCAGCTCAAGGGCGGGGTCGGCTCGGCCAGCGCGGTGCTCGACGACGGCTCGACCGTCGCGGCGCTCGTCGTCGTCAATCCGGCCGGGTCGGTCGTCGATCCCGCGACCGGGGAGCTGTACGCCGCCAGGTTCGCGCTCGGCGGGGAGTTCGGCGACCTCCGCGCCCCGGAGCCTGAGGATCTCCTCCGCGCGCAGGACATCGGCGCCGCCCTGGCCGTCCCGGGGTTCGCGCACCCGGTCCTTGCCACGACCATCGGGGTGATCGCCACGGACGTCACCCTGACGAAGGCCCAGTGCGCCAAGGTGTCGGGAATCGGCCACGACGGCATGGCCCGAGCCATCCGACCGGTGCACACCATGTTCGACGGCGACACGCTGTTCACGCTGTCGACCGACACGCGGGCGGCCCCCGACCCGGCCGGGTTCTTCGCGCTGCTCGACGCGGCCGGCGACTGCGTCAGCCGGGCGATCGGGCACGCCGTCCTGTCCGCACAGACGGTAGAGGCCGGCGGCCGGACCTGGCGCTGCTACCGCGACGCCTTCCCCACCGCGTTCGCGACCTCGACCGGGCAAGGAGACGCGTCATGACCGCACAGTTCGTGCCGCAGTGGCCCGACGGGCTGCCGATCGGCGACTCCTGGGTGCCCGCACCGGCGACCGGCGACGTGCACTTCCCGTACGACGGCTCGCTGGTCGCGGCCGCGCCGCTGGGCGACGTGGCCAACGCGAGGGCCGCGCTCGATCACGCCGTCAGCATCCGCGAGGACGTCGGCCGGCTGCCCTCCCACGTGCGCCGCGAGGCCCTCGCCGCGACGCACGCCGCGCTGGCCTCGCGCCGGGACGACCTCGAGCAGCTGCTCGTGCTCGAGACCGGCAAGCCGTTGGTCGACTGCCGGGTCGAGGTCGACCGCACCCTGCTGACGCTGCAGGTCTCGGCCGAGGAGGTGGCCCGGCTGCACGGCGAGACGGTGCCGCTCGACCTCCTGCCGAGCGGGCAGGGGCTGATCGGCTTCTGGGTGCGCAAGCCGGTCGGGGTCGTCGTCGGCATCGCCGGCTTCAACTACCCGCTGCTGCTGGCCTCCCACAAGGTGGCCCCCGCCCTCGCGGCCGGCTGCCCGGTGATCGTCAAGCCCGCGCCGCAGACCCCGCTGGCGACGCTGTGGCTGGTCGACCTCATGCGGCGGGCCATCGTCGAGGCCGGAGGCCCGGCCGGTGCCGTGCAGCTCGTCACCGGCGGCCCGGACGTCGGCGCCGCCCTGACCACGGACCGGCGGATCGGGGCGGTCTCGTTCACCGGGTCCGCGGCCGTCGGCCACCAGATCGCCCGCGACGCGGCACCGACGAAGGTGCTGCTCGAGCTCGGCAACAACTCCGCCCTCGTGGTGGCCGACGACGCCGACCTGGACGCCGCCGCCGACGCCATCGTGCGTGGCGGCTACTACGCCTCCGGCCAGGCCTGCATCAGCGTCCAGCGTGTGATCGTCGTCCGATCGGTGCGGGACGAGCTCGTCACACGCCTGGCCGCACGCCTCGACCAGGTCGTCGTCGGCGACCCCCGCGACCTCGCGACCCGGGTGTCGGCCCTGATCGACGAGCGTTCGACGTCGCGCGTGCTCGCCTGGGTGCAGGCGGCGGTCGGATCCGGCGCCACGGTGCTCGTGGGCGGCGGGCTCGCCGACGGCGTGCTGCAGCCCACGGTCCTGCTGGACGTGCCGGACGGCCAGCTTGCCTGGGACGAGGAGATCTTCGGCCCGGTGCTCGCCGTGCGCGCCGTTCCCGACCTCGACGCGGCGTTCGAGGCCGTCAACGCCTCGCGGTACGGGCTGCACGCCAGCGTGTTCACGAGCTCGCTGCAGACGGCGTTCGAGGCGGTCGACCGGCTGGACGTCGGAGGAGTCGTCGTCAACGAGGTCCCGGGCTTCCGGTCCGACGTCATGCCCTACGGCGGCACCAAGGACTCCGGGATCGGCCGCGAGGGGCCCCGCTTCGCCATCGAGGAGCTCACGGTCACCCGCATGGCCGTGATCCGGCCGTTCACGGCCGGGGTGGGCCGATGACCACGCCAGCCCCCGGGCCGGACTACGGGCGCATGTTCCGGCTCGACGGCAAGCGCGCCGTCGTCGTCGGCGCGGGCGGTGGCATCGGCCGCGAGATCGCCAGAGCCCTTGCGGCGCAAGGGGCCCAGGTGGTGTGCGCCGACATCGACGAGGCGTCCGCGGCGGTGACCGCGCAGGCGGACGGCGACCTGGTGGCCTACCGGCTGGACGTGCTCGACCCCGCGGCCGTGGCGGACGCCGCGGCGCAGCTCGAGCCGGTCGACGTCCTCGCCTTCACGGCGGCCACGAACGTGCGCAAGCGGTTGGTCGACTACAGCGACGAGGAGTTCGAGCGGGTCGTGTCGCTGAACCTCACGGCGTCCTTCCACCTCGTCCGCACCTTCGGCTCGGCGATGGCCCGCCGCGGCGGGGGCAGCATCATCGGCCTCAGCTCGATCCGGGCCGTGACGGTCGAGCCGGGTCAGGGCGTGTACGCGGCGACCAAGGCCGGGCTGGTCCAGCTGCTGCGCACGGCCGCCGCGGAGCTCGGGCCGAGCGGCGTGCGGCTCAACGCTGTGGCTCCCGGCGTCGTCGAGACGGCCCTGACCGCCCAGATCCGTCAGTCACCGCAGTGGTACGCCGCCTACGCGGCCAAGAGCGCGCTCGGACGGTGGGCGCGCCCCGACGAGATCGCCGGGGCCGTCGCCTTCCTGGCCTCGGACGCGGCGAGCTTCGTCACCGGGTCGGTGCTGTTCGTCGACGGCGGCTGGACCGCGGTCGACGGCCGGTACGACCCGCCCGCCTGAGTGCCGTCCGTCAGGCGCGCGAGGCGCGCCACCTGGAGATCAGCGCCGGCATCTCCTGGCGCACGAAGTCGAAGAAGTCCCGGGTCTCCTCGAGCCGGTCCCGAGCCGGCGACGGCCCGAGCGCCGCGATGCCCGTGCGCATGGCGGCCGCGAGGTCGGAGTACAGCGTGTCGTTGGACGCCATCGCCTCGTACCAGAACCCGTCGCCGAGCTCGAAGTGGTCGGCCCGCTGGCCCGGCTCCCGCCCCCGCCGGACGATGCGAGCGTGCTCCAGGTAGCGGACGGCGCCGCTCACGGCCGCCGGGCTCACCTGCAGGCAGTCGCCGATCTCCTTGGCCGTCATCCGCCCCGTCTCCGAGGCCAGGAGCGCCGCGAAGGTGCGTGCCGACGTCCGCTGCATGCCCGCGTTGGTCAGCACCAGCCCGAGGCTCTCCACAAAGCGGCTCAAGGCCGCCTCGTCGCGGCTGCCCCGCCTGCTCGTCCGCCGTGCCGTCACCGGCTCAGACTACGGCATGGTTCAGATGGTTCATAACCTTCACACAATTGTAAAACGGACGTAGCGTGGTGTGCATGAGTGATGCCATCGTCATGCGGGACGTCGTCAAGACCTTCGGCCGCACGCGGGCGCTCGACGGGCTCGACCTGCAGGTGCGGACCGGCGAGGTTCACGGGTTCCTGGGCCCGAACGGCGCCGGCAAGTCGACGACCGTGCGCGTGCTGCTGGGGCTGCTGCGGCCGGACGCCGGTGACTGCACCCTGCTCGACGGCGACCCGTGGCACGACGCGGCGTCCCTGCACCACCGGCTCGCCTACGTGCCGGGCGACGTGAGCCTGTGGCCGAACCTGTCGGGGGGCGAGGTCATCGACCTGCTCGGACGGCTCCGCGGCGGGCTGGACGAGAAGCGCCGCGCGGACCTGCTGGAACGCTTCGAGCTCGACCCGACCAAGAAGGCCCGCACGTATTCCAAGGGCAATCGGCAGAAGGTGGCGCTCGTCGCCGCGTTGGCCTCGGACGTCGAGCTGCTGCTGCTCGACGAGCCGACGTCCGGCCTGGACCCGTTGATGGAGTCGCAGTTCCAGCAGGTGATCCGCGACGAGCGGTCGCAAGGGCGAACGGTCCTGCTGTCCAGCCACATCCTGTCCGAGGTGGAGGCCCTCTGCGACCGCGTCAGCATCGTCCGCGCCGGGCGGGTCGTGGAGTCCGGCTCGCTGGACGAGCTTCGTCACCTGACCCGCACGTCGATCACCGTCGAGGTGGGCACGCTGCCGCCTGGACTGCCGGTCGACCCGGCCGTCCACGACCTGGTCGTCGAGCCGGGCGCGTCGGCCGGCGACCCGGTCCGCCTGCGGTTCGACGTGGAGAGCGACCACCTCGGCGCGGCGCTGGACGCCCTGGTGCCGCACGGCGTCCGGAGCCTGCGCAGCGAGCCTCCGACGCTGGAGGAGCTGTTCGTGCGCCACTACAACGGCGACGGGTCATGACCCGCCGGGGACTGGTCGGTGCGCCGACCCTCCTGCGCCTCGCGCTCCGCCGCGACCGGGTCATGCTGCCGCTGTGGGTGGTCGTGCTGGGCGTGCTGCCCGCCTCCACCTACCGCACCTACGAGCAGCTGTACCCGACGGCGGCCGACCGGGCCGGGCTCACCACGACCATGGGCGGCGCGAAGACTCTTGTGGTCATGTACGGGCCGGCATACGACCTGACGAGCGCCGGAGGGTTCACCGCGTGGCGGATGTCCGGGTTCCTGGCGCTGTTCACCGCACTGCTGGCCATCGTCACGGTCGTCCGGCACAGCCGCGCCGAGGAGGAGACCGGCCGTGCCGAGCTGGTGGCGGCCGGCGTCGTGGGCCGGTACGCGCTGCCGGCTGCCGCCGTGGTCACCGCCGTGATCGGGAGCGCCGGGGTCGGCCTGGTCGTGGCCGCGCTGCTCGCGGCGGCCGGTGCGCCGGTCGCCGGGTCGATCGCGATGGGCGCCGGCTGCGCGGCGGCGGGCACCGTGTTCGCGGCGCTCGCGGCCGTCACCGCCCAGGCGGCGTCCTTCGGGCGCACCGCCAACGCCATGGCCTTCAGCGCACTGGCCGTGGCGTACCTGGTCCGGGCGCTCGGCGACGCCAGCCCGTCCCTGGCCTGGCTGTCGTGGGTCTCGCCGTTGTCGTGGGCCACGCACCTGCGCGCCTTCGCGGGCGAACGCTGGTGGCCCCTGCTGCTCGCCGCCGCCGTCGTCGCTGCGCTGCTGCTGCTCGCGAGGACGCTCCTGGAGCGGCGGGACGTCGGGTCTGGGGTGCTCGCGCCCGGCGACGGCCCGGCACGGGCGCCGGCCACGCTCTCGACGTCCCTCGGTCTGGTCTGGCGGTTGCAGCGCAGCAGCCTGGGGCTCTGGTGCGTCGGCGTCGTGGTGTTCGGTGCGGCCCTCGGCTCGCTCGCGGGCTCGATCGCCGACGTCATGGGCGGCAAGCAGGACGTGGAGGACATGGTCCGCGACATGGGCGGCTCGTCCGTCATCACCGACGCCTACGCCGCGCTGACCGTGACCATGTTCGGCCTGCTGGCGGCGCTGTACGCGGTCCAAGCGATGCTGCGCGCCCGCGCCGAGGAGGAGCAGGGGCACGCGGAGGCGCTGCTGGCGTCCGGGGCCACTCGGCTGCGCTGGCTCGGGAGCCACCTGGCCGGGTCGCTCCTCGGGTCCGCGGTGCTCGTCGTGCTCGCCGGTCTCGCGATCGGCGTCACCGCCTCGATGACCGCGAACCTCAGCCTGGGTCGGGTGCTGGAGGGCGCGGTCGTCCAGCTGCCCGCCGTCTGGGTGCTCGCGAGTCTCGCCTGCCTGCTCGTCGGGCTCGCGCCCCGCGCCGTCGTCCTGGCGTGGGTGGTCACCGGAGTGTGCTTGGGCCTGTGGTTCTTCGGCTCTCTGCTCGGCCTCAGCGACGCGGTCCTGGACGTCTCGCCGTTCGCGCACGTGCCGCAGGTGCCGGGCAGCGTCGTCACGGCGACCCCGCTGCTCGCGCTCGGTGCGCTCGCGCTGCTGCTGACGGTGGCCGGGCTGCTGGGCATGCGCCGCCGCGACGTCGGCTGACGGGTGGTCGCCCCGACGTTTCGTCTACCGGCGCAGCCGGGCGGCGGAACCGGCAGCCGGCGCGCTCAGCAGCCGGCTGCGGAACTCGTCGGGGGGCTGCGGCTTCGAGAACAGGAAGCCCTGGGCGACGTCGCAGCCGCGTTCGTCGAGGTAGACCAGCTGGTCCTCGGTCTCGACACCCTCGGCGACGACCGTGAGCCCGAGCGCCGAGGCCATGCCGATGATCGCCTGGACGAGATGCCGGTCCCGGCTGTCCGTCGCGAGCCGGTTGACGAACGACCGGTCGATCTTCAGCTCGTCCACCGGGAGGCTGTGCAGGTAGGCCAGCGAGGAGTACCCGGTGCCGAAGTCGTCGATCGCAAGATGGACGCCGAGCTCGCGGAGGGCTGCCAGGCCTTCGGAGCGCCGCTGGTCCGACCGCATCAACGACGACTCGGTGATCTCCAGGCACAGCAGGTCGGACGGCAACCCGGTCCGCTGCAGCACCTCCGCCACCTCGCCTGCCAGGTCACGTCCCTGCATCTGCGAGACGGCGACGTTCACCGAGACGCGCAGGGGATGACCCGCCGCGGCCCACGACGCCGCATCACGGCAGGCCCGCTCCAGCACGAACGACCCGATCTCGACGATCTGCCCGCTCTGCTCCGCCACGGGGATGAACTCCAGCGGCGGCACGAGACCACGCTCCGGGTGCTGCCAGCGGACCAGAGCCTCCGCCCCGAGCAGCGTGCCGTCGCCGATGCTGACCAGCGGCTGGTAGTAGACGAGCAGCTCGCCGGCCTCCAGCGCGCGTCGCAGGTCGCGCTCCACGTCCAGCTGGTAGGTGGCCCGCACCTGTAGCGTCTCGTCATAGACGCAGGTCGACTGCCCGGCGCTCTTGGCATGCCGCATCGCCGCGACCGCTTGCCGCAGCTGGACATCCGCATTGGCAGAGCCGGCCCAGACCACGCTGATCCCGATCGAGGCGCGCAGCACCACCTCCGCGCCGGGGCCGCTGAAAGGCGCCGCGAGGCTGTCGTGCAGCTGCGCGGCGATCTCCTCGGCGGCGGACGGCGTGGTGCTGGGCAGCAGCATCACGAACTCATCGCCGCCGAACCGGCCGAGCGTGTCCCCGGCGCCCAGGGACCTGGTCAGCCGCTCGGCGACCTCCTTGAGGATGGCGTCGGCCGCCTCGTAGCCGAGGCCGTCGTTGATCAGCTTGAACCGGTCGATACCCAGCATGAGCAGGCCGACCTGCTGCTGCGAGCCCTGCAGGGCCGCGTCTATCAGGTCGTGCAGGAGGGTGCGGTTCGGCAGCCCGGTGAGCGCGTCGTGACCCGCCTGGTGGACGAGCTGCGCCTCGTGGCCGGCCCGGGCGTCCATCATCGCGTTGAACTCGCGGGCCAGCGCCATGACCTCGGCGGTGCCGTGCTGGCCGACCCGCACGGAGTCGGCGCCCTGCCCGGCCTGGGTCATGGCCTTGGTGAGCGAGCGCAGGGGCCGGGCGACCCGGCGGTCGAGCAGGACCGTCCCGGCGACCAGGGCCAGCGCGGCGAGCAGCCCGATGAGCACCTGCCGCTCGAGGGAGCCCCGCGCCTGTGAGAGCACGTTGGCCCGGTTGATGCCGGCATAGACGCGAAGGCTGCTGTTCTCGACGTCCGACGACCCGTAGATCCGCGGGACACCGTCGAGACCGGGGCGTTCATCGCTGCGGCCCGTGACGGGGA